>Ga0209630_10000455_pt1 | contig 46194 bp, 47 predicted proteins | sample COG_01_FD_184745 | JGI IMG/M metagenome (GOLD analysis project Ga0209630, IMG submission 184745) | Pelagic Microbial community sample from North Sea - COGITO 998_met_01 (SPAdes) (version 2) | ecosystem: Environmental > Aquatic > Marine > Neritic zone/Coastal water | place: Helgoland, sampling...
AGATGAGCTTCTTCTTTTTACACCATGAACAATATAATTTTTTTTTAATAATAATTTTGAAAGATAGGCACCATCTTGTCCTGTAACACCAAAAATTAAGGCAACTTTTTTCATATATTAAATATTTCTATATTATATTAATTTATTTCTCTCATTAATGTAATTTTTATTATATATAATTTTGTTTATTAAAATACTCGGAATCTTTAAAAAAAGTTTATAAATCAAAATAAATAAAAAAAAGATGTTAAACCTTTTATAAAGAATTTCTAAATCTTCTTTTAGTTTTATAAAGAAATATTTTTTTGAATTACTCAAACCTTGATCCTCCATATAAACAAAAAAATTATTAAGATATTTTCCATTATAATTTTGACTAAGTGTAAGTAAATAATCCATATCAGCTGAAATTTTAAATTTTTCGTCATAAAAAATTTTGTTAGATATATGTTTTTTAATACATAATGATGTGTGAGCTATTTTTAAAAAATTTAGCTTATCATCATTTTTTGATGGTATTTTCCAGACTCTTGAAACATTTTTATTAATTTGATTATAAAATAAAATATTAGAATAATAGAAGTCATAATTCTTATTCCTGTCTATTGATTTTGATAATATGCTTAAAGAATGTTTTGAATAGAAAAAATCACCTGAATGCAAGACTATAAAGTATTCACCTTTTGCTTTTTTAAAAGATTTATTAAGGGCATCATAAACACTTTTATCTTTTTCTCTAAAATATAAAGTTTTTTTATTTGATATCTTTTTTAGGAATTCACTTGTTCCATCTGTTGACTCTCCATCGAATATTATGTGCTCATAATCTTTGAACGATTGATTTTTTAAACTTTTGATTGTTAGTCCTATTTTTAATATTTCATTTTTTACAACTGTAATAATACTAAATTTCATTTTTAATGAGTATGTACTTCATATTAATTAATGGATCATCTAAAATAATTTTAGTTTTTAATCGAACAAATAATTATTGTTTTTAGAGCAATAAAAGCATCTTTGAGGCCTATTTTTTTCCTTCTTCATAAGATCTGCCGTTATAAGTTATTGGGACTTCATAAAATTTATATTTTTTTCTTGCCAATTTAATTGTCACCTCAGGTTCAAATGAAAAACTATCCTCCTCAATATTAATGTTTTTAATTACTGAACTTTTAAAAACTTTATATCCAGTTTCCATGTCTGTTAAATTTAAGTTTATAAATATATTACATATAAAAGTAAGTATTTTATTTGCTAAATAATGCCAAAAAAAATGAATACGTACATATTTTCCTCCTCCTAAAAATCTTGAGCCATACACAATATCTGCATCAGTCTCAAAAAATGGTGTAAGTAACTTATTATAATCTGAAGGATCATACTCTAAATCTGCATCTTGTATAATAAGAATATCACCATCAATATTCTTAATTCCAGTACGAATAGCTGCACCTTTACCTTGATTGTGATCATGTAAAATAATCCTAAATTTTTCATTTTTAGAAAACATTTCAAGTTTTTTTTTAGTCCCATCATTAGAAAAATCATCCACAATAACTATTTCATAATTAGAAAAATTATAGAATTCCAGATTTTTTAAAACTTTATTTATAATCAAATCAATAGAGCTGACCTCATTATAACAAGGTATTAATATGGAAAGTTTAAAATTTTCTTTATCAAACATCTAATTATTTTCTGATAAAAACAAATAACCATTAATATTATTTGATTTTATTTTTTTATTACTACATACAAAAGGAATATCCCAACATAGCCTGCCCTGCCACCCATTTTTCATATTTTTTTCAATATCTACATAATATATGTCTAGTGTGCTATTGCTATTCTCTTTATCAAAAATATGAAAATTTTTAATTTTTTGAATACCAAAAAAAATTTGGTCTTTTTTTAAGATTCTGTCTAGATTTTTCAAAAAAGAAAAGCAAATACTAATAATCAAAAAAATCATAAATATCTTTTTTGTAATAGGTTTGTTTGAAAAAAAAGGTAAAATTATTAATAAACTAATTGTTAAGAAAAAAGGAACAGCAAACCTATAAACAGGGGAAAAAGATAACCAAAAAATTAATCCACAAATTACAAATGTTGTTAAACAAAAACTCACATAGTTAAATGAATAATAAGAAGTTTCTTTTTTTTTAATCATAAAAAAAATTATAAAAAAAGGAATTAACATTGTAGAAATATGCTCCAAAATTTCTAAATAATTTCTTTTCAACCAATAAGGAAACCAATTAAAATTTTGTAAGTAAACTGCACTTGTCATTGTATTCTTTGCTTCAGCATAACTTTTATTTATATATTCTAGAATACCTTTAATTTCCAAAAAATCTTGACTAAACCAATCAACATCTAAGCAACTTAAATTTGTTGGGAAAAAAAAACAACCTGTATATATAAATTGCTGAATATAATAAACTAAAGTTACAAAAAATATTAACATGTATTTGACTTGAAAATATTCCTTTTTAAATATTTTAAAATTTTTTAAATATAATAAAATTGTTAATAAAATAATTGGAAAAGAACTAAGCTTAATAAGTATAGAAAAAACTGCAAAATTAGTATTTAAAAAAAAATAATTTTTTTTATTATCCAGGTCTTGAGTTTCAAAAAACTTTATAAAATAGAAAATTGCAAGATTTGAGTATAGTGAGGAAGGTAAGTCTACACCAAATTCAGAAATCCTAGTAAATTTCAAAAGATAGTAAAATATAAGAACTATAGAAAATAAATTAGACAATCTCCAATCTTTAGAATTTAAGAAATTATGAGTTAAAAGTAATATAAAACATATAAAAAGTATGAATGTAGGTAGTGTAAGAAAGTCATAATTTTTTGTTTCAGTAAAAAATGACGGATAAACATTTAACCATATAGAATTGTATGTGTAAGCTATATTGGAATTGGCTAACCCAAATATTATCTTTTCCTCAAGAAATGATAGTGCATAAGGCAAATGGTAATAACCAAAATCTTCATGATATTTTTGTGTAATAAAAATTGGTATCAAAAAAATAATTATTAAAAAATAGAATAATTTTTTTTTATCAATATTTATCTTATTTATTTTAAAAAAAATAATACCCAGCAATAATATCAATAAATTAAGATAAAAATTTAACTTAAAAAAAAAGTGAAAAAATGTATTGAAGAACGCTAGAAATATAAATCCCAAAAATAATTTTTCAAAAATGTTAATATTTTTATGGTTATTAAAAACAGCTCCATAACCTGATATAGATAAGAAAGTTAATATAATTAAAAAAAAGAAAAAAATATAATTTAATATTAACATACAATATAAATGTTTTATTTTAAAAAAATAATTAATTTAAGCTAAAATTTTTATCTTTTAAAAATTTCTTTAATAATCTTCATTTAAAATACATCTTTAGTATTCATTTTTTTTTTTAATGCAAGTAACTCTTATAACATGCACTTGGAATAGTAAAAAAACAATAAAAAATTGTTATATATCCATATTAGATAAAACTTATGATGATATTGAACATATTATAATTGATAAAACTTCAGATGACAAAACATTATCCACTTCTAAAAAGTATAAAATTAAAAATCAAAAAATTTTTTTTAGAAAAATTTCAATGAGGTTGGATGCGCCCCTCATCCAACAATATTTATTAAAAGAAATTTACTAAATGAAATAAAAGTTAATTATGATGAAAGATTAAAGATATTTTTTTTAAATCAATATACAGTAAAAATAAAATCTATTGAAACAAGTAACAAAAATATTAATAATATTATAATTATGATGTTGGAAGATTACAAAATCCCTAAAAGAATAAAATAAATCTTTTAAAAGGTATTATTTAAAAAAATTTACCAAAAATTACACAATTTTTTTAATCACTAATTTTTTTTAGAGTAAGTATTGATGGTATGTTTTCACTTAGCAAAATTATTGTATCCATTTCATGATCGTAATCAATATCTCTTATTCTATTTTTTTTTAATAAAAGTCTGTTAGATGAAATTAACTTTTCAAAATTTTTACCTACTTTAAGAGTGTAAATTGAATTTGCTCTTAATGAAGTTGTCCAAACACATTTGTCTTCGCAATGATCATTTTTTTCAAAATATAGAATTTCACTTATCCCAATTGATGGAGTGTAAGAGATTGCTGGCTCAATAAAACCATATTTTAAATGTGATTTTTTAAAAGTATCTATTCCATTGTATGGTGATCCATAAGAAGCAATATCCCAGCCATAATTTTTTAATCCATTTTTTTTATTTTTTAGATTATTAAAATTTATTTCATCACCTCCTTTAGGACCATGTTCTGAATTAATAATTATATTGTGATTATTAAGATATCTTAGTCCTTGTGGGTTACGGTGGCCAATAGAAATTATTTTATGTTCTTTAGTTTTTAAATTTATTTTAATAATTTTTCCTAAAAGACTATTTAAATTTTGAGCAACATTTGGCATGCCGGAATAACCAATTGAAAATAAAATATTTCCTTCTTTAAATTTTTCAATTCTTCCACCTGAAAAAACATTATAGTCTTTCCAATACTCATTAGTTTGAAAAAATAAATTAAAATTCAATTTTTTATAATTTATATCAGCCACATAAATATTGATAGTTATACCTTTTTCATCTTTAGTCATCATCGAGATAAAAATCTCATCATCTTGAATAAATAAGTCTCTAATACCAATTAATCTTGAATTTTTTTTACTTATAATCTCATTGATATTATTTGGTATATTTTTAAAATTTAATTTCTCATTTGCTAAATTTTTTTTTTTAAAATAAATAGATTGCCCCTCACCTGAAATCACAAAAATTTTATCTTCAAAAATTTCTAAATAATGCGCCCTTAAAGAATTTGTAATTGCATTCCATCCTAAATTTAAATCTAATCTTTTAAATGGTGTAAAAAAATGATTTAATTTGTAATCTTTATTTCCAATTTTTACAATTTCACTTTTAAATTTTTCACCATTAAATCCTTGTTCATATTTTTTTAATTGTACCTCCAAAAATTCATTTCTAGACTTTAGATTAGAAACTATAAATAAATTTTCTTTAATTTTTTTAACATAATGTGGAGATATTAATGATTTTAGTGTCAAGACCAATTTGCTTTGTCGGTCATATCCATCTTTTACAAAATTACCTATTATTGAAAATATATAAAGAGAACTTAATAATAATAATGCAATTAATATTATTAATTTTTTTTTTCTATTTAAAAATTTCATTGATTATTTTTTTATTTTTAACTGATACTTTTTTTATACCATTTAAGTGATGATTTTACAATTTGCTCTAAATTATTAAATTTTGGTTTCCATCCAGTGAAATGTTTTAATTTTTTTGGGTTTGCAATTGAAACAACAATATCACTAGCCCTTCTCTTACCAACTTTATATTTAATTTTTTTTTTACTCATCTTATTAAAGGTGTCCAAGATTTGCTTCACTGAAAAACCCTCACCATATCCACAATTTAAAATCTTAAATATTTTTTTTTTGAGTACTAATTTTGCTGCTAACAAATGTATATTTGCTAGATCAACTACATCTATGTAATCTCTCACAGGTGTGCCATCTAATGTATTATAATTATCTCCATTGATAATAAACATTTTTTTTTTTAAACTAGCGGCACATAAATTTAATATCAAATTGTATCCTTTTTTTACATTAAAACCACTTCGTAATTTTTTGTCTACTCCAGCCACATTAAAATATCTCAGTATAATACAACTGATTTCTGATTTGTTTTTTTTAAGATAATCCTCTAATTTTAACTTAGATTTTGGATAGGCAGACAAAGGTTTTAACTGATCATTCTCATTTACTCTTTTATTTTTATTTCCATAAACTGCTGCAGTTGATGAATAAATAAAATTATTTATTTTATATTTTAAACAAATTTGAAAAAATTTTTTTCCATCTATAAAATTATTTTTATAATATTTTTTTGGATGTTCTATTGACTCTTCATTATTTATAAAAGCTGCAAAATGTAAGACTATATCAAAAGATTTTTTAGCTAAAATTTTTTTTATTTTTTTAGAGTCTGAAATATCGGTTTTAAAAAAAATGGCTTTATTAGGAATATTTTTTTTTATTCCAGTTGAAAGATTATCAATTATAGTTACATCATGACCTCGATCTATAAGAAAATTAGCAACAGTACTACCTATATAGCCTGCTCCTCCTGTTACTAAAGCTTTCATTCTATATTATTTTTTTTAAAATATGAGATTAATGACATGTATAAAATTAAACTTATTAAAAATATATAATAAGTTTCAAAATTTAGTGCTAACATTAGGGTGGGCAACATACAAATTATAATTGTCAAAATAACTGTATAATTATTATTTTTAAAATAATCATTTACTACATGATGAAAGTGATTGAGATCTCCTTTAAAAGGATTTTTTTTATTTAACGATCTGACTATAAACAATCTAAGCATATCAATTGACGGTATTAAAAGAATTATAAAAATTTCATCACCATATAAATAATTATCTAAATATTTATACTGATAAATAAAAGTACAACCTATTATAGAGCTTAAAAGATAGCAGCCTCCATCACCTAAAAACACTTTATTTTTAAAATTCAATACCCCTAAAATTAACAAGCTTATTGTTAATGTTAAAAAGAAAAATGGAAGAAAACTTTTAATAATAAAGACTACAAAAATAAATATGCTAAAAAAAATTAATTGTAAATTTATCCCATCAAACATATTCATTGCATTTGATAATAATAAAAATGAAAAAAGTAAAAATATTACTGAGAAATTATTAAAATAATAAGTTTTTTTTAAAAAAGTAATTTTTATTAATTCTAATTTTATATCAGGAAAAAAAAAGACTACAGCCAAAAAAGAAAGTGTAATAAAAAACAGTTTTAATCTTGGAGAAAGATTTTTAATATCATCAACAGCACCCACGATGTAAAAAAAGGTACTTAATAAAATAACTAAATATAAAAATTCCCCAGTAAAAATTAAATTATCTAAATTTAATAATTTGAAGGAAAAAATAATTAAATAAAGGTTTAGTAGAATTATCAAACCTCCCAATAAAGATATTGGATGTCTATGTTTTTTTAGTTTGCCATCTGGATTATCAAGAAATAATGAAATTTTTGATAATCTGTCAAAATTAAATAAAATTAAAAAATTGAATATTAAAATAAAAATTATTACTAAATAAATTTCCATTATTACTAATTCTTTATTGAAAACTTATATAATTTTGCTGATTTTATTATTTTAAAAAAACTAGATTTCAATTTTTCTTTTCTATAAAAATTTATCAAATTATTTTGACTTTTTTTATTATAAAAAATTGTTGATTTATAAAAATTGGTTAAATCCTCAAGGTGTTTAAACTTCAACTTATTTTGAAAGTTAAAAGTCTGATTTTTAATTTTGTTTTTTCTTAAGAAAGGCTCAAGTTTTTTTGTAGAAAAATCTATATATTTTTTAGCTATCTTTGGAAGTGTTTTTTCTTTGGATGCAAACTCTGTTAACGTATGAGGGTAGCATGGTGCAGTTATTAAAAACACTCCATTAGGTTTTAAAAATTTAGAACATTCTGTGATAACTTTTATTGGATTTTTTGCATAATATAATGCGTAGGATGAAATAATTTTATCAAAATAAATGTTTTTATTTTTTAAATATTTTGGCACATCATCCATTGATATGCATTTTGTTTTAATATTATTGGTATTTAAATTTTTTTTTAAAGTATTTAAAGATTTATTTGAATAATCTATTGCAAATATTAAGCCTTTTTTTTTAACTATCTTTGATTGTTTAATTACATGATTTCCCACTCCACATCCAAGCTCTAAAATCACATCATTCTTTTTTACCTTGTATCTTTGGAACAACCACTCGGTAAGATCTTTTGATCCTAATTTTTTATTTAAATTTATTCTATTTTGTAAGTTTGATGAAGAAATGGCTCTTTTCTCAACAATAGATAACTGGCTTTTCATACAGAAACTTGATACTACAAAATATTTACAATTTCTAATAATTAATTATGAAAAAAATATTTGTAGTTGCAGCACACCCAGATGATGAAATATTAGGATGTGGTGGCACATTATTGAAACACATAGATAGTGGAGATAAAGTATACATCCTTTTTGTTTCCGAAGGTGTGTCAGGCAGATATGATAAAAAAGATTCAAAAAAATGCGTTGTTGAAATTTCAAAAAGAGAAGAAATGGCAAAAAAAGCCTCTAAAATTGGTAAATTTAAAATTGTGGATTTTTTAAAGTTAAAAAATTTAGGATTAAATAATTACCCTCATAATTATCTAACAAATATAATTTACGGCTACTTTAAAAGATATAAGCCTGATATAGTTTATACTCACTATGAGCATGATTTAAATATTGACCATAATCACACATTTTTTTCTACGTTCGTAGCCTCAAGACCAAATAATGATTTTTCTATAAAAAAATTATTAAGTTTTGAAATTCCTTCGTCTACAGATTGGGGTGTTTTCAATAAATCTTTTATACCAAATTATTTTGTTGATATTCAGAAATATAAAAAAAAGAAGGAAAATCTCTTAAAATTTTATAAATATGAAATGAGACAAGCTCCACATCCAAGGTCAATTAAAAATATTAATGCTCTCTCAATTTTTAGAGGAGGGGTTGTTGGACTTAATTATGCCGAGGCTTTTTTTGTAAATAAAATAATCAATTAAAGATACTTAATTTTGAATCTTACTAAAAATTGAGGTAAAAAATAGATTATTAATAACTTTATTTTAAGATAGCCAAAAGGGTATCTCATTATCTCAGTAATTAATTTGGCATTCTTTTTGTTTAATAAAAGATATATTAATTTTAAATAATTTAATCGTTCTAAAATTTTAGATTTATTATTTTTAAAGTAAATATTTTTATAATTCTGCCTTTTCTCCCAATACTTAAACTCTTTAAAAAAAATTTTTCTATTATTATGTGTAAAATTATCTTTATGAATTCTAATATAAGCTAAATTATTTTGAAAACCCATACCTTTATACTTTTCAGAGATTCTTATAATGCTATCATAGTCCCCAATAATATTATATTTGGGATTAAATTTATAAAATTTTATTATTTGTGTTTTAATTATTATTGTGCTGAGTTTTACAAAATAATACTTTAGTAATTTATTTAAAATAAAACCAGATGGAATTTTATTTTTAAAAAATATTTTATATTTTTTATTTTTTTCATAATAATGATAACAATTGGAATAACTAAAACCATATTCTTTAGATGAATTAAAAAATTTCTGTCTTGAGCTTAAAAAATTTTTATCCCACCAATCGTCAGCATCAAGGAAGGCTACAAATTCTCCTTTACATTTTTTAAGAGCTAAATTTCTTGCCTTATATAAATTAATATTTTTCCTTGTTTTAAAATATCTAAATCTTTTATCTTTAACACTTTTGTAAATTTTTGCACTTAGGTCAGTTGAACAATTGTCAATAAAAATTACTTCAAACTTTTCATATTCTTGACTCAAAATAGATTTTAACGTCTGTAAAATATATTTTTCGCCGTTATAACAATTAACAATTATACTAACTAATTTTTTTTTCATTTCTAAATTTAAAATACAAATAAAAACCCACAGGGTAAAAATACATCATTGAGAGCCAATTATTAAAAAAGTTTCCACTTGGTATCAATGGCCATAAATTTATAAAAATTCCACATAAAATAATATTTTCTGAAATTAAAAATTTATCGAATTTGTTTTGATGATCAATCTTTTTTCTTGATTTGAATATCTCTATTAAAATATATAAAAAAGATATAATCAATAAAGTAAAACCTATGACCCCATTTGAGGTCAAAATTTGCACAAAAGTATTATGAGGATGTGTCGAACAGCCATCATTATTTTTTAATATATAAATCTTATTCCTGCACAAATATCTGAATCCTTTAGGGCCAGTTCCTAAAATAGGAGAGTCGATAAAAATTCTATACGCTAGCATGTAATGTCCTTGATGATCGTGTGAAAAGACATAGATTTTATTGAAAAATTTTTTTTTATATTCTTCATATCTCTCCTCTCCTTTTCCAATAATTTGTTCATATGACTTCGTGAACATTCTTGTTGCTGGATTTAGGTTTTCAGATGATTGAAATTTAGGTAGTATAAATGAAAAAAAAACAAAAAATATCACAACAAAAATAGTAAATTTTCTTAAATATTTATTGGAAAAGAAAATAATTGAAAACAGTAAAATTAATAAAAAAAAAGAAGCTCTCTCACCTGTAAGATAAATATTTACACAAATTAGTGATGTTAGAATAGGATATAGGATATATATTTTTTTTTCCCCAATTTTATTATTCATAATTAAGCAGACCAAAAATATAGGTAAAATTCGCAACAAAAACCCACCTAGTATTAATTCATCTCCAAAAAAACTTGATATACGGCTTTTTATTATCTCATAACCTAGCAAGTTTTTTCCAGTAAAAAATTGAACCAATGAGTCAAAAATAATTATTGATAGAAAAATAATATAAAAATTTAACATTTTTTTATTTAATAATTCATATTTAGAAAGTGTAAACCAAACAGCTATTGAAAATAAAAAAATACGGAAATAAAAAATACCTGATTTAGCATAATCAAAATTATAAAAATTTACTAATGTTGAAACTAAAATAGATAAGTAAAAAGCTAAAAAAAATAAAGAATATTTATTTAGAAAAAAATAAGTTCTTTTTTCACTTAATATAAAATAAAATGCATAAGAAATTAGTAAAATTAAAAAAAATTCTGAAACTAATGGGCCTAAGAGTAAAAATAATGGAAATATTAATATTCCGTATCCAAAAAAAATTTTTACAACAGTTTGATTAAAGCCCATTTTTAATTATCATTAAAAGTTCTTTTTTAAAATTGTCTTTAGTAAAAAAGTAACTCTTTTTTATATCTTTTTGAATAACCTTATAGTTCTTAAAAATATAATTTATAGTTTTTCTTAGACTTTTCTCATCTCTTTTACAAACAAAAATACCTTTTCTGTTATTAACAACATATTTGATATCTTCAAATATAATAATTGGTTTTAATCTAGACAAAGACTCAGAAATAACTTTTGGAAAACCTTCAATGTAAGAGGGTAATATGAATATCTTAGATGAGTCATAAATTTTAATAAGTTTTTTAACATCTGAAATAGAATTTAAATAATTTATATTTTTTGAATAAAATTTTTTATTTATTATTTTTTTATTAGTTCCTACTACTGTTAAAAAATATTCTTTTAATTGGTTTTTAAAAAGATTGGCTAGATATATTGCACCTTTATCTTTTTTAAATCTACCAACATATAAAAAATCTGTTTTATCTTTATTTTTTATATCACTTTTTTTAAACCATATTTTAGTTAACTCTGATGGATGAATAACTTTTTTTATATTAACTTTAGTAAAAAATTTTGAACATGAAATTATCATTAAATATCTTTTTACAAATAAAAACATAAAATAATAAAAATAATATCCTAAGATTCCATATCTATATTTATACTCTAAAAATCCATCACTTCGCAAATAAACAAAACCTTTAAGCTTTATTCTTTTTAAAAAAATAAGATAAAATATTACAAAGCAATTATAAGGTGAGATTGAAACAAGTAATAAATTAATTTTCTTTTCATTAATATTAGTTAATTCATCATGGGTGGATTTATTTTTAATTAAAAAATTTAATTTTTTATTACTTTTCCTGCACAACAAGTGTACCCTATAATTTTTATAAAGGCAGGAAACTATATTTCCCAAGTCATTATTTGAGGTAAATTTTTTTTTTGAAGACCAAATTTTGTCATTACTTGCTATGTACAATCTGTTCATGATCACGGCTTTTATAGTAAATGTTAACTTATATCAAATTTTCCAGATTTAGTTGATATTGATTAATTAAAAAATTTATTTTTGATTTGAAATCTATTTATATAATTGTTCAACTTAAGATTCATAATAATGACAAAATCAATTGATATAAATAGCTATTCATTTATATAATTTTTAAACATGATCAGAAAAAAATTTAAAATTGCTATTTTTTCAGAATTTAATGAAAAATCAGGTGGAGCTTATAATGAAGCACAGTATCTTACAGATGCTATAATTAAGAAAATAGATAAAAATTTTGAATTCTTATTAATTAACAACAGTGAATTTACCGAATTTGACACATCAGTAAAAGTTTCAACAGTAAAATTTAATCTTAATAAATTACAAAGATTTATTTGTTACATAAGAAACTTTCATCCTATTTTTAAAAAAATGAAAAAAATTTTATTCAAAAATAAATTTGAGCAATTTTTAAAAAAAAAAGAAATAGATCTAATAATTTTTACTGGACCATCACAATATTCTTTATATTTAGAAAATACAGATTTTGTAATTACAATTCCTGATTTATGTCATTTAGAAAATAATGAGTTTCCTGAATGGTCAAAAAATGGTGAGTTTGATAGAAGAGAAGAAATTATTTCCAATGCAAAAAAAGCATACCTTATTTTGACTAATGCCAAAATTATAAGTGATAAATTAATTGAAAAATATTCTTTTGAAAAAGAAAAAATAAATATAATTTCACAAACAACTCCTCAAAATTTGATAAAAGCAGATTTTAATAAAAGTAAAATCAAAGATAATTTACCTAAAGATTTTATTTTTTTTCCAGCAATGTATTTGCCACACAAAAATCATAAACTAATAATTGACTCAATAGAAATTTTAAATTCAAAGAAGAATAATATAGAAATGAACGCTGTATTTTGTGGTGATGATAAAGGATATCTTAAAGAAATTCAAAACTATGTTAATGAAAAAAATTTAAATAATAAAATTACTTTTTTAAATTTTGTTGATTCAGATGATTTGGCAGCAATATATAAAAATTGTTTTGCATTAGTGATGCCAACTTTTAGCGGCCCAACGAATATTCCTCCTTGGGAGGCTTTTTATTTTGAAAAACCTGTTTTATACTCAAAAATTTTTAATATTGAAAAAGAATATAAAGATGCAGTTTATTATATTGATCCATTTGAAGTAAATTCACTTATTAATGGAATTATTGATTTAAAAAAAAATAAGAGCGTTTATGAAAAATATCAATCTACAGGAAAAAAAATTTTAGACTCAAATAACTTTGATGTAGACGTTGAAAAATTTGTAAAGAAAATTTATCTATTAAGAAAAGCTCATAATTCTTGGAAATTTTCCTATTATATTTAATGAAAAATTTAATTAATCATAAAAAATATTATATTTATTTTATTGGCACTAATTTTTCTCCAATTTCAACTATATTTTTAGAAAATTTAATAAGATTTAAAAATAAATCAAATTATGAAATAGATTTTATTATAGATAGTTCGAATATAAAAAAAATTGACTTAAAAAATAAATTTGCAAGGTTTTTATATTTTTTTTTTAATAAAAGATATTATAATTTTTTAACTTTATTAAATTACCTAGGAAAAAATTCTCTATTTATCCAATCATTAAAAAATGAAATAAATTTTAGTAATTATAATGATTTTTTAAATAAAAAAATTAAACAGAATTCAATACTGATTAGTTGTGGTGGAAACAAAATTTTTAAAAAAAAATTTTTAAATAAATTTAAAATAGCGATTAATTATCATCATTCAAAAATTCCTGAATTTAGAGGAGTTTACACGAATGGATTTGAAATACTAACCAATAAAAAAAATACATATTTTACTTGGCATTATATTAATAAAAAAATAGATAAAGGTTTCCCTATTTTTGAAGAAAAGATTAGAATCAATAAAAAAAAGCAATCAATGTTTTTTTATGATTTATTGAAAATAAAAAAATCTTCAAAAAATATTCAAAGAATTCTAGAGTCTGCTGTTAAAAATATAGATAAAAAAAAATTTGAGTCAAAAAAAGGTAATTATTACTCAAAAAAATATTTTAAAAATTATTTTAATGATTTAAAAAAGATTAATTATGAATTTTTGGAAAAATTTATTAGGATTTTTGGAGGCTTTTATTATAAGGGTCAATTCATTACAAAAATAATAAGAAATAATAAAAAAGGTATTTTGTTGTTAAATTCTAAAATTGAAATAAAAGAAATCAAAAATCTACCTATTTTAATTTACAAAATACTTAATTTTTTAAAACTTATTAACTAAATTATGAAAATACCTGTTTTTGATATTTCTTTAAATTCCAACGAAAAAAAATTTATACGAGATGTAATTAAAAAAAATAATTACACAAGTGGCCCATATATAAAAAAATTTGAAAATGAATTTGGAAAAATTAATAATTCAAAATTTAATATTTCTACAAGCAATGGCACTAATGCATTACACTTATGTTGCAAAGCGATAGGTATCAAAGAAGGAGATGAAGTCTTAGTTTCCTCAAGTACAAATATGGCCTCAGCATTTTCGATTATTTATTGTGGTGGTGTACCAATTCCAATTGATATAAATAATGAAACTTGGCAAATAGATCCATATTTGGTTGAAAAAAAAATAACCAAAAAAACAAAAGCGATAATGGTTGTTCATCTTTTTGGACAATCAGTAGAAATGGATCTAATTTTAAAAATAGCAAAAAAATATAAATTAAAAATAATTGAGGATTGTGCAGAAGCACATGGTGTATTTTACAAAAATAAACATGTTGGAAATTTTGGTGACGTTGCAGCTTATAGTTTTTATTTCAATAAAAGTATCACATCAGGAGAAGGTGGAATGGTTTCTACTAATTCAAAAAGAATATATGAATTTGTAAAAAGTTATAAAAATCTATGCTATGGTAAAAAAGAAAGATTTTTACATAGCGGTGTAGGTTTTAATTACCGTCTTTCAAATTTACACTCTTCTCTAGGCTACGGCATTACAAAAAATTTCAAAAATATTTTAAAGAAAAAAAATTCAATATATAACTACTATGTTTCTAAATTAAAAAATATAAAAGGAATAGACATACCCAAAATATCAAAAAATACATCAACATATGTGATGTGGGTATTTAATATTTCTTTAAACAATAAATTTCCATTAAGTAGAGATGAGTTATTAAAAAAATTATACAAAAAGGGTATTGAAACCAGAAAAGCTTTTGCACCCATAAATTATCAAGAAATACTGATTAAAAAATTTAAAGGTAAATTTAATAAAAGTGACTGTAAAAATGCTAATTATATAATGAATAATGGATTTTATTTACCTTCGGGAAACAATATTAAGAAAAAAGAAATCAATTTTATTTGTGACCAAATCAGATTACTTTCACTGAAATGAGAAAAATTATAATTGATAAAAAGCTATGTGCGATAATATATAGTGATAGAGATTTAAAAATGAAAAAAGGGGTTAAATTTTTAACTGCACCATCATTAAATCTTCAAATAGGTACAATGTCTCATAAAAAAAATCATGAAATAAAACCACACATACATAAAGATTTCCTAAGAAAAATTTACAAAACAACTGAAATTTTAGTTATAAATTCAGGAGAATTAAAAGTAAATTTTTATGATAAAAAACTTAAATTTGTTAAATCAATTATTTTAAAAAAAAATAATATTGCTTTATTAATAGAAGGCGCACATGGATTTAAAGTAAACAAGAACTGTAATTTTATTGAAATTAAACAAGGTCCATTTTTAATAAATAAAGATAAAAAATTAATATAATTCTATAGTTATCTCATCAATTTCAACCAAGGCTTTAAATTCATCATTTCACTTAATTGATCTTTGTCTCTTTTAGTGTCCATACATTTCCAAAAACCATAATGTTTAAATGCACATAACTGACCTTTTTTTTGTACATTTTCAAGAGGTGATTTTTCTAAAATTGAACTATTACCTTTAATGAATTTTAAAAAATCAAATTCCATGATAAAAAAACCACCATTAATCCAACCCTCACTTGATTGAGGTTTTTCCTTAAAGTGAATAACTTTATTACCTTTCATTTTCAGCAAACCAAATCTTGCTGGGGGTCTCACAGCTGTAACTGTTACTAATTTTTTGTTTTTTTTATGAAATTCTATGGTTTTTTTTATATTTACATTGGCTAAACCATCACCATAAGTTAATAAAAAAAATTTATAATCTTTTAATAATTTATTTAAATTTTTAACTCTTCCACCAGTCATTGTTCTAAGACCTGTAAATTTAATTATAATTGTAATTTTAATTCCATCTATTTTATGAAAGAATTCCTCACCATCTTTTTTAAAATTTTTAAAATATTTTTTAATTATTTTATCTTTATAACCTGTCGACAATATAAAATTATTTACACCATTCTTTATGTAGACTCTTAATATTTCAATTAAAATTGGGGTTGATCTCAATTTAACCATTGGCTTTGGAATATTCTTAGTATGTTCAGATAACCTAGTTCCAAGGCCACCACAAAGAATTACCGCTATAAATCTATCTTTTTTTTGCATAATATTTAATAGTTTTATTTAAACCAATGTTTAATGATGTAAATTTAAAATTTTTAATTATAGCTTTTAAACTTTTAACGTTAGGATAATATATTTTTGACTCATCTTTTCTTAATTTTATAGCCCCATAAATTGGTCTTCCTCTTCCAATTTTTTTATTTATCAATTTAATTATATCTCTAATTTTAATTGGCTTGCCTGTCCCAATATTCAAAATTTTTTTTTTAATTTTTTTGTCTATTATTAATTTATAAATGATTTTAATAAAGTCATTTATATACAAAAAATCTCTTTTTTGATGACCTATGGATGTTGGAAAAATCTTATCCTCTAAACATTTGTCTATTATAAAAGGAATTATCCTATTAATATCTTGATAAGGTCCGTAAATTAAATAAGGCCTTAAAATAATGTATGGTAAATCATGCTTAAATCCTGCATTTATCAAAAACTCACTACTTAAATATTTTGATAAAGAATACGGACTATTTAGTTGATTTTTTTTAATTTTAATATTTTCTTTGTGAGGAGATTTATTTTTACCATATTCTAAGCTGCTTCCTATTTGAATGAATTTAAAAATATTTTTTTTAGCATAATAATTAGTTAAATTTTTTAGACCTGTATAATGACTACTAATTGTTTTTTGTTTATTAGAATGATCAACATACCCTGAAAAATTTATAACAATATCAACATCTATTTTATTTAATATTGAATATAATTTTTTTTTTTGGGAAACATCGCAAGAAAAATATTTTACACTTTTAATTTTTCTGATTTTTGTAGGTTTGTTTGTTGAAATGCTAAAAACTTTCCAATTTAATTTTTGTAATTTTTTTGCTAAATGATAGCCTAAAAATCCCGTACCTCCACAAATTAAAATTGATTTTTTCATTTATTTTTTTCCAATAGAATAGGGAAGATTGGTATACTTACAAAAAAACTTATTAATAAGTAAAATTCTTAAAAAATAGAAAAAAGGAATTGATAATAAATGTTTAAATTTTTTATTTTTAAATGAGTTTTTCCAAGTTGATAATTCACATTTCAAAGGTTTCCATAAAATATATTTTTTTTTAATAAAATTAATTTCATACCCATAGTTTTGAAAAAATTTTTTCATTATTTCACAAAAGTAATTACAATCATCATCTATAAGATAATCATAATTATTAATTTGAATTTTATAATCTTTATTTAGACCAGATAAAAATTTTCCTGATACTGCATCTCCCCACCATTTTTTACCATGAAACGTAGAATTAAATAAATTTTCATTTTTAATTATTTGAAATTTTTCACAAAAATCATTTATAAAATAATCTGAATTTTGATGCATATTTTCTAACTGGACTACAAAAAACTTTTTATTTAATTTTGTTAAAAAATTTAATGACCTGGTAATCAAATTAATTTGATAAAAAATATCTTTGGCATTAAAATTAAATCCTCCTTTGTAGTTAATCCAATTTTTTGTTGCTGAATTAATTGCAGAAAGTGGATGTCTAATAGAATGAATTATTTCAAAATCTATATCTTTAAATAGTTCATAGAAATTTTTTGTATTTTTTAAGGTATGAGTATTTATTAAAATATATTTTACCTCTTCAAAGTTGGATTGATTGTTAATTGTTTTTTGATAAGCAAAATGAAGATCAATTATAACCTGATCAAATGTTTTTTTTCCATTATTAACATTTAATAATAAAAAATTATCTTTAAACACATTTTTATCAACAATATAAAATTCATCTTTGTTTTGTCCAAGCATAAAGTGTCTCTCAACAGTCTTAATTCTCGAGTCAAAAAAATAAGGGTAATCACTAACAAAATTATCAGCTATTTTTTCATAATTAGAATTAAATAAATTTTTTATTTTTTTATTAAAAAAAATTGTACCTGGAAATTGAATAATTTGATGATGACTGTCTAATAAGCTTTGAAATAGTTCAGCTCCAGCTCTACAACCAGCTACAATAATAAGAAATTTAATTTTTTTACTCAAAATCTTTTTTTTCAACAAATTGTATTGTGTTAGCTCTAGAATTTTTTCGAGGATTGTTTACAAAAAGCAATATTGCATGATTGTTTTTTAAAAATATATCTTTTAAGTTTTGTTTAATTGTTTTTTTAATAAAAAATGAAAGTTTATTGTTATTAAACTTATTAGTTAAATAAATATTAATATTTTTTGTTAAAAGATTTTGAGTAAAAAGTTTTTCATTATCAGTAAATACATGTGTATTATTAGTGTTAGATAAATTTAATTTATTAAGAATATATCCTTTTTTGGTAAATATTATTTTAGTTTCATTCGGATAGCTATTTAAAATGGCTACTAGTTGTTTTGCAAAATCAAAGCTTTTTTTATCTTTAGTTTTGTGATTTATAGTTTTTAGAAAGTTATTTAACCATTGAAGAATTTTTTTCCAATTTTTGGATATAGCTGTCTCTTCACTTAACATAATTTTATCAACCCCAAGTTCATTATAAAAATTTATTGAAGTAATATCGTTATTTGATGGTCTTAAATTTTCCATCATAGTACCAAGATTATCAGTAGCTATTATTAGGGGTATTCCTTTTTCTTTGCAGTATTGTGAAATTTTAATAATTGAATTATATATTTTTGATTGTCCTATTTCTGCTGAGAGATCACCTCTGTCAACCATTACCGCATCAGAATTATCAATAATTTTTTTATAATTTTTAAGTCCAAAAAAGTTTTCTATTTTAGAAATAATTATTTTTTTTGGATACTTTAATTTAATTCTTTTAATTACTTTTTCATTTTGAACGAAACTTAGTCCTATTGCATCAAACTTAATACTATTTGTTTTTTTTAAAAATTGTAAATAAATTTTTTCTTGAAAAAAATCATCATAATAAGAATTGGGTATATTTAATCCTTGCTTTGTATTTAATTTAAATTCACTTAAACTTTTACCAATTATAAAGTTTTTTCCATAATCAAGTGTTTTGAACAAATATTTTCCATCAGAAATTGAAAAATTTTTTTTATTATCAATCTTTGGTAGTTTTTTACTTAATTCTATTTGATGAATATTTTTAATATATTTAGTCGGTTTTTTTTTAAAATAAAATGTAGCAATTTCATTTTTTTTAATATTTATAATGCTATGATTTAAAGTCCTTGGTTTGACTCCTGGTAAATCTAGTAGTATTCTTGATTTTTTATCAATTTTTTTAACAATCTTACAAATTTTTTTGTGCCAACTTATTTTATTATGAGAACCGTTAATTCTAACAAATTTTGAATATGACAAAACTGTTTTAATATTTTTGTAACTAGAGGTAACTGGTCCTATTGTTGGTAAAATCATATGTTAAGAGAATATATTCTTAAACCTAAATATATACTTTTGCAAATCTATATCAGCAAATTTAAAATATTTTCTATTTTTAATATGTGCTCTAAATTCTTTGCCAGATATATCTAAATATTTGCATTTAAGTTTTTTAGATTTGCAAGCATCTTTTTCAACCACTTTATTACATGTTTTACAAAAATATGATCCTTTATAAGCTAAAACTTTAATACCCAAATTTTTAGATAATTTTTTTACAATTTTAAAAGCTGCGTCAGGATGATAAGCATTTTCAGCACCAGCATGATCTCTACCAACTAAGAATTGATCAAATCCCAAATTTTTTCTCAATATTGAGTGATGCACAGCTTCTCTTGGGCCACTGTAATACATGTTTGCTATAACTGGATAATAAAATACCTTTCTAGGATTGTATTTTTTTTTTATAATACTTTTGTAAAATTTTTCTAAATATTCGTATTTGATATCACCTTTTTTTTTTGGTCCAATTACAGGATTGATTATAAGGTAATCAGTTTTTTTAAGTAAAAAATTAATTATCTTTTCATGACCTAAGTGGGGAATATTTCTAGTTTGAAATGCTGTAACTTTTTTTTTATTTTTTTTTAATTTTTTGATAAAACTAATTAGTTTTTTATTATGGTTATATATTTTTTTATATTCTAAATTATATTTTTTTTTTAATTCTACATCATTTAAAAAAAAATCTCCTTTTTTAAAAAAATTTATAAGTGGTCCATAATTTTTATTGTCTACTTTATATATATACTTTCTAAAAAAATTTTTATCTACTTTGAATTTATTGCTACTTGCTCTCAAAAGAAAAAATTTGTTATTTTTGTTTAACAAAAGAGGAAAACCTAAACTAATATCCTTAAATTCAATTAACTCTTTTAAATTTAAAAAACTTTTTGAATTAAATAATCCTAATTTTAGATTAGCAAAATTAATTAAATCAGATGACTCGTGATCGTTTAAATTTATTTTCATCTAATTATTAAAATATTTAGAAATTTGATGGAAAGTAAATTTTTTTAGATTAGTTTTCTTGTTATAATAATTAAGATACCAAGATGCTGTATATTCTGCTGTTTTTTTAAAATTAAGCTTTGGTTTCCATTTTAATAATTTTTCTGATTTTTTTGAATTTAATTTTAATAATTTTGCTTCATAAAAATCTTTATTACTTTTAATTGTCCAAAAATTTTCTTTTTTAAAAAATATTGCTATTTTTTTTGTTAAATCTAGAACTGTATAATTATTTTTTTTATTTGGACCAAAATTAAAACTGTGTCCATTCAGTTTTTTTTTCTTATTTAACATTTCTGCTAATTTTAAATAACCATTCAATGGTTCAAGCACGTGCTGCCATGGTCTGGTAGATTTTGGATTTGAAATTTTTACTTTTTTATTTTTGTTCCATGATTTTATTAAATCTGGTACCAATCTGTGATCAGACCAATCACCACCTCCAATTACGTTTCCTGCTCTTGCTGTTGCTATTTTAATTTTTTTGTTTTGTTTTAAAAAAGAATGAAAATATGATTTAATCATAATTTCTGTGGCTGCTTTTGAAGCACTATATGGATCGTTCCCCCCAAGTTCATCAATTTCTGTATATCCTCTGTCTATTTCCTTATTCTTGTAACACTTATCACTCGTGATCATTATCAATATTATATTTTTATTTAAACTTTTTGAGGCTTCTAAGATATTTAATGAAGCGAATAAATTACTTTGCCAAGTTTTAGAGGGATTTATATAAGACTTAAATACTAATGACTGAGCTGCTAGATGAAATATTATATCAGGCTGTATTTTTGTAATTATTTTTTTTAATTTTTTTTCTTCTTTCAGGTCTAGAAAATACTCTTTTTTATAATTTGCAATTTTTTTTTTGTATAAGAGCGAGTTAATTTTTCCATCAGAAATACCGTATACTTTTGACTCAAAACTATTTAAAATACATGATAGCCAACTACCCTTAAACCCTGTGTGACCAGTTATTAGAACCTTTTTATTTTTATAGAAATTTTTCAATTTAATTTATTAAGCTTATTGTAAAAAAATTTTAGATCCTCATTATATATAATGGGTACGTTTAATTTCTTTTTTTTTATATCTTTAGCAACAACATTTTTTGAATTTTTATAAATTTTTCTTACTTTAACTATTTTTTTGAAATCTCTCTCTATTTCAACAACTAAAATTTGATTTTTTTTACAATTTAACAGTGTTTTTTTATCCATATAAACTGATGTAATGATTGGAAATATATTAGATTTTATTGAAATAATTCCCATTCCTAATAATCTTGAAATTTGTTTTACTCTATCTTTTTCACTATAACCCAAATCTCTACTTACATATTTTCTTACTTCATCACCATCAATTAAAATTGTTTTTTTAATTTTTTTTTTTAAATACTTTGCTGCTGTTGTCTTTCCACTTCCTGCAAGACCACAGAACCATAAACCTTTTTTGAATTTCATTAACTTAACTAATTGTTTTATTAAAAATACTTGCAATCTTTTTTAATTTTCTATTTAAATTTGCAAATTCTTTAAAATTAAGTGGCTGTAATGGATCAACTGCTGATTTTTTTGGATCTGGATGTGTTTCAATAATTAAGCCATCACATCCAGCTGCAACAGAAGCTAAAGCTAAAGGAGACACCCACGGAGCCCAAAAGGAAGCATGGGAAGGATCTGAAATGACAGGATATTTAACTAGTTCTTTTAAGGCTACTATAGCCTGTACATCTAGCATAAATCTAGAAGTATCTTTATGCGTGTGTGGTGCTGAAACACCTCTTTCACACAATATCAAATTTTCATTTCCTTCAACTAAAATATGCTCCGCCGCACCCAACATATCTCTTAAACTTGCTCCAAAATGTCTTTTTAAAATTATAGTTTTATTTGTTAAAGCGCACTCTCTCAAAAGTTCTAAATTTTGCATGTTTCTTGAACCTATTTGTAATATATCTGCTGTAGAACAAATTTTATCTAAATATTTGATTTCTGTTACTTCAGTAACAATTTTCATACCTGTATATCTTTTTACTTCATCTAACCACTCCATACCTTGACTCATGCTCTCTTTATATGTTTTTGATCTATAGGGAAAAGTAAGTGGTTTATAAGCATGACCTCTTAAAATTTTTACACCTTGGCTTTTAAGGAATTTTGCAACTTTAAAAATTAATTCTCTACTCTCAACTCCATTTGGTCCTGCTATTAAGGGTATATTTTTTTTTGAAAAAAAAACATCTTTCGATACTCTAACTACTTTTTCTTTTTTTGATGTAATTTTTTTTATTTTATATCTTATGTCATCAAAAGTGATATCTTTTGTTGGTTGTTTATTGCTTAAATTTTGAACATATAATTTATTTTTTATACTACTCATTATACTCCTAATATACTTTGTCTATCTTTAACTAAATTAAATTTTTTTCTTTTATGAATACTATTATATATAGAGTGTATCACTTTTAATAAATAATAATTATCTTTAATTTCTAATTTTTTTGATGATTTTTTGTTTTTAGTTAAAAATTCTCTTAAAATTTTTTTATGTCCAAACCCCATACCACCAGTGGCACCTAAATTTTCACCAAAATCTTCTGAAAATTTTTTTTCTAAAACTAAGTTATTTTTTTTAAATTTACTAAATGTATTTAGGCTAATTCCCTTTACAATTATTCTTCCTTTTTCACCAACAACATCAATTGCAGATCTATAATTTTTGTTTGCTCTAGTTGTGGCTTTAAAGCTAGATAATATTCCATTTTCATGTCTGAAATTAATCAAAATTAAATCCTCAGCTTGTAATTTGTTTTTATTAAAGTCAGCATAAACATCAAAATTTGATATTTTTCCAAAATTAAAAATTAATGTATCTAATAAATGAATTGCTTGATTTGTAAGGACTCCTCCATCTGAAGAATACTTTCCTCTCCAATTGTTAGAATAATATTTTTTATCTCTATGCCACAACATCATACAATCAACTAAATTAATTTTTCCAATACTTTTTAATTTAATTTCAGATTTTAATTTAGATGTTGCTAAATTGTATCGATTTTGAAGGCTTGTCCAGCATTTTAATTTTTTTTTAGATGAAATTTGAATTAATTTTCTTGCATGATCTAATCTAAGTACAAATGGTTTCTCTATTAAAACATTTGAACCAATCTTTAAAAAAAACATTGCATGTTCAAAATGCGATCCTGATGGAGATGCAATAAAAGCATAATCAAAATGTAATTTTTTTTCACTTATGTCTTTCAATGTAATTTGTTTATAATTTTTTGAGGTTGATAAAACACTTTTATCTATTACATAAATTTTAATATTTTTTTTATTTTTAATCAAATTTAAGTAATGTTTTCCAGCTGTACCCAATCCAACAATTATAATATTCATTAATAAAATAGTTTTATTTTTCTTGATAAGATTTTTTCTTGTTTATACTCTAAGTCTTTAATGTATAAAACTTTTTTTGAAATAATTAAATTTTTATTTTTATTTCCTGTGTTTCGTAATGAATTATCTATCTTAGAGTTGATGCCGCTGCCATCAAAGCCTATATTTTTTGTTAGACTAAAATTTGGATAAATATACTTTTTTTTTTGATTTAGATTATTATAAATAAAATCAACCGTCCAAATATTTCGAAAATTTAAACTTTTTAATAATTTTGTATAAATAGTTTTTTTATCAAAATTTATCTTATTTAATCTTTTATTTTGTATAAAATTTAACCAATTTTTTCTATTTGTTGCCCAGCCCCAAGATATAAAATATTTCAACATAATTGGATAAAGACGTTTTGAATTAGTTTTTGATATTTCTGGAAACATATAAGAGCATATAGCTGCGCATTCATTCTTAAAAAAATTGCTCTTTAATTGATTTGACATAAAAGTAAAAAATTGTTTATATGGTATGCAATCATCCTCTAAAACAATAATATTTTCAAATTTATTTAAAATTGCTGTTACACCCTTTGTAATTGATTTAGCTAATCCTAAATTTGAATTATTTTTAATTAACTTTGCAGTAGCAAATTTGATACTTTTAATAGTAAATATTATTTCATCTTGAATTATTTTATCTTTTTTATTTTTTGGACCGTCAAGTATCACAAAGAATTCTCTTATTCCATAGTCTTCTAAACTAAATAAAACTCTTTTTAGATGTGATGGTCTGTTATAGGCAAAGATGACTATTGCTGTATTTTCATAATTAATCATTAGTAAATTTGATTAATTTTTTTTTCTTTTTTCAATAATTTCATTGCATTTTTTGCAATTTCTAAATCATATTTATTATGAATATCTACCTCAGAAAATGGAAAGTCGTTATAAATAAGTTTAACCTTCCTACCAATTCTTTTACCTTTCCGCCAAAGATGAGCTCTCGACGCTAAAGCTATACCCGTATCCTCTCTGTACAGTTTTGGAGCAATTTGTCTTGAAGTATACTCTTTCATCCAGGGTAATACTTTTTTTAATCTTTTATTTTTAACATGCCAAAAATGTTTGTAAATTTTATTTACAACAAACGAACTTTCTAATGTTTTATCTTTCTGCAAATTTTGGACAGCTTTTCTAATAAATAAAAATTTTCTAAATATATTTGTACATGTTAAAAAAACGCAAATATCATACTTAACACCTTTATATTTTTCGTACTCTTCCAAAGCATTTTTCAGGGTGTCTTCTGTAGAAACTAGATCACCAGAAAATTTTTTTTTTCTTAAAAAAGGAACATCAGCGCCTATTTTTATTGCTTCATTAGCTATTTTTGGATCATCCGTTGAAACAAAAACATCATCACAAACATTACTTTTGATAGCAGATTTAATAGGGTAGTAGAGCAAAGGTTTTCCCAGCACTTTTTGAAGATTTTTACCCTTTAGACCCTTTGAACCACCTCTTGCTGGTATTATGCATAAAGTCTTAATTTTTTTTTTATTCATGTTTTTAAATTCCATATTGATTTTTAAATTTACCTAAAAGTAATCTATCTTGATTAAAAGATTTTAAATTATTAAATCCACCATTAATCATAGCCGTTTTAAGTTCATTTTTTAAAATTTCAAATATTTTTGAAACACCCAAACTACCATTTAAGTTTAATCCATATATTGCTGGCCTACCAATGGCAACTAAATCTGAACCTAAACACAGATATTTAATTATGTCAGTCCCTTTTTCAATTCCACCATCTACAATTGTAAGAATTTTGTGTTTTTTTAATTTTTTCTTTATATCATATAATGCATAACTAGTACTGTAACCTGAATTAAACATTCTTCCCCCATGATTAGATATCCATAGACCTTTAGCACCATTTTCTACTCCTCTAATAGCATCTTCACTCGTTAAAATACCTTTAAGTATTATTGGTAATTTTGTAAATTTTGATAAATTTTTAATCAAACTCCAATCATAAAAGTAAGATTTCTCTGGATTGGGAGAAATTGGATTTGATCTCCTGCCAATTTTTCTAGCGTCATAAAATGACTCTAAATCTTTATACCTACAAGATCTTACATTTGCATCTAAACAAAGTACAATTGCTAAAACATTATTTTTTTCTGCATCTTTAATTTGATTTTTGATCCATCTCAAATCTCCAAAAGGAAAAATGGTCCATATCAGTTTGGCTTTTTTATTGTTTTTCCTAATATCACTCAAACTCATTCTTGATTGAGTGCCAAAACTTGAAATTATATTTGACTTAGTAGCGCCTTTGCAAGTTTCTATCTCTCCATCTCTATGAAATTGGGTTTGATGACCCATTGGAGCCAAAAGTATTGGTGAGTCTGTCTTCAGATTAAAAAAACTTCCTTTAAAATTAGGATACCCTGTTTTTGACAATAATTTAGGTTTAATAATTATGTTTTCTAAGTCTTGAGAATTTACATCTTTTGTATAGCCATTTTCTGCTGCTGCACTTACCCAGTTATAAATTTTTAAATTTTTTTTTTTAAAATTATTTTTACACTGTCTTATGGTAACGAAATTTTTCATGAATATTTTTTTTCCTATAAAAAAATCTTAATACTTTTCGTGGATTATATTTAATTTGAGATCCTCTATGAACACCATACTCATCAAAAATAATTAGGCCACCTTTTTTAACAGGTATATCAAAAATTTTTTGTTTATCTTCTAATAAAATAGAATCTGAATTTGCAAGAAAAGTTATTACCTGATCTTCTCCAAGATATTTTTCTAATTTGCCTCTTATTTCCTTTTTTTTTACTAGATCTGTTAAAGTTTTCAAAGACCAATAATATTGATAATCTAATTCTTTGTTAAAAATCAATTTTCCAATCTCTTTAACTATCTTATGACTACCCGGTATATAAGATAAACATCCGTTTTCAGAATATACGTCGGTTAAGTAAAAAAAGAATTTTATTGAAACCATTTCAGGGTTAGCTATTTTTCCCTTTTTAAACATACTTTTGTTTGATAAGTCGCAGTGCCAATCAAGTACCGGATCCGTGGATAAATCATTAAAGTAAGTATCAATATTTACTAAATCTGTTTTTGCACCTAATATTCTACTAGACAATTCTTTAAACCTATATTTTTTTGAAATTCTTTTTAAAATTAAAGAGTAATAAATTTTTTTTAAATCAAGCTTTACGAGTTTAATTAATAAAGATTTACTTGTAATTGCAAATTTTCCAAAATTATCACCTTTTTGGGACATATAAATTTTACTGCACGCATCCAAAAAAATTTGATCTTCTGTATCAAGAAAATTATCTAGGTTACAAAAACCATTGTTATATACTTGGCTTACTACATCATCGAAATTCATAATTTCACTTTAAAATTTCTTTAATTTAATATTTTCTAGTGTTCCTGTATCTACCCAAGAATTTTCACTTATTGGGTAAACTCCTATTTGCATTTTATATTTTTTTAATCTTTTGATTAATTGATCCATATCAATTTTTGAATTGATTTTAATTTTACTAAAAATTTTTGAGGAAAAAATATACATTCCAATATTAATTAATTCTGAATAATTTTTTTTTTCAATTATTTTTTCAAATTTTCCAGATTTATTTATTACACATGACCCATATGGAATAGAAAATTTCTTTTTTGCAACTATAATGGTTAAATCATTTTTTTTTTTTTTATGAAAATTATAAGTTTTTTTTAGATTTACATTTGCTAAAGTATCACAATTTATTAAGAAAAAATCTGTATGTATTTTTTTTTTTAAAAAAGCTATTGAGCCAGCAGAACCTAATACTTTTTTTTCTTCTATGTAGTGTAAATTTATTTTTTCTATTTTATCGTTTATATAGCTCTTTATTAAATTTTTTTTAAAATTTAAAGTTAAATAAATATTTTTTATTCCAGCTATTTTAAATCTATTTATTATTGTTTCTAAAACTGTACTATTTCTATATGGCAATAAAGGTTTAGGGAATAACTCAGTAAATTTTTGAAGTCTTTTTCCTTTTCCTCCTGCCATTATTACTGCAGGGATAGATGCAAGTCCTTTTGAAAAATAAAGATGTTTGTTTTTTTCTATAAAATCGTCAATTTTTAAAATTTCAATTAATTTTTTATTTTTTTCAACAATTGGGACTAACTTTAGTGATTTATTGATTTTTTTTTGTAAAAATAATCTTCTTATTTTATTACTATTATTTCTCTCCAAAAAAAAAGGTTTTTTATTAATTGCTTTTTCAATTGTTAAATCTAGGCTGTTTTTTTTTTTAACTAAAACTCTACGGATATCACCGTCTGTTAATGTTCCTATTAATCTTTTTTTCTTATCTGTTATCACTAAACATTTTATACGTTGAGAATTTAGTAATCTGATAGCTTTTTTAATGGTAAATTTATTATTAATAATATGGCTGTTCATTAAAATTCTTTTAAACTTGTTAAATCAACTTTAGATATAAATTTTGCTACCTGTAAAGCAGAAATTTTTTCATTATAAGGGTTCGAGGTCAATAGTTTACTTCTGTAAGTTTTTTTATTAAGAAAAATATTTATCTTACTTAATATATCTTTTTCTTTCCATTGAACATTTAAAACATTATTAGGAATTACTTTCCCTTTTTGTCTTGAACCAATATTTATAGAGGTTTTATTTAAAAAGCTTGACTCAACAATTCCTGCTGAAGAATTACCAATCATTAAACTTGAATAATTTATAAAATTTAAAAATAAGTCTTGCCCACAGTTTTTAATTAATGTTACATTTGAGCAGGAATTTAAAATTTTTTTATAAAATTTAATAATTTTATGATTGCCAAAATCAGCATTAGGGTATGATATTATAAATCTAAAATTAACTTTTTTAATAATCTTTTCTAAAATTTTTAGTTGAATATTTATATTAATCTTAGTTTTTGTTTCAGGATGAAATGATAATAATATAAATTTCTGAGGTTCTAATTTAATTTTTTGAAAAAACCTACTTTTTTTCATTAATTTTTTTTTTATAGTTTTTTGAAATCCAATTAAACCAGCTATTTTAATATTACTTTTTTTTCTATTAATTTGAATAATCTTATCTCCATATCTTTTAGTTGCTACAAAATGAAAATGGCTCATTTTTGTAATTGCATTTCTAATATAATCGTCAATTGAACCTATGGTAGTGGATCCCCCATAAAAGTGAATAATGGGTATATTGTATTGAACAGCACATAATGGTGCACACATCATTTCATATCTATCTCCTAATACTACTAAAAGATCTGGTCTATATTTATTAAACACAGTATTTAAAAAGTTTATATTTTCTGAAAAATTTTTTATTATATCTGATTTAGTTTCAAATTTATTTTTTGTACTTTTTGGTAAAAACAATTTAAATTTTTTATCTATAAATTTAAAAGTACTACCAAACTTAACACTTAAATGAACTGAATTTAGTGCAACAGCAAAATCAATATTTTCTCTATTTAATTTTTCTAAAATTGGAAAATAACGATCATAATCTGACCTTCCTACGCTATAAAATAAAACTTTTCTTTTCATCTATTTTAATGAACTTGGTAAACAAAAAGTTGATCTAAAAATTTTTCTAGTATTATTTAAATTTTCTTTTTGAAATTTTTTTAGATGATTTAATAAATGGAGAGGTTTCCAAATTGATCTGCAATAAATTTTATTATTATTAAGTTCTTTCAAAATTTTCTTTTTATATTTCTCATACTTTTTATTCAATTGAATACACACCAGCCAATTATTACTTTCCTCAACATTACCTACATCTAAAACCTTAAAGTAATCAGAATTTTTGAAATTTTTTTTATAGAAAAAAAATATTTCTTGTTTTTTTTTTATGATATATTTTATTTTTTTTATCTGGTTAATACCAAGAGTAGCATTTAGAGCATTCATCTTATAATTATAACCAATTCCCAAATATTCTTCATCTAGAGAAGTTGATTTATTTAAATTTATATAGTTTTTAATCTTATCATGATATTTTTTTTTATTAGATATAATTGCACCCCCAGCAGCTGTGGTAACTACTTTATTTCCATTAAAACTAATAATTCCAAAATCACCAAATGTCCCTAGATGTTTTCCTTTATAAGATGAACCAAGACATTCAGCAGCATCTTCAATCAAAAAAATATTATATTTTTTACAAATTTTTTTAATTTTAATAATATCACATGCATTTCCATAAAGGTGAACAGCTACCAATGCTTTAATCTTTTTTTTTGTTTTTTTATTAAAATAGTAGCCTCCTACTCGCTTACATTTATTTAATAAAAAACTTTCTATTTCTGTAGTAGAAATACCTAAATTTTTTAGGTTACAGTCTAAAAAGACCGGTTTTGCGCCACAATATAAAACAGCATTTGCACTGGCTATAAAGCTTAATGAGGGCATTATTACTTCGTCATTAGAAGATGTATTAATTGCCATAAATGCCAAATGTAGTGCTGACGTTCCTGAATTAGTTGCTAAAATATTTTTTGATTTTGTTACATTTCTAATTTCTTTTTCAAAAACATTAACCTGTGGTCCCTTAGTTGAAACCCAGGTGCTTTTTATTGTCTTATTTAAATCCCTTAATGTGCCTCTAAAAAATTTTGGAGAATATAAATGGTAATTTTTTCTAGTCCCATATTTTTTTTTTATAACTATTGAAATTTCATTTGATATATTGGCAACTATGTTTGAACTCATATAATATATTTTGTAATTATTTCTTTTGATATATTATTTTTAATCCACTCAGTTGTTTTTAAAATTCCATCCTTTAAAGAAATATTTGGTTTCCAATCTGAGTTTTTAATAAGAAAACTATTATTACACCTTAATCTAATTACCTCACTCTTATCAGGCCTTATTCGTTCTTTTGACCTAATAACTCTAATTTTTTTGTTCAAATTTTTCTGAACAATTTCAATTATATCTTGTATTTTATGCTCTTTATTTGTTCCAATATTAACTACATTTCCAAAAAAAAATTTATTTTTTAAAACTTGGAAATAGGCCTCAGCTAGATCTTCGACATAAGTATAATCTCTCGAAGTATATGTATTGCCAATTTTGATTTGATTTTTAAATAAAGTTTGTGAAATAATTGTAGGTATTACTGCTCTCAATGATTGTCTTGGTCCAAAACAATTAAAGGGTCTTATAATTTTAACAGGAGTTTTGAATGAGTTAAAATAGCTCATAGAAACATTGTCAGCTGATATTTTTGATGCTGCATAAGGGGATTGAGCAGATAGCTGATGAGACTCTGACATAGAAGTTGTTTTTCCACTTCCATATACCTCACTTGTTGATGTTATAATTACTTGATCAATATTTTTTTCCTTGCAGGCTTCAAGAACATTATATGTGCCTTCAACATTTGTTTTGATATATGCAAGTGGTGAATAATAAGAATAAGGTATTCCAATTAAAGCAGCTAAGTGAAAAACATAATCAACTTTAGATACAGCTTTAAAAACAGAGTCATAATCTCTAATATCACCGAATATAAACTCTATATCTTTTTTAAAACTAGAATTATTTAAATTTCCCAAACTATAATTTGGATTATATCTATCAAATACAAATACTTTATAACCTTTATTTACTGCTTTCTCTGCTATATGAGAGCCGATAAATCCAGTGCCACCAGTTATTAATAATCTTTTCATTTGTATAATCTTAATGCTTGTTTGTAGTCTTTTTCAGTATCAATATCGATAGAATTTTTTTTTATCTCTATAACAGAGGCTGTCGTTTTACCACTTACAATAAATTTATTATATCTCTTTATAAAATTCATATTTGATATAAAAAAATTGCCATTTGCTTGATAAAATTCTTTATTTTTATTACTTTTTTGATCAATCAAAATATTTTTAATAATTTTAAATTTTTTTTTTTCATTATTTTTACCCATTGATACTGAGGCTATTGATTTATATTTTTTTTTTAAATCAATAAATTTTAACCATTGATTATTAATATCTTTAATAGATCTATAAGGAGATGTTGGTTGTAAAATCATTATATTTATAAATTGTTTTCCTAAAATATTATCCAAATAATTCACAACAGTTGTGATTAAACTATTATTTTTTGAAAGGTATTTAGGACGCTTGTGAAACAAGATTTTTGCATATTTTTTAGCTAAATCTAAGATTTTTTTATTATCAGAAGATACAATTATCTTATCAACTTTTTTAATTTTTATTGAAAAATCAATAGTTTTCTCAACAAGGGTTTTATTCTTTATTTTTAGAAGGTTTTTATTCTTCAATCTTTGAGATCCATTTCTAGCAGGTATAATGATAATATTTTTCATTAAGATAAATCTTTTTTTAAAATCACTTTATCTGCCGAAATTTTTCTTAGGGTTTTTCTGCCTATTATTTTATCTCTATCTAAAGGTGAAATTCCATATCCAGGTCTTTTAAAACATATGTCACTTGGGGTAATTTTTTTTCCTTTAGGTATGTCATTTGCTGAGACAATACTTTTTCTTGAAACTTTTTTTACATTTTTTTCACTAGAAATTATTTTTTGTAATTGGGAATTACACAAAACTTCTGTTTCTTTTATGTAATCAACAAATATTTTAAAATCCTTAATTTCTAGAGATGCTTTGTGATCAGGACCTTTCAATTTCTTAGAATAGGTAACATGCTTTTCAATAATTGGTGCACCTTTTGCAATAGCAACTAAAGCAGGTGTGAAAGATACAGAGTGATCAGATAAACCGACTTGTAATTTAAATCGCTTTTTAAGAAGATCAATTCTTTTAAGATTCATATCTTTTAATTCAGTTGGATATGAACTCACACAGTGTAGTAAAACAATATTTTTTTTTTTATATTTTTTCAGTATTTGCAAACTTTGATTAATATCATTTAAACTTGCCATACCAGTTGATAAAATTACTGGTTTTTGTGATTTTGAAATATATTCAAGCATATCTATTGAATGTATTTCTCCTGAAGCAATTTTAAAAAAGGGAATATTCAATTTCTTATCTAAAAAAATTAAACTATCTAAATCAAAGGCTGTGCAAGAATAAGTTAATTTCAATTTTTTACATAATTTCTTTAATTCAATATGTGCTGCTCGCGAAAGCTGATTTTTCATACTCAATGAAATAGGGTTTTTAATTTTTAAATCTTTTTGATAATTCGCAATTAATGCATCTTTTGAATAAATTTTGTAAGGATTACCTAATTGAAATTTAACGATATCAACTTTTGTTTTACTCAAATCTATAATCATTTTTTTTGCTAAATTAATATTTCCATTATGATTTGGACCTATTTCAGCTATAATTTTTATTTTATTTTCTTTTTTCATTAATCATTTTTTTAATATTTTTTATATTTTTGAAATTATTAACTTTTATTTTACTTTCAGGTATTTTGACTTTGAAATTTTGCTCTAATTTAATAATTAGATTCAGAAATTGTATGGAGTCTAACTGATCACTTATTTTTGAGTTCAATTTAATATTCTTTTTAATTGATCTAAGTAGTTCTTCTATTTTTTTTTCAGTTAACATATTTAGTAAAATGGTTATAAATTTTATTTCTATCAATTTTGCCATAATTATTTCTGAAGAAATTTTTCAAATAGTATATTTCCTTTGGCATTTTAAAATTAGATAAATTTTTATCAATTTTTGTAAGTAAATTTTGATCTGAAATATTTTTTTTTCCTTCTATTACCAAAACAGGTTGCCAATTTAATATCTCATGTTTTTTTTTTATTACTATAAATGATTTATTTTTTATAAATGGTGCAATTTTATCTTCTATTTCTTCAGGAGATATTTTTTCATTACCTGATTTGAATATATTATCTAACCTTCCAATTAAATATAAATTTTTATTAGATGATAAAAATCCTAAATCTTTAGTTCTATACTCATTGATTTTTAAAGGTTTTCTATTATCATTTAAATACCCCCTCATCAACGAATTACCTTTCAAAATTATTTCTCCTTTTTTATTTATGTCATTACTTTTATTTTTTATAAAAATTTTTGTACCTCTTAAGGGTTTTCCTACAGGCAACATTTCATTGTTTTTATATTCTTTAAGCTGAGATTTAGTAATCATTAAATGACTTACTCTTGGTGAATTTTCTGTACAACCATAAAAGTTTACTAAGTATTTGTTTTGAAAAAAATTGAATATTTCGGTTGCATCGCTGACTTTCATTTTCATTCCTCCTCCCATTATGGTTTTTAAATGAGGCAATTTATATTTTTTTTTAAAAATTTTTAAATATCTAAAACTTGCCACGTTTAAATTTAAAATTGTAATTTTATACTTTTTAATTTTACTTAAAAAATTACTAGAAAATTTAATACCTTCATTATCAAATATAAAACTACTCTTTAAATATAAAAAAGTTATTACTTGAGAAATTCCCATTGCATAATTGGGTGGACTATAAATGATTGTTCTATCTTTAGTGTGAAAATTAAGCTGGCCAATAATTCCTTTAACATTATTTTTTATAGAACTATCCGTTAAGATAGCACCCTTAGGGTTAGATGTGGTTCCCGAAGTAAACACTATAAAAGCATCATTTGGTTGTAATTTAAAATTACTTTTCTTTAGTCTGTAAAATAAATTTTTAAATTTTTTGTTAATACTTAAAATAGGTTTTTGAGTTAAAACCATTGAATAATTAGATTGATTTAAAATTCTATTTATTTCAAAACCAGTATTTTTTGGATTTATAATACATAAAACATTCTTATTGAGTCTCGCTGCTAAAATTATTGCTACAAAGTCTAATGAATAAGGTAAGATGACATTTATAACCTCACCTTTTATTAAGTTTAAACTAAAAAAAGAGTAATACTCATTCGTTAAATTATATAAATCACTATAAGTATGATTTTGATTTAAAAAAATTTTTTTTTTTGAATTTTTAGAGTTTTTATATATTTCATCAAATATGTTCATATTATAAAATTCTTCTTGCTGGATTTCCGATAACTTTTGTATCATTGGGAATATTGTTAAGAACTACACTGCCAGAAGAGATAAATGAGTTGGATCCGATTTTTAAATTTAACGAACCAACAGTAACTCCTACCCCAATAAATGTATTTTTTTTGATTTTTGTGCCTGCTCCAATTAAAGAACCTCCACCTATTGAACAATTAGAATCAATTTCACAGTGATGTAAAATTATCGAATTCGTGCCCAAAATATTAAAATCTTTAATTTTTACTGGAGATAAAATTGAAGTACTAGGTAGAATTATATTGCCTTTACCAAAAGTAGATTTTTTCATTATTTTTGAAGATTTTGATATAAAATTTGGAAATTTATATTTTTTATTAGATAATTTATTTATAACTTTTTCTCTAATTTTAATATTTCCAATAGCTATAAATACATTTAAATTTTTTTTGTTTATTAGAAAAAATTCTTTTTCATAAATATGATTAAATTTATTGACATTTTTGTTTGTTATAAAAAAAATATTCTTTTTTTTAATTTTTTTTTCTTCAATTAAAGCATAACTTAGTAGTTCTGCAAATTGCCCATTGCCAAAAATATAATAATCACTCATAAACGGCTCAATTCTATATCTATTGTTTTCCATGGATGTTCTAAAGAAATTTTTTCATTAAAATTGATATAATTTTCAATAAATTTGTTATATTTGAAATCATCTATTTTTTTTTGAAAATCTATATCATCTAAGTTATCTTTCTCATTGATTATACGGCAGTCAATTTCATACTCTAATTTCTTCATTGTAGAATATTTAGACAGTCTAGAATTAAACTCTTCAAGCCAAATAAGAATTATAGGTTTTTTACTCATTATTGCGAAGTTTAATGCTGTACTATTATGAGATAAAATAAATTTTGAATTTTTTATTATTTCGATTGTATTATTACTTAAGCAATGAAAATTTTCAAATTCTTTAGGTATACTTTTTTTTCTATGATGAAGTGCTATTTTAGCTGATAAACCAGTTTTATTTTCTATAGTTTTCAATAATTTTGATATCCTTGCTAGATATCCCGGTATATATGGTTTTTTAAAGTATAATTTATTTTCAAATGAATTTTCTTGTTCTTGATCAACAAAACAAAAATATTCTTGATTTTTATCTTTTTTGTTATCTTTATGAAAATTATAATAGTCTAAGTGATTAATTTTAAAAGTTAGCTTACTTTTATTCAGTTTATCAAAATCTATATTATTACTAACAAATGATATTTTAGGTTTTTTACAAATTAATAAATATAAAAAACTTTGCAAAGTATCTTTAATCTTATTTCTAAATTTATAATAAAGTAGTATTTTTGATGTATTAAAAATTCTTTTTAAATTTTTTTTTTGTTTTGATAATAATGGAAGACTTGGTTGAATTATTTCAAATTTGACACCTCCATACAGACTAAAAAATATTTCAATCAAAGTACTAGTCAAATTTTTTCCAGTTAAATTTATATAAAAAAAATTATTTTTATTTTTCATCAAAAAATCAAGTAAACTTGAATATGATTTAAAATTTAAAAAATTATCATTTCTAAAATTAGAATTCTCATAAGATTGAAATGTCTTAAAATCTATCAAAGGTAATATATTTAGATACGTAATCTTATTATTTAAATTTTGATTCAATCCAAATCTATCAAATGTGTAATATGATAGAGGCTGATGTACAATTACATATATTTCTGATTTCATTGTTTATAAATCTACCGTTAAAATTTTTTTATCTTTAATTTGATATACTTTATTGCAGTGCTTGAGAGACTCATGCTTATGTGATATGAAAATCACAGTTTTAAATTTAAAATCGTCGAATATATTTTGTAATATTTTTTTTTCTACATCCTTGTCTAGCGAGCTAGTAGCCTCATCTAATATTAGAATTTCAGGATTTCTATATAGAGCCCTAGCTATACAAATTCTTTGTTTTTCTCCCCCTGAGATATTTTTACCATTTTCATCTATTAGAAAATTTTGACCCTTTTTTACTTTATAGAAATTTTCTAGATAAGATTTATTTAATACCTCAGTCATTCTTTCATTATCTATATTTTTTTCATCAAAACCTAATGCAATATTCTGAAATAAAGAACCTTCAAAAACATGATTAGATTGAGATACATAACCAATAAAATTCAACCAATTTTTTGAATTTTCTTCCAGTTTCATTCCATCAATTGTAATCGAGCCATGCGATGGTATTATTAAGCTTGTTAATAGATTAATTAGAGTGCTTTTTCCACTTCCTGTTTCGCCAATTATTCCAATTTTGTCTAATTTATTTATAGTTAAATCTATATTTTCTAGACCAATCTTCTTTTCGTCGTCATAAAAAAAACTAACTTTATTAAATTCAATTTTTCCATCAAAAATATATTTTTTTTGATCATCAGGAGAAATAATATTTTTTTTATCAATATTTAATTCATTAAACAAATTGTCTATGCAAGCTTTAGCAAATTTTATGTATTGAACAGCTGCAATAATTTTTTGTGCAGAAGGAAGAATTTTTATTAAAACTAAAATTATAATACTAGTAAGTCCTAAGGTGTAATTTTTTTCAAAAGTTTCTGGCTGTATTAAAAAAAATAAACCAAAAGATAAAATTGCAATTGTTTCTAACCATAATTTAGGTAATTTAGAGATAAATGTAAACTGATGCTGGATTTGAGCAATTTCTCTTGCTCTAAATTTAAATTTTGAAATAAAGTGCTTCTGAGAATTAAAGATAATAATTTCTTTTAATGATGATAGACCTTTTTGGAATTCATCAAATTTTTTTTTTTCAGCAATCTTTCTTTCGACACCAAGCTTTTTTATTTTATTTTTAAATAAAAAATAAAATATTAATGAAACAATAGTTATAAATAAAATTAAAGCTATAGTAACTTTCGCATTAATAAATAAAAGAAAAATTATACTTGAAAATAGAATAAGAGACTCAATTACCAATGTGGTAAAATTCATAAAAAAATTTCCAAAAATCGCTGTTTCTTGAATTATATTTGAAGAAATTTCAGAGGAATTTTTTTCTAAAAAAAACTTATATTTTCCATTAATATATTTTTTAAATAACTTAATTCCAAGATTTGCTCTAAAATTTATAAAGACTGCTGTTTCAAACCACGTATACAAGGCTAAATAAATATTTTTGAAAATAAACACTAACAAAATTAAAGAAAAAAGTACTTTTAATATTTCTTTTTTTGATAAATCTTCTAATAAAAAATAATTTATTAAAAAAGAATTAAAATTTTCTAAAAAATTCGTATTTGTTAAAAAATTCACTAGTGGGATTAATATTGCAATACCACATAACTCAAACAACGTAGCAAATAACATTAAAAAAAGCACAAATTTTAGCTTTTTTTTTTCTTTGAAAGATAATATTGAAAATGCTTTTTGAAAAGTTACAAACATTTATTTTTCAAGTTCCTTTTTCAATTCATCAAATTCTTGCATTTTTTTTTTCATAAAACTTATTGTTAGACTAGTTTTTTGAGAAATACCTTTGGGTGTTAAGATATATGCATAATTTAATTTATTAGGATTTTGATTGAAATTTTTTATTTTTAGATATCCTTTATTTTTGAGTGCTTTCAAACAATAATTCAATTTACCTAAGCTAAAACCAAGTTTTTTTGCTAATCCCCTTTGTGAAATTTCATTTTCTTCATATATTTTTCGTAAAATATTTAAATAATCTTGATTTTTTTCATTATTGTTCATATATTGAACACTATCTGACAATTTTTGAACAGTAAAGTCTTTTTTTAAAATTATGAAAATTTATAAGTTTATGCCTTTAAAAAAAAACTTATGTGGAATTATTGGTTACCCACTAAATAAACCCAGATCTATTCCTATATGGAAAGAATATTTTAAAAAAAAAAGAATAAATGCTCAAATGATGAAATTTGAAATTAATTCTAAATTATTCAATTCATTTGTTAAAAATTTAAAAAAAAATCAAAATTTCTTGGCAATGGCAGTAACTATGCCTTATAAGAAAAAAATTATAAGCCAATTGGATCAATTAGATGAATTTGCAAATAAAACTCAGTCTGTAAATTTGGTTGTAAAGGAAAATGATAAATTAATTGGATATAATACAGATATTTTTGGAGCGAATGAAAACTTTAAAATCAATATTAAAAAATTTTCAAATATCATAATTATAGGTTTGGGAGGCACAGGACAGGCCATCTTTAATTACTTATCAAAAACATATAAACAAAAAAAATTCATTCTTATTTCTAGTAAATATAAAAATAAATCTAGAAATGTAAAAATTTATAAGAACTTAAATGAAGATATGTTAAAAAAAACTTCCTACATTATTAATTGCACTCCACTTGGTAGTGACCTGAGTAAGGACTTTTTACATCAATCACCAATCGAAAAAAAACTATTTAAAAAATTAAATAAAAAAAGTTGCATATTTGATATAATTTATTCTCCCAATAAAAATGTTCTAAGTAAACTTTGTAAGGTTGATAACATAAATTATATGAATGGTTTAAAAATGAATACATTGCAGGCACAACAAGCTCTTAATATTGTATTTAAAAAATTTGATCAAAATGAAAATTAAGAATATTTTAAATAGATAGATGAAATTTACTTTTTTTCCACCAAGAAAAAAAAAGATTGCTTTATTTGATGCAGCAGGTTTGAAGAATGCAAAAAATATATTAAATAAAAATTCTTATGAAATAATTTATTGCAGAAAAGAAATAATAAATATTTTTGTTCTTGTAAAATCAATTTTAATAAAAAAAAATTTGTTTAAAAAAATTGATTACTACAATCAATATCTTAGAGAGATTAATCCAAAAATAATAATTACATTTAATGATAATAACGATTTATTTTATAAGATAGATAAAGATAAAATACATAGTATTGCAGTTCAAAATGGTTCAAGAAGTTACCATAATGATATTTTGAATAGGTTAAAATTAATTAAAAAAAAATATACTATTGATAATTATTTTATATTTAATAATTCTTTCAAAAAAGAATTATCAAAATTTATAGATACAAAATTTGAAATCTTAGGTTCACCACTAAATAATAACTTTAAAATAAAAGAACATAACTTTATAAATACTGTTCTGTATTTGTCTCCATTTTCTTACTCTAATTACTCACAATTCAAAAATAATAAAAAAAAGTTTTATCAATTTTATGAGGGAGAAATTAATTTTATTAAGAAAATAAATATTGAACTTAAAAAAAAAAATATAAAACTTGTTATTTTAGGAAAATGGACAAATAACTTTAATAAGACAATAGAAAAAAAATTTTATAATTTAAAGGGCATTAAATTTATAGAAAATTATAAAAATAGAAAAACCTTTGATATTGCTTCAAAATTTGAAATTCTAATTGGTTATTCATCATCAACTCTTACTTACGAAATGTTAGCTAGAGAAAAAAAAATAATTGTTTTAAACAGAGATTACAACCATTATCCATATATAACCAAAAAATTTGGTTATTTTAATAACTTAAAAGATGAGGGCCCTTTTTGGATTGTTTCTGGAAATGAAAAAAAATTTATAAGACTCTTTGATAAAATAAAGAATATGCCTCAAGAAAAGTGGCTCTACATATTAAGAAAATATAAAAAAGATACTTGTAAATTTGATTATTTGAATAAAAAATTAAAAAATCATATAAAAAGTATAATTAAACAATAAACATTATTATAAAAATGAAAATTAAAAGTAAATCTAAATTACCACCTGGTAAGAAATTTGATTTAAATTATTTCAAAGCACCTTTTTGCTCAAAAGAAAAAATTGAGTTTAAAAGATATGAAACTGTAAATTTTAAGACAGACTATTTTAAAAATAAAAGTCAAAAATTTAATAATATTGGAAAAATACTTTTTATTTCTGGGCCTGCAAGAAATGGAAACCATATCATGATGAGCATGTTGGATGGTCATCCTCAAATTGAATGTCAGCCTGGAGAAGATTTTCTTTTGAGAGAGTTTATATCTAGAGCAAAAGAAGATGAAAAAAAATTAGTTTCAAAAATAAAAAATTTAAAGAACATTGGCTTTATTACCCGAATGTCAGGTGCTTATATTAATAAATGGAAAAAACTTCATTTAGCTCGAAAAAATAAAAAAAAAATTAAATCGTGGTCTGGACAACAACCAATAAACAAAAGTCATATTTCAGATTTTCAAAATTTTATCCCAAAAATAAATTACGATGCATATGAAAAAAATTTAATCAAAAACTTAAAAAATATTAATGGTACAGAAACATTCCTAGACTTTTTAAAAATATATCTTGAGTCCTTGTCAAAACTAGTTTCTTCCTCTACCAAAAAAAAATTAATCTATAAACATATATATGTTTACTCTGGGTTAAGAAGAGAGCTTTTTTATCTCTTAGAAAAAACAGAAAATATCATTTGTATTTGTCCAATAAGGAGATTTGAATCTTTTTATTTTTCCTATGCAAAATCTAGATTTAAAACAGAAAAAGTTGAGCAGAAGCCTCTTGATGAATTGTGGGAACACTGGAGACATAAAACTATAGACTATTTATTATTAAAAAAAAAATACCCAAAAAAGATAATATTTGTAAAATTTGAAGATTTAATCAATAAAAATGAAATAACAGCCAAAAAAATTTGTAAAAAATTAAAAATCAATTATTCAAAGAAACTTAATAAAGCAACAATTCTAGGTAAAACTGTAAAAGGTAATTCATCTTTTGCAAAGACTGATCAACATAAGGGAAAATTTTATAAAGATTCAATTAAAAAAGAATTTCCACTTAAAATCCTACCAAAAGAATATTTTGAGATATTAAAAACTGTACATAAACAATGTCTATAATTTTAAATTAAAATGTGTGGAATTGCAGGAATTATAAATTTTCACAAAAAAAATAGTAATTTTATTTTAAATAAAATGTTAGATTCAATTAATTTTAGAGGACCAGATTTTAAAATTAGTACAAAAGGTGAGTTTTATAGTGTTGGGATGGTAAGGCTATCTATTATGGATTTGAGTGATAATGGAAGACAACCATTTAAATCTAACGATAACAATATACTAGTATTTTACAATGGAGAAATTTACAATTCTAAAGAGTTAAAAAAAAAATATTTTTCAAAATACCGTTTTTCTAGTTCGTGTGATGGTGAAATAATCCCTTTAATGTATCAAAAATTTGGAGATAAATTTGTAAATCATTTAAAAGGAATGTTTTCAATTTCAATCATAGATAAAAAAAATAATAAAATCTTATTGATAAGAGATAGGTTTGGTATAAAACCACTGTACTACCATTTTAACTCACACCTATCTGAATTAACTTTCTGTTCTGAAATTCACCCATTATTCAAAAATAAATTAATTCAAAAATCTGAAAATTTCTCAGAGACCAACAGATATCTTAATTTGGGATTGGTTAATTCCACTAATGAAACTTGGTTTAAAAATATTTATCAAGTGGAACCTGGTCAAATATTAACATTTAAAAAAAATAAATTAAGTTTTCACCATTACTACAGACTTAGTGATTATGTTGACGAAAATAAAGATAAGGAAAAAAATAATTATTTCAAATTGGAAAGTGATATTCACAAATCTATTTCGGAGATCTTTAAACAATATTCAATCAGTGACCAAAATATTGGCATTCATATTTCAGGTGGCAATGATTCAGCTTTATTAGCTGTAGGATGTAAAAAAAATAATATAGATACGAGCTGTTATACGTTTGATTATGAAGAAACGAAATATAGTGAAAAAGAAAATGCAAAAGAAATATCTACAAGTTTAAATTTCAAACATAATTTCTCTAAAATTAAAAACTCAGATTTAATCAATGAATTTGAAAAAGTAGTTAAAATACAATATGAACCATTTTCTTCATTAAGGATTGTAAGTCAAAATCACCTTTATGAAACTTATAAAAATGCTGATAAAGTTATTTTTGATGGAAGTGGAGGCGATGAAATTGCAGCGGGCTATAAATACTATCAAGTTGCATGGGCACTTGATATGCTTAATGCTGGATACAAAAACCCATATAACAAAGTTTTTAAAAAAATTTCCGACCAAGAAACCATAAATAAAGAGAAATTTATTGAAGGGTCTTTAGAAAAAATTTTTGATAATAATTCTGTTACAGAAGATGGATCAGTTTATGAAAAATCAAGTATATTAAGATTGGAACATTTATCAGAGTTTAAAAATAAGTATATTTTTAAATCACCTTTTAAAAGTATTCTCAGAAATGCACAATTCAAAGATTTAATGTACAGAAAATTGCCAAGATGTCTTAGGTACGTAGATAGAGCCTCAATGAGACATAGTATTGAAACTAGATTACCATTATTAGATCATGAGTTAGTTGAAAAATTATTCTCACTTCCAACAAGGTATAAATTTATAAATAATTATCAAAGAATGATCCTAAAAAGATATTGTAAATCTCATCTAAATAAAAAAATATTATATAAAAATAAGATAACTATTGCAGATCCACAAAGTTATTGGCTAAAAACAACTTTTAAGGATTATATTAAAGACATTTTAGATTCTAAGTTTGTGAAAGAAGATGAAATAATTAATAAAAAAGAATTGTGTAAATCTTTTGAGGCACTATTTAATTCAAAAGAGCACTACAACTCTTTTTTTTTATTTCAAAATTTAAGTTATCTTGTTTGGAAGAATAAGATTTTAAATAATAATTAAAGCAATTAGAAAACCGAACTGTTTAAGTTGGATCTTAAATTAAAATTAATTATCTTGTAAATCACTTAAAATTTTTTTTTAGTGCATAAATCAAGCCAATTGAGCTATTAGTACTGGTCAGCTCCACACATTACTGCGCTTCCACATCCAGCCTATCAAAATAGAATTCATAAAAAAAATTTTGAATTAAAAAAAGAAATATAAAGCTTTATATGCTGAAAAATTGAGAGATAATAATAAATTATTAACAATAATAAGAAAAATTAAAAATTCATGTTAAATACATATTGGATAATAAATAAATTATGAGCATGAAAAATATTTTGCAAAAATTCATTAACCTTTTTGGATATAAAATTTCAAAAATTAAAACTATTGATAAGTATGATTTGGATGGAATGATTAAATTTATAAATGAAAAAAATAAACCAGTCATATTTGATGTTGGTGCAAATAAAGGGCAATCAATAAAAAGATTTAAGAGAATGTTCAAAGAATGCACAATACATAGTTTTGAACCTGGAAATAGTGAATGCGATCAAATGAGAGTAAATCATAAAAATGATAATAGTGTTTACATTAATAATGTTGGTGTTGGTGAAAAAAAAGAATTCTTAGAATTTAATATTAATGCAAATACTACACACTCTAGTTTTAAAAAACTTCTTGAAAATACGACCTGGATAAAAAAAAGATCAGAAGTTAAAAAAATAGAAAATGAAAAATACACAATCTCTAAAGAGCTTAAACAAATCATAACATTAGATGATTATGCAAATACAAATGAGATTGAAACCATAGATATACTCAAAATTGATACTCAGGGATATGATGATAAGGTAATAGCAGGTGCAAAAAATTTAATTAATGGAAATAAAATTAAGATTATTCAAATAGAAATAATTTTCTCAGAAATTTATGAAAATCCATTTAATATATATGACATAGAAAAATTTCTTATTCCAAATGGATATAAATTATTTGGTTTTTCAAATGCCGGGTCTTTAGCGAGTCACCATATATTTCAATCTGATTTTATATATATATCAAAGGATACATATAGAGAGTACAAAAAAAAATCTGATTTTTTTAATAATGATTAGATCTTAATTAAAAAATTTAAAATAATAATTACCCCATAAATCATAATTAAATAATTTAAATTTTTTCTAAAATTTTCTATTTTAGTTTTTTGAAAAAATTTATTTGAAATAAAAAAAATAAAGGGAACTAACAAACAACACAGCAAATACTCAATATTAAAATAAAATTTTTTTAAAAGAATTAGTATAATTAATTGTATTAAGCCAAAACAAAGGTAAGAAATAGCTATAGCTTTTCTTATTGCATTCTTGTTTTTAGAATAATTTATTGAAGAAAAAATTGAGATTAAGCCGCCACCCAAGTTTGTAGATCCATGAATACAACCAATTAATATTAAGAAGATTTTATAATATTTTTTTGCAAAAAGAGTAATATTTGACTCAAATCTTTGTATTAAATTTAAAACTGGCACTAAAATCATAATAAATCCAATTAAAAATTTTATTTTAATTTGCTCATAAAAAAATACTGATACTGGAAGAAAAATAATGAGTCCAGGTATTGAAAATTTTATAAAGTTTAAAAAAAAGTTTTTGTTATCAGTTTTTTGTGAGTTAAGAATCTGTAAAAAACTTACCAGACATGAGATAGGTAATAAAATCGATAATGTTTGGGAAAAACTATAATCTAAAATTAAAAAAGTTGGAGTTCCAAACACCAACAAACCAACACCAAAGTAAGATTGAACAAATATTAATACAAAAACAATAATAAACTCAAATAAAAATGAAGTCATTTATCAATATATACAATCTTGGTAAAAATTTTTTTCAGTGCATAAATCAAGCCAATTGAGCTATTAGTACTGGTCAGCTACACGCATTACTGCGCTTCCACATCCAGCCTATCAACGTGGTGGTCTACCACGGCTCTATAGGAAGAACTAGTTTTGAGGTGAGTTTCCCGCTTAGATGCTTTCAGCAGTTATCTCTTCCATACTTAG
>Ga0209630_10000456_pt1 | contig 46184 bp, 53 predicted proteins | sample COG_01_FD_184745 | JGI IMG/M metagenome (GOLD analysis project Ga0209630, IMG submission 184745) | Pelagic Microbial community sample from North Sea - COGITO 998_met_01 (SPAdes) (version 2) | ecosystem: Environmental > Aquatic > Marine > Neritic zone/Coastal water | place: Helgoland, sampling...
ATATTTTTGATTGCCCGGATGGCGAAATAGGTAGACGCAAGGGACTTAAAATCCCTCGGTAGCAATACCGTGCCGGTTCGAGTCCGGCTCTGGGCATTCAAGTATTAATTTCATTTTTTTTAAATATGATTGATAACCAAGAGGAATCTTTAAAAGTCTTTACAGGCAAAAGATTACACTCTTTTGCTAGAATAGAATATTTTTGCTCTTTTTCAGAATTAAAACCAGAAATTATCAGGTACCCATTCTGGGTTATTATATTAGAAATCTCTAAAAAATTATTTGGTAAAAATGATCCTGATATGTTTGCAATTATCAGATTGTAGTAATATTTTTTATGGAGAGGATCTTGAATAAACCTTGGGTAATCAACCTTATTGTTGAAATTTGATGCAAAATTTAATATAGATTCATTCCTTGCATACTCATCAATTTCACACGCGAAAACTTTGGAAATTTCTAATTTTCTCATCAGAATTGATAATATCCCAGACCCTGAACCCAAATCTAATGCATTAGTGATGGAATTTTCTTTTTTACATAGAAATTTCAAAGCCTCAATCGATAATAATGTTGTTGAGTGATTTGAGCCAAAAGAGCTTCCTTGATTTAGAAAGATTTCTATAATTTTACTATTACTTATATTAATTCTTACTATTTCATTTTTTAATCTTTCTTCGATGTATATATCTAAGGTTGTCATAATTTTATAATATTTAATAATTTTAAAAACTCAAAAACATTTTGTTATAATAGTCATATGCTTCAATATTTTTTAAAGTTTATCATCACTGCTCTTGTGATAGTTTTTGCTTCTGAGATTGCAAAAAGAAACACGGTTTTATCAGCTATTATTATCGCACTTCCTTTAGTTTCACTTATAACTTTTATTTGGATATATGTTGAGAGTAGAGATGTTGTTAGAATAGCTAGGTTGAGTGAAGAGATTCTTTATTTTGGCCTTGCTACGATACCTTTATTTTTAATTCTTCCCTTTATGTTGAGGAGTGGCTACTCTTTTTTAGTAGCTATGGCTATCTCATGCGCAGCCTCCGCCCTATCTATGCTGGTTGTTAAGCTTATTTTTTTAAAAACTTAATCTATTTCTGATTCGATAACATATTTCCAATAAATCATATCACCAGTTTCACAAACAAACTGTTTTTTTATGTCTTTATTTAATGGATTCAGAACAACACCCATAATGGCATATGAAAAGTGAAAAACGAGATTAATTTTCTTCTTCTAAGTCGTCAAGGTCCTCTTCGTCAAATTCATCAATTTCTTCTAACTCACCTAAATCATCTAGATCATCAATTTCTTCTAAGTCCTCGAATTCATCTTCATCTTCAGTGTCATCCCCAGAATCAATTTCCTCTTCAATTTCCTCTTCAATTTCTTCTTCATCTTCATCTGATTCTTCCCAGATATCATCATCGTAGTCAATTTCTTCTTCTAAGTCATCTAAGATTTCTTCTTCAAATTCTTTAAATTCTTCCCCCCCACCTAATAAGTAAGAAAATGAAATTTGGCTATTTGATGAAAATTCATGCACTCTCAAGTTAATCCTCCAGAAGTAATGACTACAATTTAAAATATAGTTACCACAATAAAAGTCAATAGAATTTTTTAACTATTTTTATGCTTGGTTTATTTTTTAAAATGTATATTATTTAGGGGTAAGTATTTTGCTGTTAAAGAGGTAGTATTTTGCCAATATCAAAGATAGAAGATGCAATAAAAGATATAAAAAAAGGTAAGATGGTCATTCTTGTTGATGACCAAGATAGAGAAAATGAAGGGGATTTGATTGTTGCGGCAGAATTTGCTACTCCAGAAGTAATAAATTTTATGGCAACTCATGGAAGAGGACTAATTTGTTTATCTGTTAATACTTCTAAAGCTAAAGAACTTGACCTAGCCCCGGTAAACAAGCCATCTGATGAAAATTTAGACTCAACAGCTTTTACTGTTTCAATTGATGCGAAGAAAGATGTAACTACAGGTATTTCCGCACATGATAGATCTAGAACAGCAATACTAGTTTCAAAAGATTTTTCCTCTGCAGGAGACTTTGATAGACCAGGACATATGTTTCCTCTAGTGGCTAGAGATGGAGGTATCCTTGTCCGTGCTGGCCACACTGAGGCATCTGTAGATATTTCAAGAATTGCTGGATTAAAGCCATGTGCAGTTATTTGTGAAATTATGAATGATGATGGTTCAATGGCTAGATTAAATGACTGTGAAAAATTTGCAAAAAAACATAAAATTAAAATAGCAACAATAGCTGACTTGATAAGTTACAGACTAAAAAAAGAATCATTTGTTTCTGCGTCTTCATCATGTAGTCTTCCCACCGATTTTGGAGAATTTACTTGCCATTCTTTTGAAAGTGAGATAGATAATAAAACTCATTTGGCCCTTGTTATGGGTAGCATTAAGTCCAATAAAGAATATCTTGTTAGAGTTCATTCAGAGTGCCTTACCGGTGATTTGTTAGGTTCTAAAAGATGTGATTGTGGCTCCCAACTGCATAAAGCCTTAGAAATGATAGGAAAAAAAGGAGAGGGAGTTTTGTTGTATCTTAGACAAGAGGGTAGAGGGATAGGTATCAGTAATAAAATTAAAGCTTATGCCCTTCAAGATGATGGACTAGATACAGTAGAAGCTAACCATGCATTGGGTTTAAATGAGGATTTGAGAGAGTATGGAACTGGTGCACAAATCTTAAGAGATTTAGGCTTAAAAAAAATCAGATTATTAACTAATAACCCTCGTAAAGTCGTGGGACTAGACGGTTTTGGTTTAAAGATAACAAAGACTGTTCCAATTGAAATAGCTCCTGGTAAAGACAACAAAAAATACCTTCAAGCTAAAAAAAATAAATTAGGACATAAGCTAAGTCTAGTAGAATAGAAAGATGAAAGATGATGAAAAAATAGATTCTGATAAAGAATTAAATATATATATTGTAGTCAGTACATTCTATAAAGACATATCCGAGAAACAGCTAGCTAATGCAAGAAGGATTCTTGATATAGAATTGGCCAGGGAAAAAATTCAAGTTAATGTAATAGAGTGTTTAGGGTCTTTAGAGTTGCCATATTTAATTAATGCAGTATGTAAAAGTCATAAGCCAGATGGAATAGTTGCCTTAGGATGCATAATAGAGGGTGAGACAACGCATTATGATGTTATTTCAAATGCTATATTTGATAAACTAATCCAGATAAGTATTGATAACGATACACCCATAACATCGGCTGTTTTAACTGTCAAAAACCAAGATCAGGCTATTGAAAGAGCAAATGGTGGGCCAAAAGATAGGGCTACAGAGGCGGCCCTTAGCTTAGCAAGCTTAATAAAGCTAAGAAGGAAGTTTAGAAGTGAGATATTGGATAAATAGAAGAGCTAGAGAATTATCATTAAGATTCATGTATAGCTTGGATGTAAAATCAGCAGATTTTTCATTTGATATTGAGGACTTTAAAATAAATATTTCCAACTTCTGGGAAACAAATCCTATTAATAACTATTATATGTTGAAGGTAATGAAGATTAAAGATGAAGATATGATAGTAATAGGCTCGTCGGCTTTAAGTAATAATAAAATATTTTTGAGAATCATAGCTAAGGCCAAATTTGAGGCACTAGTTTCTAATATTGGGAATTTAGAAAAGTTCAAAGTTTTCTTAAAAACATATAATTTAAATGAGAAAATAGAGGGACATGATTCCGATTTTTACAAACTTTTGAGGGATATTTTCTCTAATTCAAGGAAAGTTGTAACAAGAAATGTTATAAAGAATAAAGCTGACGAATTAATACATGGCTGCGTGAAGAATATTAAGCCAATCGATGATCAAATAGATCAAAGTATTAAGAATTGGAGATTTGATAGAATTAATTCTGTAGATTTAAATATCTTGAGAATTGCTGTATTTGAAATTTTATTCTCCAAAGGGATACCAGTTCCAGTAAGTATAAAAGAGGCCATAGTGCTTGCTCTAAAGTATAGCTCGGATGAATCTTGTGGTTTTATAAATGGCATTCTTGATACAATATCAAAAAGAGCCTTGCAATGATTAATAATATCCTCGAAAAACTATGTGAAGGAATAGATTTATCAGAAGTAGAGATTGACTCGATTTTCTCTCTTATGATGAAGGGTAGCCTTAGTGATACTCAAGCTGCATCTTTCTTGACTGCTCTAAAGATTAAGAAACCCTCTGCAGAGGAAATCTTTTTTGCTTCCAATGTTCTTCTAAGAAATATTGATATTGCTCCATCACACAGTTTTAATTTGTTAGATTTGTGCGGTACTGGTGGTGATTCTAAGTCGACATTAAATGTATCAACTATTAGCTCTTTGATTCTCGCATCTCTTGGAGTAAAGATTGCAAAGCATGGAAACAGGTCTGTCTCTAGTAAGGTTGGAAGCGCAGATCTAATAGAGAGCTTGGGTATACCACTTGATAATTCACTAAATGATTCATTGAAATCTATTGAGAAAAATAATTTTTCTTTTTTATATGCACCAAATTTTCATAAGTCCATGAAGAACGTAGGGCATATAAGGAAAGAGTTAAAAATGAGAACAATTTTTAACATACTGGGTCCATTAGTTAATCCATTAAGACCAAAGTCCCAAGTTATGGGAGTATACGACAAAGACCTAATGCTTGTTATGGCAAAGGTTCTACAAAAGCAGGGTGTGAAAAGAGCAATGGTAGTTCACGGTTTTGATGGAATGGATGAAATCTCAATTTGTAGCAATACTTATATAGCAGAGATTACGGGAGATGATATCCATGAGTATGAATTCAGCCCAGAAGAATATGGCTTCAAGTTGTCATCTATTAGCTCTCTTGTTATCAACTCCCCCGAAGAATCTAAACTCATAACAGAAGGTATTTTTAATAATACTATCCAAGATTCTCGAAGAGATATTTGCATCCTTAATGCAGGAGCGGGCTTATATGTGTCAGGAAACGCTGATTCACTTGAAGATGCTTTTTTTGAAATTGAGTCTAAAATAACGTCAGGTGAAATAAATTCCAATTTCATAAAAATACTTGGTTAATCAATGGATATATTAGATAAGATAGTTTCAAATACGATAAAAGAAGTTTCTTTATTAAAAAAGAGTTTTCCTATTGAAGACCTAAGGTCAGGTATCAAGAATAAGCTATATCTAAAAAGGGATTTTTATTCATCTTTCTTGGATAATGATACTGTCAATATTATTGCAGAAATTAAAAAAGCTTCACCATCAAAAGGGGTTATCTTGGAAGATTTTCAGCCTCTAAAAATTGCCTTAGAGTATGAAGCAGGAGGTGCTTCTGCTATATCAATTCTTACAGATGAAATCTTCTTTAAGGGTAAAATCGATTATATCCCCTCAGTCAGAACTTTTACCACTCTACCTTTATTAAGAAAGGACTTCATTGTTGATGAGTATCAAATTATTCAAAGTAGGTTTTATGAAGCTGATGCAATATTGTTAATTGGTAGAATTCTCAGTTCAAGTGAATTAAGCAATTTTTTGAAGCTTGCAAGAGAGAATGATTTGGATGTTCTTTACGAAGCTCACGACGAAGAAGACTTGATTAAAGGTATAGAGGCTGGTGTTAAAATTTTCGGAATAAACAACAGAGATTTATCAAATTTCAATGTTAGCAACGATAATATAATGAATCTATATAAAAAAATTCCAAATGATGCGATTCTGATAAGTGAAAGTGGAATAACATGCCCTGAAGACGTTGCTACATTAAAAAAAGTGGGAATATCAAATTTTTTAGTTGGGGAGAGTATTATGAAATCTGATAATAGGGTTACTTTTATTCAAGAATTAATTAAAGCTTAAAGTCCTCAATTACTTCTTTCAGTGATTCTATCCCATTATTGTTATGGCAACTAATAGAAATCTTCTTGCAATTTTTAATTGGATTAAATTCTTCAATATCATTTACAAAAAGACACAAATCTAATTTATTTAACACTATCAACTTAATTCTTAACGGTAAGTCCTTATTGTAGGATTCAAGTTCTTTTATAAGAATAGAATGTTGAGACTTTAGTTCGTCTAAGTCTTTGCATGATAAATCTAGAACTTCAATCAGGAATTTCGACCTCTCTATATGCTTTAGAAATTTGTGCCCTAATCCTTTTCCTGAAGAGGACCCCTCTATAAGGCCTGGTATATCGGCTATTAGATAATCTTCTACATCCCCTTTAAGAACCCCAATGTTGGGATTAAGTGTCGTAAATGCATAATTCCCAACTTCAGCTTTTGAGTTTGTGATTTTAGTAATTATTGAAGACTTCCCAACATTTGGAAAGCCAACTAAACTCAAATCAGAAATTGTCTTTAGATTTAATGCAACCTTTAATTTTTCTCCCATCTTTCCATCTTTAGCTTTAGTAGGGGCTCTGTTTGTTGAAGATTTGAAAAAAGTATTACCAAGACCGCCTTTTCCACCTTCTAAAATTTTTACTCCTTTTCCTTCAATAGTGATATCTGCGATTTTAACATTGTCTCTCATATCATAAATTTCTGTACCAAGGGGAACATATATTTCTAAATCATCTCCATTTCTTCCGTTTTTCTTATTAGACCCACCGTTGCCCCCATTAACAGCTTTGAATACCCTTTTATTGCGAAAATCTCTCAAGGAATTAATATTTTTATTGCCAACAAAAACAATACTTCCTCCATTGCCCCCATTCCCTCCATCTGGTCCACCAAACGGAATATATTTTTCTCTCCTAAATGAAGCTAGTCCATTCCCCCCATTTCCTGAGGTAATTTGAATTTCGGTATAATCTAAGAAGCTATTCATTTCTTAATCCTTGACATTAAAATGACACGACAATATTATAGCATCTATGTTCAATCGATTATTAAAAGTTTTTTTTGTTTTAATTATCCTTGCTTCTTGTTCCAAAAGAGAAGATTTCTTAACTGGATCAGATGAGGAGATTTACAATTTGATAGTCAAAGAAATTGATAAGAAAAAGAAATATCTTGTGTTAAATCATACTGATTTTAGTTTATTAGAGGATATGATTACTACCCTCCAAATTAGGTATCCATATTCATCATATACAAGGGAAGCATATTTGTTAAGTGGGAACGTTGCCTTTAAGAGGAAAAAGTATGGACTGGCAATAAATGAATATTCAGAGTTTATTAAGAATCAGGTTAATCATCCCAAAAGAGACTATGCAACTTTTAGAATTTTAAAATCACACTCAATGTTAATATCTGGTAAAGATAAAAATGTAGATCCTGCTAAGGATATTCTTAATATATATGCCACCCTTTCTGCTGTTTATAAAAGTACTGAATATATGCCAGAAACCGAACGAATTTATAAGAAAGCCCAAAGGTACATTCTCAAGAGAGGAATTTATGTAGCCAACTATTATGTCAAAAAGGGAGAGTTTAGCTCAGCTTTAGGGAGATTAAATAATACTGAGACCTTAATCCCTAACCTAGTTAGAAATAGTGAAGAAGCTCAATACCTTATAGCATTATCGCAAATTAAAACTTTAAAAGATGCAGACAAGCTAACTTTAATAAATTTTTACAAAAAGAAGTTCCCTAAATCAGATTTTATAGAAGATCTTGAGAACCTACTTTAAGATAAATGTATTTCATAGAGCTGTATACAAGCAAAAAAATTCCAGAAAATGATTTCTTATTTTTTTATGAAAATTTTAATTGTATTTTTACTCAATATGAAGAAAAAGAAAGATATAAAGTCGAAATTATATTTTCTATAAAGTATGACCTAGATTTTTTTATAAGCTTTTGTAATAATAGTGTCAATTTCAAAGAAAATTTATTAGCATCCCTTGTTGGAAACCCGACAGTTAAGACTTTTAAAAGCGAAGAGGCAGATAATTGGATTAAATTCTTGACACCTGTTAGTGTTGGCTCTAATTATAAAGTTATAGCACCTTGGGATTCAACTGGAAGCAACAATGAAATTATAATTAATCCTTCTATTGCTTTTGGTACTGGCCATCATGAAACGACTAGTTCATGCCTTGAGCTCTTATTAAAGATAAAATATATATTTTCTTTAGAAAAGAAAATTGATTCTATACTAGACATTGGAGCGGGTTCAGGAATTTTAAGTATTTTTTCCCTTAAAGTTTTTAAATCTCAGATTACCGGAATTGATAATGATTACGATGCAATAGAGCAAGCAAAAAAAAATCTAAAATTAAATACTAATTTGTCTAATATAGATTTTCAGTTAAAAGAGCTTGATAATATAAAAGATACTTATGACTTAATAATTGCAAATATTTCCATTGAATACTTGCTAGTAAATATTTATAAGATATATGAAAAATTAAATCCAAATTCGTTTCTTTTAATTTCCGGATTTTTATTTACTCGTATTTCAAGCTTGAATTTATTATTAATTGAAGAAAAATTTAGCATAATGAGTATAATTCATAAAAACGATTGGATTAGTATGGTGATTAAAAAAAAATGAGAGATATAATTTATTTTTCTAAATCTAATACTGTTTTTGTTCTAGACCAAACCTTGTTACCTTTTAAAGTTCACTATGTTGAAGCTAAGAACTATAAAGCAATTATTAAATTAATAAAGAATCTAAGCATTCGCGGAGCCCCCGCAATAGGTGTAGCAGGAAGTTTCGGTGCTTTCTTAGCTCTAAGGGGCCTTGCAAGAAGGCCTAAGGGTGAATTACCCGAGATTGTATTCAACAGATTAAGAGAGATTGCTGCTGCTAGACCTACAGCAGTAAATTTGATGTGGTCAATTAAAAGATTCGAAAATATTATTAATTTAAATATCGGTAAAAGTTGGGAATATTTATCTAAATTATTTTACAAAGAAGCATTAAAGATCTTTAATGAGGAAAAAAAAGTTTCTTTATTGATTTCTAAATTTGGATCTAAACTTTTTACTAATAACATTAAGGTTTTAACACATTGCAATACAGGATCTTTAGCAACAACTGGTCCTGGAACAGCTCTTGGAGTTATTAAAGCTGCTAATAAAAAGAATAAGGGATTACAAGTTTTTGCCACTGAAACAAGACCCTTACTGCAAGGCTCAAGATTAACAGTCTGGGAATGTGAGCAAGATAATGTTGATTGTACCTTGCTAACAGATTCTATGGCATCACATATTATCAGGGAAAAGAAAATTAATTTGGCAATAGTTGGAGCAGACAGAATAGCTGTGAATGGAGATGTTGCTAATAAGATCGGAACCTATCAGTTAGCTATAGCTTGTAAATATCATAAAATTCCGTTTTTCGTAGCTGCGCCACTATCAACCTTCGATTTTGAATGCCCAGAGGGTAAGATGATTGAAATAGAAGAAAGGTCTTACGAGGAAATTTTAAAGATTAATGGAAAAATTGTTTCTAAAGCCAGTAAAGTTGTAAATCCAGCCTTTGATGTAACTCCTAACAAATTAATCAGCGGAATTATTACAGAAAAAGGGATTATAATGAATCCAAATAAGAAAAAAATTATTAAATTTAAAGATTATTAGTGTTAAATTCTTCTTCTTCCATGCATGATAAACAATATCTTGTGAAAGGCATAACTCTTAATCTGTTTTCATCAATGGGTTCTTGGCAAGCTGGGCACATACCATATAAACCACTCTCAATTCTTTTTATTGCATCCTCAATCATCACAAGTTTTTGTCTATCGCGTTGATTTAAAGATAAAGACAAGTCCCTTTCTCTGTCATTAGAGGCATTATCGTAGAAATCACCAACATCATGTTTGAGGTGATTTGACTCAGTTTTAATTATCTTTGATATATCTTTTAGAATTTCATCACTCATTCCATTTAACATTTTCTTTATTTCATTTTTAAATTTAACTGGAAGTTTGTGTTTTACCTTAGAAATTATAGTCTTCTTAGCTGCTTTCACATCTTTTAAGGATACTATTTTCTCTTTTTGCGGACTAGTAGCCTTCTTCGAATCTTTTGTACTCTTACTCTTATTTTTAGACTCTTTTTTTAATACCATTATAAAACTCCGAATTTTATAAGATAAGCGTATTAAAATATTTGTCAAGATTATTAATTTGAGGTTATTTTATATATAACTACTATGGAAAAAAGAGATTTTTGGTTAACTCGTTATGGACTGATTTTAGCAATGGCTGGAAATGCTGTTGGGCTAGGAAACTTTTTGAGATTTCCAGTCCAAGCTGCCGAAAATGGCGGAGGAGCTTTTCTGCTCCCATATATTATTTGCTTTATAGTAATCGGGATTCCTTTGATGTGGATAGAGTGGGGGATAGGGAGATATGGAGGTTCTATTGGCAAAGGGACTACCTTTGGTATATCGAATAAGCTAAATATAAAGAAGCCAATACAAATTTTTTCTTTGTTTGGAATATGGATTCCATTTGTAATATCAATTTACTATGTCTATATAGAGTCTTGGACGTTAGGTTATTCTATAAATTCTTTATTAGGAAATCTTCAATCCAATCTTGCTGACCCCTCTGCTAAGATGTCTTTTTATGGAGATATTTTTAAAAATTATATAGGTGTAAATAAAGACTCCATTTTCCTTACCCCTTCCTTTTATGCTTATACATGCTTTTTGATTACTATTTATATTAATTATAAAATTCTTTCAAAAGGTATTGTTAATGGAATTGAAAGGTTTGTTAAGATTGCTATGCCTACTCTTTTTTTAATGAGTATTTTTCTTGTTATTTATACCTTTACATTGAAAACTTCAGTGTCTAGTTCAATAGAAGGTTTAAATTTTTTATGGACACCTGATCTTGGATATCTTTCTAATCCTAGAGTTTGGATTGCTGCTGCGGGACAAGTCTTTTTTACTTTGAGTTTAGGGTTTGGTGCTATTGTTACCTATGCCTCATTTATTAAAAAGGATCAGGATATTGCTCTATCAGGACTAACTTCAGCATCTATAAATGAACTTGTAGAAGTTGTTTTTGGAGGCTCAATCGTTATACCAGCAGCAGTAGCATTTTTAGGTATATCAGGTGCCGTCATAATTGCCCAGTCTGGCGCATTCACTATTGGTTTTATAGCTATGCCAGTTATTTTTGATGGAATAATGTATGGAAATTTCATAGGGTTTTTATGGTTCTTCTTATTGTTTATTGCTGGATTAACATCATCAATAGGAATTTTACAACCAGTAATAACTTTTGTAGTTGAAGAGTTTAATTATAGTCAGCAGAGAGCTTCTATGATTGTAGTGGGAACAATACTAATTCTTTCACAAGCCGTAATTTTTTTACCAGAATTTTTAGATGAATTCGACTTTTGGGCAGGAACAATATTTCTAATTATATTAGCTTTGGTTGAAATTGTAATATTTATTTTCTATATTGCACCAAAAAATCCAGTAGGTGAGATAAATCGAGGGGGTTTAATTAGAATCCCAAAATTCTTTAATAAAATATTTAAGATATATCTGCCATTACTTTTAGTTGTTCTTTTTGCTTCATGGTTAATACAAGATATAAATAGTTCTAATTCTATAATATTTAAGAAAAGTTTATGGTCACTTTTATCAAAAGCTGTATTAATAAGTCTTTTTGTTTTCTTGACTGCAATCGTCTTTAGGAAGGTGTATAAGAAATGAATATAGATGCGTTAATTTTTTTATCAACCGCGTGGTTTTTAATATTTCTTTTAGTAACAATTTGCATCATAAAGCTTAATAAGTGATATCAATTTTTTTCCTAAGTTCTATAAAATCTGACACCTGATGGAGGAGACCTCCTATCAATAAAACTGATGCTAATATAGTGGCGGTTTCATAGCCTATTAAAGATATAAGAATCATGCCAGGGGAAAAAAATTCTCTTTTTAATAAAAATCTAAACTTTGTCATTATTCGATAAGTGAAAGATCTATCTTTCAAAGGAACAATTTTATCAACTTCGCTTGGGTAATATGCAAGACTTCCATTTTGAGTTCTTCTTAGCATGAAAAACAAGATTGTTATTAAAAATATTAAATATAAAAGTATATTTAATATAGACAATTGCTTAAAGATAATGTTATCAGCAGTGAATGGAAAAAATTTTGGATTATTCATACAAATGCTGATGCCCAGAAACATAGAAAAGTATGAAAGTTGGTCTAAAGCTGTATCAAACCATTGTCCAAACTTAGATTCCCTAAGTTTAATTCTTGCAACTTCACCATCACACCTATCAAGAATCGTAGCGGACTGAAGAATTATTGCTCCTATAAAAGGCATATTTATTGCATAAAAAATTCCACACGATATTCCAATAAGCCCTACAATGAATGTTATTACATTTGGATGGAGCGAGGTTTTTATTAGAACTTTGCTTATTGGAATAGATATTTTACTATTAATTGTTTTTGAGAACCAGCCACTAACATTTTTACTTATATGATCAAAAAGGAAATCCCTTCCTGTATTAGACCCTATCTCACTAGTACTAAGCTTTATTGGAGAATCTTTAGGCTCAATTTTCCTTAAAGTTGCATTTAAGCTATTTAAGTCGCTATAGTTGGTACCATCACTAAAACTTATATTTTTTTTTAGAAATAATATTCCGCTATTTTTATCCCCTCTTATAGTAGTTGATTCTTTTTGATTTTTAATAATGTCTAAAGTGGATTGAAGTTGTTTCTTATTTATAACAACATTATTCTGAAAAATTAAAATATCTTCTTTATTAACAAAATCAGATATATTCTTCGATTGATGAATTTTAAAGTCGGGATATTTCTTCTTTAGTCTTTTAAAGCTTATTTCTGGAATGTCAGCAATTAATCCCGCATTACTAAATCCTTCTGACGCTAGAATTAATAATATTCTCTCAGTTAGGCTTAATCCTCCTATTTTTTCATTTATAAATAAATCTAAATTTTCTGAATCTATTCCTAGTCCGTTAGATAAAATGATTGGAAGCATTTTTTATTCTTATACTATCTTGAGTTTAGAGGCTATTTTTTTGGAAGAGATTTTGTTTATATTTAATTTTGCATTATTTAAATCATTAGGATAGTCAACATCATGCCAGTATAAGCTGTTGATATTTAAAGTCTTAATCTTATGTCCTCTTTGAAGAATTCTTTCAATACTTGATGCATACCATTTTAAATTAAAGCTTTCAGTTCTTATTTCTTTTTCTAGAGACCTCTTTAAGATTTCGACCCCTTCATTCCTGAAAACCCTTATACCAACAGATTCACCAGATGCATTTTTAAGATTCTTTCCTATTGATGACAGTAGGCCATCTTTAATCTGTATTTTCATATCTTCAGCAGCATATTCCTTTTTTACTTTATAAGGAACACAAATGTCATCTTTATTTGATAGAATTTGTTTCATTACTTCAAGTTCAAAAACATCATCACCATTAAGAAGTACGACGTCTGAATTTAATTGGAATCTTGCAGCCCACAATGAGAACAAACTATTTGTAGTCTCCCAAAAGGGGTTATAAATCGTATTTATTTTCATTCCTAATGAATCATAATTACCTAGGAATTCTTCAACTTTATTACTAGCAAATCCAACAACAACATTGACCTCATCAATATCACAAGTTTTTAAATGATTAATTTGATGCTCTAATATAGTTTGAGTATCAAGTGTTAGTAAGCATTTTGGTATTTCATTGGTATGTGGTTGAAGTCTTTGACCTTTTCCAGCTGCGAGAATGATTGCTTTCATTTTTTTTCCTAATATAATTAAGTTGAATTATTTATAACTCTTATAAAAAATTAAGTCAACAAAATAAACAAAAAAATGTCAATAATACTGGTCTTTTATCACTTTGTACTTAATTTTGTATTTTAATTTAAGTAATTTAGTTAATTTTTATCCTAGAAGCTTTACAAGCTTTCCATCGATTAGCTCAGCCTCAACTTGGATATTTTTTGGATTTACATAAACAAGCTTTGGTTTAAAAATAGATGCTTCTTCCGGTGACATTTGAGTAAATGAAACTATTATTAAAGTATCTCCCTTTCTCGCGCAGTGTGCAGCAGCACCATTAGTGCAAATTACACCTGTATCTCTTTCACCCTCGATAACATAAGTGATAAACCTTTCTGCATTAGTAAGATTAAATATATGTACTTGTTCATAGGGTAGAAGGTTGGCGGCATCCATTAAGGATTTATCTATAGTAATACTACCTTCGTAATAGAGGTTTGCCTCGGTTACGGTAGCTCTATGAATTTTTGACTTTAGTATTGTAAGATTCACAACAAGTATTTTAAATTAAAATTTTAGATTGTCTATTAATCTTATTGATCCTAGCTTGATTGCAACCAAAATATAGTCCTTAGCGCTTGGAGTTGAGGGATAGCTGAAATTTTTTGGATTTATAATTTCAATGTATTCAATGTGAGTAATATTCTTACTAGCATAGTATTCTCTAAGATTCTTAATTATTTTTTTTGTTAAAACTTTATTATTTTTCTTGAACTCTTCCCTTGCCTTTATAAGTCCTGTGTAAATAAGAGGGGCAATTTCTCTTGCCTTCTTTGAAAGTCTTATATTTCTGGAGCTCATGGCTAGCCCATTCTTTTCTCTTACTATGGGATTAGATATAACTTTTATAGGAAGGTTAAGGTCTTTAACCATCTGCCTAATAATAATTAATTGCTGCAGGTCTTTCTCACCAAAAAAAGAATAATCAGGAATAGTTAAATTAAAAAGTTTTAAAACCACTGAAGTAACACCATCAAAGTGTCCATCTCTAGTTAAACCACATAGATGATTCTTGAGATGACTCACGGAAACTTTTGTCTGATATCCATCTGGATATATTTCTCTAACTTTTGGTACAAATAAATAATCTACTTCAAGTTCTTCAAGTTTAACTATATCCTTTTTAATGCTGCTCGGGTATTTCTTCAAATCTTCATTGTTATTGAATTGTATCGGATTGATAAAAATTGTAACTATCACTATAGAGTTTTTCATCTTAGCTTTCCTGACTAAGCTTAAATGACCATCGTGAAGCGCCCCCATAGTAGGAACTAGAGAAATTTTCTTTTTATCTTTCCTTCTTATATCTAATGAAATTTTTTGCATTTCACTAGAAGAAGTAATAATTTTAAGGAAATTTATTTTTTTTGACTTCATTTTTATACTTACTAATTGATTTTTTCATCAGTCCTCTAATATTAGAATAATTTTTGACAAAAGATGGGTGAGGGGAGGGTGTTATTCCAAGCATGTCTTCGGTGACAAGGATTTGTCCATCACACATTTTCCCTGCACCAATCCCAATTGTTGGAATTTTAATAGTTCTAGTGATCTTTGAACCTAAATTGTCTGGAACACCTTCAATTACAACCAGTGAGGCTCCATTTTTTTCAGCTTCCTTAGACAGAGTTAAAATATAATCTTGGTTAGTCTTTGTCTTACCTTGCTTCTTATATCCGCCATATATATTATATGACTGTGGACAGAGTCCAACATGTGCAACAACAGGTATACCTGCATTAGCTAACTTTTGAATTGTAGGAATAGTGTCAAGGCTAATTTCAACTTTAACAGATTGAGCTTTTGTAGCTTTTATTATTCTTCCCGCGTTTTTTAATGCTTCAGCTGTGGAAGATTGATAGGACATAAAAGGCATATCAATGCAAAGATGAGCATTCTTAACTCCTCTTGATACGGATAGCCCGTGGTATATCATGTCATCAACTGTCACGCCTAGAGTTGTCTCTTCCCCTTTAAATACGTTCCCAAGGGAATCACCAACAAGTATAAGGTCACAATAAAAATCTATGATAGAAGCAGTCTGAAAATCATAAGCTGTTAGAGCTACTATACGTTCTTTATTTGATTTCATGGATTGTAAGTCTTGTACAGATTTTCTCAATAGCCTTCCTTGGTCATTTACAATTTATTATATAGCTATATTATATTTAAAAAACATGTCTATTAATAGTAAAAACTTCTCCCTCCTGTCAAAATTGCCCCAGTATGTATTTTCGTCTGTCAATGAACTTAAATACGAGGCAAGAATCAGAGGTGAAGACATTATTGATTTTGGTATGGGAAATCCTGACCAACCAACACCAAGGCACATAATTGAGAAATTATTGGAATCTTCTGTTCAAGGGAGAAATCATAGATACTCAGTTTCCGCAGGCTTACCAAAATTAAGACTTGCTATAAGTAACTGGTATAAAAGAAATTATAATGTTGATTTAGATCCAGAAAACGAAACTATAGTCACCATAGGGTCGAAAGAAGGATTGTCACATTTAATGATTTCTTTATTGGCTCCTGGTGAAACAGTATTGGTCCCCGATCCTTGTTACCCTATTCACAGCTACTCTGTTCTGATTGCTAGGGGAAATATAAAAGAATACAACTCAATAGATGATAAAAAATTATTAGAAAATATTGAAAAAGGCTTAAAGTCTAAACCTAAACCTAAAGCATTAATAATCTCCTTCCCTAGTAATCCAACAACTCAAACTGTTGAATTAGATTTTTTCACCAAGATTGTGGCTCTTGGGAAGAAATACTCGATCATTGTTATACATGATTTTGCTTATGCTGACATCTGCTTTGACGATTATAAAGCTCCTAGCTTTCTTCAAGCACCAGGTTCAATGGATGTTGGAGTCGAGTCTTTCTCACTATCTAAAAGCTACAATATGGCCGGATGGCGTGTTGGGTTCATGTGTGGGAACAGTGAAGTTATATCAGCACTTAAAAGAGTGAAAAGTTATCTGGATTATGGGATATTCCAACCAATTCAAATATCAGCCATTACTGCATTAAACGAGACTCAGGAATGTGTCAATGAAATTAGAGAAAACTATAAATCAAGAAGGAACAGGCTTGTTGATGGATTAAATAAGGTAGGCTGGGAGATTGAGTCACCAAAAGCAACTATGTTTGTCTGGGCGAAGATTCCAGACCAATTCTTAGAATTAGGTTCACTAGAATTCTCTAAAAAATTAATTACGGAGTGTAATGTTGCTGTTTCTCCAGGAATCGGTTTTGGTAAAAGTGGGGACAAATATGTAAGATTTGCTCTTATAGAAAATGAGCAAAGAATACAGCAAGCTGCAAGATCAATGAGAAAATTATTTAAATAATGAAAAATTTTTATTTTACTTTAGCCATCTGTTTCATTTTAATATTCCCCAGCCAAGCTGAGAATTATAATTTTAACAATAGTATAGTTTCAGTATCGACAGTTAATAATTCTAGGTTTAAAAAAGATAAAATAAATAAATTTATTAATTATTTTTCAAAGACAGAAAAAGGAAGAGTTTTTTTTAAACAAACATATAGAAGGCAAGGTCTTTTTCGTGATAGAATAAATCAAATTTTCAAAGAATATGATATACCAGAGGACTTAATTTACTTGTCAATGATTGAAAGTGCATTTCAAGTTGACATTGTATCTAGTGCAGGAGCAGTTGGACTATGGCAGTTCATGCCTAGCACAGGTCGAATTTTTAGTTTGCGTGTAGATAAGTGGATAGACGAAAGAAGGGACTTTGAAAAGTCTACATATGCTGCAGCCAAATATTTAACTAGTCTTAAGAGGAAGTTTGGATCATGGGAGCTAGCAATGGCTGGTTATAACTCAGGTGACAATACTGTTAAGAACGCAATTAAAGAGCACAAATCTAGAGATTTTTGGTACCTATCACAGCATACTTTCCCTAAGCAAACTAAAAATTATATTCCTCAGATTCTTGCTGTCATTCATATATCAAAAAATTTAAGCGAATTTGGATTCAGCAACAAAATTGTGGATCCAATTATAGACTTAGAAAGAGTAGAGCTACCACCCCAAACTTCCTTAGAATATATTTCAAAAATATCTGGCATTGATTATGGATTACTTAAAGAAATAAATCCTTCACTTTTAAGAGAGATGACACCACCTGATGGTTCATATTCAATTTATGTTCCTAATGGATTTAAGAAAAAGGTCTATGCTCAACTATCTGCCAGCCCACGATCAAGGGTTTTGTATAAATATAAAGTTAAAAAGGGCGATACCTTAAGTGAGATTGGTAAAATATACTCAAATTCAATAGAAGAGATTGTTAAATTAAACAACTTGGAATCAACCTCTATTTTTACTGGACAGGAGCTGCTAATCTATAAACAAGTTTATGTTGATAAAACATTTAGCAAAAATCAGTCATTTATTTATGTTGTTAAAAAAGGTGATTCCTTAAGTATAATTGCTAAAAAGTTTAAAATAAAAACAAAAGATTTAAAGAAGATTAACAATCTTATCTCTAATAAGATTCAACCTGGCCAGGTTCTAAAGATTCTAAAATCAAATGAGTAAATTAAATATAGATCTTGTAATTGATAAAGTACTAAAAGAAAAAAAATCTGAAGTTAATAGTAAAGTAGAGATATTTTCTGAGATTAATAAAGACGGCTACAAAGAAACCTTTTTGGAATTAGTTTATGTAATTTTAGCTGCGGGAACAAGTGCAAAGCTAGCATTGTCCACAGTAGATATCTTAAAAAAAGATGACTTTGTATTTAATAAGGACTTAACTCAGATTATTAAGAAGCTTAAAGAATGCTATAGATTCTATAATTTAAGAGGTAAATACATATACAATACTAGAGAGTATATTCGCTCCTCTTATAATAACAGTTTTAAGAAAATCTTTAATGACAACTCTTCTCATTATCGAAGAAGAAGTTTCTTCTCTTCTAATCCTAAAGTTCAAGGTGTTGGCATGAAGGCCGCAAGTCACTTCTTGAGGAATATAGGTTTTAATGATTACGCAATATTAGATAAGCATATAATTAACTTAATGAAAGAGTGTGGTTTGATAAGTTTAGATTTTAAAACTCTTAATGAAAAAAATTATATTGCTATCGAGAATATTCTTAGAAAAGTTGGTTCCAGACATAACTTAACACTATCTTCTTTAGATCTAGTCCTTTGGTATTTTAAAACAGGAAAAATTATTAAATAATATTTTGATTAGCAGGTAATATGTTTAATAATTCTTTAAAGGAGTTTCTATGGAATTTGAGGCAGTTATAGGTCTTGAGGTACATTCTCAACTAAAAACAAAAACAAAATTATTTTCTTCATCAAATAATGATTTTGGAGAGGAACCCAATTCTAATGTATCCGTGGTGGACTTAGGTCTACCTGGAGCTCTTCCGGTTATAAATGACAAGGCTGTAGACTTGGCAATTTTAGCTAGCTTGGCAACAGATTGTAAAATTAATACTAAATCTACTTTTGCTAGAAAGCATTATTTTTATCCAGACTTACCAAAGGGTTATCAGATAAGCCAATATGATGAACCATTAGCATCGAATGGTAATATTGTCATCCCAGATATAAATGGCAAAGATAAGACTATTAGGATTAATAGAATTCATATGGAAGAAGATGCAGGAAAATTAATACATGATATCTCTGATAAGTTTTCTATGGTTGATTTAAATAGAGCGGGCGTACCGTTAATAGAAATCGTATCAGAGCCAGATCTTTCAACTGCTGATGAAGCAGTAAGTTATCTGAAGAAATTAAGAAATATTTTAATTTATGCCGATGTCTCAAATTGTAATATGGAAGAAGGGAACTTTCGCTGTGATGCTAATATTTCAATTAGAAGGGTTGGAGAAACTGAGTTGGGTACTAGAGCGGAAATCAAAAATATAAATTCCTTTAAATTTGTAAAAAAAGCTATCGAATATGAAATTATAAGACAAGCTAAGCTAATAAATAATGGCGAGAAAGTTGTACAAGAAACAAGACTTTTTAATTCTAATTCAAATAAAACATTTTCTATGAGATCCAAAGAAGAAGCACACGATTACAGATATTTTCCCGACCCTGATTTGAAGCCTCTAATCTTAACTAGTGAAAGAATAGACGAGCTTCGTAGTTCATCATTTCAGTCTTACAATAAAAAGCTAACTACTTATACTGTTGATTACAAATTATCCAAAGATGATTCTGAGATATTATTGTCTAACAAGACTCTCTCAAAATTCTTTGATGATACCTTGCGCATCATTAAAGATCCTAAGCTTGCATGTAAATGGAGTATCTCAGAAATTATTAAGTATATAAATCTAGATAGCTTCGCTCTTGATGTAAAGAATTTTGCCAACTTTTTATTGGTTCTTAAGGAAGGGAAGATTAATAATAACTCCGGCAAGGAGCTTTTAGAGAAGATAAGCACCTCAAATGATGACATTGAGATTCTAATTGACTCAATGGATCTTAAACAAGAAAGTTCAGAAGATTTATTAGAAGAAGTCATTGAAGAAGTTTTACTAGAGAACCCTAATGAAAAACAAAGGCTGTTAGAGGGTGAAGATAAATTAATTAGCTTCTTTATGGGTCAAGTTATGAAAAGAACTAAGGGAAAAGGAAATCCCGGAATTATAATTGGAATAATCAAGGAAAAATTCAATATTAGCTGATCTCATTGTATAAGGATTGAATTTTACTCATTATCTCATCCCTTACATTGTTAATCCTTTCCTTCGAAGGTTTTTTCTCTATATCATATCTAATAGGCTCACCAAATTTTAAAATAACATTAGCAGGTTTTATAAATTTAGTTTTTCTAGGGAAAGCTTCGAACGTGCCCTTAATGGCAAGAGGAATTATTGGAGAGCCAGATTTTAAAGCCATTATTGCAACACCGAGTTTTGCTTGACCCATCTTTCCATCTCTAGATCTTTGACCTTCAGGAAATAGCCCACATAGATTATCTTTTTTTAGAAGTTTTATAACTTTAAGCAATGCAACTCTATCACTAGTAGCTCTTTTTACAGGTATGCAATTTCCAAGGTCACAAAGAAACCTGAATAGAAAGTTTTTATTATAAACATCTTCAGCGGCTAAGAAATTTATCTTCCTTCTTGTATGAAAAGCTGTTATAGAATTAATTATTATTCCATCAAGATGGGATAAATGATTAGAGGCTATGACACCTCCACCAACTTGTGGTATATTCTCAGGATTTATAACTTTTACCCTATGATATAGTTTTAAGTAAATATTAACTATAAAAGTTAACCAGTATTTAAGCTGATATGATTTTAAATCGCCGCAAGGATAGTAGCCTTTATAGAAAAAGTCATTGCTAATATTTACTAATAGATTCCTAACTGATTGAAGTTTCATGTTTTCTCAATAATTATTCTAATTGACTAAAACTATTAAAGGAAGTATTTTTAGTGTTTTAATGGATAAGAATTGTATTTTATACCTAGAAAATGGTGAAGTCTTTGAGGGATTTTCTTTTGGTTTTAACGGTGAAGCCTTAGGTGAAATTGTATTTAACACATCTATGACAGGCTATCAAGAAATATTGACTGACCCATCTTACCATTCACAAATTGTCTTAATGACTTATCCGCATATTGGTAATTATGGAATTAATGACTCAGATAACGAATCTGATTCTTGTTTTGCAAAAGGATTGATAGTTAGAGAGCACTGTAACTATCCTTCGAATTTTGCTTCAAAGCAATCCTTAGATTCTTATCTGAAACAAAATAAAGTTGTTGGAATATCAGGGATTGATACAAGAAAGCTAGTAAGGATTATTAGAGGAGATGGTGCCCAAAAATGTATAATTAGTAATGATAAAGACTTGATAAGGTTGAAAGATAAAATTAGCAAGTTCCCAGTAATGACGGGTAACGATTTGACTCTAAAAGCAACCTGCAAAGAAACTTATTTCGTTCCAGGTGAAGAAAATGCAAAAAAAGTTTTTGTTTATGATTTCGGGTGTAAAAGTAATATTATTCAGATTCTAAATGAAGAATTTGGCCTGAATCTTGTTGTAGGACCTTGCGATACTAGCCCAGATATAATTAGAGGTATTAATCCAGATGGAATACTTTTATCTAATGGTCCTGGTGACCCCGCCGCAGCAATTTATGCAATTAATAACATAAAAGAATTGATTGGTTATAAGCCAATCTTTGGGATTTGCCTAGGGCACCAGCTTTTATCTCTGGCGCTTGGTATGGAAACTTTCAAGTTGAAATTTGGTCATAGAGGTGGGAACCATCCTGTTATGGAAATGAAATCAAATAAAGTTGAGATTACATCTCAAAATCACGGTTTTGCTGTTAAGAATAAAGAGATGGGTGACGTTGCTATAACCCATATAAATTTAAATGATATGACTGTTGAGGGAATAGAATCTAAAAAGAATAAGTGTTTTTCTGTTCAACACCATCCAGAAGCCTCCCCAGGCCCCCATGACTCAAAAAAATATTTTAAAAAATTTGTTGAGATTATCTAATGAATCCTATAGCACTGTTCATATTAAGTACGGAAAACTTTATTGACCCAGAAAAAGATACAAGCTACCTGCTGATGCTTGAGGCTCAACGAAAAGGATTAAATATTCTAGTTTGTGATCACAGAGGAATACACTTTACCTATAATAGAGAATCAAAAAAAATTAATATAGTTGCAGCTAAGGAAGCTAGAGCTGTTGAGGTTATAGAAAAAGAATTTGTAAAAGAATCAGTATTGATTAATTCAAGCTGGGCAATAGAATCTGGTCTAAATATTAAAAGCGAATCTGAATATCATATTTTAGAGGATTTTAGCCTAGCTAGTTCTTCTGTAATATTTATGAGATCTGACCCCCCTGTAGATGATGCTTATTTGGATGCTTGTTCATATTTAGAATCTATAAAGAATGATGTGATGATAGTCAATAATCCTTCTGCTCTAATAAATTTCAATGAGAAGCTCTGTACCTTGAATTTTCCAAATCTTATTCCAAAAACTTTTATACTAGAAAATCCTACTAAGATAGAATTGGATAAATATGCAAAAAAGTTCTCGAATGGAGTTGTCATTAAGCCGTTAAATTTGTGTGGAGGTGAAGGAGTTCAAAGGTATGATGGTGAAAGATTTAATTCTGTGGATTTAGTAGAAGATACATATATTGTGCAAGAATTCTTAAAAGAAGTAGATAAAGGTGATAAAAGGATAATTATATTAAATGGAGAACCCTTGGGCGCCATACTTAGAATTGCAAAGGAAGGTAGCTTTATATGTAATTTTCATTCCGGAGGGAGACCTTCTCCTACGGAGATTACCAAAGAAGATTTTTATATTTGCAATCAAATTAAAGATTTTTTAATAGATAATCATATATATTTTGCAGGAATAGATATTATTGGTGGAAAGTTAACAGAAATTAATATTACTAGTCCTACTTGTGTTCAAGAAATTAATCGGGCTAATAACGTCAAATTAGAAGAAAATGTGTTAGATTTTATTCTTAGTAAAATCAACTAGTATCTAAGGGCTTTTATATGATAGAGAAAAAAGAAGTATTAAAAATATCTAAGTTATCTAGACTTTCAATTGAAGAAAGTAAGATAGATAGTTTTCTGAAAAATTTTTCTGATATTATAGAGTATATTGACCTTCTTGATCAAGCTGATACTACAGAAATAAGTAAAGATGAAAAAATCGTTGAATATTCGGTTAGAGACGACTCTGTAATTGAAAAATTAAAAGTTGAGGATGTTGTAAAGAATTCAGCCAAAGTAGAAAATAATTTCTTTGCAGTTACAAAAGTTATAGATGAAGAGTAATGTTGAACTACTTACAATTGAATCTGTTGCAGAAGGTTTTAAGAATCAAGACTTCAAGCCGTCAGAAATTATGGAAGCCTTCCTTGAGAATATAAAAGTTCAACATAAATTAAATGCATACATTGATACTTATGTGGATGAGGCATTAACTAAAGCATCCGAATTCGATGACCTGTTTAAGCAGGGCAGGGAAGACATCTCCCTATTGTCTGGAATACCAATCAGTTTAAAGGATATTTTCTTGGTTAAAGATAAAATATGTACTTGTGGGTCAAAAATGCTTTCAGATTATGTCTCTAATTATGATTCAACTGTTAAAACTAGATTGCAGGATAAAGGTGCAATAATATTAGGTAAAACTAATATGGATGAATTTGCCATGGGTTCATCAACTGAAACATCTTACTTTGGACCAACATTAAACCCATGGGACCATAAAAGGGTTCCGGGAGGGTCTAGTGGAGGCTCTGCAGCATCTGTTGCTGGAAGATTAGCTGTAGCGTCAATTGGAACAGATACAGGTGGCTCAATTAGGCAACCTGCTTCGTTTTGTGGGATTGTTGGCTTAAAGCCAACTTATGGAAGGATTAGCAGATATGGGATGATAGCATTTTCATCTTCCCTTGACCAAGCCGGCCCCCTAACACATAATGTGCATGACTCTGCTATATTACTTGATGCACTTTCAGGGTTCGACAGTAGAGATGCAACATCTCTCAAACTAGCTCCTACTAAATGTTATGAAGCATTGAAGAAGAATGATTTTTCGCCAAGTGAATTTAATATAGGAATTCCTTATGATTTATTAAACAAAGGACTAGATTCGGAAATCGAGGAAAATTTTACTCTTCTTGTAGCAAAATTAAAGAAAATGGGTTTTCAAATAACAGATGTTTCCCTACCAAGTTCCAAATATGCTGTAGCAATTTACTATATAATAGCACCTTCCGAGGCTAGTTCTAATCTGTCGAGATATGATGGAATCAGATATGGATTCAATGAAAAAACAACATCAGAAACCTTAGATGAGTTTTATGTAAAGAATAGATCCGCTGGCTTTGGTGAAGAGGTCAAAAGAAGAATAATGTTGGGAACTTATGCTCTATCCTCAGGTTACTATGATGCTTATTATCTAAAGGCGATAAAAGTTAAAAGAATGATAGAAGAGGATTTTAACGAAGCATTTAAAGATGTAGATTGTATTTTGACTCCTACCTCTCCTGAATTACCTTTCAAATTAGGTGAAAAAAAAGATAACCCTTTAAGTATGTATCTTTCTGATATTCTCACGATACCTGCTAACCTTGCAGAGCTACCTTCAATTTCCATACCTTTTGCAACATCATCATCCAATCTTCCTATTGGGGCTCAGCTGACTGCTAATAAGTTATGTGAGGAATCTCTTTTGAAAGTGTCCTCTATGGTGGAAAATGAAGTTGGGTTCAAGTCTAAGTTCAATCCTAAAAGTTAACCCCAAATTTTTAAGGCTTCAGTATAAATAACTTTCTTACTTACTTTACTCTGTTCTTTAATTATTTTTACACTTTGCTTTAGTGATAAACCCTCAGATTTTAGTGAAGCAAGTAAGCTAGATATTTCTATTAAGTCTGGACCTTCTTTCTTTTTGTCCTTGCTTTTAATAGTTAAAGTAAACTCCCCCTTTCTAAAGAATTCGTCGTTTAATAGAGCAATTATTTCAACTACCATTCCACGCCTTGTCCCTTCATTAATTTTTGATATTTCTTTCGTGACGGATAGGAAAGTATTTCTAAAGTCTTTATTTAAAATATCTAGTAGGGTTATTAATTCTTTCGAATTTAGAAGAATTACTAGTGGAATATTTAGTTTAAGATTATCAAAAAGAATCTTTTGTATCTTGCTATTATTTTTTGGCAAGAAACCTAAAAATAGAAAATTGCTTATGTCCAAAGTAGTCAATATTAATGCGGAGGTAATAGAGCTTGGTCCTGGAATAGAAATTGGTTCAATCTGGTTATCAACAAGTATTTTTATGATTTTATGACCGGGATCTGATATTAGTGGAGTTCCAGCATCAGATATTAAAGAAACATCCCTTTTGTTTTGCAACTCTTTTATAACTTGTGGGGCTATTTTTTCACACTTATCATCATGATAAGCTATTAAAAGCGTGGGCTTAATCTGAAAATAATTTAAAAGTTTTAATGCACGTTCCTTCTTTTCACAAAGTATGATGTGGGAATTCTTTAGTATATCAATAGATCTACTTGAAAAATCTTTAAGATTGCCAATAGGCGTTGGAACTATATAAAAACTCATAATAAATCGGAGGGCCAGGGACTCGAACCCTGAAGTCCGTGAGGACGCCGGTTTTCAAGACCGGTGCATTGCCAATTCTGCCAGCCCTCCATTCTTGAACATTATATACTATATGAATAATAGTTTTTTTCTATCAAAAATATTAATTATTATCATTTGATTTTGGTTATATATGTGTTAAATTTTCTGCTTATATTATGAGTAACGAAGAAAAAGTTGAAAAACCCATTGAGAAAGAACAAGACACTGTGATTACTATGAAGCAGCTTTTAGAAGCTGGGGTTCATTTTGGTCATCAATCGAGTCAATGGAACCCTGCAATGAAAGACTATATCTATGGTTCTAGGAATGGAATTCATATAATTGATTTACAGAAGACTTTGAAGTCCTTTTTAGTCGCATATGATTTCGTTAGAGATTTAACTGCAACCGGAAAAGATATACTTTTTGTTGGTACCAAGAAGCAAGCTCAAGAAATTATAGGTGAAGAAGCAATTAAATGTGACATGCCTTTTGTAAATTCAAGATGGTTAGGGGGAACTTTAACTAATTTTAATACAATAAGATCCAGAGTTGAATACATGCTTCAGTTAAAAAGATTGAAAGAAGACGGTGAATTTGAGAATCTACCCAAAAAAGAGCAAATTAGTTTAAATAGAGAGCTAGCAAAGCTCGAATATCTATTAAATGGAATTGTAAACATGAGAAAAATGCCTGCAGCTCTTTTTGTAGTCGATACTAAAAAAGAAGATATAGCTATTAAAGAAGCAAGAAAGCTTGGAATACCTATCGTAGGGGTAGTGGATACAAATTCTAATCCTTCAGATGCCGACTTTATAATCCCTAGTAACGATGATGCTATAAGAGCAGTTAAGTTATGTGTAGAAAAGATGGCTGCTGCTACAAATGAAGGAAGACTTATATATTCACAGAAAATTAATTCTGGTCAGATTCAACCTGAAGAGGATTCTCAGGATGGGGTAATTGTTGAAAGAAAAGCTTTTGTTTTTAAAACTAATACACCAGAAAACGAACAAGAGTCAGTGGTTTATTCAGAAGATAAAGCCGAAGAAAAAGTGTAAAAATGGGGAACGAAATACTTCCAGAGCATGTCCGAGACGTAAGAGAAAAAACCAGTGCACCTTTGCTTGATTGCAAGAAGGCTTTACAAGAGTCTGAAGGCAACATAGATAAAGCTATTGAAATATTAAAAATTAAAGGACTATCTAAAGTCGAGAAAAAAAGTGGAAGAAATACACCTGAGGGGCAAATTTTCTCATATATTCACGCGGGTGGAAAGATAGGTATCATTGTTGAGATTAATTGCGAGACAGATTTTGTTGCAAGAAATAGTGAGTTCCAAGATTTTGCTAAAGAAGTAGCTATGCAAATAGCCGCATCTGACCCAAAATTTGTTTCAAAAGATGATATGCCTGAGACATTTATTGAAGATGAAAAGAAGATAATTTTGGCTCAATTAGAAGATTCAGGTAAAAAACCTGAGATTGTTGAGAAGATGGTTTTAGGTAAGCTTAATAAGATACTTGAGGAGTCTTGTTTATTGAATCAAGTATACATAAGAGACTCTAAACTTAAAGTAGAAGATTTGTTAAACGAATTAGTCTCAAAACTCGGTGAGAATATTAAAATATCAAGATTTGTTAGATTTCAGATTGGTGAAACAGTAACCAATGAGTAGTAAAAAGAATCTTTCTTTTACTAAAATCCTATTAAAATTAAGTGGTGAGGCATTACAAGGAAGTCAAGGTTATGGAATTGATAACCTCACTTTAGAAAGAATAGCTAGAGAAATCTCTGAGGTTTCAAAATTAGGTGTTCAGGTTTCAATAGTTATTGGCGCCGGAAATATTTACAGAGGAGTATCTGCTGCAGCTCAAGGCATGGATAGAACCACTGCTGATTATATGGGGATGTTAGCTACTGCAATTAATTCATTAGCTCTTCAGCATTTTTTAGAGAAAGAAGGTTCTATTACTAGAGTAATGTCAGCATTGGAGTTAAATAGAGTAGCAGAACCTTATATACAGAGAAGAGCTATGAGACATCTGGAGAAAGGTAGGATAGTTATTTTTGCCGCTGGTACTGGGAATCCTTATTTTACAACTGATACCGCAGCCTCATTGAGAGCTTTAGAGATCAACGCACAAATTATATTAAAAGGTACAAAAGTTAATGGTGTTTATGATAAAGATCCTGTTAAGTATAAAGGTGCGAAAATGTTTAAAAAGTTAAAATTTATGCAGGTTTTAGAAAAAGAATTAGAAATAATGGATTCAACCGCAATATCGCTATGTAAAGATAATAGTATACCGATATGCGTATTTAATTTATTTCAGAAAAATAACATTAAAAGTATTGTGCAAGGTAAAAAAATTGGGACAGTTGTTTCTTAAGAGGTTTAAGTATGAATATTATTATATCAGAATGTGAATCTAAAATGAAAAAAGGAGTTGATTCATTTAAAAAAGAGTTAACAAAGATTAGAGGTGGAAGCGTTAGTAAGGCAATGTTTGATGATATCAAAGTTGATTACTATGGAGCACCGGTACCCTTAAACCAAGTTTGCAATATAAATATGAGTGAGGAATCTACAGTTATAATCTCTCCCTATGATGAGAATGCTATAGATGACATAGTTAAAGGAATCCAGAAAGCAGACCTCGGTTTTAATCCCAGTGTTGATAAGGCCGTTATTATGATTAATATCCCTCCTTTAACCCAAGAAAGAAGAACTGAGCTTGTAAAATTTTTGAATAAGCAAACTGAGGCTTATAGGATTTCTCTAAGAAACATAAGAAAAGATTCAAATGAAGGTGTTAAAAAACTTCTTAAGAGTAAAGATATTACTGAAGATGAATCTAAAAACGGTCAATCCAAGATACAAGAATTGACCGATAAATATATAGCAATAATTAATTCAGAAAGTAGTAATAAAGAACAAGAAATTACTAAAATCTAAATTATTTTACATTCCATCTAGTTTGTATACCTTTAAGACCAACAACCTGATAAACCGCAGATAAACCAACCAAACTGTATACTAGTTTCTCAATTGAAGGCATAGAAGAGAAAAGGTAGTCAACTAGGTTGAAATCAATCAGACCAACAAGGCCCCAATTTAAACCACCGACAACTAATAAAATTGCGGCTAAAACGTCTAAATTTCTCATATGTAATCTCCTTTAAGCAATTTAGCAGTACCTTAACCAAAAAATCTAAAATTTCAAATCAATTTAACTAATAATATCTAAATTATTTAAATAAGGTCTTAAAACCTTGGGTACGGTAACAGTGCCATTAGAATTTTGAAAATTTTCTAGAATTGCTACAAAGGTTCTACCAACTGCTAACCCCGAGCCATTTAGTGTATGGACAAAATTTAATTTATTTTCTATTTTATATTTAATATTGGCTCTTCTTGATTGAAATGATAAGAAATTACTGCAAGATGAAATCTCACGGTATTTATTTTCAGAAGGAATCCACACTTCTATATCATACGTTTTACATGATGAAAAGCTTGTATCTCCTGAGGAAAGAACAACAACTCTGTAAGGAAGCTCTAGCTTGTCGAGAATCGAACATGCGTCTTCTGTTAACTTCTCAAGTTCTTCAAAAGATGAAAATTCATCAGTAATCTTCACTAACTCTACTTTGTTAAATTGGTGCTGCCTTATTAGGCCTTTTACATCTTTTCCATAGGAACCAGCCTCAGACCTAAAGCATGCACTGTAAGCAACATACTGAATAGGTAATTCTGAGGATTCTAGTACCTCGTTTGAATGTATATTGGTCAATGGAACTTCGGCAGTAGGAATTAGATAATTATTTGTGCCTTCAATTTTAAATAAGTCCTCTTCGAACTTAGGAAGATTTCCCGTACCAATAAAGCTTTCTTTATTGCAAATGAAAGGAGGAAATATCTCAGTATAATTTTCTTTAGAGTGTTGATCTAGCATAAAATTAATTAAAGCTCTTTCAAGTTTAGCCCCTAAGCCCTTATATAAATTGAACCTAGATCCAGTAATTTTTGCGGCAGCCTCAAGATCAAAAAGTTTTAAGTTTTTTCCTAACTCTATATGATTAAGTATATGAAAATCCTTCTTTTTAACCTCACCTACTTTTCTTACTTCTTTATTAGACAACTCATCATTTCCAATTGGAACTGAATCATCATGAAGATTTGGAATTTCTAGTAAAAATTGTGTAAGTTCTTGGTCAACTTCTTTTTTGAGCTTATCTGCATCCTTACTTTGAGTAGAAAATTCTTTAATTTCTTGCAGTTCCTCTATAGATGGTTTTCTCTTTTCTTGGGTTATTTTCTTATTGAATTCATTAAGTTTAGCCTTTAATTCTTCTAAGTTTTGAATTGATTTTTTTCTAAGTAAGTATAAATCATGGAATTTATTATAGTCTAATTTATATTTTTTATTAGAAAGCTTCTTTAAAACTAATTCCTTATTGTTAAAAATGAAATTTGGGTCAATCATTAAAATTTGAACTCACTTTTTTTTTCGTATATCATAACATGGATTTAATTATATTTTTAATACACCGAGGTGGAAGATGAGAAATAAAGAAGTAGATATTCAATTTGTAGGTCATTCTACCTATATTTTAGATGATAAGGCTGGAACAAGAATATTAATCGACCCTTGGCTTAAAAATAATCCCGCATGTCCTGAAAAGTTACAAGAACCTAAAAATATAGATTACATATTGATAACTCATGGCCACTTTGATCATATTGGAGATTTATTTGCTGCCATTGAACTTAATAAAGATGCCAAGATAATCACAAGTCTTGAGATATCATCATGGCTTAATGCTAAAGGTGTGTCTAATACTTTGCCTATGGGTATTGGGGGAACTCAACCTATAGATAATGAAATCAAAGTAACAATGGTTAACGCTGTACATGCTTCCGGAATAGCTGATGATTCATCAGAGGCTATGTTGTATGGTGGAGTAGCTAATGGATTTATCCTTACCTTTAAAAATGGATTTAGTATTTACTTTGCAGGTGATACAGCAATATTCTCCGATATGAAACTGATCGGTGAAATTTATTCACCAGATGTAGCTGTTTTGCCTATAGGTGACCATTTTACAATGGGACCTAAAGAGGCTTTTTATGCTACAAAGCTAATAGGGGCAAAACATGTTATCCCTTTTCATTATGGAACTTTTCCTGTCTTGGTAGGAACTCCAGAAGAGTATATTGAGCTTGTTAAAGACTTGGATGTTAGTGTCTATGTTATGAATCCTGGTGATGTGATATAAAATTGAGAGAACCAAGCGGAAGACAATATATCAACTATTCTTTTTATAAGCTATTGCCTGATTGGTATAGCCTAACTACTAAGAATAAAACTTCTTACTTAAAAAAAATTGAAAAAATTTTACTAAAATACGAGAAAATGTTTACCTTAAATTTTTATTCAACATATGGAGTGAGGGCAGAAACAGATTTTATGTTCTGGAGAGTGTCAGAGAGACTTGAAGATTTTGAAGACATGACTTCTGAGCTTATGGGAACTGGCTTGGGAGCGTTTGTAGAGAATAAGTATTCATTTCTATCTATGACAAAGCATTCTCAATATGTTAGTAAAAATAGAAATGTTGAACAAGAGGGAACAAGAATTAAGATTTCTCCAAAAAAAAGAAAGTACCTTATTGTATATCCATTTATTAAGAAAGTTGAATGGTACCTATTAACTAAAAAGAAGAGACAAGAGATGATGACAGAGCATATTGGGACTGGACACAAGTACCCCTCGGTTAGTATTAATACTTCTTATTCTTTTGGATTAGATGATCAAGAGCAAATGGTGTCTTTTGAAACAGATTATCCTGAAGATTTTTTAGATTTAGTTGAAGAAATGAGATCTCAAAGAGCAAGAGCTTATACAGAAAAAGATACTCCAATTATTACTTGCATACATAAAGACTTTAAAAGTATTAAAACTCTTTTTTAAAAATTAATTATATCGTTATATATAGCAAAAAGCATTAAAGTTATAAGAATTGCAAAACCTATTCTATTGATAAAGTCTTGAACTTTAACATTTATCTTTCTTCTTGTTATGACCTCAATCGTATTAAACAATATATGTCCACCATCAAGAAGTGGAATAGGCAAGAGATTTATTACTCCTAGGTTAATGCTAATTACAACAACAAATTGAATTATAGAATTAAAGCCTTTTTCAGCTGCCAATCCCGAATATTTAGCAATTGATATTGGACCCGCTAAGGAGCTTTTTAAGTCTGATAGGCTCGAATCGCTACTGAATAAAGAAGAGAAGAGGCCCATGATTCCATTAAATATTAACTTAATCATTCTAAGAGAATCGTAAAAACCCTTATTTATGGAATCAATAAAAGTGAAATCCTTAGAAATTAATTCAATATTTGGGGTAATCCCAAGCATTCTTTCTTTTCCCTTGAAAACAATTTCTTTAACAATTGTACTTTTATCTCTTTCAATAGTAATTGTAAAAATTGGACTATTTGTATTTTTTAATGCTTCGCTTATTTGATACCAACTCTGTATTTTTAAATTATTTATTTCTAAAATTTTATCAAATTTTCTCAGATCGATATCGTCAGCTACTGACTTAGGGAGTACCTGATCTATAATAGGTGACTGATTAGGATATATGCTATCAAGGATAAATACTTTATTTTCATTTGAATTCTTAAATATAATATTCTTGATTTTTCCATTCCTTTCTATTTTAACAATTTGTTCAGAAGTTAAGTTCCTACTCTTTAGGTTTCCAATACCTTCCCAATTATTTATTTTAGTACCATTTATTTCTAATATTTTGTCCCCAACTAGAAAGAACTGATTGTTAAGATCTTTTTTTACATATCCAACAATAGGCTTGTCCTTTAAGAAGCTGGGTATATCAACTCCATTCATATATATAAAAGGTAAAAGTATAAATGGAAGAATTAAATTCATTCCTGGGCCCGCAAATAATATTATTTGCTTCTTAAAATTGGATATATTTTTATAGCTTCTGTTCGGGTCTAAAGTGACCAGCTCATCTTTATGGTTTTTTTCTAATGTATCTTCCCCTTGCATTTTTACATACCCACCCAGAGGTAACAAAGAAAGTGAATATCGTGTTTCACCTATGTTGAATGAAAATAGTTTAGGTCCAAAACCTATTGAAAAATCTTCAACCTTAACGTTTGCCCATTTAGCTGCCAGTAGATGGCCAAGCTCATGAATAAAGATCAAAAAACTAATTATTAAAATAAACGATATCAGACTTGTCATTAAAGATCACTTGTTGATTATATTATACGCATCTTTCGATGCGATTTCATTTATATTCATAATGTTTTTTAAATTAATTTTCCTAATAGGCTTATGTTTTTTCATTGTTCTATCTACAATCTTTAATATATCAGTAAACTTAATTCTATTCTTTAAAAAAGCCTCAACTGCAACAGTGTTTGCTGCGTTCATAACAGCAGGCATACTTCCTCCAATATCTAAGGCTTTCCTGGCTAAATTAAAAGCTTTATAGGTCTTCTCATTGATTTTAATTAGATTCATAGTCTCCCCAGGATGAAATTTATATTTTGTTGAGCTTAACCTGTTTGGAAAATTTAGTGCGTAACCAATTGGAATTCTCATATCATTATAGCTACCAGAAAATACTATGTTGCCATCAATAAACTCAACAATGGAGTGAATATGACTTTTTCTGTTAACAATTGGGTGTATTATTTGATGGGGAATATTGAACATTATTGAGGCTTCTATGATTTCTATGGCTTTGTTCATCATAGTTGCAGAATCAATTGAAATCTTATTACCCATTGACCATGTTGGATGATTTAATGCCTCTTTAGGCGTTACATCCCTTAGTTCTTCTTTTTTTTTGCCAAAAAAAGGTCCACCGGAAGCAGTTAGAAAAACTCTCTTAATATTTGAGACATCTTCATTCTTTATCAGCTGGAAAAGCCCAGAATGTTCACTGTCGATTGGTATGACTTCCCCAGAATATTTATTTGCCACCTCAGTAATCTTATTACCAAGCAGTAAAAATATTTCCTTACTTGCTACACAGACTCTTTTGCCTAACTTTAGGAATTCTAATGTTGGTATTAAAGAGCTCACTCCAGAAGTTGCAGAAACTAAAATATCTGCTTCTTTTGATAGACTAATTTCTTTAAGACCAATATCTCCATTGAGTATTTTTATCTTCCTAAGAAGGGGGTTTTTTTTTAACTTTAAAGCGTCATCCTCTTTAAGTACTGATATTATCTTAGGCTTAAAGTTTGCTGATTGTTTTAATAGTAGATTTATATTCTCCCCACCCGAAAGTGAATGAACATTAAACTTTTCTTTATTCTTAGCTATTACAGATAAAGTTTGTTTGCCAATAGAACCAGTAGAACCTAAAATGCTAACTTTTTTAATCATTCTTAGAGCTTCCGCCAAATTTTCTATCTATAGATTTATAAATATTTAATGATTTTTCAAGGTCTTCTTCTGTAAAGTCTGGCCATAATTTTTTATTAATATCAATCTCAGAGTAAGCTATATGCCATAGGAGGAAATTTGAGACTCTTGAATATCCAGCAGTTCTTATTAGCAATTCTGGTTCAGGTGTATTAGGTAGGTAAGAATTACTTTTCATAGATTCCTCATTAATTTCTTCAATAGAGAGACCTTCTTCGACAACCTTTTTGGCTGCGTCTATCATCTCCTCTCTACCTCCATAGTTTATTGCAACATTTATGCAACTTCCTAAATTACTTTGTGTAGATTCTTCCAGTGAATAAACTTTCTTTGCAATAGCTTTTGGTAGTTCGTTTATTCTACCTATAGGATTAAATTTTAAATTATAATCATGAAAGAATTGGCTTTTATTATCAAAAAAATCTATAAATAAATTAAAAAGGGCGTCAATCTCAATTTTCGGTCTTGTCCAGTTTTGAATAGAGAACGCATATAAAGTTAGATTTTTTATTCCTATTTTATTACAGTAGATGCAAATTGCTCTAGCTACATCGAGCCCTTTTTCATGCCCTTTTATAGTAGAAAGATTATTTTCCTTAGCCCACGTTCTGTTGCCATCCATTATGATTGCTATATGCTCTGGAAGAAGATTGCTCATTTTTCTTACCTATTAAATATCTTAAATAAAATGATACTTATTTTTGAGAATAAGAAAAGAAGTAGTATAACAAATAAGGAAATCGGATATATTGCCAAAGTTAAAAGAAATAAAGGGATTTTTTTAATTGACTTAGTTCTGTTGATACTATTAGTAAGAAAAATAAATCCTTTAAAATACCTAGATATGATTTTTGTCATTATTCTTCATTCCTTATTGCTTTTATTGGATCAAGTTTTGCTGCCTTATAGGCAGGATAGATTCCAAAAAATATTCCAATAAATGCCGAGAAGATACATGCCGCAGCTATAGATTTTGTACTAATAATTGCAGGCCAACCTACAAAACTTGACGCAACTTGGCTGAGAGTATACCCAAGAGAGATTCCCACTACGCCACCAAAAAAGGATAAAAGAGCAGATTCTGAAAGGAATTGGAAGATTATATCTTTTCTTGTAGCACCGATAGTTATTCTGATACCTATTTCTTTTGTCCGTTCAGTTACGGAGACCAACATTACATTCATTATTCCTATTCCTCCAACAACCAATGATATTGAAGCTATAGCTGACAATAAAACTTTTAATATAGTTGTTGTCTGAAGAATTTTTTTTGTTACATTTTCGTAAGATACCATTTGGAAATTATCGAACTGATCTTTTAATAGCCCTCTTTGCTCTCTAAGCATTTTTCTTATTGCAAATTTAGCATATTCAACATTAGTTGTTTTAGTTGTAGATATAATTATATTGCTTATTCCATAAAGTTGACCCTTGTAGTCCCACCTATTCAATGAAGTGTAGGGAATAAGTATGAAATCGTCTTGGTCTCTACCTCCAGGTGTTAGACCTTTTTCGCTTAGATGCCCAATAACTCTAAAAGAGATTCCATCAATTCTAATTTGCTTTCCAACCGATTTTTCTGCACCAAAGAACCTTTTTTGAACCGATGCTCCAAGCACGCAAACTTTAGCTCCATCTTGAACATCAATCCTATTGATAAATGCACCAGAAGCAGTCGGCCAATCATTTATTAAAGAAAAATCTTCATTGCTTCCAACAACCGCAACTACTTGAACTATATCTCTATAAGATATTTGGTTGGAAGTTTTGACTATTGGTGACACATATTCAACAGAAGGTATGGCTCTCATAAACTTTAGCTCGTTTTGTGAGAAATCTGCTGCTTGACCTCTATAAACACCACTAGCTGTCCTACCTATTGGTTTTAAGACTATTGTCTTGGCTCCTAGGCTAACTAGTTGTTGTTCAATTATATTCTTGGCTCCATCTGTAATTGCAACAAGAATGATTACTGAGGTTATTCCAATTACTATACCGAGTGAAGTAAGAATAGTTCTAGGCATATTTCTTAAAAGGTTTGTCTTAGCTTCAATAATATTATCAATTATGTATGATAGTTTCATAGTTTAAATTATTTTCCCATCTTTTATTCTAATTGTATCCATTGCCTCTTTAGCGATGCTGTCGTCATGCGTAATTATAATGATTGTCTTTCCTGATTCATGAAGTTTTTTCAACAGATTGATTATGTCGGCACTTGTTTTAGAGTCTAAATTTCCTGTAGGCTCATCGGCTAAAATTATATCAGGATTATTGATAAGAGATCTTGCAATTGCGACTCTCTGCTGCTGTCCACCTGATAATTCATTAGGGTGATGTTTTGCACGATTTGTTAAATCAACAAGTTTAAGACATTCTAAAGCTCTTTCTGTCCTCTCTTTTTTGTCAATCACATTTGAGTATTGTAATGGCATTTGAACGTTTTCAATCGCGGTATGTCTTGAAATTAAATTAAAACTCTGAAATATGAATCCTATTGATTTATTTCTCAGCCTAGAAAGGTCATCTTTAGACTTAGATTTTACATTCTTTCCTCCAAGAAGATATCTTCCTGATGTAGGCCGGTCTAAGCAAGCCATTATATTAAGCAGGGTTGTTTTACCTGAACCTGAAGGGCCAACTATTGATATAAAATCCCCTTCATATATTTGAAGGCATACATCAAATAAGACTTGCAACTGATTGTTTCCGGTTTGATATATTTTATTTATATTTTCTAATTCTATTACAGTTTTATTACTCATCCTGCTAATATCTTTTAGGTTGTGGTAGGGCGAATTTTCCTTTTTTCTTAGCTTGAGGTACGGTGGCTCCGATAACAATTGAGTCCTCAAGTGAAATTCTAGTATCCTCAGGTACCTCAATAAATTGATTATCTTTGATGCCTGTTTTTATAGGTATGGCCGAAATAGAATTATCTTCATTTGCAATCCAAACGATCAAAGTAGTTGCGTTATTTGGAGGAGCAATCTTGACTACAATATCTTTAGGAGGAACAAACCTTAATGCAGATCTAGGAATTCTCTTAATTCCAGTTTTAGTTTGAATTTTAATCTCAGCATCCACACTTAAACCAGACTTCAGTTTTACTTCTTTCTCGCTGATACTTGCTATTAATTCATAAAAGACAGGGGCTTTGTTAGTATGTGGTTTTAAGTTGAGCGGCTCTATAATTTTAACAATTTCACCATAAAATTTTCTTTGCTTAAATGAATCTACTCGAAACATTACTTCTTGGCCTACTTTAACTTTAGATACGTCTCTTCCATCGATACTAAGATTTAGATTCAATTCGTCAATAGAGGATGAGATTGTGAAATACCATTTGTATATACCCACTTTTACGCCACCTCTTTGCGCATTTTCTTTAGTTATCTTTGGATCTATGTAGTCTATTCTTCCCCTGATTGGAGATACAAATCTAGCATTTAGTAATTGTGACTCTAGCTTTTTTAGTGTTAATTCAACAGACGATTTTTGCACAAGGATTTCCTTAGGAAGTCTTTCACTTTTTTCATATTCATCTTGGGAAATAAAACCTTGATCTAGTAATTTTTTGTTTGATTCAGACTTCTTAATAGCTTGATCATACTTATTAGAGAAAACTTCGAATCTTTGCTGTTGAGTACTTATTTCTGACTCAATTAAATCAGCGTCTAGTTCAAGTAGGAGTTGGCCTTCTTCTACAATATCTCCATATTCTACATAAACTTTTTTTAAAGGTAAGTCTATTTTAGAGAAAAGTTTTTCTTCTTTTTTTGGAACAATCTTCCCCGAGGTTTTTACAAATTCACTTATTTCTCCCACGGACATTTGAGTTGTAGATAGTCTTATGTCATCGTCAACAATATTTATTGAAGGTGATTGTGCGTATCTATTCGCAACAAGAAAAATTACTAGTCCAATGGCTATAAGGATTCGCAGTGACCATATAAAATTTATCAGCCATATGGCTGGGCTAAATAAAACTTGGAAAAAATGGAATGTTTTTCTGATAACATACTTGATTTTATTAATGATTTTAGTAATGACATCACTGATGTATCTAACTATCTTTCCTAATAAAGGTATTGTTTCTTTTAAGCTTATTAATAATTTTTTTATAAAATTATAAATTTTTATTATAGTTGGACCAATTGAGTCTTTTATTTTTTTTATCAAACGTAGCAATTTATGAAGATATTTCATTAGCAATGGAGATTGTCTTTTTTTCCAAGAATTTACATAACTTAAAGAGCTCTTTGAAAAGCTGTCTACTTTTGGCAATAGTTTGCTAAACATATTTTTCATTAAAGTAATCATATTTTGAATAGAAGGAGAGACCTTTTTTTTAATTTTTTTTAGATTTTTCATTTTGTAATATTTAGCCCAGTAACCTTTTCAATCCTAGCAATCTTAATTATATAGTCATAAATTGAATTTTGGTAAAGAATTTCTTGTTTATTCTTCATGTTCTCAACCTCAAAGAGCTCAATTTCCGATAAATCACCACTTTTATATTTAGTTTTCATAAACTCATGATGAGCTTCCGATGCTTTTAAGGATTTCTTGAGAACATTAATTTTATAGAATGAGGTCTCAGCTTCAATTATAGAAGCTTTAACAGTAGACCCAAGTTTTTGCTTTAGTAAGTTAAGTTGTGACAACTGAGCCCTTAAGCGAGCTTTATGAGACTGTATCTGATAATATGTTCTGCCACCATTAAAGATTTGCCACGTAGCACCCATACCACCAACTAAGTCATTGTCTTTATCTTCTGATGAAACACCTTTTCCTTCAAATCTATATGCCGCTCTAGCAACAATGTTGGGAAGAAAGTCTCTATATATTGCGGAAATAGTAGCCTTCGTTGACAATATTGTCATCTCTAACGCTTTTACTTCATACATGTTGGCTAAATATGAGTCTATAATTAGATCAGGATTTAAATCAATTCTTGTATATTCTAAGTCAGTCACATATTTTACTGATTCAGGCTTAGTAACTCCAAGAAGCGTAAACAATTCTTCTTCATACTTTCTTAATAAACCCTGTCTGGAAATTAATTCTAGTTCAACCCTACTCAAAGCAAGATTTCTTTCGGCAACCTTGAGCGAAGATACTCTTCCAGCCTTTAAAAAAGCAATTGATTTTTCAAGTTGTTTCTCTTTCGTAACTTTTTCCTCTTCAAAGCCTTTGATTAAATTTTCTGTTTTAACTATCTCATAAAATTTTTGTGTTACCTCGTTTAGTATTCTAATTTTCTTTCCTTCATGAGAATATTCCTGAGCACGGATCAAATATTTACCAGCATTGATTCTTTGGCTTAGTTTTCCAAAGTCAAAGAGTAATTGATCTACATTAATATTAGAACTCCTACCATAGAATGGAAAGATAACATTTGCGTTAATTTGAGGAAAGTATTGCGCTTGATATTCTTGAAGTGCTGAAGATCGAGACTTTGTTTCTTCTAATGAGTAGATTAATTCATAGTTATTTTCCATGGCTACTTTGTGGGCGTCACCTAAGGAAAAATCATTATAATCAATAGACCAAGCAGAACTACCTGTTAATATATAAATTATAAAAAAAAAGCGGATAAATATAGTCATTTTAATAAAAACATTATAGCATGAGTAATAAATTTGGTATATATATACACATTCCTTTTTGTAAAACAATATGCCCTTTTTGCAATTTTAATGTCTATCCTTCATCTTCTGCTGATTATGATGGATTGGTTTCCCTTTTGTTGGATGAATTAAGAATCAAGTCCGTATTGTTCGCTAATAAGAATCTAGTAAGTGTACATTTCGGTGGAGGCACACCATCTTTGCTCCCTATAAATTTTTTAAAAAAGATTCTCGATCGAATAGAGGAATTATTTTCAGTAGAATCGGATTGTGAAATTGCTATAGAAATAAATCCTTATGATGATGAAGTTGAAGAGCCTATAATATTTAAAGATCTTGGAATCAGTAGACTTAGTATCGGTATACAATCTTTCAATAATAATAAGCTTAAAATATTAGGTAGGAACTCAACCAAAAAGTCCAATTTAGATTTTATTAGTAAAATTTCGAATTGTGAATTTACGAATATAAGCTTTGATTTTATTTTTGGAGTTGACAAAGAATCACTGAAAGAATGGGAACAGGAGTTGTCATATTTAAAAGAACTTAATGTTCAACACGTGTCCACATATTGCTTAACCATCGAAGAATCAACACCTTTTTGGAAAATGCGAAATAGGGGAGATATCTCCGATGTATCCGATGATATTTTTTTAGATATGATGGATACAACAAAAGAAAAATTAAAAGAAATTGGAATTGAACAGTACGAAATTTCAAACTACTCGAAACCTTTATATGAGTCGAGACATAATCTATTGTACTGGGATAGTGACTCCTATCTTGGTATTGGTCCGGGTGCACATTCATCATTAGTTGATATTGAAAAGGGTGACTATTTTAGGTGGAGCAATCCTAAATCAATTAAAAAGTATGGAGAACTTTTCGATATAGATTCTGGTGATTCAATAAAACACTCATTGGGAATAAGAGAATATATTAAGGATACTTTTATGATGGGATTGAGATTAAAGAAAGGTGTGGATATTGAAAGACTTAGATTGTTAGCTAATTTCACTGTTAATCAATTAACAATTGAAAATCTAATTAAACAGCAATTGATAATAAATAAAGATAATACTATTGTTCTGACCGATACGGGTTTCAATGTCTCGAATGAAGTAATATTTAGAGTTATAGAAAATATTTATTTTATCGATGATTAATTAGGGATGAATTAATATAATATTGACCATCTGATATTTTAATAATCTTACTGATTTGATAAAGTGCAGGTCTAGAAAATTTTGCTTCAAAGGAGCCTTTCTTTACCGAACAATATGGAATATTTTCCTTAAAATAAAGACTATTTACATCTAGCTGTTCTTGTGTTGAATCATTTAGATACAAAACTGTGCTTTGCTCTGTTGTATCTACTGACTTAACAATAAAAGGCTTATCCTCAAATTCTACATAAGCTGTAGACTCTCCCTCTTGAACATAAAATTCACCATTTTTATCTATTTTTAGGTATTTGTAATTAAATTTATAAATGCCTTGATGTGTAATTGGTTTTCCATCTTGAAACCAATTGCAATCTTTATCAACAAAAAAGCGATACTTTATATTGCTCATGGCGCCAAAATCCTACTTTTCCATTTATTTTTATTTTTTCTGTATTCTATTCTTTGATGAAGTCTATTTTCACCTCCCTGCCAAAATTCTATTGTAGTTGGACGAAGCTGAAATCCAGTCCAATTTTCTGGAAAAGGAATTCTTCTATTTTTAAATTTTAACTTATTTTTCGCAAACTCATTTACTAGCATCTCATATGAAATTATTTTTGAACTTTGATTAGAGGAAAGTGCACCTATCTGACTATCTATTGGTCTTGAATAAAAATACTTTTTTACAGTAGCTTTACTTAGCTCGAATAATTCTCCTTCAATACGAACTTGTCTTTGAATCTCTTTCCACCAAAATAGCATTGAAGCATTTTTATTAATTACTATATCCCTTCCTTTTCTACTGCTGATATTTGTATAAAAAGTAAAACTTGCAGAAAAGTTTTTAAGTAGCATCATTCTGGAAGATGGTACGCCTTTATAGGAAGTTGATAAAGCAAAAGCATTCGGTTCAGAAACTTTTTTTTCTGCTTCTAGATACCATTGTTTAAAGAACTGAACAGGAGTTAAGGTCGAAGAGAATATATCTTCTTTGTTCCGATATCTTTTTCTTATGTTTCCTATGTCCATATCAATAAAATCTACTAAATGCTTTATAGAATGTCCAATGCCTCATGTATAGTAGGAGCTAAAAATTTATATTTATTCTTTAATAATCTTTTGGGAGAGATTTGTTGACTTGATAAAATAATCTCATCAGCTAATTCTTTTGAGAAAAACCTCGGAATGTACGATGGTATATTCATAAAGAATTTAGATTTATATTTCTTTGCTAATAAAGAAAAAAGATCTTTACTTTGAATTGGTTCTGGGCTTACGGCATTTATTGCTCCATCGTAATCTTTATTGTTGAAGCTTTTCTCAATTATTCTTACTAAATCCTCTAGTAGTATCCAATTCACAAAGTTGTCGCCTTTTCCAATAAAGCTTCCAAGCCCAGCCTTAAAAGGGAGCTCAATTTGTTTGATAAGACCACCTTTGCTGGATAAAACAGCCCCTATACGTAAATTAACATTTCTTTGTGTCAGTTTTCCGAATTTATTTTGTTCTTTTTCCCACTCTTTAGTAGTTTCTGCAAGAAATCCATATCCTGAAGAATCGTATTCGTCTAATAGTAGTTTTTTGTTTAAACCATAGTAACCAACAGCAGATGCATGAACGCAACATTTAGTTCTTATTGAATTCCTCTCAAGAACCTTGAGTAAGCTTTTAGTGGAAGTTAACCTGCTTTTAACAATTAATTTCTTTTTTGATTTTGTCCAAATTCCTAATATATTTTCGCCAGATAAATTTACAACAAACTTAATTTTTTTTGATATATCATTGGGAATTCGCAAATTATCACTAATATAAGGGTTCCAAGGTATTTCTATTAAATCCTTATTTTGATATCTTATTTTACAACCATTAAAACTAGTAGATTTATAATTCTTCTCATATTTTAAAAAGACTATTTTGTATCCCAAAGAATTTAACAAAGGAACTAGAGCTGAACCTACCAAGCCACTAGAGCCAGTTATTAAGACATAATATCCATTTGTATTTTTATAAGCATTGGAGAGATCATGTTCTAGTATATCAGCTCTATACTTAAATGATTTTTCCATACTTTCCAAAGTAAAATTATTTAATTTTCTAACATTAATCCAGTGTGAAAATGAAATTTCATCTTTAATAGTAGTTTGAGTTTTCGAGGTTTTTATGAAATTATGATTGTGCTGCCATTTTTTAATTGGACCAGATACTAATTTATCACTAAAAGATACCCCCTCCTTAAACATAGAGGGCATATGTGAGATTCTCCATTTGGCTTTGATTAACGGAAGAATCTCCTGTTGAATAGTAATCTTCCCATCTTTTAAAAAAACATTTCCAAAATCTTCCTTTTTAATGACTGTTATTTTATCCCAAGGGGGAGTAAGTCTCTCAAGCGCTAGGACATTTTTATGCCAATTCCAAACTTGAAGAATAGGGTATTTATACGTTCTTGAAAAACTAAAGGAAACCATTTACTAGAATAGTAATAGATTCCTGGTATTTCTTCTAATACTTTTTGTGTTAGAAGCTTTTTTTGTTCTTTTTTGTTTACCTGCTTTAGTAGGTTCCAATTTATGCTTTGTGTTTAAAACATTCTTACCCGGCCTTTGTTCAATATGAAATGTCATAAATCCTCCTAATTTAAAAAACCCTTTAGGCATAATCCGTAATTTTTTTCAATTTTTTTTAGAGCTTTTTTCTCTATTTGTCTAATCCTTTCTCTAGTTAAACTAAATCTCCTTCCTATTTCATCTAGAGTTAAAACCTCTGAATTATTAATTCCAAACCTCAGATTTATAATTTCTTTTTCACGTTCTTCTAAATTTAAAAGCGCTAAATTTATAGTTTCTTGAAGAGAGGAATGGGCTGAAAGTTCATCTTGTAAAATTCTCTCATCTTGAACGAAATCCATAAAGGATGCATTTTCTTCAGTTGAGATAGGTGAATCTAAAGAAAAAGTATCTGAACCTGAATCTAAAATCTGTTTAACAGCCTCGATTGGTAAATCAACTTCAATAGCTATCTCAAACAACTCAGGCTTTCTAGATAATTCTTTCTCAAGTTTCTTATTTGCTTTGAAAACTTTTGCTGACTTTTCAAGAATATAGACTGGCACTTTAATTGATCTTGACTGGTCCATTATGCTTCTTGTTATTGATTGATGTATCCACCATGCGGCATAAGTAGAAAACTTAAATCCTTTAGTATGATCAAACTTTTCAACAGCCCTCATTAATCCAACGTTCCCCTCTTGAATTAAATCAATTAAAGGAACACCTTTATTGGCATATTTTTTGGCTATACTGACCACCAATCTTAAATTAGATTTTGTAAAAGATTGGAATATTTGATTTTTTTTAGTTCTTACTGCTTTTAAAAAACTTTCTACCTTAATTATTTCTTTACCCTTTGCTAAGCTAAGTCTTTTTTCAAATGATAATATTTGAGAATCACAAGACTTAAGTTGAGATGACAACGTTTTTTCTTCTGAAGATGATAGAAGAGGAGACATTAGAGCCTTTGAGAAATATTCCTTGACTGAATCATACTCAGATATGTCACTTCTATTTGAAACAAATGTTGATTTAGAATTAAGAAAACTACTAGATTTGGATTTGTTGGAAGTTCTACTATTTTGGTTCATTTTTCACCTCACTTTATATATTATAAATTGTTGTCTCGTTTTTGTCGACCTTTTTTTTAAATAATTTATAAAAATCTTGACATATTTTTATAATACGTTGACATGTAATCTAAATAATTTAATATCAGAATATGAGTACTAAAGATTATCCAATCAGAGTAGTAACTAAAATTACTGGTTTAACTGCTGATCAGATTAGGAAATGGGAAGAAAGGTATTCCATTCTTAACATTACCCGGTCATCTAAGGGAAGTAGAAGATTTACTGATAAAGACTTAGAATTGCTCCAGCTTATGTTAGAAGCCAAGAGAATCGGGTTTTCTCTTCAAGAAATTGGTGAATTAAGTTTATTACAGCTTAGAAATATAGTAAATAATTTTCAGGGCAATTCGAGCAATGTTATGTATCCTGAGCTTGAACAGTTAAGCAGTTCTACTAAAGTTTATTTTGATATTTGCATTGAATCTTTAAAAGAATACAACATTACTAAAATGGAAAAGGCTATCTACGAAGTAGCCATGGAAATAGGGGCAGTGTATGTAATCCACAAATTTATGGTTCCATTCATCAAACATGTTGGCAGGCTTTGGAAGAACAATAAGATTTCAAAACCTCAAGAACGTTTTGCTAATGCAGTTATTAGGAATTATCTAGAGAACTATAGATCTTCTTTCAAAGAGTTTAATCATGATAACCCTGTTGCTCTAATAGCAACCCCTAAGGGCCAAAAAGCTGAGCTAGGATGTTTAGTTAATGCATGTATCTCGGTGTCAACAGGATGGAATAATATTTATCTTGGTACTGACTTGTCTGCTGCAGACTTAGTAAATGCTGCAAAGACTTCAAAGTGTCAATGTCTAGTTCTAAGTATTTTGTATCCTTTAGATGATGATTCTTTAACCCTAGAGTTAAAGAAGATTAGGGAAGGCTTAGGAGATAACGTTGAAATAGTAATCAATGGAAAGAAATCTAATTCTTATTCTGAAACTTATAAATCGATAAGGGCTAGGGCTGTTTATGATCTATTCTCCATGCCTAGTTTGCTTGAAGAAGTGAGATCAAAATCAATTGCCAGAGCTATGAAATAAAAAAAACAAGGCTTACTTTTGATAAGCCTTGTTTTAATTTAAGAAAATCTGTGAAAATATTTACTTATTTATAAAGTTTTAAGATCACTTGCTTTTTCTTTACCTTTTTCTGAAACTACTTCAAATGATACTGAATCACCTTCATTAAGGTTTCCAATTCCCGCAGCTTCTAAGGCTGAAATGTGAACAAAGACATCTTTGCCACCATCTTCAGGTTCTATAAATCCATAACCTT
>Ga0209630_10000460_pt1 | contig 45973 bp, 38 predicted proteins | sample COG_01_FD_184745 | JGI IMG/M metagenome (GOLD analysis project Ga0209630, IMG submission 184745) | Pelagic Microbial community sample from North Sea - COGITO 998_met_01 (SPAdes) (version 2) | ecosystem: Environmental > Aquatic > Marine > Neritic zone/Coastal water | place: Helgoland, sampling...
TGGGTTACGATGCCGTCGATGACAGTGTTGATGTGGATGGGGTTATGATGCCGGTTGTAGCTCTTGGAGTAACATATAGAGTGACAGCACCTAACTTTTACTCCTACGGAGCATGGAAACTGGTTCCAAGAGATGCTTCAGATGTTGTACGTCTTGGATGTATGGATTCATCATTCCCTAATTTCGACCCATTGGCTGCTGAAGATGACGGTTCTTGTTCTTCAACTCCCGGTTGCATGAACCCTGAAGCAGATAACTACAATCCTGATGCAACTGTAGACGATGATTCTTGTGTGATTGCTGGTTGTGATGATCCATTAGCTTTAAACTACAATGCTAACGTAACAGATCCAGATAGCTCAACGTGTTATTACACACTTCCATCCATAATAATCAATGAAATTCACTTCAACCCAAGTTCTGCTCAAGGTGATGACTTTGATTGGGAGTTTTGTGAATTACACAATGCGGGTGACCTTGCTGCTGATTTAAGTGGTTTACATTTCTTTAATTCTGCATCAGGAGCTCCTCAATTAGGACTTGTATTTCCTGACGATGCATCTCTAGCCGCTGGAGAATTTATGATTATTACTGTTGCTGGTGGTGGAGGAACGTCTAACTACTCAGGAAATGGATACCAAGTATTTGAGATGGAGCTCGGTAATTTCTCTAACTCAGGAGAGGAGGTTTCTCTACAAGATGCTTTCGGTAACGTTATAGATGTCGTAGATTATGCTTCTTCTGGATGGCCTGGATCAGGATTCAGTATTTTAGGTTCTACATTGATTGGAGATCCTAACGGCGGCGGCGCTACTTTAGAGTATATACCAGAAGTTCTTGCTGAATACTCTGCAGGTACGCTTGGAATGGATAACGAGTTCGGTTCTAACTGGCAAGCCTCTTGGGTTGATGGAGGTACACCTGGAGCACCGAATTCATCGGCATTTGGATGTAATGATGCTACTGCTTGTAATTACAATGCAACCGCCTATTTAGCAGACAATTCTTCTTGTACATACGACTGCTACGGTTGTACGTACCCTGATGCAGAGAATTACACAAATGGTGCATCCTTTGATGATGGTACTTGTACTTTCAGTGCCGGTGCTAACCCATGCCCTTCTGACTTAAATGGTGATGGAACTGTTACTACAGGAGACCTTCTCATTTTCCTTGGGGCATTTGGTGCTATTTGTGAGTAATAGCAGGTCTATTGATATAACGTTAAATTTATTTTTATACTATCTAGAAAAGGCACTCCGAAAGGGGTGCCTTTTTACTTGTTCAAATCTTGAATAAATTCAGATATCGTCTATTTTAGTATCATAAATGTGGTTTCCTCATTTGAGAGGTTAAGGTCCCGGTCTTCCAAAGTGATGCGAAACCTTAGAGTATCATATACAGACTGAAGACTCCAGGTATTCATAGCGATTTCAATAACGCCTTTTAGTGCTGGGTTAGAACCTGCGGGATTTACTCTAGGAACTCTATAGTAAAATGGTACTTGTCCCTGAGCTGGGACAAGAGGTATATGTGTCCATATCCCATCTCTTAGTTCGTCGTATTCACACTTCAGATTAAAATGGTGCTCACAAGTACTACAAAAAGGAGGGAGTATGTCAGATGAGTTTAATCCTATATTTCCATCACCGTCAGTAAATTCAATCGATAGAACGGCGCTATTGTCTTCAGATATGTCAAAAGCGAGAAATGTGATTGCAGGTTCGATAGGATAGTTAGGCTCGGGGAGACAACTTGTGAAAACGATACTTATAAATAAGACTATGGAACTATTTTTAAACTTTTTCATTGATACGAATCTACCACTTCCGAACTTAGCTAAATGTTAATCGAAGATAATTTCATAAAAATACGCAGTGAATTAATTTCTAGATTAAGGAAAATGCATGTTAAGAAAGATTCTAACTTCGAGAAACTAGCAATTAAAACGTTTAGATTTCAAGCTGAGCATAATCCAACTTATAAGGCTTTTGTTGATTTATTAAAAATAAATCCGGATTCAATTTCTGATTATAGGGACATTCCATTTCTTCCAGTTGAAGCATTTAGAGATCACAATGTTACTACGGGTGAGTTTTCTCCTGAAATAATTTATAGAAGCTCAGGAACTACAAATTCAGGTAGAAGATCGGAACACAGAGTGCGTACAGTAGATTGGTATAACGAAGTGTCAAGTAGAATATATTCTTCCTTAGTAAGTCCAGTCAACGATCTGACGTTGTTTGCTTTACTACCAGGCTACATAGAGAGAAAGAACGCATCACTTGTTGAGATGTCAAGGTCATTCATGAAAGCGTCTAACCAGCCAGAGCGATTCTACCTTAACAATACAGAAGCTTTAATAGATGACCTTACTCACTCTATTTCAAAAGGTGATGAGGTTACGATCATAGGTGTTACACATGCTCTTTTAAATCTTCTTGAATCGGATAATGCTTCAAACCTTCCACACGCAGTTTTAGAATCACAACTCACGATCGTTGAAACAGGAGGTATGAAGGGGCATGGGAGGGAACCCATTAGAAGTGAAGTTCATACTCGCATTCGCAAGGTTCTCCCTAATTCTAAAATCATTAGTGAATATGGTATGACAGAACTTCTTTCTCAAGCATACTCTTTAGATGGTCGTTACTTTATACCTCCTTCTTGGATGCGAGTGGTCGTTAGGGACCCGTCAGACCCAGGGTCGATACTTAAAACCGGTCGTACAGGAAGAATACAAATTGTGGATCTTGCAAACATTGATAGTTGTGCCTTTATCTCTACTTCAGATCTTGGGAGTATGAAGAGTGAAGATAGCTACGAATTTGAAGTGATAGGTCGCTTTGATCATTCTGAAGTAAGAGGGTGTAACCTACTTTCAGTTTAGAATCTGTAAAACTACCCTACAGTAACGAGGAAGTAGGTTTTTTTTCCTCGCTGCAATAACAAGTGTTTGCCGTTTAATAAATCGCTTCGGTAGATGGATTTACTTTCATCGACTAAGTCCTTATTTAAACGAATGCTATTTTCTTTGAGAGCTCTTCTCGCTTCGCCTTTAGATGATAAGAAGCCTGTGTATTCGCTCAGTAGGTCTATAATACCTACCCCAGAATCAATAATGTCGGGCGAAATAGTTGCTTTATCGACACCTTCAAATACAGATAGGAACTCAGATTCCGGGAGATTTTCTAAGTCAGATTTAGCGCTCTTTCCGAAAAGGATTTTGGAAGCGGCGACAGCTGTTTTTAGATCTTCCTTAGAATGGACTCTTGTGGTAATGTCCTCTGCAAGGGCTGTTTGAAGAATTCTTGCGCGAGGATTTACAGCATGTGCAGCTTCAAGATTCTCTATTTCTTCCTTGCTTTTTAGAGTAAATGTTCTAATAAATTTACCTGCATCTTCGTCAGCTACATTCATCCAGTATTGATAGAATTTATATGCAGAGGTGCGTTTTTTATCAATCCAAATATTGCCTCCCTCACTCTTTCCAAACTTACTTCCATCTGCCTTTGTGATGAGTGGAGCTGTTAAAGCAAAAGCTTGACCTGATCCTTTTTTACGAATAAGTTCTGTGCCAGTTAAGATATTGCCCCATTGGTCTGAACCACCCATTTGGACTTTACAATTCTCATTTTTCCAAAGATGATAAAAATCATAACCTTGTACCAGTTGATAAGTGAATTCGGTGAAACTCATACCTTCCTCTAAGCGATTTTTAACACTGTCCTTAGACATCATGTAATTCACAGTAATGTGCTTTCCTACATCACGGATGAAGTCAAGGAAGTTGATTTCTTTAAACCAATCAAAATTATTTACGACACGTGCAGCATTATCACCTTCAAAATCAAGAAATTTCTGTAGCTGATTTTTCTGGCTATTGAGATTATGCTGCATTACATCCAAGTCCAGTAGCTGCCTCTCTTTGGTTTTGCCACTTGGATCTCCCACCATTCCTGTTGCTCCACCCACAAGAACCATCGGCTTATGTCCAGCTCTTTGCCAGTGTAACAGAAGCATCACAGGTACAAGGTTTCCTATGTGCAGGGAGTCAGCAGTAGGATCGAATCCCACATAGCCAACGGTACTTTCCTTTGCAAGCTGTTCCTCCAGTCCGGGCATGATGTCGTGTAACATCCCCCTCCATTTTAATTCTTCAATCAGATCCATTTCGTAAAGATAAGTTTACAGATGCGGTAGAAGGCGCTCCATCGCCATTCCTCTACTCCCTTTTAGCAATATATTTTTCCCTACAACTTTATTCTCTTCTATTTCTAAGGCCAAATTCTCCACTTCTTCATAAAATCTTCCATCCCCACTTATAAATTCCTTCACCTTACAAAATTCCATCCCTACAAAAACCCCATCTAATCCGAGTTCAGTACAAAGTGTCACCACTCTCTTGTGAGACTCGGAAGAAAAATCTCCAAGCTCCCTCATTTCTCCTAGAATAACAAGTCTATCACCTTTGTTGTTTTTAGCGAAAGACTCAAGAGCCTTCTTCATACTCGAGGGATTCGCGTTATATGCATCTAGCAAAATTTCATTACTCCTAGTTTTCACCACCTGTGATCTGTTGTTCGATGGTACATACTCAGAGACAGCTTCACTCACATCTTCTCTCCCTACTCCGAAATATCTACCAATAGCAATCGCCGCAGCAATGTTATCTAAGTTATAATCGCCTTCAAGTTGAAAATATCTACCCTCACTTTCATATCCCTGTTCAGCCCAAACAAACTTCCTCCCCCCATCCATCTCAAACCTCACAATAGGTTTCATTTCCTGCGTTCCAAAAATGCTTCGATCTAAACCTTCACTCACCTCCATTAATTCATCATAGCCCCCATGGACGAATACTCTTGCCCCATCTACTTCGCTGAGGTAATCAAACAATTCCTTTTTACCTTTCTTTACCCCATCCTTCCCTCCAAAACCTTCGAGATGGGCAAGGCCTATATTCGTTATTATTCCCAAGTTAGGTTCAGCTATCCTAGCTAAATTTGCGATTTCCCCGATATGATTAGCCCCCATCTCGACGATTAAAAATTGACAATCTCTCGGTGCTGAGAGAATGGTTAGCGGTACCCCGATATGATTATTAAGATTTCCCTTTGTAGCGTGAACCTTGAATTTCTTCGACAGCACCGCCGCCGTAAGTTCTTTCATTGTTGTCTTGCCGTTACTTCCTGTTATACCCAGTACCGGAATCTCGAGAAATGTACGTCTATAGTATTTCGCTAGGTTTTGTAATGTTTTAAGAACATCATCAACTAAAATAATTTGGTCTGAAACCCCTATGCTAGCATCATCAACTACAGCTGCTATACATCCTAATTTTAAAGCATCATGCGCGTATTTATTGCCATCGAAATTCTCACCATGTAGAGCAAAAAACAGCATTCCTTTCCCACAAGATCTAGTGTCGGTAGTGATTCCATTTTCTGCTTTTAAGAAAAGCTCATATAATTCCTCAGTATGCATATATCTGCAGCTATTAAAAAAACCCTAACGCACAATGTACGTTAGGGTTTTAAAAATTTTCAAGTTATTAGTTTATTGACCTTTAGTAAGGAACAGGAGTACCCACTCTTGTCATCGCACAACGGAAGCCAATAGTCGATGATGACTGATTCTCATCCATAAAGCGACGAGTCCCAGGAACGAGCCAGTAAGCCCTATCATCCCAACTACCACCTTTATAAACTCTAGATTCGTTATTGACAAGACTAGACCCTCCGTAGTCGTACATACGACCGGAGTTTTCAGATGCGTCATCAGGGTTTCCAAAATCAACAGAACTGTTGATATCACCATCACGATAATCAATGTTGTCAGCTATTCTATAGTTAGTTCTTCCGATGTTTTCTTCGAGAGTAACATCTCTATATCTCATATCGCCAGGAACAGCAATAATATTTTTACTAAAACCTTTCCTCATATCAGATGCAATAAGAGCTTCGCTGTCAATAATAAGTTCCATCGCTTCAGCCATAATCACCTGACTCTCCTCCTCTTGACGTTTAAAACTTACTTCCTGTGCAGTTTCAATTTTTAAGTCTAGACCATCGAGTAACTCTTCATCTTCGGGAGATAAGCCGATACCTCTATTGTCAGCTTTGTATTTCTTGATGAACTCAGCTGTTCTATCTATATCATATACAACGTAGTCGTATTTATCTTCTGGATTCCCCTCAGCATTCATAACCATAGTTTGGAAATCATTACCTCTAAATGAACGGAAAGCATTGTTATCTAGGTGAGATAATGGACGGTAAACATCCATAACCCATTCGTTAACGTTTCCAGACATATTGTATAAACCGTAATCATTAGGAGCATAACTACGCACATTTACTGTGATATCCCCTGCATCATCTAAAGCTCCAGCAACTCCCATATAATCTCCTCGTCCTTTTACAAAGTTTGCATTTACTTTTCCGTATTCCTTATTTCTTAGATCGTCATTTCTGATATAGTGACCATCCCATGGGTAGGTTCTCCTTTCATCGATAAGCTCACCGAAGCTATTACCGATTAAACCTAGGGCTGCGTATTCCCACTCAGCTTCAGTTGGTAATCTGTAATCGGGTAGAAGCAATCCATCTTCTAACTTAATGTCACGATAACCACTTGAGTTGGGTCTGAAATCTTTGACACCTTCAACTTCACGCTCACCGATATATTGTCTATTAAGATAAGTTGATGTCGTGAAATGCTCTTCATCCATTTGAGACTCAGGGTTATGAACTAAAAGACCTTCTCTCACTAAGATTTGTTCATTTACTCGGTCAGTTCTCCATGTACAAAAATCATTTGCTTGATTCCAAGATACTCCTACTACTGGGTAGTCACGATATGCAGGGTGACGTAGGTAGTACTTTACCATTGGTTCATTGTAAGCGAGCTTTTCACGCCAAGCTAATGTATCAGGCAGTGCACGCTCAACAATTTCAGGGAATGAATTTCCGTAAACTCGTTCAAGCCATGTTAGGTACTCAAGCCAAAACATATTTGTTACTTCTGTTTCGTCTAGATAGAATGAAGAAACAGTGACACGTCTTGGGGCGTTATCCCATGATCCCATTAGATCATCTTCAACTTGTCCCATTGTGTAAGTTCCACCCTCAACAAGTATAAGCCCTGGGCCAGTTTGTTGATCGAAAAAAGAAGGTCTTTCAAATCCTCCATTGTCAGATGAGTTGTACGACCAGCCAGTAGCTCCAGAACGCTCTTTAAAGCATCCAGTGAGTGCGGCCATCATTACAAAAAGTGAAAGAATGCTAGTGGGTTGTTTCCAGGTCATCTTGTTCTTTGTTTATATGTTAGTTTATCGTTCTTGCAGGTAAGCTTGTCCGATAATAAATCGTTTTATGTCTATCTATAACTAAAAAGTAGGGCAAGGTATTTTACGGAACTTGCCTTTTCTTTGTTTACTGTCGAATTTTAAGGTCATACTAAGCTCGTGAGCACCACCTGTAGCTGGAGTTAGCTCTGATATTGTAATATCGTAACTATAGCCAAATCGCAAGATGTCGGTTTCGATACCTACAACCGCAATTAATGCATCTCTATATTCAGTAAATGCAATCCCTCTATACCACACCCCGCCAAATAAAGGCCCTTTGTTGACAAATAAGCCTAAGTTCATCTGCTTAAATTCAGCTTGTTGACGTAAAAGGAAGCTTGGAGATATTGACGCAACCTCTTCTCCTTTGATATTTGTTTTAATAGGGAGCTTGGCACCGGCGTGGATGGTAAGCTTCATTGGAAGACGACTTAATCCTACAACCAATGATTCATTAGGTTCATTTAAGTGGTGAGCGGCAAAACCCAAATGAAATTTATTGGTGAATAGAATCACTCCAGTTCCGAAATCTACATTTTGGATTGTTCCTCCTCTAGGCGTGTCTTGAGTTTCATAAATAAATCCTCTACGGGGATCTATCATATCGCCAAACGTTAGGTTACTCCAATCTAATGACTTCTGGAAGTAGCTAGCTTCGAGAGCCGCTCTTAAAGAAATCTTACGAGTTAGATTTTGCTGGTAAGCATACATCCCCGTAATTCTCGTAGTCTTTAATGTGTTCTGACCTGCCTGATCACTCATGACAGTTAATCCAAGCCCACCTTGGATATTTTTGACGTGTTGGTCATATGAAACTGCCTGAGTCACATACGACCCACTCATAGCAGGCCACTGATTCCTGTAGGACATCACGAGTCTAGGATCTCGATTTCCTCCAGCAAAAGCTGGGTTTAAAAACAGAGGATTCGCATAATATTGCGTGAATTCTGCATCTTGAGCATGCGCTTCATTTAGAGTGCATAAAGACATGATTCCCGCAAGAAGCGCGAATCCTAAAACGGTTGTTAGAGGTGTTTTCAACATAGAGGTTCCCATTGAACTCACAATAATACGGAATTTTAAGTTAATAAGCAGGAATAATATCTCTTGCTTATTTACGTTTGTTCCATGATTAGTTACGAAATTTGGTGAAATAAACTTGGTTAACAACAAACTATTTAAAATGATATACACACAGCTTCGTGTATTTGCTTTGTTTTTCTTGCTTATGTGTATAAAAGCTAGCGCTTTGATAGGTCAAGTAGTTGAGGTGAATTTTGCATTCGAAACCAATAATAATGATTTTGACATTCTAGTAGGTGAAGTTCAAATTCAGTCAAAATGGACTGGTGTTGAAGTGTTGAGTAACAATTATGTCTGGGAATTTGCGGGCACCAATGTGGAAGATTTTAGAGTCACAGGTAACTTAGATAATCCCTGGAGAATCGTTAGAGGATCTAATACTGGAGAGTGGTTTGCGCAATTCAGGGCGCCTAAATATAGAATTTCACAAAATGGATATGTTGAGAGGTTAGTGAACTGGAGCGGGGTAATTGGCAGTTCGCCAGCTGAAGATAGTAGAGTAATTAGAGTTTGGCCGGAACACTCTCAATTGTCTGAAGGAACATGGTTGAAATTTGCGACCGGGCAAGAAGGGATATTTAGGATAGGGTATTCAGACCTTGTAGCTTCAGGCGTGAACCCAGACACACTGATTTTCTCAGACTTACAACTTTACGGAAATGGCGGTCGGATGTTGCCGTTTGATAACGATACGGACAGGCCACTTGATCTACCTCTATTAAAGGTTGAAACCCAAGGTGAAGAAGATGGTGTTTTCAATTCGGAAGATGCTATTTTTTTTCATTCTTCGGGTGTAGACTCATGGAACTGGAATGGGTCTAGTGAGCGTTGGTCTCACGAAAAACACAACTGGTCTGACAGTGCTTATTACTACCTTAGAATAGATGGTCCTTCGAATCTAATTGGCAGTAGAATAGACAATCCGATCGCAAATAATTTACCGATTTCTCAAGAATGGTCTACCCATTTGGCCAGGAGATTTCATGAAGTTGAATCGCAGAATATTGCGCAAAGTGGAAGGGAGTTCTATGGCGAGCATTTCACGTATTTAGGCAGTCAGATATATGGATTCAGTTTTAACATACCTAATCTTGTTGGTGATACTGGTTGGGTGGATGCGAGAATTGCGGGTAGAACTTTAGGAGCAACAAGTGATTTCACCCTGTTGTGTAATGGCGAGGAATCTCAAACCAGCGATATTTCCTTAAGTGAGAGCTCTCTTCTTTTGGCCCAAAAAAGGAATCTATCTATCGCAGTAGAAATGCCGGGTGATGGTATTGATGTTCAGTTGTCATTCGCTCCTGGAAATGAATCAGCGCAGGGTTGGATCGATTATGTAAGGGTTCAAGCATGGCAGAAATTGGTGGTTTCAAGTGGCCAGTTTTATATAAATGGTACACGTATGACCTCATTCATGAATTCAGCGAGATACACATTGGAAAATGCTGAATCAGTTGATGCTGTTTGGGATATTACTAACCCTTTAGAATCTGTGAAAGTTGAGATTGAAGATTTAGGCGAGGAATTAGCGTTTAAAGCGAATATGGATACTACCAGAAGATTTGTTGCTTTTAGGCACAGCGCTGCTAATGAGGTTAGAGCTTTAGGTGAGGTAAGTAAAACGGATCTTCACGGATTGGGGCATTTGGATTTGGTTATTCTGACAGCTTTGCCTTTGGATTCAGCTGCAAGAAGATTAGCTATTCTTCACGCTGATAGAGGGATGAGGGTTGCTGTAGTAAATCAACGCCAGGTATTTGACGCCTTTTCTTCTGGTTCCCCAGATCCAACAGCTATAAAAATGCTTATGATGATGTTGCGCGATAGGGCAACAAACACAGAAGATGAGCCTAAGTATCTTACCCTTATGGGTGACGGAACGTTTCTAAATAGAAACCTTCACCCCGACGGGATAAACATCATTACATTCCAAAGTTCGAACTCTGAAAGCACTGTTAGTAGCTATGTAACTGATGATTATTTCGGACTATTAGAAGATGGTATGGGTGAATCTCCGGGTGATAAACTTGCTATCGGAGTTGGGCGGATCCCAGCGACAGATCTTTCTCAAGCGTTAGGTTTTGTTTCAAAAGTAGAGACATACCTCGGAGCTTCAGGAGAATCATCTCCAACAGCCGAGTGTGAAGCAGGTGGAGAGTCATCAATTTACGGATCTTGGAGAAATCGCATTATTTTTGTTACTGATGATCAAGATGGGAATAACAATGATGGGTGGCGTCACATGTCTGATAGTGAGGTTCATTCAGCGAGAGTGTCCCAAGAACACAATGAATATGACATCATTAAAATATATCCAGATTCATATATACAAGAAGCTACTCCGGGGGGTGAAAGGTATAACGCAGCAGAAGCTGATATAGCGAGGAAAGTTCAAGAAGGCGCGCTTATTATTGATTATATAGGTCATGGTGGCGCAAGAGGGTGGGCTCACGAGAGAATTCTAAATACAACTACAATTAGAGAATGGACTAATAAAAACAGATTGCCGGTTTTCATGACGGCGACATGCGAACTTTCTCGTTATGATGATCCTGAAGTAGAATCAGCGGGAGAAATGCTGATTTTCAATCCTGATGGAGGCTCTGTAGGTATGCTAACAACGACAAGAACTGTTTTTAGCGGTGGTAACCAAGAGTTAAACACGGCATTTTTTAAAACTGTTCTCGATGAAGACTCCGGAACTGGGCAGTTGAGATGTTTGGGTGATATATGTAAGGATACGAAGAACAGCCCCGACGTTACAAGCGTTACAAATATGAGGAATTTTTCACTTTTAGGAGATCCAGCTATGCTGCTCGCTTATCCTGCCTATAATGTATTCTTCACAGAAATTCCAGATACGATTAGGTCTTTAGATTTGGTGAAAATGAGAGGTTATGTGGGGACTTCCTCGGGAGATACATTAGAAGAATTTAATGGCCAGATTTACCCAACAGTTTTTGACAAGAGGTCTGAGTTAAGCACTTTAGATAATGATGATGTAGCTGGAGAGTTTAATTATACCATGTACAGGAATGTGATTCATAAAGGTCTTGCAAGTGTTGTTAATGGAATATTTGAATTCGAATTTGTAGTGCCCAGAGATATTGATTATACATACGGAAATGGTAGGGTAAGTTGTTACGCTATTTCTGAAAACAACGAGACAACAACGGATGCACATGGAGCTTCAGAAGAATTCATTATTGGGGGTACATCATCTTCTTTATCAATAGACGATCTAGGTCCTCAAGTATCATTGTACATGAACGACTCCCTTTTTATTGAAGGCGGTGTAACAAGTGAAGATCCTTGGTTGTACGCCCGAGTTTTTGATGAGAGTGGGATAAATACTGTAGGAAACGGGATAGGACATGATTTAAAAGCTGTCTTGGATGATTCCTACGATTCTCCATATGTTTTAAACACTTATTTTACTGCTGACCTAGATACATATAAAAGTGGTACAGTTAGATTTCCATTCAATGATTTGGAGGATGGTGAGCATATTTTAGAGTTTAAGGTTTGGGATGTCCAAAACAACAGCGCCACAGCCCTTACTTCCTTCATCGTCGTTAATTCATTTGACGTAGCTCTGGAATCAGTTATTGCATATCCCAATCCTGCCTCTTCTCATGTTTCATTCAGAGTTGCGCACAATCAAGTATGTAATCTTGTAGAGGCTGAGGTTGAGATTTATGATGCTTCAGGTCGTACGGTTAAAGTTTTCAAGAAAGATTTAGTTTCCCATGGTAGCTTAACAGATGTTGCATCATGGAATCTAATCGACGGAAGCGGAGCTGATGTGCCCGCCGGGCTTTATCTGTTTAAAATTAAAATGACGAAAGAAAATGGTACATATGCGCAATATGGAAGTAAACTTGTCGTTTTAAGGCCGTAATCAAGAATCTGAGGTAGTACATTTGCCTGACGAATAAAACTATTTAATGACGCATACATTTCATTTATTTCACTTAACAGCTATAGCCGTTATTTTGAATCTATCGATAGGAACTTCTGTTGCTCAACTAGATCCTGGGGAGGCGGCATCACTTGTTCAGTTAAATACGATTACTACGGCAGTACCATTTTTAATGATTGCACCTGATTCAAGGTCAGGAGCTCTTGGTGATGCGGGAGTTGCTCTGTCTCCCGATGGCAATAGTCTTCACTGGAATGCTGCGAAAATGGTTTTTTCTGAGAATGAGCTAGAAACGAGTCTTAGTTATGCTCCTTGGTTAAGGGCGTTAGTTGATGATATGAATCTTGCGTATCTAACGATGAATCGCAAGATTAATAAGAGACAAGCTTATGGTTTGGCTCTAAGATACTTTAGTCTTGGTAACATTACGTTTACGGATCAAGTAGGAACTACGATTAGAGATTTTCAACCAGCTGAGCTAAGTCTTGATGCAGGGTTTTCACAAAAATTTACGGATAAATTTAGTGGTGGAGTTGCCGGACGGTTTGTTCATTCGAATTTAACTGGAGGAACGAGTGTTTCAGGGGCGGAGTCTAAGCCAGGTATAGCTGTAGCGGCTGATGTAAGTATGTTCTACACGAATAAAAATGCAAATTGGGGAGGTAAAAATGGGATTTTTAACTTCGGGATGAACGTTTCAAACATAGGCTCTAAAATGAGCTATACAGAAACAGCAGCTCGTGATTTCATTCCAGCTAATCTTCGTTTAGGTGTTGCTTATACTATGGAGCTTGATGATTATAACGACATTACTTTTACAATAGATGGAAATAAACTGCTCGTACCTACCGCACCAGTTTATGATCAGCAAGATGGTAATACTATAGTAAGTGGCTTTTCAAATGACGTAGGTACCGCAACTGGTATCGTTCAATCGTTTTATGATGCTCCGGGTATTGTTGATTTCAATGATGACGGGACCTATTCTATAGTTCCAGGTAGTATTTTTCGTGAAGAGATTAGAGAAGTAAATCTTGGAGGAGGAATGGAGTATAGCTTTTCTGACGTATTTGCTTTTAGAGCTGGTTACTTCTACGAGCATTTTTCTAAAGGAAATAGACAGTTTATTACGATGGGTGCGGGAATGAAATACACTGTGTTTACAATCGATTTAAGCTACTTAGTGAGTACAACTCAACAGAATCCTTTAGCGAATACTCTTAGGTTTACTTTGAGGATGCAATTCAGTGATTTGTCAGATGCAGGGGATGCTGTAAATTAATGGATATTAGAATTGGATATGGATATGACGTTCACCGTTTAGAGCAGGGTGAAGAATTGTGGATTGGTGGTGTTCTATTTCCGCACAAAAAGGGTGCCGTTGGTCATTCAGATGCAGATGTGCTTTTACATGCAATTTGTGATGCAATGTTTGGCGCTCTAGCGATGAGAGATATAGGATATCATTTCCCCGATACAGACCCCGCTTACAAAGGCATTGATAGTAAAAGGCTACTCATAGAAAGTTGGAAAAAAGTTTCAGATAAAGGCTGGAATATAGGAAACCTAGACACAACGATTTGTCTTCAAACACCTAAGCTCTCACCGTCTATAGATGCTATGAGAGAAGTAATCGCTGAAATACTTCGCATTAATATTGATAAAGTCAGCATTAAAGCAACGACTACAGAAAAATTAGGGTTCGTTGGAACAGAAGATGGGATCAGTGCCCACGCTGTAATTCTTTTAAATAAGAAAGATTAAAACCTTAGATAGATTAGGCTGAATTGTCCTCGAAATGGTCTGGCTGTAGGTCTTCGTAGAAATGAACTCGGATAACAGCCGTATCTCTTAACAAGTCAAGCTTCCCGATTTCAATTGAGTGAATATCCACTCCTGTTCTTTCTTCTAAATCCTGTTTTAGTTCAGCTCTTCTTCCTACTTTAATCAGATCAACTCTATCGTAAATAACTATTTTAGTGGTAAGATGCTTCACAAACCACAGGCGTTCTAGAACAAAAGCCAGACCCCAAATCCCAACATTAGCTACAGCAATGATCCCCCAGACGAATTCTCTAGAAAGACCTTCCTCCCCAATGGCTTGAGGCGCTAAAGCATTGATGACTGAAAGTGTGATCACAATAAATAGGTAGGACATTTCCCTGATAGGAATAGCGTCAGTTCTATATCTGATGATGCTGAATATGGCAAATAACCCTAGAGCGAACCCCATCTCGATCTCTACGCCACTAAGAAGAGTGCAAAGGAAGAAGACAGAAGTTGAGACAAGCATAAAAGTAAAGACGTAGTCACGGCGCTTAGATGCGAGGTGGTATATCATTCTCACAACGACTAAACTTGAAATTAAGTTAGCGCTGAACCCTAATAAAAGAGCGGTTAATGATGAAATTTCTGCAGAGATCATATTGTTTTTATTGCTTTTGTAGCTCGTCTAAGAACTTTGAGTTTTGAAAGGTACGTACGAGGAGATAAACTATCGTCAGAAGAAAGACGACCAAGAACATATTTGCTGATTTTAATTATTCGACCTAATTGAGTTGTTCTTTCAGGCATGCTTCGGAGAAATACAAACAAAGGCGATCTCCTGTTAGTTTCTGCTTGTTTTAATTCGACAACCACGAGTCCATGAAGAGGTTTGGAAATTTCTCCTTGAATAGAAGTATAGGTTAAGTTTGTATCTAAAGTTATTCTCTCACATCTATTCAATTGTGCTAAAGTAAAACGTGAGTAGCTTATGTATAAAACGGGACTTAACTCAGAAGCGAAAGGGACTCGTTCAGAAAGAAAACGCTTTTCAAAATCCGTTAATGGAGAATCCCATTTTTCTGAAGTACGTTGTATTCTCATCTTCATTGTGCGACCGTGAACATTTTTCTTTTTTATTTCTAAGAAGCAAATGTTAGAGTTTACATATAATCTTATCCTAACTTTATATTTATTCTTTCTCTCTCTAATGTGGTCATTCAGACAGATGTTTTCAGGTGTATCGAAATATAGATTACTGTATTCAAATTGCCTGTTGCCATTAATCTCGAGGACTTTGTAGTCTTTGTCGAGTGATTTAGCGAGAGGGTCACACCAATTGTTTGGTATCAGAAACTTTTCTTCTCGTCTATCCATCAAAGCAACAGACTCTAGCCCTTTAAGGTTTATAGATTTATATGAAGAAAAATAGTTTTTGATTGCGACGACAAATTATTCCTGTTGTTAGAGCTTGCAAATGTACAAACGTTATATTTGCCTGATTATTTTTAGGTGATAATTAAAATCTGATGGCTAAGAAGAAAGTTACAAAGCTTCCTCATTCTGAGGATGTTTACCGTAAGTGGTACAAAGACATGTACCTCATGCGTAAGTTTGAGGAGAAAAGTGGACAACTATACATCCAACAAAAGATAGGTGGATTCTGCCATTTATACATCGGCCAGGAGGCTGTGCTATCGGGCATGCAAGAAGCGTTGAGACCTACAGATAAGGTAATTACAGCTTACCGTGATCACGCGCATCCGTTAGTTTTAGGAACCGATCCGAATATCGTGATGGCTGAGCTTTTCGGTAAAGCTACCGGAAGTTCTAAAGGGAAGGGAGGCTCTATGCACATGTTTGACAAAGAAAAAAATCTATTTGGTGGGCATGGTATTGTTGGTGGCCAAATAGGTCTCGGAGCCGGAATCGCCTTTGCAGATAAATACCGTGATGAAGATCACGTAACTATCTGTTTTATGGGTGATGGAGCATCACGACAAGGTATGCTCCATGAGACATTTAACATGTCTATGCTTTGGAAACTCCCTGTAATATTTGTTATTGAGAATAACAAATACTCTATGGGCACAAGCGTAGAGCGTACGACAAACGTCCACGATCTCTCGAAGCTGGGAAATAGCTATGAGATGCCCTCTGAGACAGTTGATGGGATGAGCCCAGAGGATGTTTGTGCATCTATTCAACGCGCTGCGAAAAGAGGACGAAATGGAGAAGGTCCTACACTTTTAAATATTGAGACTTACCGCTATAAAGGTCACTCGATGTCAGATCCTCAGAAGTACAGAACGAAAGACGAGGTTACCTCTTTCAAAAATCGCGATCCCATTAGTTACGTTCGTGGAGTACTTTTAGAACAGAAGTGGATGAGTGAAGCTGAGCTTAAAAAAGTTGAGGCTGAAGTGAAAAAAGTTGTTGAGAAAGCTGTACAGTTTGCGGAGAAAAGCCCCAACCCAGAAGCTCATGAGTTATATGAGGACGTATATACTCAGAAAGATTACCCTTTTGTAAAAGATTAATGACCGATTTAAAAGAACCAAACCATGGCTGAGATTGTACGTATGCCAAAACTAAGTGATACGATGACAGAAGGAGTCGTTGCGACTTGGCATAAAAAAGTAGGTGATGAGGTTGAGAGTGGAGAGCTTTTAGCTGAAATAGAGACAGACAAAGCAACGATGGACTTTGAGTCTTTCCAAGACGGTGTTCTCTTACACATAGGTGTTGAGACTGGGGCGACCGCTCCAGTTGACAGCATACTTTGTATTCTAGGTAAGAAAGGAGAAGATATTAAAAGAATTTTAGCAGATGCTGATAAAAACGTTATCATTAAAGATAAAGAGTCTGTCCCAGCACCTTCATCATCCCCCGCTCCAGTTGAAATAGTAGCTCCTGTAGCTTCTGTAGCTCCTGTAGCTCCTGTACCCTCACCATTACCGGCAACACCTTTAGCTACAAATACTCGTGTGATTGCATCACCACTTGCGAAAAAACTCGCTGATCAATTAGGCCTGTCTTTAGATAGAATTCCTGGTTCAGGAGAAGGAGGTAGAGTTGTTAAGCGCGATGTAGAGAACTTTAAAATGGCCGGGGCAACAGGTATGCCTGTTATGACACAGGAAAAGTTTACGGAAGTAGGTGTTAGTCAAATGCGTAAAACCATTGCGCGTCGCTTAGCTGAAAGTAAATTCACAGCACCTCATTTTTATTTGTCTATTTCTGTAGATATGTCGAATGCAATGCAAGCCCGTAAAGCAATAAATGACCAAGGACTTTACAAGGTGTCTATTAACGATATGGTCGTAAAGGCAACTGCTGTAGCCCTTCGCAAGCACCCAGCTGTGAATAGCAGTTGGTTAGAAGATAGAATACGATACAACGAGCATGTAAATATCGGGGTAGCTGTAGCTGTAGAAGATGGCCTTTTAGTGCCTGTTGTAAGATTCGCTGATGGCAAGTCTTTTGCCACGATAGGTGAAGAGGTTAGAGATTTTGCCGGTAGAGCTAAAGCAAAGACTTTAGAACCTAAGGATTGGGAGGGGTCAACCTTTACTATTTCTAATCTTGGGATGTTCGGTATAGAAAACTTCACGGCTATCATTAACCCCCCTGATGCGTGCATTCTAGCTATAGGAGGTATAAGTAATGTGCCCGTTGTGAAGAATGATGAAGTGGTACCTGGTCACGTTATGAAAGTGACTTTAAGCTGTGATCACAGAGTGGTCGATGGTGCTACAGGAGCGGCATTCCTTCAGGAATTCAAGAAATTACTTGAAAATCCTGTTCTTATGCTCGTCTAACTACGCTTTTGAGAGGTAGATTGCATGAGCAGCACTCAGTGCAATTACAGCGATGTCAATACATCTTGATTCACCCATAGCATATCTTAAGGGAGTTGGGCCTAAAAGGGCTGAACTTCTCAAGGAGGAGTTGGGTATTTTCACAGTATTCGATGTATTACAGCATCTACCATTTAGGTACGAGGACAGGTCCATTTTCTACCGTATTTCTGACATCGAAGTCGAGTCTACGGCTTTTCAATTTCGTGGGAAGATTGTTAAAAAGGCACTTTTGGGTGGAAAACGTGCTAGCCGATTGGTGGCAGTGTTTAATGATGGGGAGGATAGTCTTGAGCTTGTTTGGTTTAAAGGAGCGAACAGGATATTGAAACAATTGCCTTTAAATGTAGAGGTGGTCGTCTATGGCAAGCCTTCAAATTATGGGGGTAAATGGCAATTAGCTCACCCTGAGATTGAGAAGGTTGAGGCGTATGAGAATAGGAGGGGTGGGGGATTTAATCCGGTATATTCAACTACGGAAAAGTTATCGTCTAGGGGACTCAATAGTGCTGGGTTATCGAGATTAATAAGGGTAGCTATCGAAGCAGTGAAAGGGGATATAGGAGAAACCTTGCCCGATCATTTACTGTCAGAATTACATCTACCGAGGCGAAGAGAAGCTTTTGAGGAAGTTCACTCGCCGACCAATCCAGTGGAGGCTGACAAAGCATTAAAGAGGTTGAGGTTCGAAGAGTTGCTATATCTTCAGTTGGTATTGTTGCAGCATAAAAAGACGGTTACTGTTGATTTGCAGGGAGTGAAATTTGGGCAAGTAGGGGAGATGTTTCATGAGTTCTTCAGTCAACACTTACCGTTTGATCTTACAGGAGCCCAAAAGCGAGTGCTTAGAGAAATTAGAGCAGACATGAATACGGGGCACCACATGAATAGGCTGTTGCAGGGTGATGTGGGTAGTGGGAAAACGATTGTCGCTTTGATGTCTGCTTTACTGGCGATTGATAATGGTTTTCAGGCGTGCATTATGGCACCGACTGAAATACTAGCACGTCAACATGCAGAGGGTATAAGCGATCTTTTGAAGGAGATGGATATTCGGGTTGAGATCATAACAGGGTCAACTAAAAAAAAAGATAGAATACCTATTTTAGAAGGACTTACTGATGGAAGTGTGGATTTGTTAATTGGGACTCATTCGTTAATTGAACCTTCTGTTGTTTTTAAAAACCTCGGATTTGCTGTCATAGATGAACAGCATCGATTTGGGGTGGCTCAGAGGTCCAAGCTTTGGGCTAAGGCCAAACCACCACCACATATCTTGGTGATGACTGCTACACCTATTCCTAGAACCCTTGCCATGACAGCTTACGGGGATTTAGACACGAGTGTTTTGGATGAATTACCGCCGGGAAGAAAGGAGATTAAAACTGTTCACAGGACGGATGGAGGTAGATTAAAGGTGATGGCGTTCGTGGAAAAACAAATTGCTGAAGGCAGGCAGGTTTACATTGTTTTCCCTCTTATTGAAGAGAGTGCAACCATGGATTATAAGGATCTTATGGATGGTTATGAAAGTGTTTCGAGACGATTTCCTCTACCTAAGTATAAAACTGGTATCGTGCACGGAAAGATGAAACCGGCTGACAAAGATATTGAAATGAAGAGATTCGTTAGTGGAGAATCTCAGATTCTAGTAGCCACTACAGTCATAGAGGTGGGGGTGAATGTTTCAAATGCTACACTTATGATTATTGAGAGTTCAGAGCGTTTCGGTTTAAGCCAAATGCACCAGCTCCGCGGACGAGTCGGACGTGGAGGCGATCAAAGCTATTGCATACTTATGACGAAGGATGAGTTCAGTAAGGAGGCTAGGCGAAGGCTTGAAACGATGTGCAGGACCAACGATGGTTTCGTAATTGCCGAGGTGGATATGGAAATCAGAGGACCTGGAGATATTTTAGGGACCCAACAAAGTGGATTGCCAGATTTAAAGATGGCAGATTTACTAAGAGATAGAGACTTGATGACCACAGCGAGGTATATGGCACAAAGAGTTTTAGAGGAGGATCCATCCATTGAGCTTCCTGTCCACAGGACTTTACGAATGAATTTAGATAGAATTAAAAAAGACAGGCCTAATTGGAGTAGGATTTCTTAAAGATTGTATGAACTTAGAAGCATGAAAGTTCTGCCCATTTTTTCGGTACTACTTGCATCAGGTGCGGCTTGGTTTTATTTATTTGGTTCTACTACTGAGGGAGGAGAAGTAGAGGCTCCAACGGATTATGCTTCAGACTTTTGGGATATTTGGGAAAGGTGGGAGAGTGAGAATGGAGAAGTGACATATAGATTTTCCACCTCCAACAAAGAAGTATTCCACATAGCAGATAAAAATGATTCTAACAGTGTTGAGGGGTATAGTGTCGGTGAAATGGAAGTCAAACCTTACCGAGGAGGGTATTTAGTTGGGACTTTAAGATCTTTAGAAAATTGGGTAGATGAGCCTGGTGAGATGTCAGAAAAGTGGACTGTTTCAAGTGAGAAGTATATTTCTTTAGAAAATCTTAGAGATGGAAGATTTAAACTTATGTTGGGCAATAATAAAATTATTATTTGGACAAATTCATACGATGAGCCTGAGATTATCGATGGATTTTCGGAACACTTGTTAGATGATAGAACGGTGTATACTCGTTTAGAAGTTGAGGAGATTATTGAGGAAGTTTATACCCCTGTGTCTCATGTGATAGCTCAAGGTCTTTTAGGAGTTACGCGGAATCATAGAAGTGGAAGCGACTTGGATATTGTTTGGAATGTAGATTTAAATTCGGTCCAAGCAATGGGGAGTGGGGGTGAAGTGGTTTGGTCTAAAATTTTAGAAAATGGAGTAGAGCCAATAGGGATGTCTTTCGAAGTTGATTTATACGGAAATAACAAGTTTCAAACAGCCTTTGCCGTAGCAAACGCTATCTTCTTAGTGGATGTATTAGGCAATAACGTATCGGGATTTCCATACAAAGAGAACGAAATTACCAGTTTTGCAGTTTTTGACTACGATCACAATGACAAGTTTAGATTCTTGTTCGCAACAGATGAAGGCCGTCTTTACAATCTTAGAGGTGAGGGTAAGAATACTCCTGGGTGGAAATTTAAAACCCTAAGCAATGGGGTTAGCATCCAGCATTTATCTCATCTCAGAGTAGGCCAAAGTGATTACATTTACGCAGGGTGTAGTGATGGAAGTGTCAAACTTCTAAGGAGAAATGGTCAACTTCGGGGATCAACGTCAGTAAGAGTTAATCCCACTTTCACTCCTGCGATAAGATTGTCTAGTACAATCGGTAAATCTGCAGTGCTTTTTATTGATGAAGAAGGATGGGTTCAGGAACAAACCTTTGCAGACGCAAAATATGTAGGTATGTCGGGGCTAACTAAAGCAGATAAAGTTTCACTTATTGACATGGACGGAGATGGAGTTGAGGAAGTAGTTACAGAGTTAAACGGAGTTAGATCAATCTTTAACTCTAGAAATGAAAAAATCAACTAACCTAAATCGACGAATTGTATTTAGTCCTTTAGGATGCTTCTGCTAATAACGATTTTCTGAATCTCACTCGTTCCTTCGTAAATCTGAGTTATTTTTGCATCGCGCATGAGACGCTCTACATGGTATTCTTTCACGAATCCATAACCACCATGGATTTGGACTGCCTCGATGGTTTGTTGCATAGCAACTTCAGAAGCGTGTAGCTTAGCCATACTGGAAGCAATGTCGTAATTCTCTCCAGCATCTTTCATTGCAGCGGCTTTGTGAACTAACAGCCTGGCGCACTCAATTTGAGTAGCCATATCTGCAAGTTTAAATCCGATTGTTTGGTGCTTGTAAATCTCTTTACCGAATGTTTTTCGTTCTTTAGAATAAGCGAGAGCGAGATCGTATGCTCCAGCAGCAATTCCAAGAGCTTGAGCCGCTATCCCTATACGTCCACCTGCAAGAGTTTTCATAGCTAACTTAAAACCGAACCCATCTTCTCCTATTCGATTTTCCTTAGGAACTTTTACGTCTTGAAACATTAAAGTGTGAGTGTCAGAACCTCTGATTCCGAGCTTATCTTCTTTTGCTCCGACAATGAATCCAGGCATATCCTTTTCAAGAATAAGAGCGTTAATACCCTTATGCCCTTTCTCAACATCAGTCTGAGCAATGACTATATAAGTTGAAGCTGACCCCCCGTTTGTGATCCAGTTTTTCGTTCCATTTACGAGGTAGTGATCACCCATATCTATGGCTGTAGTTCTCTGTGATGTCGCGTCAGAGCCCGCTTCTGGCTCACTCAAGCAAAAAGCACCTATTTTTTGTCCGCTTGCAAGTGGAGTTAGAAACTTTTTCTTTTGTTCCTCAGTACCGTATTTCTCAATACCGTAACAAACTAGAGAATTGTTAACACTCATCACCACACTTGCAGAAGCGTCGATTTTACTAATCTCTTCTATAGCTAATACGTAGCTAAGGGTATCCATTCCTGACCCTCCGTATTCGGGATTCACCATGATACCCATAAATCCAAGCTCTCCAAGTTGTTTTATCTCCTCCGTAGGGAACTTTTGTTCCCTATCTCGTTCGATTACACCTGATTTAAGAATATTTTGTGCAAAATCTTTCGCCGCATCACGTACAGCTATCTGTTCTTCTGTAAGTTCGAAATTCATAATTCTACTAAATGGACTGCGAAGATACATTATCAAATTCCGAGAACCGGACATATACAGTAATAGGTTTAATGAGTGGAACATCCTTAGACGGATTAGATGTTGCTATATGCGAATTCACTTGCGACTCATACTGGAGCGGACGAATACTTCAGTTTAAAGTGTTTAACTTCCCGGAAGGCTTACGTTCTTCTCTAAAAAACAGTATGATTTTAACTGCTGAGGAGTTGTGGAAATTAGATAAGAGTTGGGCTCATTTTGCTGCTGAGTGCGTTTCTAAAACGTCACTAGAATTACTTCCCCGAGTTCAGTTGCTTTCTTCCCATGGACATACGGTGTTCCATAATCCTAAAGATGGTTATTCAGTACAAATTGGTTCCGGCGCTGTATTAGCCGCTCAAACAAACCTACCAGTTGTATGTGATCTACGAAGCCTTGATATAGCTTATGGCGGTCAGGGTGCGCCCCTTGTTCCCTTAGTTGATTCAATATTATTTTCAGAATATTCGGCTTGTCTGAATCTTGGAGGTTTTGCAAATATCTCGATTCTCCCAAAAGCTTGGGACATTGGAGTATGCAATAACCTTCTCAACATGTTAGCAAGTGAAAAGGGCGTTGAATATGATGCTGAAGGTAGTATCGCAAAATCAGGAAAAATAATGGATGATTTGCTCGATAAAATGTTGTCTATTTCCTATCACAAACTTCCTCCACCCAAAAGTATAGGAGTGGAATGGATGCATAAAGAGCTATACCCTTTACTAGATAAGGTAGCAGATTACCCTATCGAAGATAGGATGAGAACAGCCGTTGAGTACATTGCGATATCCATTGTTAATGACTGTCCCACAAAAGGAAAAATTTTAGTAACAGGTGGAGGGGCTTTTAATCATTTTTTGATACAGAGATTGAACGAATTGGCCGATGAGGTTGAGTTTTATTTACCTAAATCTGATATTATTAACGGTAAGGAAGCTTTTGCATTTGCTTTCCTAGGTCTTCTAAGATGGTTAGGTAAACCTAATGTTTTAAAGTCTACTACTGGCGCAATTAAGGAGTCGTCAGGAGGAGCTGTTTGGCTGCCTTAAAATAGCTATATTCGCAGCGCGAAATACAAGAATTACTTTCTATGAAAGATCTACTTAAAGCGTATGAAAACCGCAAGCCAGAAATAGTTTTCAGCTGGCAGGATAGTGAAACAGAGGCAAGGGGTTGGGTTGTGATCAATTCATTACGTGGAGGGGCTGCTGGCGGTGGCACACGCATGCACTTGGGAGTAGATAAAAGAGAGGTTGAGTCCCTAGCAAAAACGATGGAGGTGAAATTTACAGTTTCTGGACCACAGATCGGAGGGGCTAAATCGGGAATTTGTTTCGATGGCAGCGATCCTCGGAAAAAAGGAGTTTTAGAGCGTTGGTATGCCGTTGTTACACCACTTCTAAAACATTATTATGGAACAGGAGGCGATATAAATGTGGACGAAATCAACGAAGTCATTCCTATGACTGAGGCGAACGGGGTTTGGCATCCTCAGGAAGGAGTTTTTACGGGACACTTTAAGCCTAATGAAGCTGAAAAAGTACGTCGAATTGGTAACCTTCGCCAGGGTGTTTCACAAATTATTGAGGATGTCACTATTTCGCCAGATATTTATAAAAAGTATAGAGTAGCAGATCTTATAACTGGTTATGGTGTTTCTGAATCAGTTCGTCACTACTACAATATATACGGTGGGAATGTAAAAGGTAAACGTGTGATTATTCAGGGATGGGGTAATGTTGGTGCTGCTGCGGCTTTTTACCTAACACAAGCTGGGGCAAAAGTTGTGGGTATTATTGATAGGGTTGGTGGTTTGATAAATTCTGCAGGCATGGAACCTCATGCTGTAGCTGATTTGTTTTTTAATAAACGACACAATGCACTTGTTGCATATGACATGATTACATACGAAGAGATAAATGATAAGATTTGGGATATAAAAGCAGATGTCTTTTTACCGTGTGCCACTTCTCGATTAATAACAAATGAGCATGTTGATAGAATGATCGCAGCTGGGGTCTCAGTGATCTCATCAGGTGCAAATGTGCCGTTTGCAGATCAAGAGATTTTCTATGGACCTATTGCAGAAAAAGTTGATAAAAAAATATCAGTAATACCTGATTTTATTGCAAACTGTGGAATGGCAAGAGTTTTCGCTTATTTAATGAGTGATTCAAATGCTGATATGTCTGACGAAGCTATTTTCAGAGATACTTCAGAAACTATTTGTAAAGCTTTAGAAGCAACTCACGAAAAGCGTCAGGAAACAAATTTATTAACAGCAACAGCTTTGGGTATTGCGCTTAAAACACTAGGATAATATCAAATAAAATGGATTATATTTTACTTACCGTATTCGTATTGGGTTATTTAGGGATTGCTCTTGAGCACAATATAAAGATTGATAAAGCTGCTTCTGCGCTATTAACTGGAACGGTTCTTTGGGGATTGTTTGTCTTAGGGTATCAAGAAATCCCTCCGCACCTGGGTGAGATGTTTGCTGATTTTTCTTCTGGAAGCCACGGTGGACATGGGTCGTTAAGCCAGTTCTATGAACACCGATTGATGCATCATATGCAGGAAATTTCAAGTATTTTATTTTTCCTTCTTGGAGCCATGACAATTGTTGAATTGGTTGATGCTCACGAGGGTTTCCGGGTAATAACAGACAAGATTAATACCACCAGTAAGGTGAAATTAATGTGGATTATCTGCATTCTTACCTTCTTCTTTTCTGCAATACTCGACAACCTCACAACTTCCATTGTTATGATTTCTTTGCTGAGAAAGCTCGTAGATGATAAGGAAATGAGATGGTTGTTTGCTGGAATGGTTGTGGTTTCAGCCAACGCCGGCGGCGCGTGGTCCCCTATTGGAGATGTTACAACTACGATGCTTTGGATTGGAGGCCAACTAAGTACATCTGTCATCATTATAAACCTCATTTTACCTTCTCTTGTTGCGATGTTGGTACCTCTTGTTGTATTGTCATTTCGTTTAAAAGGTGAGGTTGTTCGACCTGTTTATCACAACACACTGGGTTCAGAGCCCACAACTAAATTTGAACGTAACCTTGTCTTTGCAGTAGGTGTAGGTGGTTTGTTATTTGTTCCAGTTTTTAAAACAGCGACTCACCTGCCGCCATTTATGGGGATGATGCTTTCTTTAGGGATGATTTGGTTGATTACAGAGCGTCTTCATCACAAAAAAAATGTAGAACTCAAATCACCACTCTCAGTGATAGGAGTTTTGCGAAAAATTGACACTGCGTCTGTGCTTTTTTTCCTTGGAATCCTTCTTGCTGTAGCTGCTTTACAAGAGGCAGGTCATTTGATTTTAGCGGCGACCTCACTTCGAGAAACATTACATGATATTTACCTAATAGATATGGCCATTGGTCTACTTTCAGCTATTGTTGACAACGTTCCTCTTGTTGCGGCATCTATGGGTATGTATGAAATTGTCCAACCAGATATGGTTACAGATGTTTGGTCAGCGGCCTTTGTACAAGATGGAGCGTTCTGGCAGTTCCTAGCTTATTGTGCAGGTACGGGTGGTTCCGCTTTAATAATTGGCTCGGCTGCTGGAGTAGCTGTAATGGGACTTGAGAGGATAGATTTTGTTTGGTATTTAAAGAATATAAGTTTACTTGCTATTCTTGGATATTTCGCCGGAGCAGGTGTGTATCTATTAATGTTTGCACTCTAGGCAGATCTTTACCCTTCCTCTTTGTTTTTAACCTTTCGACTTTGAAAACGAAAGTAAGAACGTGTGTTGAGTGATACTAAATCTATGAACTTAGTCGTTTAGTTTCATTATAGCCTAAACGCAAGCAAATGCTCTCAAATATTTTATTACAACAAGTCAATACTGCTGAGGCAGTAGCTGACGGTGTTACAGAGGTTGATGTAAATATTTTACAACTCCTAATGGAAGGAGGTTGGTATATAATGTTACCTCTTGCTCTAATGAGCATATTTGGTATGTACGTATATTTTGAGAGATACATGGCGATAAGAAGAGCTGAAAAAACATCTCCTGATTTTATGCAACGCCTTAAAGACTACATCTCCCAAGGCCAACTGCCCTCAGCTAAAAACCTATGTGCAGATAACGACACCCCGATGGCAAGAATGCTTGAGAAAGGTATTTCTCGTATAGGTAAACCACTTAGTGACATCTCTACAAGTATTGAAAATGTGGGGAAATTAGAGATTTACATTCTTGAAAAAAACATGAGCATCCTAGCAACGGTTGCCGGAGCTGCTCCCATGGTAGGAATGCTAGGTACTGTTATAGGAATGGTACACGTTTTCTTAGATATGGAGGCCGCAGGCACAGTTCAAGTTGCTGATATTTCATCGGGAACGAAGCAAGCTATGATTACTACAATCGTTGGTCTTATAGTGGGAATCCTCGCATATATGGCTTACAATCATTTGGTAGGAAAGGTATCTAAGGTGGTCCATAAAATGGAAGCCTCTTCTCTTGAGTTTATTGATATTCTTGAAGAGCCAGCAAGGTAAACTTAGTTTTTATGAATTTATCTACTCGGAATAAAATTAGTGTGAATGCAGGAACGAGTTCTATGACAGACCTCGTGTTCCTGCTTCTCATTTTCTTCATCATAATCTCCACTCTTGTCAGCAACGGCGTGAATGTGGACCTACCTTCAAGTAAGGGTACAACCTCCGTAACGTCTAATCTCACAGTGAGCATCAAATCAGATGGTAGCTACTACCTTAACGGTTCTCCAAGCTCCATTAATCGTACAGATTTAGAACCCAAGCTCCAGGCTGAGATGGATAAGCAGAATGAAAAGATTCTATATCTACAAGTTGATCAGGCTGTTCCTACAGGCCAAACAGTAGAGCTTATAGGTCTCGCTAAAGCAAATCAATGGAAAGTAATGTTAGGCTCAAACCCTAAAAAGTAAGTGATAGGATTTATATGAATGAAAAGGCAAACATATTACACAAAAGCAATGAGAAGAAGCAAAAGATTCGCGCCGGCGTGATGACTGGCATTATCTTTTCTGGTGTTTTATTGTTGTGTTTTTTTCTAATCGCCTTCACTATCCCTGACCCCCCACTTGGCGAACAATATGTCGCTGTAGGATTTGCCAATCTCGGCTCAGTAGATGATGCCTTAGGTACCACAGAATCTGAAACCCCCTCTGAAGTCATTGAAGAAGTCATTGAAGAAGTCGTAAGTGCACCTTCCATAACCGACCCTGTTGTCACAGAGGAAATCGTCACCCAAGAAATTTCCGAAATCACCATACCAGTTCAACAAACTGAAGTCGAAGAGGAAAAGCCTGTAGTTGAGCCTGAACCCGTTCGAGTTTCTGCAGCCGCGAATTTAATTCGATCTGACGCCGCATCTGGTGGAGGTGGTTCACAAGGGTCTTCTGAAGGCATAGGTAATCAAGGCGATGAGGACGGTAAAATTGATGGTTCGGGTGTGGTTTCCGGTGATTCCTTCGATGCCTCTCTCAATGATGGCTCTCTTGTTAATGCCCCTCGACTAAAAGAAAAACCAAAGAAAAAAGGTGTTGTCAGAATTAACATCATTGTGGATTCGAATGGTAAAGTACTTTCTGCAAAATTCGATGGTGGATTTAATTCCACACTTTCCGATGACGAGCACATACGTCTAGCACGTGAAGCTGCTATGTCCGCTACCTTCTCGCCTAACTCATCTATACCGCGAAGATCTGGATTTATTACGATTCGATTCGAACTTGAGTAATCTATATAAGGGGTTATGACTTATTTAGAAGCCGTAGATGTCCTTTTCACCAAGCTCCCGATGTTTCAACGTTCGGGGCCAGCAGCATACAAGGCAAACCTGGATGGTACTATAGCCGTTTGTAAACTATTAGACAACCCTGAGAACGATCTTCAGTTTATTCATGTAGCTGGAACCAATGGCAAAGGCACAGTTTCACATATGGTCGCGGCAGTTTTACAAGAGGCGGGATATAAAACAGGACTTTTTACATCCCCTCATCTTGTAGATTTCCGTGAAAGGATTCGTCTCAATGGAGAAAAGATTCCGGAATCTAAAGTTGTTGATTTTGTAGATAAGTATTCAGATACTTGGGGAGAACCATCTTTTTTCGAGCTCACATTTGGGATGGCCCTCCAATATTTTAAGGACGAGTGTGCGGACATTGTCATTCTAGAAACAGGAATGGGCGGCAGACTTGATAGCACGAATTCGATTCCTACAGCTGAAATTTGTGCCATTACGAACATTGGTCTAGATCATACACAGTTTTTAGGAGAAGATATCTCGAGTATCGCCATAGAAAAAGCTGGCATTATAAAAAACGAGGTGCCAGTCGTTTTAGGGAAGATGCGCCCAGAAGCTCAATCTGAAATACTCAAAGCGTCTCTAAGAAAAAGCTCCGAGGTACATTATGGTAGAGTTGTGCCTGAGAGTTTGAAAGCTTTAGTGGACTCTCCATTTGAATTTGAAAACATTGCTACAGCTTTTAAAATCATTGATGTTCTTAGTACTAAAGGATGGCTTATTACAAAAAAGTCAGAAATAGCTGGTTTTCAAAACTACAAGAAACTAACGGGTCAATTGGGAAGATGGCAAACGATACCTCAAGCGGAAAATCTCTCAGAAATTCTAATCGATTGTGCTCATAATGTCGATGGAATGAGGGTGCTTATGGATTACTTCTCTCAGCAGCACCCAGGTGCCCAGCTCCACATTGTATTTGGAACGGTTGCAGATAAAAACCCATGTAAAGTTCTTAAGTTAATTCCTGAAAACTCAGTTATGTATTGGTGTTCAGCTAATGTTGTACGCTCTATGAATACAGACTATTTACAGGACCATGGCCTTGAATCTGGACTCTCAGGTGAAGTTTATAGATCAGTTAATGAAGCAGTAACAGCCGCAAGGTCAGCTGTTAATTCTTTAAATTTAGAATTGGATCAACATGCCAAATCTATCGTATGTGGAAGTGTTTATGTTGTTGGAGAGGTGGTTGAGCTCGCGAAATTTTAAAGGAAGAAGTGAATCCATATTCTGTTTGATTATGATAGACATAAAGAACTCAATTTCAACTTGCGAACTATTTACCTTTAAAATACCTAAAAAACAAGCAGCATTATGATTGCCCAATATATATTGCGCATTAAAAAGCGTCATATACTAACCATTGTGTGATATTATTTAAAAATGAAAAAAAACGTATACCTGATATTTCTTACCATTTTCTTTTTCGCATCAAAGAATGGAAATGCCCAGATTGATGAAGACCAAATAGGTGCATGGAGCATGTACTTCTTTAATACAACATTTAAAGAAAGCCCTTGGGGTGTTCAAGGAGATGTACAACTCAGAAATTGGAACATTGATGGAGATCTTGAACAATTGTTGCTACGCGGAGGCGTCACGTATCAACCAAAAATGGCAGACATTAAACTGACTTTTGGGTATGGCAATGTAACTACGGGAACCTATGGGGATGATGCATCAACAACCGCTGAGAGTAGACTTTATCAAGAGGCTTTGTTTCCAGTTCGATTTGGCAATCGTTTATATACGAACCATCGATTCCGCTATGAACAAAGGTTTGTAGAGGGTCAAGATTTGAGAACGCGCTACAGATACAATCTATTTCTAAATATCACATTGAACAACACGGAAATGGACAAGGGTACCTTTTACCTGGCATTTTACAATGAGTTATTTATCAATGGGCAAAGAGGCATCGGAAATGGAAATACTGTGGAGATTTTTGATCGAAATCGATGCTATGCAGCTTTGGGCTATATGATCAAAAAGGGACTTAAAATGCAGTTTGGAGCCATGAAACAAACAACAGATACGTGGAGTAAAAATCAATTGCAATTAAGCATTCATCATAAAATTTAAAATCACACAACAAAATCTAAACGTTTAGCCAAAACGTTGTACAACATAAACAAACCCGTTGTGGAGAATGAGTTCATGAAATTTAGCTACAAAATAAAAGATGTTTTTAATTGTTCATTAGAGAGAGCATTTAAAGCCCCAATCCTCGGTGATGCTACAAAATTCATGAAAGGCTATTTATTTCAACCACCCGTTACTGGATTTGAAGATGACAAAACTTGGGGACAAATTAATGGAAAAAGGTACCCAATTAACAATGGAAATTTACTCGTTAAAAAAGGGAGAATGTTTAAAGATGTAATCCTTGAACGAATTGAAAATAAATATTGGAAAAGGACAATTTATGATTTCGAATTCAAAACGCTTTTTTTCATAAGTAAAGCCGTTGGAGAATGGAGTATTATAAAATTAAATGACGATAAAATTGAAGTTACTTATACCTACACTTATTATTCTAAAAGTTGGATATACAACCCTTTAACTTGGCTCCTGGTTAAAATCCAGATAAAAGGAATTATGAAAAAAGCGTTCTTAGGGATTAAAGAGCAAGTTCAATCTAATGAACCATTTATTTATGAACTCCATAACAATGTCTAACTAAATTGAATAACTTAGTTTAGAATCAACGTTATCATATGATTTATTTGACATCAAATACTCGTACAGACAATTACATTCAAATAAAATTTGACAAGTCGCAATTAGAAAAAAATAGACTACTATGAAAAATATCACTTTTTTAATTTGGGGATTATTGTGTTTTACGATATTGGCAAATGCGCAGAATAGAAATATTCCTGTTGATACAACTGTTGTAACGGCTCACACCACAACTATAAATGGCGCAACACTATCTTATACTGCAACGACAGGAACGCAGCCGGTTTGGGATGAATTAGGAAAACCCATGGCGACTCTTTTTTATACCTATTACAAGAAAACAACCAAAGAAAACTCTGCTCATCGGCCCTTACTGATTTCATTTAATGGAGGGCCTGGTTCCGCTTCAGTTTGGATGCATGTCGCCTACACAGGTCCAAAAGTTCTGAATATCGATGACGAAGGTTACCCTATTCAACCCTACGGTGTTCATGAAAACGCCCATTCTATTCTAGATGTCGCAGACATAGTTTATGTAAATCCAGTAAATACAGGATATTCAAGAACAATACCTGAGAGTGGAGAGGACGTTAAAAGAGAGCTTTTCTTTGGAATAAATGCTGATATAAAATATTTGGCTGAATGGTTAAACACTTTTATTACACGAAATGAACGATGGACTTCACCTAAATATCTTATCGGAGAAAGCTATGGTGGGACTAGGGTGTCAGGACTTGCATTAGAATTACAAGAAAAGCAATGGATGTATCTGAATGGCGTCATCCTTGTTTCTCCTGCAGATTATAATGTATTTAATTCTGACAGCCCAATTTCATCATCTCTCAATTTACCATATTTTACTGCTGCTGCATGGCATCATCAAGCACTTCCATCGGCACTACAACAAAAGGATTTATTAGATATTTTACCTGAAGCTGAAGAATTTACATTAAACATCTTAATGCCCGCTTTGGCAAGAGGAGGCTCTTTTTCAATAGAAGAAAAACAAAAAATAGCAGCCAAAATAGCATACTACTCAGGGTTATCAGAAAAATCAATCATGCAGCACAACCTTGATGTACCTCCCCCGTTTTTCTGGAAAGAATTGCTCCGTGATAAAACTGGCAATACGATTGGAAGGCTTGACTCACGATATTTAGGATTAGATAGAATTGAGGCTGGGTCAAGACCTGATTACAGTCCGGAACTTACTTCGTGGTTACACTCTTTTACGCCTGCGATTAATTTTTACTTACGTGAGCACTTAAATTTTAAAACCGATATAAAATATAATATGTTTGGCTCTGTACATCCTTGGGATGACAAAGACAACAATACCAGAGACGACCTAAGACAAGCAATGGCGCAAAATCCATATCTGAATGTGATGTTTCAGTCAGGCTATTATGACGGTGCAACCACTTATTTTAATTCTAAATATACCATGTGGCAAATAGACCCAAGTGGTAAATTGAAAGATCGTTTAAGTTTTAAAGGCTATAGAAGTGGTCATATGATGTACTTGCGCAAGGCAGATTTAAAAGCTGCCAATGAAGACATTAGGGAGTTTATTGAGAACAGTCTTCCAAATGGCAAATCCGCGAGATACTAAATTTTTATTATAAAAGAGTATTATATCTTTAGTTTAAACTTGTGTTGACATCGAAGAAGAAAACGACGAATCGCTAACGATTAGTTTAAGATCTCATAAATCTAATTTCGCTCACATGCTTCTTGGCTCAAAGGCCATAAAAAGAGTGTATCTTAAACATTGTAAAGCACAAAAATTCTCATTATAAATTGGATAAATCTTTTAAAATGGTCATAAAATCATTAATTATTTGTGTAATAATGATTTCGCTTACTTACTTATTTCAAGAAAGTCTTTATAATGAACTTATTCAAGAGGATGGTGTTATTGAATACCTGACGGCCTTGTTGCTACTTATAGCTTCAGTGCTTTTATTTTCGAAATTAGTAAAGGTTGGGTTTTCTAGAGGTTGGCCTTGGCTTGTTTTTAATCTCCTGATGGCTTTAGGATTATTTTTTGGATTTGGCGAAGAAATTTCTTGGGGGCAACGAATATTTTCAATAGAGTCCAATCATTTGTTTTTGAACCATAATTCTCAAGGTGAAATCAATTTCCATAATCTTAGGATAAAGGGTATTATCATAAATCAATTGATTTTCTCATATGGATTTTCTATTATTTTTGGCGTTTACTTTTTATTTCTATTAATAGGTTATAAAAAAAATAAACTGATAAAGAGTATTGTTGACAAGCTTGGAATCCCACTCCCAAGGATCAAGCATTCACTATTTTTTGTGGGATTGTCAATAATTATATTCATTAACCCGGATGATAAAAAATGGGAACTCTGGGAATGCTTATTTGTGTTGTTCTTTTTTTTAATACTTGTTGAACCATATAATAGCTCAGAAAAACTTCTGCTAACAAAAAAAATACCTCTAAAACCGTCCGAAAGTAACTAATAGAAATTTGTAATTGAATGGGATTTAATATTGTGCTTATAGAACCAGAAATACCTATGAATACTGGCAATATTGGTCGTCTTAGTTTGGCATCAGGATCCGTATTGCATTTGGTAAAACCATTTGGATTTGAAATCAATGACTCAAGATTAAAAAGAGCTGGACTGGATTATTGGAAACACATTCAGGTAAATATTTATGAGGATATGGATGAATTTTTCTCAAAAAACAATCATGAAAACATGGTCTATCTTTCCAGCTCTGGAGATAAGAATTATAGTTCAATCGAATATCAAGAGAATATGTTTCTCGTATTTGGAAAGGAATCAGTTGGTTTGCCCAAAAACATACTTTCTGCAAACTCAGATAAGCTTTATAAGATCCCCATTTACAGCGACCATGTTAGAAGCTTGAACTTAGCAAATGCTGTAAGTATTGTAGTGTATGATGGTCTCCGAAATATTCATAGAATCAATCTTTAGCATTAACGACCTTGATTTAAAACCTAGAATTCACAAATAACATGTTCTTAACAATGTGTAATTTGCATTAAAATAAAACGATGAACAGCAACCATTTTAAAGTTGAAATAGAGAATAAAATCGCTCAAGTTTTTTTCAATAGACCAGAAATAGCCAATGCACTCCAAATGGAGGCTTGGATTGAAATGCAAACTGTTTTTGAAACTCTTTCAAAAGATGATGACGTAAGGGTGATAATACTAGCTGGTGAAGGCAAGCATTTTTGTGCAGGAATCGATTTAGAATTGTTGATGTCGATAAGCAGATTGAAAGATATTTCTTGTCATGGAAAACGAAGTGAAAAGGTGAGGGAAATAATTGTAACACTTCAACAAACAGTTACGGTGATTGAAGAATGTTCCAAACCAGTGCTTGCGGCTATTCACAATGGATGTATTGGTGGCGGAGTGGATATTGCAACCGCATGTGACATGCGGTATTGTAGTGAAGAGGCTTATTTCACGATTAAAGAAATTGACTTAGGCATGGTGGCCGACCTGGGTACTTTACAACGTTTGCCAAAAATTATATCCCCAGGAATGTCAGCAGAAATGGCATATACCGGAAGGAAAGTGTTTGGGCCAGAAGCAAGAAATATTGGTCTGGTGAATCATTGTTATTCATCCAAGAAGACACTGATGGAAGGTGTTGTACAAATTGCTTCAACGATAGCCTCTAAATCTCCTTTATCTATTCGGGGAACGAAGGACATCTTACATTATTCTAGAGAACACTCTGTAGTCGATTCGTTAAATTACATGTCTACTTGGAATGCCTCTATGCTGCTTTCAGAAGATTTGACAGAGGCTTTTCAAGCTACTGTGGAAAAGCGCCAACCTAAATTTGATAATTAATCAGTAGTTTTTTATTCATTCATTTCAACCTATTTGAATATAAACCCTACATTTAGTTATTTGTATTTTTGTATCTTGGTAATTCAGAAGATGACAATCTCGTATAGAAGATAAGTTTGAGGTTTCCCCCTTTTTTAAATCTACTTCTTTTGTATTTTATTGTTTTACTTACACCACCGATCGAAATCTGCTATGTTTAATCATCATCTATGAACTCGAACTATTCAATCCCTCATGATGGGTTAAAAGGGCTGAGAGAAAATTGGCGCAGTGACTTTTTAGCAGCAATAAGTGTGTCTTTAGTTGCTTTACCTCTGGCTTTAGGAATAGCTGTTGCTTCAGAGATGTCTCCTATGTCAGGTCTTTTGTCAGCAATTGTTGGCGGAGTTGTTACAACCTTTTTTCGAGGATCACATTTGGCAATTAACGGTCCAGCTGCAGGATTGATTGCCGTGATTCTCGGTGGGCTTGTCATGCTCGATCACAACATCAATTATGTATTAGCAGCAATAGTTGTGTCTGGGGGAATTCAAATTGTACTGGGTTTCCTCAAATTAGGACGATTCGCTAAATTATTACCTTCTTCAGTTTTACATGGCATATTAGCCGCTATTGGTGTCATAATTATCGCCAAACAAATCCCATTCGCTTTAGGAACAACTTCTGATGCTGATTCTGTTATCGGAAACCTATTGGATGTGTTCTATCAACTTCCAGAAGCGAATCCCTTTATTTCTGTAATAACACTTATCGGTGTTTTAACTCTTGTGTTTTATAAAAAAATAAAAAGTAAATTCATCCGCACAATCCCAGCTCCAATGTGGGTTTTATTGTTGGCTATACCCAGTGTTTTTGCATTTGATTTCTTCAACGAACACAGCATTTCCATATTTGGAAATTCATACAATGTTGGTCCTAGTTTACTTGTTGATATTCCAAAAAATCCTTGGGATTGTATTATGCATCCTGATTTTAGCATGATTGGAACCATGGCTTTTTGGCTCACAGTATTTTCCATTACTTTGATTGCTACCTTATTGACATTGGCCAGTGCTCGTGCCGTTGATAAACTAGATCCATACAAGCGGACCACCAACTTAAATAAAGACTTAATTGGTGTTGGAATAAGCACAATGGTCTGTGGTGCTTTAGGTGGTCTTCCAATTAGCACAGTCATAGTCCGAAGCACGGTGAACGTAAACAGCAATGCAAAGACAAGGTGGTCCAATTTATATCATGGAATCTTTCTCATTCTTTTTGTCCTGTGTTTAGCTCCCGTTTTAAGAAACATACCCTTGGCGGCACTGGCAGCAATCTTAATTTACACAGGCTTTAAATTAGCATCCCCCCAGGTATTCAAGTATGCATATGATCAAGGCATAGAACAATTGCTATTTCTTTCCTCTACACTTATAATTACGTTATTTACTAATTTGCTTTATGGGATCTTTGGAGGAATTCTAATCACACTCATATTTCATATGCTATTGGCGAAGGTTGGAATTGTGCCATTCTTTAGAATGATTTATCAATCTGGGTCTCAAGTCTCTCTTTTGGAAAATGGCACATTCGATGTTAGGTTAAAAGGTGTTGCCAATTTTCTTTATGCCTTAGAGCTGGATAAATTGCTGGATAAGATTCCAATTGGATCTGTTGTTATTATTGACATGTCGCATACGCGTTTAGTTGACCTCTCGATCATGGAAAATATGATTGAATTTAAGCGTGTTCAAGATAACAATGGTGGAGATGTAAAACTCATTGGATTAGACCGTCACGTGTCTTCTACAAGTCATAACCGAGCCTTAAAAATAGTCACCGGTAGTGTGAAAAAACGTATGACGAAACGTCAAAACCGTTTTCAAAAGATGGCCAATGCAAATGGATGGTCTTTCGAACGAGATGTAGATTGGAACACTTCATATCTAAGAAACTTTAGATTCTTCGATTCCCGTCCGATTGAGATGAAAAGCAACTCCCTACAAGGACTTGACATAGAAAACAATTCTCAATGGGAGATTGCCGACATTGTATTTGACGAGGGGGCCTTGCTTGCCCTCGAGGTATATCAAACCACTGTGCAGGTAGTTCGATTGCCATCACCTATCCCCAGATTTATCATTGACAAGGTAGGACTCTTCGACAAAATTTTTGATCGGGTGATTTCTTTTTCCGAATCTAACCTGCATATTCATTTTAAGAAACATGCTGCTTTCTCAGATAAATTTCAATTGAGTGGAGATGACGAAGACGCAATACGATCATTTTTCACTGATGATCTCATACGGTTTCTTGAACAGAATGAGATTCACCATATAGAAAGTAATGGAGAAGCTCTAATGATTTTCACTTACCTCCACATTGCCCGTACTGATGAGGTGCCTAGTATGCTTGAGTTTTCATCAAATTTATTGAAAAATATGGATTTGGAAGTCGACTCCACTTCTAAATTCAATAATTGATTATAGGGAAAATAAAGATAAAACAGTTGCTGAGTTTGCAGGCCAGTTGATTTTGGGTTAACTAATATGATGCTCGATTAACATAAAGTAACTTCTAATAAAAATGAATCATGAATATCGAATCTGACGTAGTCCAAAAAGCAGAATTTAATCCGAAAATTAAAACCTACTTATTATTAGTAGGCGCTTTTGTAATGACGTTAACCGTGGTTGGCATTCCGATACTTGTTTTTGGATCCTTGGACTAGGGCAATATTATAGCAAACGCTATTATGAGAATCTTAAGTGTGAATTAAAGCATCACCATTTAGAGTTTTCAAAAGGGGTCTTTTTTAAAATAGAGAAAACCATTCCTTTGGATAACATCCAAGATTTGACATTTATTGAAAATCCTTTTTTAAAATTTCTCGATTTACGCATATTGAAAATTGAAACTGCAGGACAAAGCAATCCGCAAGGGGGGAGCGACATGAAATTAATTGGAATCATTAAATCTTCCGATTTTAAAGAAAAGGTGTTGTGTCAAAGGGAATTAATCAGTTCTGGGAACGGCTCAAATGTTCTACAAACAGAAACATCCAGTGAACAAACAAATAGCATACTAATAGATATCAGAGAAATTCTAAATGATCTTAAAAATCAAAATTGAAGATCTAAGTATGACTCATTCAAGACATGATTAATTAAAGTAAATTAGGCAAATTATTTATTATTATTAGAATCGACTTTTGTTTGTATGTGGTCTTTGATTATTCAATATTAAACATCTATATTAATGAGATTTCCATTATTCATTTTCTCTATTCCCCTAATTTTTAATACAATAAATGGCCAAATTTTAAATGGTGATTTTGAAGATGGATTAAATTCTGATTTATCTAATTGGGAGTGGTCTTGTTTTGCAGAACCAGATAGCAGCACTCCTCCAGGCGGGGAGGATTGGAGCATTAAAGTCTGGGGGGGGAATACTCAAGGATGTTTCCCCGGACATGCTTATCAAACAATTCCGTCTATTACAAATGGACAAACGTTTCAGCTGACGGGATGGGCGTTTGCTCAAGCATCTCATCCTGTCGGCCTTTATTTAGGCAAAATAAACAGTGGTGATATTACGCTTATAGCTGGTGACACGACCTCATCAACTTCATGGACACAACTGGGTATTCAATCAACTTTCCTTCTTGAATTAGATGACACAGCAATTGTGTTGCTAAGTGGTGGCCTTGCAGGTGGCCCAATTCAAGGCTATGGTTATTTTGACTTGATAAATCTCCAACAAGTGACTGGAATAAATTTTATAGATCAAAATCAATCTTTGAAACTGTATCCGAATCCATTCAACAATCAAACTACTATACAAATAGATCAATCTGTCCATAACGCTTCGATAACGATCAGCAATACACTCGGTCAGGTTGTTCAACGCATCGGTAACATAAACAATCAGAAAATTATTTTAGATAGGGGTAATTTAAATCGTGGGTTATACGTTATGTGTTTGTCAGAGAACAATAAGGTAATCGCAAAAACCAAATTATTCGTCACAGACAAATAATCACTCATTAGATTAAGCACCATTATGAAAAAAATATTTTTATTTCTAATTGTTATTGGGGCTTTTACTTCATGCAACAAAGACGATGACAACATCACAATCAACGAACAGAATTTTTTAATTTTTGGTCATTTCTATGGAGAGTGTTTTGGTGAGGAGTGTGTAGAAACCTATAAACTGACAGATGAGAAATTATATGAGGATATCATAGATGATTATTCTGGTCAGAATTTAGATTTTGTAGAATTAGACAATGAACTGTTTGAACTCGTTAGTGATTTGGCTGACTATTTCCCTACACAACTTCTAGATGAAAGTGATGCTGTTTTTGGTTGTCCGGATTGTGCTGATGGAGGTGGACTGTTTATTCAATATTCAGACAATAGAGTCCTTAAAAGTTGGAGAATTGACCAAGTTCAAAACAATGTACCAAACTATTTACATGATTTTATTGACCAAGTGAATGCAAGGATTGTACTTATCAATAATTAAAAACCCACTCAATTGAGTGGGTTTATTTTGGTGGCCTCCGGTGGTACCGGTTCGAACTTTTTTAGAATAATTATTTTTCATTCATGATGACTGGAGTTTTGAATTTCCACATACTCCAAAGAGTATTGTCTCCAATGAGTTGTGTCATAAAATTTGCAACATTTTTTCTTGATGTTGGACGTCCTTTGAAAATAGTTGTAATAGGTGATTCTATTATTTCAAATTTGGAAATTTTATCATCTATTAAGGAGTCGGGGCGAACAGCACACCATTCAATATGTTTATTTGAATTTCCAAATGATGAGATCAAGTAATCTAGAGCTATTTCATTATCCTTGTGAGGTGGAAGGAACCAACGTAAGAGAGTTAGGATAATATTGTCAAATATTGATCTTTGTTCTCCAATCTTTTTATTTTTCACGCCAACAGAACTCATTAATATAAATTTAATTGGTGAATTTGCTTTTGAGGATCTTATTGCTTCACATAAATTTTTGGTAGCATCAGTACATAACCTTTTAGGCTCCCCAAAGATTCCTTTAAAACTTAAATTATGACCAAGGCATGAAACAATTGCATCAGAATCACTAACAAGATTAACCATTTCCTCTTCATTAATATCAAGTATACTAGCTTTTGTGATATTAATCTTTTGGTGTTTTAAGATATCTTTAGAGAGGTTATTTGTTGTTCTTACAATTAGATGTACAGAATGTCCTAATTCTAATAATTGCTTTACTATGTTTCGTCCCGTCTTACCTGATGCACCAACTACTAATATTTTTTTCATTCTGATTAATTATCTTAATTTTAAAATAGTTGTCAATTATACAAAAACCCACTCAAAAGAGTGGGTTTATTTTGGTGGGCGATGAGGGGCTCGAACCCCCGACCCCCTCGGTGTAAACGAGGTGCTCTGAACCAACTGAGCTAATCGCCCTAAAAGGAGGGTGCAAATATAGTAACTACTTCTCATCTTTGTGCAATGTTCAAAAAAGAAAAAAGAAAAAGTTGGAGGTCTGTTCAATCTCCATTCATTTTCAATCTAGCAAGGCACCTAGAAGCAAGAAGTAGGTATGTCGATGAAAGGGTTGTTGAGGATGAGGTGGAGTATGATAAGATATTTAAAGACATTGAAAACTTGCGCGCTGACTTAAAGAGAAGTACAGACACAATTGCTGTGGAAGACCATGGTGCTGGGAGTAGGGTGTTTAAAGGTAGTTCTCGTAAAGTAAGTAAAATAGCGAAGCATGTTCTGCAAAGTGAAAGAGTGGCTAAGTCGCTTTGGAAGGTGCTTAGATTTTGGGGAATGCATCTTGAAGAAAAGGGTAATATAAAGTTATCGGTACTTGAAATGGGTACATCGCTGGGTGTTACAACGGCTTATTTAAGCGCTGCTGGTTGTGATGTAGAAACTTGGGAAGGTTGTCAGAATACAGCTGATGTTGCTAGGAACAATTGGATAAAATTAGGGTTGGACAAGCAAATAGATAGCAAAGTGGGTAAGTTTGATGAGTTGTTAAAATCAACTAAAGGTGGTTGGGATATGGTTTTTTTAGATGGTCATCATGATGGGGGAGCTACCTTAAGGTATGTAGAGGAGTTGAAATCAAAGCTAAGTACGGGAGGATGTGTGCTGGTGGATGATGTAGTTTGGTCTAAAGGGATGAAGACGGCATGGAGGGAATTGTTAGATGATTCATACTGGAATGTCACAGTTAGGTGGAGGGGGAAGGGGTGGTTATTTCACATCGATGGGGCGGTGGAACAGCATATTGCATTATCTTGCGTATTCAAATTTTAGAAATTGTTTAAAATGAAATTATTTAATATTTTATTAGCGGGAGCGGTTTTTTTGTTTACAATTCAAGCAAATGCCCAAATGGCTACGAAGTCACAATCAAATACAAAGGAGAATCCTAAAAACATATCCTCAGATGCAGGAGCGTCTAAGCTTTATGGTGAGGTTACCTTATCTGAGGTAAATGGCAGAACTTCTGTGAAGGTGTCTTTTGATCCGATAATTGATAGAATGGGGTCTGAGAAGGATGCTATTGCTGTTGTACACTATCTTAAAGAGTTTAGGTTTTCTTCTTTAGGCCAGGCGTTGAATATTCTTTCTTCTCATGGATGGAATGTAGAGATGGTTTGGACTGCTCTTGGACGAACGGGAGAAGTACAGCACCTTTTAATTAGCCGTGACGTCAAAAAGCTATTTCCAGTTTCTCCTTGGTTAGATAAAGGATCACGTGGGGCATCTTCTAAAGACAATTCGAAAGGAGGACGTAACTAAAAGACCTGTCATTAAACGACCTACAAATAAAAGTAATTCTACAAAAAGGGCTCGCCGTACGCGTGCCCTTTTTCTTATTTTAGCGAGCTATGTTTTCTTACAATTATCATGGTGGGCTGACCTGATAATAAGGTCAGCATCGCGACTATACGAAGCAAATTTAGCAACTCAGACATCTGCTCAAGCAGCCATTGAGTGGGAACGTACAGTTTTTATGGTGGCATGGGAGGGAAGTGTCTTCGCACTTTTATTTGTGTTTGGACTTATTTGGTTATGGAGAGTAATAAATGCAGATAATAATAAATTAGCTCGTGAGAGGAACTTCATTTTAGCAGTTACTCACGAATTGAAAACCCCAATTGCGGCAATAAGATTAGCCATTGATACAGTTGATAGGTTAGACCTAGATGAGAAGGTGAAAAAGGAATTGTTAGATGATGCTAGATCAAGCACACTTAGGCTTGAGAAAAGGGTTGAGGATATTCTTCAAGCGACGAGACTTAATTTACCAGATGCGCTTTTGACTATTCCCTTTAGCATATGTGATTCAACAGAGAATGCGATCAATAAATTCACCAATTTATACCCTAGCTCAAAGATTGTCTTTTCAAAAAAAGGTGACGATAAAATAATAGATGGAGACCAAGAAATGTGGATGCTTTGTATCACCAATCTTCTTGAAAATGCTTTTAAATATGGGGGAGATAGTAAGCAAGTAGAGGTGGTTTTTGATAGTTCTTTGAGAAAAAACACTTTATATATTATTGACCACGGCCCAGGTATAGAGGAGTCTGATCGTGAAAATATTTTTGAGGCTTTTTATAGGTTGAGAAGGGATAAAGATATTGACGGGACTGGATTGGGACTGCATTTGGTAAATAAAATAGTGCAAATGCACGGAGCAGATATTTCAGTTCATCCCACTGATGGAGGAGGTGCTACCTTTGTTATTACTCTGCCGGGCAGTTTTTAAATTTAAGTAATGATAAAGAAGAAGGTTGCGCTTGTAATTTTAGATGGTTGGGGATATGGGGCTCGTGATGCTTCAGATGCAATTTTCAATGCACACACCCCATGCATGGATGGATTACATGATACTTACCCGCATGGTGAGTTGCGAACGGACGGTGAGTTTGTAGGCCTCCCTCCTGGCCAAATGGGTAATTCCGAGGTCGGCCACATGAACATCGGTGCTGGAAGAGTCGTCTTCCAAGATCTTCTTAGAATTAATAGAGCAATAGATTGTGGAACGTTCAAATCAGAACCCATTCTACAAGAAGCATTGGAGATATCAAAACAACATGGAAGGCGCCTCCATATTATGGGCTTGGTTTCTAGAGGTGGAGTCCATTCGCAACAAGAACATCTTCACGAGATCGTAGATGCGGTGAATAGAGCAGGTGTTCCTGATGCTGTAATTCACGCGTTTACAGATGGACGTGATACCTCACCTAAGTTTGGTTTAGGTTATCTAAAGGATCTTGAGAGTCACATAAGCCAAACTAACTCCCAGATTCAAATTGCATCTGTTCATGGGAGATATTATGCGATGGATAGGGATGAACGATGGGAGAGGGTAGCTCTTTCTTACAATGCTATGTGTTCAAATGGTGGAGATGAATTTGAAAGTGTAGAATCAGGGGTTATATCATCCTATGATGATCATACAAGTGATGAGTTTATTGTTCCCTTTAGGATTAAAGGAGTAGCAGGGCAAATACGACCTAATGATGTGGTTATTTGTTTTAACTTCAGAACGGATCGTTGTCGTCAAATAACAACCGCCCTGACCCAACAAGATTTCCCCGACCAAGGTATGTCAACCGTACCTCTTCACTTCGTTACAATGACGAATTACGATGATAAGTTTCAGGGAGTAAACGTTATATACGACAAGCCTAAACTTGAAAAAACGTTAGGTGATGTTATTTCATCAGCTGGTCTATCACAACTCCGTATCGCTGAAACCGAGAAGTACCCTCATGTCACTTTCTTTTTTAATGGCGGCCTAGAAGATCCTTTTTCTGGCGAGAATCGTCTGATGGCGAGCAGTCCTAAAGTCGCTACATACGATCTAAAGCCAGAAATGTCAGCTCATAAACTCGTTAAATTAGTGAGTGGAGAAATGAACACCGACAGTGCTGATTTTATCTGTCTTAACTTTGCTAACCCAGATATGGTAGGTCACACTGGTATATACAATGCAATACTAAAAGCCGTTGAGACTACTGATGGTTGTCTCTCTGAAGTGATTAATGTAGGAATGAAAAATGGATATCAGTTCGTGATTATTGCCGACCATGGTAATGCCGATAAGGTTTTAAATCTAGACGGATCGCCACATACATCGCACACATTAAATCCTGTTCCGGTGATTGTGATTTCAGACGATGTGAAATATCTGAATGATGGTAAGCTCTCTGACGTCGCCCCAACTATTCTAGCTCTACTCGGTATTGATCAACCCTCAGAGATGACTGGTAAATCTCTTATCGGATAATCATCACGTTTCCAGAGAAGGTAACGACTCCTTCAACACTTAGGTCTGTAGTTACATCCCCTGAGTATTCTAATGGATCTACCCCCGCGTAGTTTACAGAAAGCGTATAGTAATAAGTTCCACCTGGTAGATCTCCATTATTGTTATTTAATCCACGCCAACCTCCTTGGAAGTTGGAGTTGTAGTAAACCTGCGTTCCCCATCGATCATAAACAGCAAGCTTACTTCCTGGATATCCTTGCAGCCCCACAATCTCAAAAGTGTCATTTATACCAGCACTACTTATGGGACCACCTGGAGTGAAAACGTTGAAGAATTCCAATTCACAAATTTCAACTGAAAGAGTGCTGTAGGTAATATTGCCACAACCGTCTACAAGTTGTACTTCGATAGCACCTACTCCACCTGATCCGGTATTGTACAGCCCATCATAAAGCCCTGTTATCTCATCGATATTATCTAGGAATGAAACAAGTACGGTGTCTAGAGAGGCTCCGACTATTGTAACCCAAACCATATTTCCATCAGGATCTTCAATCTCAGTCAGGATTTCACTAAACCCACCAGTTCCACCTTCTGTGGGGACGGTTGAGGTTTGGCCTAAGCAAATGGTTTCATCTTCACCTATGAAATCATCTAGAATTTCCCATGAAATAGTAGCCTCATTGACAGATTCACAAATGTCTGTAACAAGTACTGTGGCAGAACCTGGAGTGAAACCTGTGTTGTAAGTGAAGTCGTTGAGGGTGTCGTTTTCAGCGGTGTCCCACTGATAATAGAATGGGCCATATCCGCTCATAGGTTCGACGATGAGTTCAATATTTCCAGCTGCGTCTAGACAACCTACTGGAGCTGTGAAAAGGGTGATAGGTTCTGGATCTAAGATTACAATCGTAGCACTCGAAATTATGGTATCTCCACAGTCGTTTATATATTCATACTCAACAGTAACCCATTCCGGATCTTCATTTACATTGTCGTTAATAACGCCAAGTGATACTTCTGCAACGCTTTGACCGGGTTCCATAATGACGATTGAGAATACTGAACTAAAATCTCCTCCCATTGTAGCCGTACCGTAAACATTTAAGTAAATGGTATCTGTTTCAGAATCATCAGGTCTTATTACTGTAAAGACAGCATCATTACACCCTTCCACAACGGTTGTGTCACCTAAGAATATTTCAGCTCCTTCCAATGAGGCATCAGCAACAATGTCGATGGCATTTGATGAGAAACTACCCTCTTCAAGTACCACGAATGACTCAAGTGCATCGTCGGACCCATCTGCAATGGCAAGTTTAATGTGATAAGTTTCTCCACATTGTACCGAGGCAGATGCAGTAAAAGTCTGAGTATATCCATCTATACAGATGTTGTTGTTTGAAACATTGTCTATATAGTATTCGGGATTTGTAATATTATTGACCGAACTTATTGTAACCGGAAGGGTGGGGTCAGTCTCGGGTACTTCGGCAATGTTTATTGCACCATCAGGGAATCCAACAGGAGATCCAAAAGGTCCAGAAATACCAGGTCCAGACAGGAAGAAGGCGAAAATGTCATTATAGGCAGAGTTTACCCACTCCAAATATTCGTCTGATCCAAAGACATAGT
>Ga0209630_10000461_pt1 | contig 45950 bp, 49 predicted proteins | sample COG_01_FD_184745 | JGI IMG/M metagenome (GOLD analysis project Ga0209630, IMG submission 184745) | Pelagic Microbial community sample from North Sea - COGITO 998_met_01 (SPAdes) (version 2) | ecosystem: Environmental > Aquatic > Marine > Neritic zone/Coastal water | place: Helgoland, sampling...
AGTCGTAAATACGATAGTTGACGTTATGGTTTTGGTCAGAGTTATCTCCCCATATTCCGAATAATGGAAGTCCCTCTTTTCTGTGGTCAACAGTTCCGCCACCGCCTAATAAATTTGATAAACTAGCCATTGAAATTTTCTCCTGAATTTTCTTTTAAATTATTTATATTATTAATCTTCTTCATAGTATTATGTTAAAACCCATCCTGTAAATGAAGAAGTTACATCTGGCGTTGTTTTGTACACAAGTCTTAAACTTGCATATTTAGCGTCACCAATTAGATCAGCAGCTTCACCAGCAATATTTTGTCCGTTTCTTGCAATCGTTAGATTTGCGTCTTTCCATTTACCATAACCGTCAGCAATTAATACATAATCGTCATTATTAGGGTTAGCAGGTAAAGTCATTGTAAAAGCACCGTTTGTTGTATTACCAATATAAGCGCCACCAGAAACAGCTGTAAAATTAGCAGTCTTTACATCCCAATTGATAGCAGTTGCGTCTGCCCATACTGGATCAGCCGAAGCACCTTTTGTTTGTAATACTTGTCCACTTGAACCAGCTGCAAGTCTTTGTACACCAGTAGCATCTCTAAATAAGAAATCTCCGTGTGTAGTTAATTGAGTTACATCATCACCTTTTTTAGCGATTTTTGACCAGTAAGTTGCATTTGAAGTTGCATTACCAGTTGAAGCTAAAATACAGATGAATGATTCACCATCAAAAGTTACAATGTCGTCAACTACATAATCAGTTCCAGAGTTGTAAGCTCCTTGGAATACTGGTTTAATTCTTCCTAAATTTATTGTTGCCATAATTCTATGTTTCCTTATTTCTATTTATATTTATAATCGTTTATATCTCAACTATAAAAAATTTTTAATTTAATTCTACTTTTAAATCTCCGTTATCAACACTAAATGTCAGACCAGCCCTCATAAAGAAACTATTTTTAAAGATGTCTTCTTGTTCTTTAGTTTCAAAACGAGTTTCTACGTTATCTTTTCCGTCAGTTTTAGTTAATTGCAATTCACCTTTCCATTCAGGTGTGTAGATTTTTCCACCTGTATTACTAAAATTACTTTCATAGTAATATAACACTCCAATAGCACTACCTGGAAACAAACTTACAGATTTCCTTGGTATTTGAATAGTTACTGTTGCACCAGCAACACCTATTGTACCTGAAGTAGTTACATTTGTAGTATATTCTACTCCACCTGATTTTGTTCCACCATTTGTAATAGAAAATTTAAAATCAGATTGTAATAAATTAGTATCAGAAACATCAAAAACATATGTAAATCCTTCATATAATTTTATATCATTTCTGGTTCTAGTTATATGTGTAATTGGTTTTTCATCATCACCATTATCAACACATAAAGTTCCACCAATACCTAAAACATACATTTTTGTTCCATCAGAATTAAATGAAAATCCTTTAATATCTATATTATTTGTTCTAAAACTTTGATTTGAAGTTACTGCCTGGGTAGTTGAAATATCAAATTCTGTTACTAATGGATATTCCATAACATCATTACCTGTTGCACCTGTGATATAAATTTTTGTACCAGCAGCATTAAACTCAATTCCTCTTGGTTTATCATCTTCAGTAGCAATTGAATGTGCGTCAACAAATGAAGCAGTTGAAATATCATAAGCAGATGTCAATAGATATTCATTAATATCGTTACCGTCATCTCCAACTAAAAATAATAATTCTCCAGGGTTAACAGCACCTCTAGCAACTGTATTAAAATGTAAATCAATCATATTTGCATCCTGAGTTGCAACTGAAAATCTTTGTGAATAAGTTGCTGTTGCAACGTCAAAAGCACTTGATAAAGTATATTCATTTATATTACCAGCAGCAATTTGAGGTGAAGCTTCAGCAGTTGATCCTCCATTTTCAATAACGAACATTTTTGTTCCGTCATTATTAAATGTTAAATTAACAGGACTTTGACCTTCAGTAGAAATACTTTTTTCTTTTTCGTAAGTCAATGTAGATATATCATAACCAGTTGATAATGAGTATTGTATAATTCTTGCGTGAAATTTATCAACAGAATAAAGTTTTGTTCCGTCATTATTAAATTCAAAACCGTTTAAAGTTGACTTACCTGATTGAGTAGAATTTTCAGCATTATTTCTAACTAAAGATTGTGTAGTTGTAAATGTAGCAGTAGTAGCGTCATAAGCACTTGAAAGAGCATATTCATAGATACTATCATTTCTTTCAGCACCAGTTGTTAATTTAGTAATAACTTTTCTTACTGATTGATTTGTAATTCCTGCGATATTAAAACCATAGAAATCGTCTTTTTCTTTTCCTGTTACTGTGAATTGTGTTAATTTACTCATATCTTTATTTATATCCTATTAAGCAACCTCTAATAATTTCCAACCGTTAGTTGCACCAGTATATACTAGTGTAAAGGCAGCGTGATCTGTTTCAGCAGTTAAATTTTCTGCAAGATTCATAATATCGTTTCCGTTTCTATCAACTGTTAATTTATTTGTTGAAAATGTTCCGTTTAAGTCTAAAAATGTTACAGAGTCTCCAGTTAATGGTGAACTAGGTAATTGTATTGTACATTCAGCGGCAGAAGTATTAACTAAAAATCTTTGATTACTTTCAGAAACAGTTACCGTAGAACCATCTCCAACAACAGTTACGTATGGTGTACCACCACCTAAACCTGTCCAACTTGATCCGTTATAACCTTCCCAAGCAACTAGAGATGTATTGTATCTTATAGCACCTGCGTATAAAAGACCACCGACTGGTCTTTGAGCTGTTGTTCCTGTTGGTGGAACCCAAGCACCAACGCCTGCATTATCTCTTGTTAAATATCCTAATACAGCATTTTCAGTAGGTACGGCATTGTTTGAATTACCACCTAAGGTTTCGTCTGTACTAAATTCGTTAATAGCGGCACCTAATTCTGCACCGATAGATCCAAGTTTTAATTCACTTAATCCTGAAAGGTTAAAGGCGTCTGCGTTTAGTGTAGCAGTACCAGTTGCCTGTTCAATTTTGAATAGATCACCAACTCTAAAGTCACCTTGTTGGTCAGTTGATACCCAATAAATTCTACCACCATCATTTTCAATAATTTCATCATCTTGGTCAGCAGCCTGTGTAGGTGTATTTGGATAGTTTGTAGTTACAAAACCACCAGTACCGATATTTAAGAAATCGTGTCCAGTTAAACGAATGTTTGAGAAACCACTTGATACATCTGTTGATATACCATCACCTTTTGCCTTACTTGTTCCTATATCTTCCGTTAATCTGATTACTGCTGTTCCGTTTGTTGTATCTTCTTCAGATACTAACCCAATTCTGTAATACTTTGTATCACCTGCCATCTTAACATTTGAAGCAAGTTTAAGTATATTTTGTGCATTTAAAGTTGTTGTTCCTGATTTAACTGCAAGTAACGGTCCTCTTTGACCTTGTTGAGCAGGTGAACCAAAACTACCATCTAAAGTAATTTGAAAAGTAGAAGAATCTTCTTTTTCAATTGTACAAATTTCTCCGTTTTGAAAATTACCACTTATGTTTTCTATATGTAAATATGCTAATGACGTATTAAATCTGAATATTTTAGCAGTTGCACCTGAAGTAGCTCCCTGAATTGTAGCAGTTCCTTGTCCTTGTATTGAAATCATATTTTCAATATCTGAAACCGTTGCACCACCTAAGATAGCAGCGGCATTGTATTTCAACATTAAACCTCTAGTTTGAATATTTACTGGTATCTCATCTTCATCCGTACCTTCTGCAACACAAGCCTGTTCTCCGTATGCGTGTGAACAGTTTAGTCCTCTAATAAATCCACCTGATTCAGCGTAAATAGCTTTTTCTGCATAGTAAACGAAAACTGATACTGCCTCACAACGACCATTTCCTAAGATATGAATACCCATACCGTCGGAGTTGATTTGTGTAAAGTCATTTCCTAAAATTGATTTGTTTGAATTGGGGAATGTTTTCTTATGTAAGTTACCATCAATCTGCATACCACAAGCACCAGTATTTGCTGATGTACAGTTTTGTATGTATGGAGAAGCGGTTCTGATATTTCCATTAGGGTCCAATGATATTACTGCAGCCATTATAACACCTTTAGGTAATACTCTTTCACCTACATCTGTAATATTGAATTTTGCTTTTCCTAGAGTTACAAAATCACCTGTTGTTAATCCGTGATTTGAGTTTGTGTTAACTGTTATTTGTCCAGCTGCGTGAGCATAATCATAATTAGAAACACTAACATTAACTGATTCTGCACCTTCAACAATAACATTACCACCACTAACATAAGTGTGTGCTAAATCTTCTATGGCAGTAGGAACTGTAAATGAATTAGCACTTGTTACAGTTACCTCATATAAAGCACCAGCACGTTTTGTGCCAGTTAAACCTGTAAATGTAAAGTTTCTAATATTGTTTGCGTCATTACATAGGAACATATGAGAAGCATTATTATCTTCTAAAGAAGTAACTTCTAAAGTCATATCTCCACTACCACCAATATTTGCTGATGCTAAAGTGATTATATCACCAACACTAAATCCTGCACCACCGTGATATGTATTAATTTCAACACAAGTACCACCTGCGTTATGTAAACTGAATACTGCACCTGATCCTACATTTGGAAGAGTTAATGTTCCTTCGTGTGTACTGAAATCCATACCAGTTATTTTGACAGCATCACTAACTGATAATCCGTGAGCACCAGTAGTAGTTATAGTTGCAATACCTGTTACATTGTCATATGCTACATTTGATATTGTAAATGATCCAAAAGCAGCATTTGTAATTTTACCACCTCTTTTATATGTGTGTACTAAAGATGATGTACCAATGTTAGCAGTAAAATTTGTTGAGTCTGGTACACTTGCAACAGTATAAGATTTTTCAACTTTACTAGCGTGAATATATTTGTAATCTCCGTTTGTTACACCTGAACTTGGTTTGTTAATTATTTTAACTGTTTTAATTTGTGTACCTGAACCAGCTGCAGGAGTTACTTTTGTATTTCTTAAAGTTTCTCCCATTACAGAAACACCTGCTCTAATTCTTAAAGGTAAAATTTCTGAATATGTTCCGTTTTTAATTCTTAATATATCTCCAGCAATAGATTTAACATCCATTGTTAATGGAACAGTTGCATTACCGATTAGTGATCCATCAATGTATAGTTTATCACCTACATTATGATCGTGTGTACCGTTTTGAATATCTACTGTCGTAGAAACACCTGTTGTATCTACTCTAAAGAAAGTGTCAGCACCAACAGAAGGTAAAGTTGTTTCTGCACCACTTGTAAGAGTGTAATCTAATCCTCTTAATCTTATAGTATCATTAATAGATAATCCGTGAACACCTGAAGTTGTAATTGTAACTACACCTGTTACGTGGTTGTAAGGTGCGGTTGTAACTGATAAATTTGAGTTATCTGATTTTTTAATTTCCCCACCACTAACATAAGTATGTGTATCGGTTGAAGTTCCTATATTTACTGTTAATTGAGTAGTTGTAGGAACAGAAACAACTGTAACTTCTTTATAAGCAACTGCCTTAACATCATTGTAAACATTAGCAGTACCACCAGTACCACCAGATACGTTTTCTACTTCTCTTACTGAATTTATTTTTGCTCTTGTAGCAGCATATTGAATTGTTTTATAAGGTAATGATTCTGAACCTGGGTTATTATCTGAACCACTTGGAGAAACCCATAATACGTTTTTACCTGATATACCACTCCATTTTACATCTAGTCCATCAGTTGTTAAAACTGAACCAGGCATACCAATAGGTAACCTAGATACACCACCTGAACTTTCAAATAATAAATCTCCTCGTGTAGTTAATACAGCGGCAGTATCTCCTTGAGCAAGAATTGTCCAAACAGTTGCGTTTGTACCAGGAGTTACATCTGTTTGTTGATCTTTTAATTGTATGTATGAATTTGAAGAATATCTAACTACATCACCTATATTGTATGCTGTAGCAGCGTCATAAGTACCTCTCCAATTAAATCCACCAACTACTTGTTTCCAATAAGTTGAATTTACAGTTCCGTCTGCATTAGAAGGTCTTTGATTAGTTGCGTTTAAAATACATACGTAAGAATTACCACCATACTGAATTGTATCACCAGTTTTGTATGCTGTTCCGTGTACATAAACACCTTCAGCATTAAATCCAGTTGTTACTACATCCCAATAAGAATTATCAGCAGGAGTTTGTCCTGAAGCTTCTTCAGCATTAACATAAACGTAAGAATATCCACCGTAAGTTACAACATCACCTTTTGAGTAAACTGTACTTGCGTTGTATGAATCTTCAAATTGTAATCCTTCAGAATAAATTGAAAAGTTTGCCTGAGCAAAATCATCTGTTGTTGCACCTGAAGTGTGAGCAGTTGTAACTCGGTATTGATAAGAACCAAATTTTACAACATCATCTAATCTGTAATAAGTTGTTGTAGCCCAATCACCTCTAAATGCTAAACCTTCACTATAAAGTGTAAAGTTTGCTAAATCTATATTAATATCACCACCAGCAGCTGATGTGTGTTCAGTAGTGACTCTGTATGTTCTTCCCCCATACTTAACTAGGTCGTTTAATCTGTATTGAGTTGAAGAAGTGTAATCACCTCTAAAAGTGATACCATCTGAATATTGTTCAAAGTTTGATTGATTTAAAACTGCACTTGATGATGTATGAGCAGTTGTAACTCGGTATTGTTTACCACCATAAGTTACTAAATCATTTAATTTGTACCAAGTAGCATCCGCATAGGCACCTTTGAAATAAAATGATTCTCCGTGTAGTTGCCAATTTGATGTGTATGTTGCAGGAGAAGTATAAAAAATATTTTCGTTATTTGGTGATGTATGATTTGCTATACAAACATACGAATTACCACCGTATTTAACTATATCGTCAATTATATAACCAGTGCTGGTTGTCCAATCACCTCTCCATTTAAATTTAAGTCTACCTAGTTTAAAATCTGCCATTTGTTTCCCTAATTACTCATTTCTATACTGCACTTTGGTAAGTAGTAGTTGATGAACTTGCCGTTGTGTCTTCAAAAGTATCAAAATCGTCTGAAACTTCAGCGTTTCTTGTTACTCCTGCGTTTGATCGTTTTACTAAATCTCCACTAGTATTATTTATAAGAAAAGTAGTGGTAGGATTTACTGAAAAATTAATTTGTTGAAATCTATCACTATCATTATTGAAGTATCTTTTTTTAACTTGTCCTACTACAATACTTAATCCAGTCTTTGGTATTAGTGTAAATGTAACTACTGTATTATTGACTAAAGTAAAGTCAGAAAATGGTACTTGTTGAACACCGTCTAAAAATACTGCAATCCTTGACTCATTTAACACAGGTGTTCCTATTGTAAATTCAAATGCCGTACCGTCTGAAGTAAAATAGTTGACATCAAACATCTCTAGTCTTTCATCTACATAATCTGTTTCTCCTCTTCCAACAAAATCAGACTTACCATCTTCATAAAATTTTGATACCTCAATAGTTTCATTACCCTTGTTAGGGTTTATTGAAGTTAAGTATAACATACCATCTCTTGTTCGTCTAATTCCGTTAAAAGATTTCTGTTTTACTGAAGCTGATGGTGTGTGATCTACTAGATATGGCATTTTTCTATATTTATATTATTATGTTAATTCAAGGATACTTGCGTATGCCTCAACATCTACTGAAGACGAATCAGGATTTGCGTCAGCAACTACTCTAACAATATCGTTAGCCTCTAAATTAACTGGTTTGTCTAAAGTCAATGTATTGTTTGGTGGAACCTCTAAACTTTTACCTATATGATAAAAAGTAGAACCACCATCGGTTGTAACTTTTACATTTACAGTAGCACTAGCACTTGTACTTTTATTTGAAATATATAATGCGTGAATTACAGCGGTTGCACTTGCACCAGCGGTAAATAAATTACCAGCGGATGTATCCACAACTGGAACTGTTATTCCTGCATTTTTAAATGTACTTGCCATAATTAACTACCGAATACTATTGAAAACGCTAATGAATCTCCTAACATTGCTACATCACCATCTGCGTCTGGAAAAGTTATTGTTCTATCTCCTGTAGGTTCTGCAACCGTTATAGTTGTTTCGTATGCGTTCTCCTGATAGCCTTCAAAAACTAAATTTGCACCGTTTAATGTAATATCATTACTAGTTACGGCACCTGCATTTGTAACTGCCTGTAAAGTTACAGCACCAGCACCACCAACTTCTTTTACAACACCACCAGATGTTTTAGTATATAACTTACCATCGGTAACATTCATTGCCAATTCGTGTACTTCTAAAGCAGCAGCACCTGGAATTTGACTTGGTGTTTCGGATCTTTTTGGTTTAATTACTGTTGCCACTAAAAGTTTCCTCCATCAACAGTTACAATTTCAACTTCACCTGAAGTTACTTGAAAATTGTCTGAGGTAAATGAAGCAACACCTTTATTAGAAGTAGAGGCATCCTCACCTTCAACCTTGATAGTATTATTATCAACGATTGTGTTAATACCTTCTCCTGCTAAAAACTCTAAATTTTGTTCTAAATAAACTCTACCTGTTGTTGAAGACTCATCTGTTAAAGTAATAAATGGATTTGCTAATTTAGAAGTTGTTATTGTGTTGTTTGCAATCATAGAATCAACAACACCTAATGCCTTAACTCTTAATGCGTCTGAATTTACTTCTATTGAAGAATCATCAACTTCTACATCTAAAGTATTTCCACTTTTACTTAAAGCTGCACCTGCAGTTATTTGACCTGCACCAGAAAATTGTGCTACATCTAAATCAGTTGTACCAAATGTTGGAGCGCCTGTGTGTGTAAATGTGTAACCGTTATTAGCGTTAGCAGAACCTTCTTCAACAAATACGAAAGAACCACCTGATAATTCTGATGGTTGGTCTTCCGGAGTTGCTCTTGTTAGTACCCAAGGATTTGAAACATCGCCAAGTGATGTTAAAGTGTAGATACCGTTTTGAGTAGCATCTGTTTGATCTTTAACTAAAATTCTATCACTTAAATTTGTTGCGAGAGTATCTAAAGTTAATGTTCCGTTTGATGTTGATGTTAAAGTTGCACCTATACCAGATGTACCATTTGAATAAGTTGCCGTTAAGTTACTTGTTGTTGCAAGTTTACAAGATGGTTTAGTATCTAAACCTTGTGCAACTTGGTCAACATATGTTTTATTTGCAAGTGAATTATCTCCAAAACCTGCTCTATCTTCATAACCTGATGGTACAATTACTGTACCAGTACCGTGAGGTGTTAAATCAATATCTTTATTACCTGCTGTTGTAGTAATTGTTTGACCATTAATTGTAATATCATCTACAACTAAAGAAGTTAAACCTGCAAGATCAGTTTCAGTTGCACCTAAAGTTAATACTGAAGTACCTAATGTTGTTTGAGGATTTGCTATATTAGCATTTGAAATAGCAGCACTACCAGATAAGTTAGCGTTTGTTAATGCTGTAGCAGTTACAGTTACCGTATTGTCGGTAACAGTTTGTGTCATACCACCAGTACCTAAAAAGTTTAATGTTTCTGAAGTATTATAAGTGTCTGTACCTGTATCACCTGCTAAGTTAATAAATTGATTAACAGTATCAAAATCTAAATTACCTGAACCGTCTGTTTTTAAGAACTGACCAGCAGTACCATCACCATCAGGTAAAATAAAAGTTTGAGAATTTGTTACTGCATTAGGAGATTTAATTCCTATAAAGTTACTACCGTTATTAGTACCTTCGTTAAATCTAATTTCACCACCTGCTGTTAGTGAGTTACCTATATTGATTGTGTCTATTGCTAAGTTAGCGTCTGCTGTAAGTGCTGAATTACCTGTTAGAGTACCTTGTACGTGGTCTAACATATCTGTAAAATACTGACCTCCGATTACTGATACATTATTTGCGTCACCGTTACTGTCAACACCACCTTCACCAATAAAAATTCTATCTCCAAGATTGCCTTGTGTACCTGTTCCATAAGTATATGCTAATTCACCAAGTTTAAGTGTTGCTGGTGCTGAAGTTGCAGGACTTCTTTTAATCTGTATTACTGTTGCCATATTTACTCTCTAAAATGTTCCGCCGTTAAATGTTAAAGTTCCAGTAGTAGTAACAATTTCATTTCTACTTACAAACTTACCATCACTAGCTCTGTATTGCAATAATGCACCATCATCTAAAGAAGTAACATCAACATCACCTAATAATTTTAATGAAAGAGAACTGTTTTGAAGTGAAGTACCTGAAGGCAAAGTTACTGAAACTTTTTTGGGTCCGCTTCCAGTAGAAGCATTAATTTTTGCTGTAATACTTGCCATAAACCTCTCTCTTTGTTATATTTATAATACTTTTATTATGTAGTTACATTGGGTCTTACAGTAATTAGACCCTCAATTACTCTAGTTACTGTACCAGTAGAGGTTTGTGTAATCTCTACATCATAAACATATCTTTCTGCGTCTAAAGATGCTGTCTGAGCTGCCGTCAACGACAAAGCAACTACTCCTGAAGTAGCGTCTGTAGCAATAACCGAAGTCATAGATGTTCTTGTTCTTGTTGACGCATAACCTTTTGCTAACTTGGCTTCTGTTGTGTAACCAGTCAAATTAAATGCGTTTCCGTTTGCGTCTTTTACAGTTACATCTGAACTAAAATTAGCACCTTGATCTATTATTAAATTAGCTATTGCTGCCATTTGTGTCTTCTATCGGTTGAACTTTCTCTTTTTCCATTAATTCCAAAATTTTCTTATTGTAATATTCTGTTAAAACTTGTATTTTTTCCAACTCAACATTGTGTCTTACTTTTGACGCCTCAATTTCTTGTCTAGCAACGATTTTATTTCGTAATTCTATGCTAAAAGATGACTCGTCATATGTCTTTCCGTCTATTGTTAAAGCCATTATATACTCCTTTGTTATATTTATATGTTTAATTATAGTTATTTAGATTTTTTAACTCATATTCGTGGTGATCTCCGTGATCCCAACCCCACCAATTTATGAACTTTTGCCAATGTACATTTCTCGGTTCTCCATTTATATGACATAAAGTATTAACTAATCCAGAAGCGTGAAAAGAATATATGATAAAAGGTGAAATTAAGAAACATATTAATCTAATATCTATCAATGCTATCAAACTTATTATTACTATATGAAATTGTAACCAATATTTGTGTACAGTTTTTTGAAATTTACTTGTTATAAAATCTCTTATGATTAAGGGTGATATATTTTGCCCTTTCCAATCTAAAAGATAAACTCGTTTCCAACCTATGATTACAGGACTATGAGGATCTTTTTCAGTATCAGTATGTTTGTGATGTTGTCTATGTGAAGCACTAAAACTTAAAGGTGATCCTAAAGAAGTACAAAGTGTTAATATAGTATAGAAATAACTTTTTAAACAATCTTTGTATTTTCCGTGAGCAAAATAAAAGTGCATTATATCACTACCTACAAATTTTGCCCAAAACATACTTGCTAAAAATATAGGTATTGCATACCAAAAATTAAAACCATAATATATTAATCCTAATATTAAAAAAATATGATGTGATAAAATTAAAAATTGATTTTTACTCATTTTTATTTAATATTTTTAAAATATCCTCATAATCATCTCTAAAAGTTATTTGAAGACTATAACGCCATTCAGGTGTTTGATTAAAACATCTATGAAATGGAATTGGATTTGTTACTACTGATCTTTCATCATATATATATTTTTCTTCAATTGTAGTTTTGTCTTCTTTATAATATTCTAATCTTGTTTCTTCTTTAAAATTACGAGGACTTAATAATGTCATTAAAATTGTTCTTCTATACTCATTTGGTTTTGTATATGTATCCGTGTGTATGTGCATATCTTTCCAAGGTGGCAATCTCATAACATAAATCGCAGCTGGTTCTTTTATTCTTTTTGTTACAATTTCTTTTGCTCTATAAATTGAATCATCTATTGTCCATTGACCAGTATAATCAGCAATAACTTGATATGGTTGATTTGTTCCACTATAATGTGATGTGTGATTTTTCCAACTACCGTTTATTGCACTTTGTAACATTTCATTTTTATGTTGTTCAGAAAAAATAATATCTGTCGGATATGTGTACATCATACTTTATCAAATCCTTCAATCTTCCATAAGTGTCTTTGACCTCCTAAAGAAGTAGATTCTCTTTTGTGATTTGTAACTTTATTATTTGCAACTACAAAATCACCCCTTTCCCATTGATGATAATATATTCTACTAGGATCATAAAGTAATTTTTCTATTGCTTGTTTTTCTTCTTTAGGCAACTCAGTATATGCCTCACAATAATAAACATACTTACCTTTTTTATCTTCTTGTATTAAGTCGTGCCATACGTTTCTGTGTTTTCTTCTAAACCATCTTCGTTCTACTTCACTTCTAAATTTATATCCGTATCTTTCGTTACTTGTAAATCTTTCCATATCTACAGTTATCTTTTTATTTTCGATAGGACAATCAATACGATTATCAACGTATAAAGTACGACCTACATCTCCCTCTATTTCTAAAGCATATAGTCCAGTTACGTTTACAGGTCTTTGTGTATAACCTTTGTCAATGTGCCATTCTAAATCTGTATTACCATATAACTCGTGGTGTACACCAGACAATGTAATATCTAAAAAGATTTTATCCATAGGGTCTTGTGGTGCGATTTCGTAATATGAAGTTAAAAAATTAAACAATTGTAATTGTGAGGCGGGTGCGTTTTTAATTACAATTAAATCTATATCGTTATTTACTAACGGAGTTAAATCTCTATTTTTCCAATTCTGTATAATATAATTCATCATTTCTTTTAAAATTATTTCCTGTATAACTTATGTATTGTAATCCACCTTGTGATTTTTTATAAGTTACATAATGTGGACCTTCAAAATACCATTTGTATTTAGAATACTTATTATGGCCTCTTGTCAACTTCTCTAACACACGTTTACCTCTTTGTTCCATTGACATAAAGATACAACCAAATCCTTTATCTTTACAAAAGTCTGTTTGTTGTTCTAATAAATCTGAAGAAGTTTTTTTAAATAGTCCATCATAATTTGATGGAAGTAAACCTGTATTACCCTCAATTAAAGCATACCGATCAAACACTCTTACACTATCATTATAACAACTACGAGTTAATATTCTTGCTGTTGCAACAGGATTTCCTTTATCGTTATATCTTATAGAAACACCTAATACAGGTTCTTTTAAACCTTCTTTAGTATAATTTTTTGCTGTTTTGCCACCTTTTTTTATGACTATATCATAAATGTAATCAATGTCTTTTTGAACATCTAAAGGTGCAACCTCAAATGTCTTAATCATATTTTATCAAACGAATAAAAAAGTAAGTAGGATCAATAAGACCTAATCTTAACTTTTTAGAATTATCGTGGTGCGTTTTGTGATAACCTTCTCCTGCTGTAAATAAATTTAACCAATGACTATTGGCTGCCTTGCCGTCTTTATGTAAGTATGCGTTAAACAATCCAAACAAATGTGAACTTAAAACACAAGGCACACAATAAGCAAAGATTAATAATAACGGATCAATTAAAAATAAAACTGTAACAATAGTAAATACTAACTTCCAATAATGATTGTGAAAAAATTTTAATATTTTATTATCAATTAGACCTTTAAAAAATCTACGTTCTATCTTGCTGTCTAATCCCCATAGATTAAAATAGATTTTCCAAAAACCGTGATGTACAGGACAACTAGGGTCTTTAGGTGTATCTGCATAAGCGTGGTGTTGTCTGTGTATTGCGGCTCGTGTTAGATATGGACCTGAACCTACAAATAGACTTAAAAAGTTTGTAAACCATTCAAACCATTTACCTGTTTTAAATGATTGATGAGAATAGTATCTATGATAACCTGCACTTGAAGAACAGATTGTTATAATATAATACCATACAAAACCTGCAACAAACATCCATAGATTACCATAGATGAATCCTGGTATTAATGCCACGTGGCATAGTAAATGATTGAGTAAAAGTTTGTGTGTTGTTTTCATAATATAAATTAAAATTTATTCGTCTTCTAAACTAAAAGTAATTTCATTGTCTTCCAAATATTCAATTGCGTTAGCTGCTGAAGTTAATATAGTATCTTCATTTACATAATCAATGAAATCTTCCTCGGTAGTAAATTCTATTGTCATAGTTTTTACTAAATTATTTTCAGAAATTGTTGTTTCTAATCCTGTTGTTTTACCTACTGAAACATATTCATTTATTTTATTAACTGTTATTTCTCCAGGCGAATAAAACTCTACATCTTCCGAAGGTCTTTCTTGGATCAATTTTCTTATTTTTGGCATAAGTCTCCTTTTTTATATTTATAACACACCTACAATATGTATTCTATCTTCCCTTGAAGCATTTAAAGCAGTATGAAATTTTGTAGTATCTATAATATAACAACTTCCGTCTGCTGGATAATGATTAACTTCTTTATCAATTATTATAAAACAATTTTCATTTGTAATAATTGGTATATGTAATCGTTTTGAATAATCTCTATGATATGTATAACAAGTTTTTGATTTTAAATTCATCACTCTTGTTCTATACATTTTTAAATCTTTCATCAAAGAATTTATGTAAGGCATATCAAATATAGGTTTGTTAAAATCTTTTTCATTATATCCTAATTCTTGTATTCTGTAAAAAGTACCACAACCAAAAAAAGGATCATTATTATCTTTAACACCTTGAAGACAAATCTGATCTTCAAATTTAGGAAGTATTTTTAATTCTTCTTTAATTTTTTGTAAATCTACGGACATACTGTAATTTCTTTTACTCTATGTGGTTGATTAAGTATCCAATCTATTACAGATATACAATACTCTATTGACATTTTCTTTTTATCTATATGTGATACTCTAGGAGAATCAAAATATCCAAATCTAACTATTGTTGTGTTTACACCTTGATAGTATAATTGATGATTTGCTTTATCTAGTGCTGATTTTTCAACAGCGTAAATATGTTTGACTTTTTTTGTTTCATCTGGTGCATTAGAACCTATATTAATAATTCTTTTATTTAATTCTGCAGCCTGATATAATAACTTAACTTGTTCAAATCCATCGTGTTTACAGTTTATAAAAACATCACAATCTTGTAAACTGTCAACTGTATCATATTTTTCACTTAATATTTTTCCAAGGCCTCTACGAGTACCAGTAATATAGTATTTCATACACTTATTTATAGAGGAATAAATAGTGTTACAACATTGATTTTTTATGCAAAATATGATATAATACAGTATGATTAATATAGTATGTACAAGCAAACCAGGTGATGGTTTATTAAGATATAGTTATGAACATAATTGTGCTCTAAATTCTTTAGGTATAAAAACACAATTAGTAATTATACCTAATCCCAAACACACAAAAGAAGAATATATTACTTCAATCAAAGATCAGTATAAGATATATGAAAATGTTGTCTTTGATGCTACGCCTAATGGTAATGATGTAACTTTAGTATTGGGTAGAAGTATGATAACTTTGGCATTTAAAGATATAAAAAATTATACTATGGATCAAAAGTTATCTTTACATTTACTATTTGGTAATAAAATTATAGCAGTATATTCAGAAAATCATCCTAAAGAATATCCTATTGCATTAGAATATTTTAAAACAAAAGAAATATTTGACTTATGTGATTTTGATGTTTACCCTAATGGTGAAGGAATACAATATGAAAAAATTATAAATTTTGATTTATATAAACCTATAAAAAATGAAATACATTATAAACATTTATTTTTAGGTACAAATGAAATATATTACAAAGAAATTGAAAAACATATTGACAAGTATCCAGATCACGGTATCGTAACTTACAATGAAAGATGGATCAATCCTAAATTAAACAATCTGTTTGCACCTATAGAGAATATACTAGGTAAATTTGAAACATATGTTTATACCAAACCAAACTTTGACCCAGCACCTAGACTATTTGTTGAGTTTAAATGGTTAGGTAAAAAAGTAGATTATTTAAGAGATAAAAATATGAAAGACGGTGGTATGGTTTATTGGAACAGACCTGTACCTACGAAACAGATTTATAAAGACAATATAAATACTTTGATTGATTTGATTAAAACAATATGAAAAAAATATTAATAGTAGGTGGCGATAGCTTTTCTGATAAAGATTTTAGAACTTTTATACATCCAGAATTAGATACATCTTGGCCAAAATGGCCTGAACTTTTAGCAAAAAAGTTAGATATGGAATGTATTAATTTAGCAAAATCTGGTGCAGGTAATGATTACATTTACGAATCTTTGCTTGAAACTATACAAGATACCGATAAAAATAGAATAGGATTAGTTATTGCAGGATGGTCTCAATGTCAAAGAAGAAGTTGGCAAGAGTCAAAAGATTTAATATGGAAAAATAGTAGAGTAGATCAAAAAGGTGATGTATTTTATTGGGTAAAAAGAACATTAAGATTTTATTCTAGTTTTCAAAATTTATGTGAAAGATATAATTTACCTTACAAACAATTTCAAATGATTTCCCTATTTCAAGGTTGGATAAATGGTTTATTTCAAAATGATTGGGAGGTACATCAAAATATTCTAAATCCCGATCCTAACTTTGTAGAAAGACATAACTATCCAGGTGATAAAAATAAAGATGTAATCATATTACAAAATATGATTCTTAATTACGAAAAAAATATTAACACTAAAAATTTTATAGGTTGGCCTTCCCTAAAAGAATTAGGAGGTTTTTATATAGAACATAGAACAATTAGAACCTTAAAAGATAAAGCAATAGATGATTTAGTAATATCAAAGTATGACGCTCATCCTACAGCAAAAGGACAAGAAAAAATAATGGAGTTTATATATGACAGGTTGGGATAGAGAATATCTGAAACATAAAGATGAATACCTAGAACTTTTTGATAAGTCAATGCAAAAAGAACAAGAAGGTAATGTTGAGTTTTTAGAAGACAAACTTAAACTAATCACAGGTAGAAAATATGTTGTAGTTTGTAGTAATGGCACAGACGCATTGCATTTTGCTTTGAGAAGTTTAAATATTAAAAAAGGCGATGAGGTATTAACAACTAATTTTTCTTGGATTTCTACTGCGTCTTGTATATCTATGGTTGGTGCAACACCTGTATTTTGTGAAATTGATATATCGTCTTATCATATATCATTAGACAGTATAAAACGTATGTATTCGGATAAAGTAAAAGCAATAGTTTATCCACATCTATTCGGTAATATGTCTGACACAAAAGAGATATTAGATTTTTGTAAAGAAAAAAATATTGCATTTATAGAAGACGCAGCTCAATCGTTAGGCGCAAGTCTTAATGGTGTTAAAGCAGGATCAATAGGTGATATATCATCATTAAGTTTTAACGCAAACAAAGTTGTTGCTGGGATTGCAGGAGGTGGTGCTATACTTACAGATGATAAAGATAAAGCAGATATATTTAAAAAATTAAGAAGACACGGCAATAATGAAATATTGGGTTATAATTCTAAAATGTTATTAATGAATGCTGAATTTATTAACTTCAGATTAAATAGAATGAAAGAATGGCAAGAAAAAAGACAGGAAATCGCAAAACAATATGATGAACAATTAAAAGATTATGTTTTAGTACAACCTACAACAAATGGCCTTGACCATAATTATCACAAATATGTTATTAGATTACCTAACAAAGAGATAAGAGATGAATTAAAAAATATCTTAAACGCAAAAGTACATTATGATAAGCCATTATCAGAAAATGTTATCTATAAAAACATTGAATATAGAAAAGATAAAACTTATGAAAGTAAGTTAGTTTGCGACACCATACTAACTTTACCTATTCATCCATATATGACACAATTAGAAATAGATAAAATAATTAATGTAATTATTATTACCTTAGAACATCAAAATAATAAATTTGTAAACAATATGAAAAAGATATTAGGTAATGACTTATTTGATAAAGAATTAATTAAAGAAACTACTGAAGATATTTACGATTATATTGTTGAAAAAACATATCAATTGCCAGAGTATATTGAAGAAGTTGAATTTAAAGATAAGAGAAAACTGAAGATAGCATTTAATAAATTTTATGAAAACATTACAACAAATACAAAATGATTATCTAGCCATAGATTTCTTTTTATCTATGTCTTGTAATAAAAACTGCCATTATTGTACAAGTTACACTTTAGAAATGCGTAACTTAACAGTTGATATGGACTTTTTAAAACAGACATTAGAATATTTGAAGAATTACAAAGTAAGAGTTAATTTATTAGGTGGCGAGCCTGGTCTTATTAAAAATTTAAGAGAAGTAATAGATGAAATAAAGAAGTATCCTAATTTTGTTTGTTCGGTTTTATCTAACTCATTTGTAAGAAAAAGATATCCTGAAATATTAGAAGATAGAGATATACTTTATGTTGAACACAATATATTAGATTGGTATGAAAATGAAGTAACAAAATTAGGTAACTTTGATTACATACCTGAAAATGATTTTAACAATTATAATGTTGTTGTAAGAACACCTAACTATTACAAATATAAAGACAAGTTTCCTGAAGTATTGAAAAAATTAAACCATAAAAATACAATGTGGAAAGCATTTAATGGTAGATCAAAAGATTTTACAGACGTTATACAAGCAGATGAGATTGATCGTAAGATGTGTGCAGCCTTTCCTATGGTACCTGTTATTGACTTTGAAAAAAGACACATTGTACATTGTAGTAAAAAGTTTGCTAACAATAGTGAGTTATCTAAAACTTTTGAATTGACAAAAGAGAATATTGATAAGATGATGAACTTTAGATTATTTAAATATGAAAACTACTGTAAGACCTGTACAGAATGGGTACAACCGAAGGGACATTTTCCTATGAGAAAATATGCAAAATTATTAAATGATTAAAATATATTCAGTAGCATTAAACTTACACGATCACAATACGTATGATGGCGTCTTTCATAATCAAAGAGAAAGATATACTAGGTTTAAACACAACTTACCTTATCACGCTGAAGCATATGCTCATCAATCAGATATATTAAACCCAGCAGACTATCGTTTAAATGATGAGTTTGTAAAAGAGTATTTTAAAAAGAAAAATGATGTGTTAGCATTTACATATACTTATGGTGGCATAAGAATGTGTAAAGATTTATTACCACAAGATGTGTTTGATTATAAACCTAAAAAATTGTGGGATCACTATTATAAAGACGGAATTTATTTTATAGACCATCATCAATCACACGCAACATATGCCTTTCTTAATTCTGGATATAAAGAATCTGATATATTAGCAATTGATGGCATAGGTTCAAAATATAGATGTGTGTTCTTTGATAAAGACCAAAACTTAATTGATTTGTCTGATAAATTACCTATTGGTTGGTTATGGAATCATATGTCTAACTTAACAGGATTTGGTACCCTAGGTGCAAGTAAACTTATGGGATTAGTTGCATATGGTAAATTTAGTAAATATTATTATAATATTTTTCAAACAATATTAGAAGGTCCTATAACTGAAAAGAAACAATCTAAATTTAATTTTATAAAGATAGATGATTATGGAATTAATGATTTAGCATACACATTACAAAAATTTACAATAGATAAAATAAAAGAATATGTGTATCCGATAAAAAGTTGTAATAATCTATGTGTTGCTGGTGGTGTTGCATACAATGGTTATATGAATGAAGAATTTACAAATCATTATGAAAATGTATTTGTACCACCTGCTGTAGGTGATGAAGGACAAGCAATTGGCACATATCAACACGCTGATTACACATTGAATAATAACGTACACATATCAGAAACATTTGCTGGTAAAGAGTATGATTATAATGGAATAGAAGAAGTAAATTATAAAGAAGTTGCACAGGCCATTGCTAATGGTAAAATAGTAGGTTGGTTTCAAGGCAAATCAGAAAGTGGCAATCGTGCATTGGGTAATAGATCAATACTTGCAGACCCACGTAATCCTAATATAAAAGATATTATTAATCATACTATAAAGATGAGAGAAGACTTTAGACCTTTTGCACCTGCTGTTTTAGAAGAACACTATAAAGAATATTTTGATACAAGATTACCCAGTCCTTATATGAGTAGAATATGTAAAGTTAAAACTGATAAAGTACCAGGCATAACACACAAAGATAATACAGCAAGAATACAAACTGTTAATAAAAAATTTAACGAAAAGTTTTATAAAATTATAAATGAGTTTTATAAGATAACAGGTATTCCAATGTTATTAAATACGAGTTTTAATTGTCAGGAACCTATTGTAGAAACACCTGAACAAGCTATTAGAACTTTTAAAAGAACATCCTTAGATTTATTAATCATAGATAAGTATATTATTAGAAAGAACAATTAAATGAATTATTTTGATACATTAGAAAAAAGAAGCCACGTCAAAAAATATGATATGACTAAAATACCACCTAAAGAAAAAATAGAAAGAGCATTATGGAAAGCGTGGAAAACTTCGCCATCAAAAAATCAATCAATGGCATATCAATGTTTGGTATGGGGACCTGATAAAGAAATACACAAACAAGCAATACACAATTTAGTAACTAAATCACATAGAGCAGTTGAAGAAAAAGCAGTTGAAGAAGGTAGACAAAAAATTGTTCAACAAGGTGCAGGTCAATTTCCTAATCCTTATTATGAACACGTGGCATTTAATCCATATTTGTTTACTATTCATAGTAGAGTTTCAACTCCAAACAGATATTATGAAGCACAAATAAAAAAAGGACATCATTACGAACAAGGATTTGAAGATAAAATTGAAAAAATTATAGATTCAGTAGCAGTAGAAGTAGGAATATTTGCAGCTAATTTAGGTTATTATTTACTAGAAGAAGGTTTAGATATAGCATACAACTCTTGTTTTAGAAGAAGACCTGAAGAATGGCATAAAGTAGGATTAACTATGGTAAAGACAAGACCTATAACAATGATATCCTGTGGATATGCAAAAAGATTTAGAAGACAAGATTTAAAATTAACAGGTAAAGAAGATTGGGATAGAAGACCTGAACTAGAAGAAATCATAAAATGGATGTAGATTTACAATTATTCAAAAACATAATGAATGAGGCCAGACACAATCCTGACCTATTAGATTCTTATAGTCCAAATCAATTTAAATCAAAAGAGGTATTAATCAATCACATCAACAATTTAAATATTTTAGATGACAAATCTGAAATTATAATACTAGGAAGTTGGTATGGCAGTATATTAATTCCTGCATTTAAACAAGTTAAAAGAATTACTGCTGTAGATTCAGATGAAAATATTATTAATATTGCTAAAAATAGATTGTTTAATCATTATACAAATGTAGATTTTATATGTGATGATGTTTTTTCTACTTTCAGAAATCAATATGAAAAGGCTACTTTGTTTATCAATACTTCTTGCGAGCATATGAAACCTATGAAAGAGTGGGGATCAGCACCAACTTATAAAAATCCTTGGTGGGACAGAGTATCACCGGCTTACTTTGCTTTTCAATCAAATAATATGAGAGATATTGAAGGACATATTAATTGTGTAGATAGTAGTGGTGAATTTGAAAAACAATTACCAGATAATGCAAAAGTTTTGTATAGAGGTCATATAGAAGATAGTAGAGGACATAGATTTACATTAATAGGCAAATTATGAGTAGAGTAATTTATAGTTTTTACATTGATATACCTGAAGATGAGTTAGATATATTTGATAAGAATGTTTTAAGAAAAGATCAAGTACCTACAAATATCAATACTAAAAAACAATTCAAAGATAATTACTTTAAGTTATTAGCAAATAAAAAATGGTATGCTGAATCAATAGGTATAGATTTTTTGATGTTTGAGTATGATCTTCGGTACCAAAAATTTGCACTAGAAATTAAAAGACATTATCCGTTTATTACAACTTATAATGTAGTTAACTTTTACAAACTAAAATTACTATATGAGTTATCAAAGACTTATGATGAAATACTTTACTTGGACTTTGATGTAGTATGTTTAACTAAAGATAACTTTTTTGATACTTGGAATTTAGATAAAGGTATAGCAGTATTTGACAATACTTACAAAGTTAATACTATGGAAACTATTACTAAAGAAACTCAAACTATTAGAAGTCCTACAGCAAAGTATTATAATGCTCAGGCAATGTTAATGGAAAAGAATTTAAGTCCTAAAAACAAAGTTATTAACACAGGTATTATAGGTGCAAATAAAGAACATATAGATAAACTAAAATACTTTGATAACTTTAATAGTGATATTAATACAATGAAAAATTTAACAACAAACTATGATGTATTTCCTAAAAAGATTGTAGATTTTTTTGGTTATGATAATGAAACTTTGTTTAGTGTTAAGTTAAACGAACACAATGTACCTGTACAATGGTTAGATAATCAATGGCATTATTTTTTTGACACACAAGGTTTTATACCAAAAGAAACTAAATTTGTACACGCAATTAATAAAGACTTTGATTGTTGTTGGAGACGATACTATGCTTAAGATATGTACTGTATATTTTGATGGTTTCTATACGCCAGATTATGTTTCAAAACTTTATAGAAGTTTAAAAAGAAACTCTACTATACCATTTGAGTTTGTATGTATTAGTGATACAGATGTTGAAGCAGATGTTGTGTTACCTTACAATCATCAAAGTAATATTAAGAAACATTGGCATAAATTAAAATACTTTAGTCCTCAATTCGCTAATCAGAAACCTGGAGATGAGATTATAATTATGGATATTGACCAAGTGATTACGGGCAATGTAGATGAATTAATTGGGCATCCTGTATCAGACAATGAATTGGTAACTTATGGTCAATGGTGGGATAGTAAACTAAAATTAAATGGTGGATTTTATAAATTTAAATCTGGTAGTTTAAAAAGTATATGGGATGACTTTGCACTTAATCCTGAATATTGGCAGTTGCACTATTACAATAATGGTGACGTACATACAAAATATTACGGTGAACAAAACTATGTAAATTGGAAAATACAAGAACATAATATAAAATTAACTCTCACACCACAACAATGGTTATGTAAATATACAGATGACTTTAAACAAAATTTAGAGTTGAATAAGGTATATAGTAAAAAATTTGATACAGACTATATGATATTAGATGATGTTAATAAATATATTAAAATTGTACACTTTACTGGTGTAGGAAAAACAATTCACAACTCTAATGCTAAATTTATAAAGGATAATTGGTATGACTGAATATAAAAAGAGAGAGATGGAAATACGAAAAAGAATGAAAGAAGTTGAAGAAAGAAGTAAAGAACACGAAATATTAGACACTTTAAAAAAATGTCAAAGAAATTGGGATTACAAAAAGTTTAATTCTAAATCTAAAGAGCAACAACAATCTATAGTTTACGAATTGTTATATACTGCTCAAAATTCTCCTAGTAAACAATATGAATCTTATTTTGATCTTTACTATACAGCTGATAGAGAAGTTATACAAGAAATATCCAGATATACTTGGGGAACAACACATAGAAGAACCCCACCAGCAAATTGGAGAAACTCACAAGCAAATGCTAGTATCTATATTATATGGGTTGCAAAAGAACCTGAAACAACATTAAATTGTAACGCAGATGGAACATTAAAAGATAATACACACCACGAAAGATGGCTTAATGCTTATGTCAGTATTGGAATTTCAATGGGCTTAACAGCACGTGCAGCTGTAAAAATGGGTATGGTTACTGGATTTAATAAAAGTCATAATGACATAAACGGTGATGACTTTTGGGAAAAAAAATTAGGCATATTAGACGAAATAAATGCAGGAACTAAAAAGATTGCATATGGACTTGGTATAGGTTATCAACAATACACAAAATCTCGTTGGGTATCAGATGATACTGAATTGATGATAGGTGCAGCTAATGGTAGTAAAATAACATTAACTGAGCAAGACATACATCCTAGAACAGGATTTAAAATGAGAAAAGCAAAAATTGTTGATATTAAAAACAGAGCAAATGAAATAGAAATTGATCCATATGGCGTTGAACATATGTTACCTGAAAATACAAACATTTTAATTAATGGTTGGAGAGAGCGAAAAATTAAAGTTACAGAAATAAAATGAGAATAATTTGTTGTAGATTTGGTAAAAAGTTTACAGATTGGCACGTTAACAATCTTAAACATATGATAGACAATTATTCTGGTCTATTTTATGATAGTTTTGAAGTAATAGAAAATGACATTTATGGTAATTGGTACAATAAACTTCAAATGTATGATAAATTTAGAGATGGTCAAAACTTATATTTTGATTTAGATGTTATTATCTATAATAAACTACCTGATTTAATTAGAAAAGAATTTACATTATTGAATGATAGTTGGTGGAGAGAACCAGCACATACACCTCTTAATTCATCTATTGTATCTTGGACAGGTGATGTATCACATATTTGGAAAAAATTTAAATCAAATGAAGACTTATACTTAAAGCAATACAACAAAGGTAGTGATGAATTTTATTATAAAGAAATAGATTTTAGAACTTACGATAAAATATGTCCATCTATCAAAGATTATCTTTATGAGGAACCTAAAGATTACAGTATTGTAACATTAGGTCAAATGCACCATATATTAGAAAAGGGTTGGACAGGATGGTGGTCTGATTATTTAATTAATTCAAAAGCAGTTTGAAGTGCCTCTATTTTAGTTTTTGCCTGTCTTATTTTTTTCTTTAAATCTTCATTAGTAGAATTTCTAATTTTTTCTAATTCAAATAATGCTATTTTGATAGCAAATAAGTGATCAGCATTATCTTCATCTTCAAAAATAGATTTTACTAAAGTTGGAAAAAAGTTACTATCTATCTTATTATTATCAACTAATAATCCATCTCTTTTTGCAATCTCCATAACTTTTGTTTCAAAGATTTTTTGTTCTGCTTTCTTTTTTTGATATGTGTTCTCGTGTAGATCATCAACGGTTACTATACTTGTTAATTCTTTAAATGAAGGATTGTTTTCATCAAAAGGAATTATAGTAGGCATAATTTGTTTTTTATCTTCACTTGTTGTTAATATCTCTATATTTTTTCTATCGTTATCTATAAAATAAGCACCAATTAAATTTTCTTTAGTTATCATAATTATCCTTTAAGTAATCTAGTAAGTTTGTTTGAGGTATCCAACCCATATTAGATAGTGTACCAATTTTAGCAACATTATCTTTTCTTTCGTATATTGTTCCCATTCTTTTATCTTTTATAGTCATATTTATATGGTCAAAAATATCAATCAATTTATTTGAAATACCTGTACCTACATCTACAACTTTTAGTTTTTTAGGTAATTTGTTTACAATTAAGAAACCTACTGCTGTTAGTATATCATCTATGTGAATAAAATCTCTACTATGATCTATGTTAATGTAATCAACATCATTTTTTAATATCTTTGGTATTAACATTTGTTCTCTAGCACCTGGACCATAAACAGTTGTAAATCTCATACCTAAAGCATTATGTGGTGCAATTTGTTCCATATAAAACTTACTCATTGCATATGGATTACGCCAAGGTTCTTTTGCAGTAGATGAACTAGCATATAAAATTTTAGGACCATTTTTAAATTGATTGAATACTCTATATGTTGCTACAACATTATTTGTCCAATACTCAACAGGATTATCTAAACTATCTCTTACACCTGATAGACCTGCTAAATGTATTACTAAATCTACATCATAATCTAAATCACAAGTAAGTAAATCATTACCTGTTTTTTTATCTAAACAGATTAATTGATGTTTGTCTTTTAAAAATGATTTTAGATGTTGACCTATGAAGCCTTCACTGCCTGTTAATAATATTTTCATTTTGTTTCATTACGATTTTCTTATCCTCAAATAATATGTGTTAATTGATGTTGGTGTTCCGTCTGGAAATTCTTGTGCTCTGTAATCATCACTTACTTGTCTTGTTTGATAATTACCTGATCCATTTAATCTAGTATCACTCATACCTGAACCTCTTATATTACCTGATCCTGAAACACCTAAATTATAATCTAATTTATATCCATCATTAGAATCAGCCGCTGTTTGTCTTATCCAACCTTGTACTAAAGATTTCCAATCAGCAGAAGCATATTCTTGTAAATTGTTTCCTGCATTTATATAAAATGGATTTGTATATGATGTATCTGATCCATTAATTCTTTGCAAATAATAACTTGTAATTGTAGTAGGTTGATCTAAAGCTTCACCAGAAGCATCCTCTAAACCTGCATTTGTATATGCTGAAGTATCTGCTCTTGTATCTAAAAATATCGGTGTTGCACTTACTAAAGTTGATCCTGTAACACTAGTGTTTGTACTAATATGATATGTTCCTGCTTGTTGAGTACCTGTTGAAGCACTTGTTAATAAATCTATTGCAGGATGTAAAAAAGTATCTTTAACATCTTGTAAATCCATTGCCTGAATATGTCCACTTGCGTTCATATATGCAGGCCAAGTTTTACCTGTATCAGCAGTTGGACTTACACTTGCAATTGATTGACTAACTTTATCATATGTAACCGTAACTACTGAAGGTTCATCTGTTGATGATTCAGGAGGAAAAGAACTATTTGTTTGTATCATAGAACCTGCCTGTAATCTTGTATCTGAAATAGTACCTATATTACCACCTGAACCAACAACTGATAATGATACACTTGGACTTAATGAATATTGATAAATGATTTGGTCTACAATTGAGTTGACCTCTGCTGAGGACATCTCTTTTAAATTTCCACTATCGTTTTTTAAAGGTGATCTTACTGCCATAATATATTCTTTCTCATATACTTATACGACTTCTAATTATGCACCAGCGCCATATAATGATTTTAAAACTCCTCCAGATGAGTTTAGTATTTGTAAGTTTACAACTGATTTAAGTTGATCTTGTCCTACAGCGTCATCAGCAATTTTAGCCTCACCTATTGAATCGTCTGCAAGATCACTACCTGATAATGCACCAGGAGCAATCATTGAACTTGTAATTGTGTTTGAATCTCCAGTTGTAATAATTGTACCAGTAGTATCTGGTAAAGTTATTGTTCTATCTGCTGTTGGGTCTGTTACAGTTACAGTAGTTTTAAATGTGCCAGCAGTAGAACCATCAAACTCAATTGATTCATTGAATAACGGTACAGCATCAAAAGTTAATGCCTTGTTAGTTGCTGAAGAAGTAAATCTTGGTATACTAGAGTTTTCATCTACACTTAATAATCCACTACCTGTTTCTAATTCACTTACTCTTAATGTATCTAAAACAGAAAGTGTACTAGTGTCAACTGATCTAATATTGTTTCCACTAATTTCTACTGAACCGAAAGTATGTGTAGTACCAAGAGCAGTTAAGTTATTTGGTATAGATACATCATTTGGAAAAGAAAAAGTAATTGTATCTTGTGGAGTTACAGCTGTTTGTATTTGATTAGCAGTACCTAAAACCGTTAAAGTATCACCACCACCAACAATCTGCGTAGTAGATGTTTCATCAGCAATAGTCCACCCAGCAGTTGATGTTGCAATACTAATTGTTTCATTCATAGCGTCAACTAAATTAGACGCACTAATAGATCCTGATAGATTTGCAATATCACCGAATTGATTAGCTGATAAGTCGTTAAACTCCAGTCTAAACTGCTCTAGTGTATCTGTTTCTGCTATAAATTTTACAGCCATTATTTTTTACCTAAACATCCTTTTATTAATTCTTTAATCTCTTTTAATTCAGACTTTAAATTATTTATGTCTTTAACCACATTTCTTATCTTATCTCCTTGTGATTCTCTTTCCTGAACTCTTTGCATATAAAGTTGATATTCACTTTTATTTGTATTCACAATAGCATTAGAACCTATATCTCTAACTAAATTTGTGTGTCCTTCAACTTTTAAAAATTTACTCATTATACTGCCAATGCAATTCCTCTCATATCTCTAATTACAGGTGGGTATGAAGAATTTGATCCTTTCATAACTACTTTAATTTCAAACGCTGTAAATTCGTTTAATCCTGTAGCAGAGTATTTGTATTCTTTAAATGTTTCATTATCTTCAGCAGGAGTAATTGTTGTATCTTCTCTTCCTGTTGTGTTAAATGGAATCCAAGCTAAGTCATCTATATTTCTTACTTCTTCGGAAGATGATGTTCTAAAATAAACTTCTACACTTGAAGTTGATCTTATATTAGAAGTTAATCTTACATCTAAAGCAGTTGTAGGATTATCTAATAATACTGGTTTAGTTAAGTACACAGCAGCAGTTGATGTTCCTACATTTTCTGTATCTGCAACATAATTTACATCACCTGATTGTGGTTGATTTAATCTGTTTTGAATTGTAAATGCACTACATCTTTGTAAATCTATTACTGGAGAAACTTTTGTATTACTAGTTGACATAACACAATTTACAAATAATGATTTACTTCCTGTCATTTCATTTGTTTCATTTATTGAACTTGCAACCATTCTAGGAGCAGTAAAGTAAATATTATCATTTGCAATAACATTTATAGAACTTGCACTACCTGTTAATTGGAATTCTGTTTCACCACCATTTATTGATCTACCAGTTGTAGGTCTCATATTGTAGGATAAACTTGTACCTGGTACAGTCATAGTTTGTAAACTTAAATTCAATACATCATACAATCTATTTTGTGTTGCTGTTACAGCATTTGAACCAATATCTCCTGATTGATTAGGATTAACAATTGATCCTGAGTAAGACGTATTGTGTGTAGGATTAATATCGTAACTATCTAAAGTTACATTAGAAATTTGAGTATATGTTCCATTAATCTGATCAGCACTTAATCCGTTTAAAGAACCGCCTGTAGGAACTCCTGCGATAGTTACATTGTTATTTGTACCGTGCATACCGTGGTTAGGATGTGATACTCGTAATATTGCCGAACTATCTGACAATGTTCTTAAAGGATTGTTCTTTAATGTTTTAGTAGGCAATGCCTCGTTAACAAGTGTAGCAGTACCAGTTACTTGACTAAATTCTGCTCTCTTAATTTTAAATTTAATATCTTCGTTTTGTTCAGCAGTCCAAGTAGAACCGTTTTGTGATTTGAACATAACACCTGCATAAGGTTGTTGTGATATTGTTCTATCAGAACCTAATACTTTTTCTCCAAGTCTTCCAACATAAGCAGTATAGTTATTAGAGTTTGCTAATAATACAAAACAGTATTCAGTATTTTCTTGTATGAAAACAGGACTGTCAAAAGTAAATGTTGTTGCAACTGAAGCGTCTGTACTTGTACTTACTGAACTAGGATTTATAGTCTTTTCTGAAAAAGGTAATATTGTTGAACCAGGATAACCATTTACAACTTCTCTTATTTGTAGAGTTATTGGAATATTTGCGTCTTTACTTCCGAAGTACATATCCATAGAAGTTAAGAATACTCCTCCAGGATCATCAATCATAAATGTTTGTGCTAAAGGATCAACCCAACCAATTGTTCTTGTAGATTGTCTAGTTGAAACTCTATTAATTGTTCTAGTAGATGTAGTATCTGTTCTAACTAATTGTGGTTCTCTAGTAGAAATAATTGTGTTTTGTACTGTTTCTAAAATACCTCTAGCAACGTAATCTGATTCTGCTGAAGTTTCTACATCAAATCTAGTATCGTTTTGAGAACTTGTTAATCTGAATACTCTTGTACCTGTTCTCCATCTAGGATTTGAACTTACTGCAGGATCAGGTATATTAAATGTTCCTGATACTGAACCATTATTATCTGTATCTAAATTTGAACCTAAGGCAGGAGTTACATATGCTGAAATATCTACGTTATCAAAGAAAGCATAAACTCTAGTATTTGGTTTCATTCTAGTAGCAACAAAGTTGATTGTTCTACTTCTAATAAATGGAACAAATGCAACATTAACTATTCTGTCACCAATTGAGTTTCTTACAGTTTGAGGTACTAATCTTTGTCTAACACCTGTTCTTGTTTGATTAACTAATTGTTGTGTAGTTATTTCTGTATTTGTAAATACTCGTCTACCACTTCGTCTAGCACCACCTACATCTCTACTTGAAACATCTGATGGAGAACCTGACCAAAAGTCTTGCCAGTCGTTCCAAACAGTACCTATTTCAATACCTAACAAATTAGGATTACCTAAACCAGAAACTAAACTATCAAATGCACCCACATTATTAATTACTAATTCAGGTGCTCTATTAGTTTCTTTCCATTCATCTGAAGCTGGAGTTAATTCTACTGTACCTGCCCAATTGAATACATCAAAAGGATTGACGTTAACAGTTTTACTTGCAAAAGGTTGATCTATTAAAGTTGTTTCCGTATATGGTAAAGTTAAACAATCACCAGTCTTTTGATAATTTGCAGCTGTTCTATCAGCAGCTAATATAGAAGTACCATCCTCATCTGCCTCAATTAATTTAACAGCATCCTCATTGAAGGTAGGTCTTAATTCACCCTTTGCCATATCCATAGCAGCTTTGTAATCTCTATTTTTTACATTACCTATACCGTGGCCTGTAAAATTATCTACGATAAATCCGTTTTTAAATCTGTCAAATCCTTGTGAGTCTTGTATTTGTAAACTTTGAGCATTACTTTCTAATAAAGACAATTGAGTATAGTATTCTACATTTTCAATTCTACTTTCTAGTTTACCAATATCTCTCATTGTATATCTTCTATTATCAACTCTTTTAATGTTTATATCTTCGGTTGATAAAGTGTAAGCAGGAATATCTAAAGTGTATAGGTGCATTGCGCCATCTAAAGATTTAGGAACTTGTGGGTCTAAAGCACTAGCACCTTTTAATACTTTAAATGAACCTTCTTTGTCTAAAAATATTTTATCTATTCTAGGTAAGTAATATTCAAAATCAGCAGTAATATCTGTTCCAAATTTAACAACATCTACAATTGAAGCAGCATTACCAGTATCAAAATCTCTATCAAAACCACCTGAATTAATAGTTGAGTCATCTGCAACTCTAGGTCTAAAGTCTAAACAATCTCTTAATTGATATGTTCTACCTGTAGTGTCTGAAGTGTAACTTGGTATATTTGCGTAGTCAACAACTCCTGTGTAAGAGTCAACATCAAAGTAATCTCCAGAACCGTGAGTAAGGTAATCAAACATAATTCTTAATGAACCTGTTGGTTCTAACTCACCAGATTTTAATTTAATTCTACCAACATCATAATAGTTATCTCTTTGACCGTTATCTAATTCGTATCTTTCCGTAATATCAACTTCACCTGAAGCACTATAAGTACCAAAAGCTGTTGCCATTTTTACACTTGTTAATTGATAAATGTCTGCCTGACCTAAATTAATACCACCTTGTTTTACGCAATCTGCTAATGAAGTTACATCTTTTGTTGCACCTGATACTAAAGTTTTTGATTTAGAACCAGCAGTTGATCTATTGACCGTTGCGATAATTTTAATTTTTGCATTTGCATAGTTAGAACCAAAATCAAATACACTTGTACCTGCACCTGATGGTTGAGTAAATATAACATTACCCTCGTGGTTATTACCTATTGTCGTTAATACATCTCCTGTAGCACCTAAACTTGCACTACCAATATCATCTATTGAAATTGTATAATCTAGGTCATTAGCACTTGAAGGAAATGTTTCATTTGTTCCAGCAGTAATCTGACCAGAACCACCTGATAGTGTTACAATAAATTGTCTTCTAACAGCAAAACTTGTATCTGTAATATTTGAATTACTAGCAGTTTTTAATGTTTTAATATTGTCATATGGTAATTTAAATATAGAAATATTTTTATTTGCCTCTTGTAATTTTGCTCTTCGTCTTGTTGCAACTGTTTTAGTAGATTGAGCAGCAACAACAGAACCTAAAGTTAAACTACTATCTGAAATAATTGCCTCTACTCTTTTTGTTTCAGTAGTACCACTATCATTTGTAAATGAAATTGAATCTCCTACTTTTAATTCTACTGTAAATCTTGTATTAACACCTGTTACAGAAGCACTAGCGTTTGCAATATCTAAAAATCCTGATATAACAACATTCTCTCCGTTAGTATCTAAAGATGTATCAGCAGTATAAGTTGCTACTCCTGGTCCATAAATTTGTTTAACAGCTGAAAAATCATAACTTCTTACACCTGCAAATCCTACAGCGTCTTTTTGAATTTTTGCGTCTAAAGATGAAACTGATCCTCTAATAACTTCGTTTGCTGTAAATTTTCCGTTAACACTTGAAACGATTACAACACCGTGTAAAGCATTACCTGAAGATGTGTAAGTGTCAACATTAGCAGGAGTTATACCATCTTCCAGATATAATTCAAAATCATTTGTACTTGGATTTCTTACCGTAAATACATCACTAGTTGTTATCGCAACACCACCGATTGTAGCACTTATAGCGTCAAAAGTTATCTGTTGTCCTTCTTTAAATCCGTGAGCAGTTGCACTTGCAACACCTGGACTTGCAACTGTAATTGCTGATACAGCAATTGATGATACAGTTGAATCATCTTCTACCGTAGCAGTTGCATTTGAATTATCTCCTGTAATTTTTTCACCTTTTGTAAATGAAACATTACTTGTTATGTTCAAGTGTGTGAACATATTAATATCAAATAGATAATGTTTAAAAGTTGAATCTGTGATGGATGCACTAGAATAAATGTTAGCAGTAGCAGTACCAGAATTAAATTCAAAACCTTTTGATTTTGCCTGACCTATTGTATAGATACTTGCACCTGATCCTGTATTACCTGTACCACGAACACTTGTAGGTTCATTATACAAATATAAATTTCTATAAGGTAGTGTTTCACCAGCTACAGCACCATAGTCTGGTGTATTGAAAACATTAGTTACTTTAACAAAGTTACCTACATCAAATCTTGTAGGGAAAGCATTTTGTGTATCAAATTCTCTTGCCTTATCAATATCTATAAAAGAAGAACCAATAGTTTCTATTTCATAACCTCTTACATATGCCTTACCTGGTGCTAAACCAGCAGCAATTTTACTTTCTAATCCACCATTAGCGGCAGTATATACTCCTCTATTATTTGCTGATATTAAATGTTCTCTTAAATCTAAATCAAAATCTTTTACAGAATAGTCACCTGATTCGTCAAATGTTCTACGAGCAAAAGTATCTTCTAATACAGCATATTCTGTTGTTCTAACTTGATTTTGTAAAATACCACTTTGCAATCTTAATAATTCTACAAAGTTTGAATCATCAACAGCACCTACAGCTTTTTTCTGTAAGGTTAAATCTATTTTAAATCTATGAGCACCTGGAGCGTTTGTGTTTGAAACGCCTTGAGCATTATCGTTTAAAGTATTATCTTGTGTAGGAGTTACAAAAGATTCTGTAACTAATAATCCTACTCTATATGAAGGTGTGTTTGTATATTTGTCAAGTATAATTGTTTGTTCAGCAACATTAACCATAAATCCATTAATGTAATATGATCCTGCTTGTACCTGAGCAGCAGAACCTGTAGCACAAGTATTAACTATTGCAGTTACATTAACTGTATCACTATTTGTTCCTGTAATTATTTCTCCGTCAGCAAATTTAAATTCATTTTTATTATTTCCACCTGACTTACTATATTTTACAAATAAAGTATCTGGATCTGTTCCGTCTGTTGCACTTTGATTTACAATTGTTGCAACAACACCTGAAGTTGATCCTGTTAATACAGTACCATTAGTAAAATGTGCTAAAATATTTGTACTATCAATACTTGTAAGTTTTACAGCATAGTAATTTAAATCATAGCCAATCTCGCCAGGAATAACCATAGCGCCTTTTTCAAAGAAATGGTCACCTAGTTTTTCAATTTGGTTTTGTAAGATTGTTTGTGATTGTGTTAACTCTCTTGCCTGAACAGCAAATGCTGGTCTAAAAAGTATTCTATGAAATGATTTGCTTTCCGCAAAATCATCATAGTAAGGCGAGAGGTTAAAGTCTGTTGGACTTGACATTTAAATACCCCTAAAATTCTATGACCAGTTTAATGTTTTCCGTTTGATCTGGTGCTCTTTGTATCGGTGTTCTATTTTCAATATAAAGTACATCACCTGAATTATGGTCTATTTCAGGAACTGCATATCCTGAAGTAAACGAAACATTGTTAACTGTTCCTGTTGATGAAGTGTCAGGTGTTCCTGTAGGAGAACTACCACCTTGACCTGTAATAACATTTGCACCTGAGAACGCCGTTAAATTACCATTTGCGTCCACACCAGCATCATTATGTCTTGTTTGAATGTAATATAAAATATTGTTTGTTGAATCCCACTCTACAACTTTACCAACAGCACCTGTTGTTGCCTGATTAATTTCTTCATCAACTGTAAATGTACCTGGTGTTGGTGAAGCAGCAATTTTAATTGCCTTTGTTAATCTTGCCGTATTTGAAGTTACTGCTAAAGAAGATTTTGTAGGATCTCTTAATAAAGCAATTTTTCTAAAGTCATTAACAGCAGAAAAGTCGCCAGAGTTTGCACTTTCTGTTCCTTCTAAACTTGTGTTCATCATAACAAAGAAAGCACCTAATTCTTCTTGTGCATTTGCACCGTGACCACCTTTAGGTGGAATAATTACATCTAATTCTGCACCTGCTAAGTTAGTTGCACCAGCGGCAACTATCTGTGCATTTGAAATTGTACCAAAAGTATAACCTGTACCTGGAGTAGTTACTGTTACTGAAGTTACAAGACCACCACCAACAACTACTGTAGCAACACCACCAGAACCATCTCCTCTAATAGGTATACCTGTAAATGATCCATTTGCACCACCTGAACCAGCAGATTTAATTTTTACTATATCTATTGAACCATCAACAGCAGCAGAAATTACATTTGATTGATCTGACCCTGGACTAGAGTTTGGCGAAACTGCCATAAAATCTGTTGATAAGAAATTTGATTGTTGAGCAGCAGAAAGTGTGTACATATATTTCCACTTGTATCCATCAGTAGTTGTAATTACTGAAGTTGAAACACCAGTAGGTTCATTTGTTGAAACAGCACCACCGTTGTTATCTAAACATTTGTAAATATTTCGTGCTGAAGATAAAACATAAAAAGTTGCGTCAAATAAAGTAGTTGCACCACTATTTGCTGTTTGTTTTACACTTGTTGATCCTGTTGTATATTCTCCATAGTCGTGTCTGTAAATATCATATATCGTACCTGCTATCCAATTTCTTCTTGGAATAACAAAAGCAACATCTGAAGATTGTACTCTTTTAGCAGCAATTAAATCGTCAAACGTATAAAATTCTCTACCTATTGAATCAGCAGGTGTATTTGGTAAAGAATCAGTACCTTCGTAATCTGTTCTTCCATCAGGTCTTGTTGCAGTACCAAAAGGTTGTGGTCTTCCAATACCTAGGTAATATACATTATTTGCTGTTTCAGAAAATGATTCTGAAAATTGTTCAGCGTTGTTTAATCTAAATTTATTTGTTATAATAGCTGGCATAGTTCCTTATTCTTTCTTATATTTATACTACTTTTCATTAAGTTATGTTAATTGTTCCTACCATTGCTGAGTGTGATGTACATTGATAATAAAGTGTTGCTGGAGCGTCCATAGGTATATGAAATATAATAACACCACTAGGTCCTGAAGCATTGTTATTAGTAACGCCAGTATTATACGCAGTACCACCTGTACCTGTTGTAGATTGTATTCTAAATGGGTGTCCACTACTTGTATTTCTGAAGTAATATGTATTACCTTTTTTCAAGTGTAACTCAGGATTATCAGCACTTGTACCTGCTGGAAATCCTGCACCATCAAATCTATATGCACTTGAACCGTTAGCAGTTACTACAAATTGAGATACTGGCGTTGTTGCTTGTACCCAACCAGAACCATCATAGACTAAAGACATACCTGCTGTAGGCGAACTATTAGTTACATCTGTTAAATTGTCTAATGCAACTGAACCACCTGTAGGAGCAGCGGCATTAAATCTACCTTGTGCTGAACTCCAAGTTAAAACATTACCGTCTGCAACACCTGTTATATTAACATCTGTGTGTGCTGAAACGGAAGAGTTTTCATCTAATACTCTGACCCATCCACTACCTGAAGAATAATATGGTCTGTTACCTACACTATCATAAGCATACATTCCTACATATGTTGAAGCTGATGGTAATGAACCAAAACCTGAAAAATCAAATCTTATTTTTGAACCTGCAGTAGTTAAATCAATTGTACCTGTTCCTGATAATGATGATGTGCCAGTTAGGTTTAAATTTGCTGTTGTACTTAATGTTGTACCTAAATTAACTTCCGTAGAACCAATTGTAACTGAATCATTTACTAAAGATGAATTAGGAAGATTTGAAACACTTAACTCTATTCTATTATTTGTAATAGCAGTTGATACTCCTAAACCACCTACTATTTCAAAACTATCACCTAAATTAATGTCAAAGTTAGTAGATGTATCATCACCTATTGTAATTTTTTTATTAACAAGTTTGTCGTTTGAAATAGAACCATCTAATTGAGCATTTGTAATTGTTCCTGATAAAGAACTTGTAGGATAATTTGTTGCGTCTGATAAATCAAAAGCAGGAGTAGCGTCTGTACCACCTAAAGAAAGTTGTACACCACCATATGAAACCGTTGAATTTGTTAAAGAAGTATTATCAATAGATGATAGAGTATTTGTAGAACCTGAAATTGTTTTATTTGTTAATACATCTGCTGATGTTTCAGTTAAAACAGTACCGTCAATAGCAATAGAAACTTTGTCTGCTGTTACAGTAGTTGCAATTCCATTACTACCTTCAACAGTTAGAGTATCGCCTAAATCTACTGCGTGAGATCCAGTATCACCTGAAACAGTAATTGTTGAATTATCTAACTTTGAATTTGGTAAAGATGACAAAGCACTTGAAGGTATATTTGTAATCGTGTTTGACGCACCACTAATTGTTTTATTAGCAAGGACAACTGAATTACTATCAGTTATATAATTACCTGGCGTTAAAGTAGTACCATCACCTAAAGCAGTGTACAATTCATCAAAGTTTGTATTTACTTTGTTTGCACCTTCTCTTAAATTATCACCTGTACCATCATTTGCTGATGTTCCTCTATTTATTAATTGTTTTGCCATTTCTTTTCCTAATCTTTTATACTATTTATAAACATTCCTATGGGGTTGTATCATCAAAAGTTACAGTTGTTTGAGCAAAGTTAGTAACCGTGTTATCAAAAACATCCTGAGAAGTTGCAAATTGTGTAGGCATTGCGAAATTTGTCTTTAATAACTGACCATCTGGATTTGAAGTTGCTAAGAAAATAGCACCTCTTCCATCTAGTGATGTTCTTGTACCTTGTATTTTTATTCCACTTAATTCTTTAAATGTTATTTTACTTGCACCTGAATTTACACCAAATAATGTATTTGCGTATTTGTTTATTGTACCAAATTTAGGTCCTGCATATGCGTACCCTTGTTTAACTTCTACACCATCTATTGTTGCTCTTTTTCTACTAGTCATACTAATTTCAATTGGTGGTCTTGTTAAAGTTATATCTCTTGTATTTGTAGTAAATGGTTCTCTATAATCATCACCTGCGTTCATTAATCCTTCAGTCATATTGTCTGATCTTAAACTTGTGCCATCATCTACTGTTCCTAATCTTCTACCAAAGACAGTTGTAAACAATACATTTAATACATTGAATAATGGAGTATCTATAGCGCCTGATATAATACCAGTAATTGGTGTTCTAACTTTTAAACTTAATCTACTTTGTAAATCAACTTGACCTGTAAAATAAAAACCACTTGTGTGCATAGTTTTTTTGAAACTATCTCGCCAGTCATTAATAGATTGACCAACTTTTATTACATAAGAAAAATCTTGGTAGTATAAACTATCTTGTATTTTCATTGTTTGTTCAGATACATAACCATCTTCATTTAAAAATTTACCATCTGTATCTGCAACAGAAACTACATTAATTGTAGCACTAGCAACATCTAATCTACTTACTGTTGCTGATCCACTACTTGTTGATGTTATAGTTTCATTTAAAATAAAATTAGTATTTAAATCTTTTACTTTTAATAAACTTATATCAGCATTATAACTTGCAAGTGTACCAGTTGCACCTGAAGTAGCACCTGTAATAGTATCATTAGAATTAAAGTTACCTGATTTGTTAGTAAGTAATAAACAGTTTCTAAATTTAATTGTTGGAGATGGACTGTTTTGATAACCTTCTCCTAATTCGTTTGTTTTTAATCCTATAACTCTACCTATTTCTGTACCGTGTGCTAAAACATTTGCACCTGTACCACTTGATGTTATTGATACTTTAGGTAAGGAAGTGTAACCACTCCCTCTATTAACTAAAAATATATCTGTTATATCATTTAAGTCGGAGTTTGTAGCACCTTCCATAACAATTTTGTTTCCAAAATAAATATCGCTTCTTTGTGTTTCGTCTTCAAGTACAATATGATCTTCTTCATTTGTTCCTGGTGTTCCTGACTCTTGTGTGAAACCACCATTGACAACAGAAACAAATCCTTCTGCATTAACTCCTTGCGTACCTGTATTATCAAAAACTAAATCATCTCCTACTGAATAACCTGATCCTGAATTATCAACGACTATTTCTGATACAGGTCCTGAACCAATATCACTAATAGCAATATCAGCACCAACACCACCACCTATCACAGATAAAAAATCACCAGTAGAATATAAGTTACCATCATTTGTAATTGTTTTTAATCCTGGTATACCTGTAACATTTGCTTTTATAAAATATCCATCTGTATCATTAGAGGTTCCTGTAACTTCTTCATCAATAACAAAAGTACCTGTCATTGAGTTTATATTAAGTACAAATTCAGAAATTTCTATATTTCCGATTACAAATTTCTTTACTGATTCTATAATAGCAGTTGCATTAGAATTATTGCCTGTAATTGTTCTACCAACTAATTGTGTTGTATCACCAACTGTAGCTTTAACTCTTATAACTTTTTGTGTGTTCCATTGTCCATCAGATACACGTAACATTTGTTCTCTAGGATAAAATGTTTCTGATACTTGATTAAATAATATTCTAAAAAATAATTCGTGTCCTTTTTGTGTACCTTTCATACGGTACATAGATTTAATGTTTTTAATTAAATTTCTTTTGTTTAATCCATTTGCTAAATTTTCAGGTATTGTTTTTAAAAATTCATCTCTAAATTTTGATAAAAAATTTGATATTACTTTGTCTGGATCTCTAAAGTTTGTTAAATCCTGAATACTATTTACAGGATTAGGAAGATAATTATTAATAATTGCTTGAGCACCTGAAGTGTTACCAATTATAGTTTCATTTAAAGAAAATTTGTCTTGTGCTGTTATAAAAATTTTATTAGTAGATAAATCTTCAGCAACAACTGTAGCAGTTGCGTTTGATGTAGCACCTTTTATTGTTTCACCGACTGTAAATTTACCAAATACTGAATCTTCAAAAATTATTTTATCGCCTTTGTCTTGTTGCGTTTTTTCTGAAGTTATTTTTGAACCGTCTAATAGTAAATTATCTGTAAGACCTGTTTCGTTTTCTAAGGTAATACCATCTGTGGTTTCAATACTAGTAACCTGCAAACAAGCAGATTCCATAAATTGATAATAAGTTTTTAAGAATTGAACAAACTGTGGGTGGTCATCAATTACAAAATCAGGTAATTGACTAGTAATGAGTGTTGAGATTTTATCATTAAACTTTGCCATAGGACATTAGTAACTTGATGTTGTTGTGTACCCTACTCCTGCCTCGGAAGAACCACCTACAAAGGTATCTTCAGAAACATTTACAATTGTATTAGCAACATCAATTTCTAAAATTTGATCTCTTACAGGTACAACATCATTTGAACTAGGAGTAACAGTTATTTCAATTTTACTAGAAGCAGAACCTCTAATATTTGAAATAGAAGCAACACTTAAAGAATTAAGAGTAACTTGTCCTGAAGAATAATCTATTGTGCCTTGTGTAGCATTTTGTATTGTTTTAATACCACTTACAAGATAATAAACTCTAACATTTCCCATACCATCATCATCTAAAAACATTTCATTACTATTACCTGATATTTTAAAACCAGTAGATGATAAAACTGCTTCGTGTCCTGAATGAGGATTGTAAATTGCATTTCTAAAGTAAACATCATATTTTGTAGATGAATTAATTGTAGGTGTAAAATCTTTTCTCATTTTAACGGTTGTAATATTAGATAATATTGAACTATCTACATTATCAATTATACCTGCCATTTTAGAAAATCTAAACACACCATCAAATGCTGATAAAGTATTTGTATTGTAATTTGTTATCGCACTTATAATATCTGACTTTAAAGTGTCTGGAGTTTTAACAGTTGAGTTTTTATTATACTTAGCATTAACAACTAATATTATTGAAGTTATAATTGGGTCAACTATTTCTGGTCTAACAGAAGCAACATTGTAATTTTTTAATTTTGTAACTATATCTAATTTTGTTGCGTTAGTTAATGGTGCACCTGACTGACCTTTGACTGCAATCTTAACAACACCGTAAATAGGTGTTTCATCATCTTCACCACCCCAAGCACTTATAGAAGTTGCATTAGGATAAATTGATTTTACTAAAGTTTCGTAATCAGTTGTAGTAACTGCTCTGTCTTGTGATGTATATTGTAAAGGTGCATTAAATCTAATTGATTCTTTTGTTTCAGGAATAGAACCACCTTGTGCTGCTGTTTTAGTTACAACAGTTACATCTGAAAATCCACCTACTGAACCTTTTGCTGTGAAATTTGATGTGCCGTTTGCGTCTTCTAAATTTGAAACTACATATTCTAAAGTTATAATATTACCATCTGCTAATTTTTTACCTAATATATCATCTCCAAAATAAATTTCAAATTTACCTGTATCTGTTTCTGATAGAAAATATGCCTTTGATGTATTATCTAAACTTTTTAATCCTGTTGCTAATGTATAAACTTCAGTTGTTGTATCACTAATAGAAGTTTGTACAGTTACTTTTAAAGTTGTTGTATCAGCATTTACATTTGGAATTACAAATCTTTGGTCAACATCTGTACTATCAACTGTATATTTAAAATTTACTAAAGTGCCTTCATATAAAGTTATATTTGAAAATTTATAAACACCATCTTGTGGTGATATTGTAATATCTTCATTAGTTACAAAATTATAATCTATATTATCTATCTTTGCTGAAAATGTTGTTCCTTTGTCCATTGTAACTGAAGAACCAGTAGCGTTGTTTAAAGTTATGTCAACAACAGCAGTAGGTGATTTTGCTGATGAAGGAGTATATCCTAACATCTTTGCTAATGATACTACATTTTTTCTAATATCAGCAGAGTCAAGGTACATTTCATTTGCAACCATATTAGCATTGAAACCTAGGTAGTGTGTATTGTATGCTAAAGTGTCTAACAAGACAGCAAAACCTGAACCTTCAAAATTGTAATCTGAAAACTCTGGTTGATCTTGTAAGAATGATTTTAAATTTGATTTTATTGCGTCAAAATCTAAATCTGCTACTACGAATTTATTACTTGCCATATTATCTTAATCTTTCTAAAAATGTTTCTACTTCTACTGGTGAATTTGATCCAACAACGTAAAACATAATTTTTAATTCATAACTATTTCTATCAATATTAGGATTTGCTAATATTTGTTGTAAACTAATTCTTGGTTCAAAATTATTTAAAACTTCAGCAACCTTTCTTTGTAAATTAAGAGCAGTTAGAGGTGTCATTGGTTCAAACAACAACGATCTAACATCACTTCCTATTTCAGGATGAAAAGGTCTCTCATAATGATTTGTATTAATTAAATTTCTGACACTTCTCTTTACTGCCTCTACATCTGATAATTTATTAACATCATTTGTAATAGGATTACGACCAAAATCTAAATCTAAATCTTTATAGATTCTATTTGCTCTTTTAGAGTTGTTATTAGTGCTAGCATCATAGTTTGACATATCTCTTATATTTATACGCTAACCAGAGAAAACATTAGAAGAACCTTTAGTCATTGCACCAGCGTCTGCACTATCGCCTACTCTTGCAACTGATAAACCACCTACTCTTACAGTTGAAGAACCTGCATTAACTTTTGCCACGTGAGGCGCACAAGGTGGTAATGGTGGAAAAGGGTGTGATACAGTTGGATCAGTAACCCTTGCAATTAATATACTATTTGCAAAAACAGTTGATTGTCCTGGTGTGTTTAATGTTGTTGTACCAGCACAAGCGTGTCCTGTACTTAAACTATCCCCTTTTCTACAAACTTTTGGCATTATGCACTTCTTTTACTTGCTTCTAATTTCGCTTTTGCGATTGCTCTTCGTTTTTCAACCATTATTGATTGTCTTATTTTTCTTCCCATAGGGATTTTTACTGAAGTTTGTATTTTATTACCTTTTTTAGTAATAAATTCAACTCCTATTCGTTCATCTTTAAAATCACCTTGAACAGACATAACTGCCTTCTTCAAACTCATTGATTCTTTCTCTTTTTCGTCACCTGCTTCATTCCAAAACTTAAATATTCTCATTTTTGCCATTTTTATGCTCCATTAAATAAATCTTCATTGTTTAAATCGTATTTTACAGTATCTTCCCAAGAATCATCATCTTTTTCGCAACGACAATGTGTACAACAAACAGTTTTTTCTTTTTCTCCGTAATCTTGTAAACATTTTTCGCCACAATGCGATTCGTGTCCGCAATTTTGACAATATTTTTGTGAATTTACCATATTACTATTTATAGTTAAAATTTACAACGTGTTTTGTGTTGCAAATTTTCAATTTGTCTTAATCCATCAAGTGATTCGCTCATTGATTCGTTGGAATTATCAAATTCTGGTCTATAATCGCAATTTTCTTTGATTTTTGTACAATTTACGAGAACAAAAAGAGAACATAACAAAAAAAGTGTAATTATTTTCATATTTTCGGGATTATTTTGTTGACTTTAGGGTCTTTTTCCTATATTATAGTATGTATATGATGACAAAAACACAAAAAACAAACAATTTGACAATAGTAAGAAACGTTGCTTATAGTCAAATTAAAAAAATGAAGAAAAACATCAAAGAAATCGTTGAAGTTGACAAAGAACTTTTAGATATAATTGATATTAATATGAAAAATGCTATTAATAAAATTATACACGATTATAACTTTAAAAAAATAAACCAATAAAGAAACACTATGATAAAATATAAAACATATCCAGTTGACAATTCAAAAACTATTTTTGTACCTACTCGTATTAATAAATCAGTTGTACATAGAACAATGAAAAAAAATAGTAAAGACGCTATTTTTAGATCAGTTGAACTTTCAAATGCAAAAAAATTAGAAAGTGATTTAAATTTAGATGAAGTTGTTGCTAAAAATCAACTAAAAGAAAAAATAACTAAAGTTTTATCTACTCTTACACCAAGAGAAGAAAGAGTTATAAGAATGAGATTTGGTATCGGTTTGAATACTGATTATACTTTAGAAGAAGTAGGTCAACAATTTAGTGTAACCAGAGAAAGAATTAGAATGATAGAAGCAAAAGCTTTAAGAAAATTAAAAGATCCTAGTAGAACTAAAGAATTAAAAGATTATTTACAAGTTGCATAACAAAAAGGAGAAAAAATATGACTAACATTTTCGCAATAACAGGAATATTATCGTTGATATTTGCCGCTGGTGCCATAGAAGATTGTAACGGTGCTTGTATCGGACAAGAAAATTGGACTGCATTTTTTATTTGCTTGACAATCGCTATAATTTCTGTTATACTAACTATATTAACTATGAAAAAGGAGACTAACTAATATGATAAAAGTAGAAAAAACAGCAAAGACACTAGACGAAGGAATTAATAACTTAATGGCTTGTGCTAAACAAGACTATGTAAGAATGTCAACAATGGGTGGCAAAGAACTTACTGGTTATTCTAAAGAACAAGTTGATAATTGGGATATGAAAACAAGAGTTACACAAGGTAAGAAATACATTAAAGTTGTACACGATACTGGTGTTTTTTGTTTTATCGCAAAAGAAGACTTTAAACATTTTAAAAAAGGTGATATATTAAAGGCGGCTGGTTGGAATGCACCTGCATTAAATTCACCACGAGGTAATGTATTAACTGGTAACTATCCAATTCAATGGACAGGACCTTTATATTTAAAATAACTAACATAGGAGAACATTATGACAAATGAACAATTACGAAACGAAATTATTAACGTTGCAAAGAAAGTTGGTGCTACAGATGTGAATGTAGTTTGTGGTTCTTTGTTTTGTAAATTCAATAAGAATATTCACAACGTAATGGCAAATAATCTTAAAACTGTACTGCAAAAGTTTTTTGATAAAAAGAAACCAAATGATACTTTGGTTAAAATGTCAGGTGCCCTACCTGATTATGAATATGCCTACGACTTTACACCTGTTGTAGATTTTAGATTAAACGAATACGGAATTTAGAGTTACCCTATAAGGGTTGTTTTTTCCCACCGAGGCTAGAAACCTCGGTGGGTTTTTCTTATCTACCAATTATTATTTGATTTTGGCGAATAGTGACCTAATATTTTATCTTTGTTTGGTCCGTGTTTAACTATGTAACCAGACGTTCCACCACCATTGATGTCAACTTCTTTTCTGGCACTAAACATAACCTTTACTTTTTTTTCTTGGTCTTTTGCTTTACTATATTTTTCAAGCACTCTTGTATGTCTATCCATAACACCCTCCTTTTAAAAGTTAGGTGCGTTCCTTCGGCATTGCCTACTTCCGTCCGTTTCAGGATGAACGATTATAACTATTTATACGCTAAAAGATGTACCACAACCACAAGAAGAAGTTGCTTTAGGATTATTAAATACAAAGGCAGATTCAAAGTCATCATAAGTATAATCTAATTCCATACCTGTTAAATACAATTCATTAATTCTATCTACAACTAACATATCATCAATAACAATATCTTCCCTTTGTTCTTCATCTGTAAAAGACCAATCATAATTAAAACCAGCACAACCACCACCTTTAACAGAAAGTCTAACAAACTTCTTGTTATGTTTCTTTCTTAATTCGCTTAATCTTTTATATGCGTTGTCTAGTATTGTAATCATTCTAATAAGGTTGCCACTAAATGCACTCTATCAACTTCACTACCATTAAAGAAGTTGTGATATTTTGTATTGTCAGTTATATAAGCAGCGCCATCTGAAGGCATATGAAATGCTGTGTCTTCTATAACCATAATATTACCTTTGTTTGTTATAATAGGTATGTGTATTCTTTTTTCAGGATCTCTATGCCAACTTAAACAAGTACGACTTGGTTTCATTAAGAAACGAATACGACCTATTTTAAAATTTTTCTTAATAAGGTTATAAACCTCTTCAACATAAGACCCTTTAAACTCTGGACAGATTTCTGTATATTTGTGTTCTTCAACAAAAGGCAATCTTTGTTCTTCAACATTAGTGGTATCAGGCATTGTCCAATAAAGACCTCTAACATTACCACCAGAAATAG
>Ga0209630_10000464_pt1 | contig 45842 bp, 40 predicted proteins | sample COG_01_FD_184745 | JGI IMG/M metagenome (GOLD analysis project Ga0209630, IMG submission 184745) | Pelagic Microbial community sample from North Sea - COGITO 998_met_01 (SPAdes) (version 2) | ecosystem: Environmental > Aquatic > Marine > Neritic zone/Coastal water | place: Helgoland, sampling...
GGGGTTCTTGTTGAATCTAAAGGTGAGTTATGGCAGCCCTGGTTGGATAAAGAGCTACGCCGCGCACTTTCTTTGGCCGTCGATCGAAAAGGCATCGCCAAATCGCTGCGTCGAGGTTCCGTCGTGCCGACGATGGATTTTGTGCCGCCCGCGCTTTTGGGTAGGGTTCGACCCCGATTAGTTGATTGCGATGTGCCAAGAGCACAGGGCATGCTTGATTCCATTCGAGAGGTGCATCCGCAACCCTGGTCAGAATTAGTGATTAAGACGACATCTGATTACACGGACTTGTGTTCGGCATTGCAGTTTCAATGGGAATCATTGGGCTTGGAAGTAGCCGTGGATGTGGTTTCACCTTCAACGCACCGCGAACATGTGGCGAATGGAAAAGCACAGATGTTTCGAAAATCATGGCTTGCAGATTACCCTGATGCGGAAAATTTCTTGTCCCTTTTCGTTGAATCCAACTTTGCCCCGGGAGGTCCGAATTACACCCATTACCGGTCAAATGAATTTGAGTCCCTCATGCAAAGAGCAATCAATGAACCGCAGGAGGCCAAGCGATTCATCATGTACCAAGAGTTAAATCGCATGATCTCTCATGACCTTCCTGTGATTCCATTGTTCCATGACCAGGTAACGCATTTTTTGCGCAAAGAAGTCCAAGGGTGGGAAATCAATGCAGTCAACCGGTTGGACTTGAGGCGAGTGCACAAATAAAACGAGGAGTTGGAGGAGAGGCTTTTCCGCAAAGCTTCGACTTGAGGCATAACCCGTAACTTGGAGAGCACGAATCACCGAAAGCATGCTCAGAATTGATACCCATACCCACATCCTCCCGAGGGAAATGCCAAAATGGTCTGAACGTTTTGGTGGCGGGAGTTACATTCACTTGGAGCATGGGAGCCGAAAAGGGTTTGCTCGCATGATGCAGGGGAATCAATTTTTTCGTGAAATCGGGGAAAATTGCTGGGATGAGAAGGTCAGGAAAAAGGAGTACGCGGAGCAATCGACACAGGTTCAAGTGGTGTGTACGATCCCCGTGATGTTCAATTACGATGCTCCTCTGGCGCATGCGGAGGAAATCGCTCAATTTTTGAATGACCACATCTCGAACCTTGTGGCGAATGATCCTTTGCATTATGCTGGACTTGCGACGGTTCCTATGCAGGATACGGACAGCGCTATTCGTGAATTAGAGCGGGCTCAAGCCAATGGGCATTTGGGGGTGCAAATCGGTTCGAATATCAATGGGTTGAATCTTTCGGATGATCGTTTCTTTCCCTTTTTTGAGGCGTGCGATAAGCTGGGTATGGCATTGATGATCCATCCATGGGACATGATGGGCAAGGAGCAAATGGAAAAGTACTGGTTGCCTTGGTTGGTCGGGATGCCCGCGGAAACTGCCCGTGCCGCGAGTTCGATGATTTTTGGAGGTGTATTGGAAAGGCTACCGGGGTTGCGCGTTATGTTCAGTCATGCGGGCGGTTCGTTTTTGCCAACGCTGGGTCGCTTTGAACACGGTTTCCGTTGCCGACCAGATCTCGTGGCGGTGGACAATGATGTAAACCCGCGGGACTACCTCGGAAAATTTTGGATTGATAGCATCACCCACGATGCGGATTTGTTGCATTATGTGCTCAAAATGCAGGGAGCAGAAAGGGTCTGCATGGGATCGGACTACCCTTTCCCGTTGGGAGATTTAGAATTGGGCGCCTACATGCTAGAAATGGGTTTATCCCAGCGCCAATTGGACCAATTATTCAACGGGTCGGCACTTGCTTGGTTGGGCGTGCAGCCTGAATATTTCAACGCAGGATCTTGAAGCAACCTATCGGTTGATTGAAACGTTCCTAGTGCGACCCATGGAAGCGGCAGAGATACATATCATCGAACGTTGTAAGAAGGGAGATCCCAATGCCCAACGCCAGGTCTACACACGGTACAGCTCCATGATGTTTGCAGTGGCCATTCGGTATACAAATGCACGAGTGGATGCGGAAGATGTGATGCAGGAATCTTGGATTAAGGTGTTCCGTCACATTAAATCTTTTGGTGAGCACAACAGTTTTGAAGGATGGTTGAGGAGAATTGTGGTGAATACAGCCATTACGCACTACCGACGCAATCAAAAGCATACGTTTCAGTTGGACATTGATGAGGTGCATGCAACCCCCAAGGATTTTGAAGCGTTCAAGGATTTAGACTTCACAAAAGACGAACTGGCAAAAGCAATCGCTCAATTGCCCAAAGGATATGGAATGGTGTTTAAACTGTATGTCATAGAAGGATTCAAGCACAAGGAGATTGCCGAGCAATTGGGAATCGATTTGAATACCTCCAAAAGCCAGTTGAGTCGGGCTAGGAGGTATTTGCAGGATGTTTTGCATGGCATGTCACAGCGCGCCATTAAGGAATAAGTAGGAAAAGATGAAGAACGAAGAATTTGATCAATACATACAGTCCCAATTTGCTGGCGAGAGCATCGCACCTCCTCAGCAAATCGAGGGGGCCATTTTTGAAGCTATTGCGAAGATCGAGCGTCGCAAAAAATTTGGTCGAATGGCAGCAGGAATAATGATTCTAGGGGCATTGGCTTATGGTACGTCTGGAGTGTTCAGTTCAGGATCGGCGGTCCATAAAGAATCGTCAGTTGAATTGCCCGCAAACACCCAACAACCAAGCGTGGACGGAGAGCAAGATGCGATGTCTCTTCAGAGGATGGACTTACAAGAAAAGCAGCCGAATGCTTTGGAGGATCGGACAATGAAAAGCCCAACCGCTGCTGATTCAGAACGTGTGCCACCGAGCTCGGTTGCAACACCAAAAATCCAGCCAAAGACCATCGAGCCAGTGGCTATTCGTTCGGCGCAACCTGTTGATCAGGGAGCGCACGAAATCCCGGTGATTTTACAAGATGTAGGGGAAGAAACGTGGGTATTGCCTGCAACTGTCGAAGTCAAGGAGTAAATTCCCGGCATGAGCCGATTGATTCGAAGCTTTGTTGCCGCTTCCATCCTTTTCGTCAATATGACGGTTTGGGCGACTGAACAGGACTCCTTGATCATCGATCATCGCGTTATTTCCATCGACGCTCAAGTTCAATTTGATTCAATCATCAAAATCCGAACGAAGCGGACCGACGCGTGGATGATCTCAGACATCGAAGCAGGTCTGTTTTGGGGCGCAGGGGGGCGAAATGAGTCGGATCGATGGCATCAGTGGACAGGACGGTATGACCGGGCGATTGAGGTGCGATCGACCATCTGGAAGACACATAAACCACGAGATTTTCGCAAGGCATTTTCGTTTGATTGGTCAGCGATGGTGGGACTTAACGTGGCTTGGCTTCAATCGGTGAACACCCATTTATTATCGGATTCAGTCATTGGATTTCTTCCAGCTTCCGAAGTGGGCGAGTTACAGCAAGTAACCTACGAGCGATTCGCAATAGGGGTAGAAACGGATACTTTGGATGTTCCTGTTGAATTTCAGCGTGCGTTTGCGCCGTTTGCAATGGTTCGGTTCTCTGCCCGAACAGATCGATTCATCGCTTCATTGGGGCTGGGTCTCGCTGCGGCATCCAAACGTGAAAGCCGTATCCAATTTCGATCGCCTGAATTGGACGCGATGCCTTTCATTGATGGCGCATGGGGACAATCGATTTGGCAACCGCGCATCACGTGGAGTTTGGGATGGCAGTTTCCCGCTTCGAGATGGGCGATCTGTGCCACGGGGCTGGTGGTGCCGATGTCCGAACAGAACCATTTTATCGGTTTAAAAATTGTGCACTCACTGACGAGAGAATAATGCGGCCAAGGTAAATCGGCCAAGGTTGTTTTTGTGGCGTCTACCTTTGGCCTATGACAAAGGTGCAACGGTTTGTGAAAGGAGATGTCTTGCAGGATTCTGGGCAGAAGCGTTTGTGTGTTTATCGCGTCCACAAAGGATTGCTGCGATTGTATTTCAGTGATACCAACGGTAAGAATCATAATTTCATGTTCGCCTCAGAGGGCTGGACATGCGGCGATTTGGAGGCAATCGCTTTTGAAATCGAAAGTAAGTTGACGATTGAAGCCATCGAGGACTGTGAGGTCGAGGTGCTGGCTCCAGGGTTCCTGAATCAGAACGACCAGCAGGCGGAGTTCAGAAAGATGCTTCGCCGAGCAGGGGCTTTGCAGCGCAGGGTTTTGATGATGATGAGTACATCAGCATTGGAACGTTATGAGCATTTTTTGGAGCTGTATCCGGACCTCACTTCACGTTTGACGCAGCGTCACATTGCGTCTTATTTGGGCATCACTCCTCAGGCGCTGAGCAAACTGCGGGCTCAACGGGTAGGAAAGGTTTACGGAAGTTAATCGAGGAGAACACGAGCGGAGAAAACGGGTTCTACATTCGTCGTCTCATAAATACCATCTCATGAATTACTTCTCTTTTGCGCTGTCAGCGGCGCTTCTCTTTGCCTTACCTCTTTTCTCAGTAGCACAAAACGCTACGATTGATGCCGAATCCTCAACCGTGGAGTGGGCCGCAGGTAAAATTGTTGGCGGCGATCACAATGGAACCATCGGAATCAACAAAGGCAGCCTTGTCCTCGAGGATGATCGAATCAAATCAGGTTCAGTGGCGTTGGATATGACATCCATGGCCAATACGGACTTGAGCCCAGAGTACGGTGCCAAATTGATGGGGCACCTCAAGTCACCCGATTTCTTCGATGTTGCAGCCCACCCGATGGCAACACTTGTCATCAATGAAGGATCAACATTCAAAAAGAACAAAGCGACCGTCAAAGCCAATGCCACCATCAAAGGCATTACCAAACCGCTCGAATTTGAAGTGACTCGCAAAGGCAGCGCTTATGAAGCGACCATCGAGATCGATCGCAGTCAATTTGATGTGCGCTACGGATCAAACTCCTTTTTTGACAACCTCGGAGATCAAGCGATTCGCGACATTTTTGTCATGACCGTTCACCTTGAAGTCAAGTGATCGATGTCTGACAATCAATCCAATGGACTCGGCTCAAAAGCACAAGGTCCAAATATCAAAACATTGATCCCGGACACCACCTACGCGTGGTGCTCGTGCGGTCAATCGGCCAACCAGCCTTGGTGCAACGGTGCTCACCGAGGAACGGACAAGCAACCAGTTGTATTCAAGGCAGAATCAGAAAAGCCAGTGGCACTTTGCAGTTGCAAGAAAACCAAGAATCCGCCATACTGCGACGGGTCGCACGCGAGCTGAAGAGGGATTTACTTCCTGAGCGCATCAACGAGTTCAATCACTTCGATAATCCCACTTTCAAGGTGGTGCGCCTTGTCAATGAGGGCTCGGCAGTCTTCGCTCAAAAAGCGAATGTGAACGGTTTTGCCAACCTCGGCATAACGGCGGTCAACTTGTTGAGCACTTCAATGGCTGACGTCTGCCAGTGGAACACTGAGTTTGTCGTATCTTTTCACGAACGATGAAACATTTTGTGAAAGCACACATACCCCTGTTGGGTCTGCTGATGGTCTTTGCGTCTGCGCAAGGTCTGACGGGTCAGGTCATCGTGAACGGTGGGTTTGAGGATCTTTCTGCTTTACCATCAACGACCGGACAGTGGTCACTCGCAGGAGGTTGGGCGTCTACAGGCAGTTCTGAAAATAGTCCGGATGTTTTCCATGTCCAAGGCGCCGGGGGAGGAGACCTTCCAGAAACACCAGTCGCCCTTGTTTCACCGTACCAAGGAATGGCCGTTGCGGGTTTCATGGCCAGCGGGAGTGCAGGGACGGACCGACGTGAATACGTAACGGGTACGTTCTCAAGTCCACTGATAGCAGGCACCCGTTACAGGATGACATTCAGGATGACCAGTGGTGAATTGACTGCGTTCTCAGAGGGCGGGTTAGGGATTGGAAAGTTGGGTATGCATTTTTCGATGGGAACGCTCTCCCAAATAGGTGCTTCGCCCATGATGGAGGCTCCTCATTTCGTCCTGACTCCTGTTTTTTTTAGCCGAGAATGGGAAACGATTTCATTCACTTTTGTGGCTGACGCGGACTGGAGTCATTTCACCTGGGGTGCATTTGGACCTGATTCCGACCGAATAATTGAACCCATTGAGGGGAATCAGCCCTCCATGGCATATTGTTTTGTAGATGATTTTAACTTGGTCCTCTCGGAAGGTGAAATGTCGGCGGATGAGGTTGATGTTCGTGGTCCCAACCCCAAACCTCAAATTGAGGTGATTGACTTGGAATCCGAACCGGCTTGGTTTGTGCCCAATGCATTTACCCCCAATGATGACGGCGAAAATGACTTGTTTCTGCCAATTTGGGGAAACCTCACCATGGTGCGCTTCGAAGTGTACTCTCGATGGGGTGAACTGGTATATAAATTGAGTAGCGGTTCCAATGGATGGGATGGGCAATCACTTTCGAATCAAAACGTAGCAGCGGGCATGTACATCTGGCAAATGGACTTACAGGATGTCAATGGACGGACCATATCGGAATCGGGAGCCATTAATTTGATTCGTTGATTGAACAGGGTTGGATGAAGGAGCCTTTGATTCCTCAATCGCAGGTGCTCCCTGCACAATCTCCGGCAGCGGATTGGTGTCGGGATCCTGTTTCATGCAATGCCTTTTGGCCAGGCACGGGCGATTTCAATGGGATTCAAGCCGCTATGGACCGACGGGAAAGCATTGACCTCAATCACCGCTCTCGCATTGCCGACGCCATTGTCGGCCAGTATAATCAAATAGGAATGACCGTTCCTGATGCCCTAACAGCATTCCGCAAGGGTGCTGAAGTGATTTCTGTTGGGCATCAATTGCAAGCCGGAGGTGGTCCGGCCTATTTTCATTACAAAATACTATCTGCACTGCGCTGGTCGAGAAAATTACGTGCCAGTGGAGTGTCCTCCATTGCCGTTTTTTGGATGGCCTCTGAGGATCATGATTTCGAAGAAGTTGCGGAAACAATCGGAGTTGACACGGATTCCTTTCGGTGGAATCCGAGTCGGGCAACATCGAACATTCCGGTGGGTATGATCCCTTGGGAGAAAGATGCCGAGGAAACATGGAATGCGTGGTGCCAGCGTCAGGGTGTGCCTTCGGGTATACCACCTGCGAAAGGGGTCACATTGGCAGACCGTATGCGGGGGTGGTTGATGCAGTGGTTTCCAGATGAAGACTTACTGGTCATCGATGGCAACGACGTTCAGCTCAAAGAAATGGCGCAATTCCTTTGGGATTCGGAGTGGGAGAAGGCAGGAATTGGGGACACTTTGAAGGAAGCCAATGCTGAATATTCTGAACGCTGGGGCAATCCACCCTTGCAACCGAGGGAAAACAACCTGTTCATTCTGGAAGACGAAGGTGCGCGAATCCGAGCTGATCGATGGGTCTCGAAAGGTCAAAATGAAGGGCTTAAAATGGATGCTTGGAGGGACCTTCGGCCGGAGCAGAACAGTCCGAATGCGGCATTGCGCCCGCTTTATCAGGAATGGCTTTTGCAAAGTGCTGCTTTTGTAGGCGGTCCCTCAGAAGTAGCCTACTGGATGTCCTTGGGAAAGTGCTTTCAACATCATCGTATTCCTCAACCGGCCTTGTTGCTTCGGGATGGTGCAGTGGTGTTAAATGATCGTGCCCGTCAGGTGGTGAGATGGACCCAATGGAATCCGATTCAAGGATGGTGGACCGGAGAAGTTGCGCGAACGCGTTGGGTGGATTTTGAATTGGATCAATTGGGAGAGATCGCTGGCCCATTTGATGCCTGGTCCAATGCGCTTTTGGCATACGCTGAAGGAATCCCGGGCGATGCAGTTCCAACCACCCGTGCGGCCTTGTCTCGCATGGAAAAAGAGCTTCAACAAGTCCGCAAGAAATGGAGGAAACTGTGGCGGCAGCAGCACAGTGAGGAATGTGCCCAGGTTGAAGAGGTTTTTGATACGTGGCTCACCTCCAACGGGAAGCCACAGGAAAGATGGTTGAGCGCATTGGTTGCGGCTAAATCATTGGGCGGATGGGCCGAGTTGAAGGTTGAATGGTTTAAGTTGCTTGAAAACGCAGAGGAGTCCTGTTTTCTGGTCTTCAGTTCGCATCGTTGAAGATTGCCTAACTCATTGGTGACGACTAACTTTGACGAAATGACTGAATCATCTCAACCCAAAGGACGTCCGGGAGACGACCGTGTCCAACTTGAAGCCGTTAAAGACGCGCAAGGAATGACTGCATCACCGCAGTTGCCTTCGGATGTCAAGAACTACCTCATCGACATTGATGGAACGGTTACAGAGGATGTTCCGAATGAAGAGCCCGAACGCATGGCGACGTGTGAGCCGTTTTCTGATGCGCTTGAGACATTGAATAAGTGGTATGAGGAAGGTCATCTCATTACTTTTTTTACATCCCGGACTGAAAATCACCGTTCGGTGACAGAGGCGTGGTTGGATAAGCATGGATTCCTGTACCACGGTTTACTCATGGGCAAGCCGCGAGGAGGAAATTATCATTGGATTGACAATCATATCGTACGCGCTACGCGATATCAAGGTACGTTCAGTGATTTGGTTCGGGAGAACGCTGAAATTGAAGTGTTCAAGAAAGGGTAAGTCGAATGAAAGTCTCGGAGTTACAGGGCATTTCGCTTGTCCAAAAAACGCTGTAAAATAATCGCAGCAGCCACGTTGTCGAGGGCACCTTTTTTCGAACGCTTTGACTTTTTCATTCCCCCAGCGATGGATGCTTGAAGCGCCTCCTCGCTCGTATTGGTTTCATCCATAAGCTCAATGGGCAAGGCAGGCCAACGTTGTTTAAGTTTCGCTTGAAAGGCAAGTATGGGTTCGGTGCTGTGGGTACGTGCTTTACCCAGTGCAAGGCCCCAAGCATTGGGAATGCCCAAGACCAATCCACGGCACGGTGATTCGTTGATCAAACGTTCCAATGCAATCATTAATTCAGCAGTCGGCACCGTAGCGAACGGAAAGGCGAGTCGTTCTGTATCATCCGTGAAGGCAATTCCAGTTCGCACAATTCCAAAATCAATTCCAATCCATCGAGCCATGGTGCAAGGTACATCGCGACGTCCGTACCCCCTATCTTCGCGCCATGCAAGGCGTGCGTAAAATTTTGTTCATTCAAACAGCTTTTATCGGCGATGCCATTTTGGCGTCAGCGATGTGGGAAGCCTGGCACACGTCATTCCCTGAAGATGAGATTCACGTTTGCGTTCGAGCGGGCAATGAGGTGTTGTTCCAAAATCATCCGTTCATCCACCGCGTGTGGACCTGGGATAAACGGGGTGGGGTGTTGGTGCGCTACGTGCGATTGTTTCGTTTGGGCATCGGGCTCCGTCAAGAACGTTTTGATGCCGTGTTTACGCCACACCGGCATGCGTCTTCGGGTGTCTTGGCGCGTTTGACAGAAGCGCCAATTCGATCCGGTTTTGATGAGCATCCTATGCGGAGTGGTTTTACCCATACGACGCGACATGAGTTCAAAAAAGGAACCCACGAAGTGCAGCGGAACCACCGGTTGATGGATCCATGGTTGGAATCACCCGTTGCTTCCTCCCCCCGGCTTTATCCTGATCCCCATCGCTTTGTGGAACCTGATTCAGGTAAGTTTGGAGTGATGGCTCCCGCGAGTCAGTGGGGAACGAAGCAATGGCCTGAGCCCAAATGGGTGGCCACGTGTGATGCCCTAATGGAGGAAGTTCAAAAGATCTATTTGGTAGGCGGTCCAGGCGATGCTCCCTTACTGGATCGAATCCAACGTGCAACCGCTCACTCGGGAGTGGTCGTCAGGTCGTCTCAAAGCTTATTGGATTCTGCTGGTATGATGCAAGCGGCTCAGTGGGTGCTGACCAATGACAGCGGTCCTATGCACCTCGCAAGTGCGGTCAATGCTCCCACAGTTGCGGTATTTTGCTCGACCACTCCAGATTACGGATTTGGCCCACTTTCTCTCAAACGCGCTGTCGTGGAAACTCTTCATTCGCTCGATTGCAAGCCGTGTGGTTTGCACGGTCACGTTAAATGTCCCAAAAGTCACTTTGACTGCGGTCAAGGCATCGATGTTAGAAGCGTGATAGCAGCAATCGAAAAGGTTTCTCAGGATTGATGCGTAGGTTTTTCAGTGAATGTGCAACCAATGAGCCCCAATGAGACCCAATGAGATGAAACCAAAAAAGCACAGCCGAGGCCATGCTTTTTTCAGTTTTCGTTCATTTCCAGCGGTGAGCTGAAGGGTGAAATCAATCCTCACACGAGCCGCCTGCGCAGAAAATGCGTTCTGAACCACTGCCTTCAAGGCGAATCCAAATGTCGGTTTCTGCATCCATGGATTCGCTTATGTGACGGCGCATGCTTCCATCAGGAAGAATGATTGCAAAGCGAATGGACTGCAGGTTTTCGTCCGCCCAGTCGATGAGGTCATACCGGAATCCAATGCCGACCTCGCTGAAGTCTTTTTGTAACTGAGCCAATTCCGTTCGAGTCGTGCTTTGAGTGAGATGCACATCGAGGTAATCCGATTGGATTTCAGATTGTGCAACAGACGTGATGCTCAATCCGAGGGTGAAAACAGCCAAGCTGAATGAAGTGAGTACATTTTTCATCCTCCGAATGTAAATCTTTTTCGGTGAAAAACTTCATGCAATCGGTTGATTTGATGTGGAAAAGTAGTCAAGGAAAAACCGCAAGAAAAATCCCATAGAGCAGGATGTTGGAGCATATTTGAAGAACCAAATTGTAATTATGCATTTTATCGTTTCAAGCAGCCAGCTGCTCCGTCATCTATCCTCGCTCAGTGGGGTATTGAATAGCAGCAACACCTTGCCTATTTTGGATAACTTTTTATTCGAGTTAGGGCCTGGAGAGGCAGTGATCTCGGCGAGTGATCTCGAGACCACCATGACCACGAAGCTGGAGGTAAAGACACAAGATTCTGGCTCCATCGCTGTCCCGGCGAAGATGCTGTTGGATATCCTGAAGGCATTTCCGGACATTCCATTGACTTTCAAGGTAGACCCTGCCACCTTCGCCATCGAGCTGATCAGTGATGCGGGCAAGTACAAATTGACGGGGGCGAACGGAGATGAGTTTCCCAAATCTCCTGAGCTGGATGATGCAGCGACCATGGGCATCGAAGCCAATGCTTTAATTAGCGCAATCAACCGGACGTTATTTGCCGCAGGAAATGACGATCTGAGACCGGTGATGTCAGGCATTTACTTCGAGTTCTATTCAGAAAGCGTTCGCTTTGTTGCAACTGACGCACACCGATTGGTGCGGTATGCCCGAACGGATGTTCAAGCTTCTTCGAATGCACAATTCATTGTACCCAAGAAGCCGCTTAACTTATTGAAAAATGCGGCATCGCATGCCGAAAAGGTGACAATGTCCTACACGGATTCCAATGCGCGATTTGAATTTGATGAAGTCACGATTATTTGCCGTTTGATTGAGGGGAAATATCCCAACTACGAAGCCGTTATCCCGAAGGAAAACCCAAACCGCATGGTGATCAATCGCCAGGACTTTTTGCAGGCAATCCGTCGTGTTTCCATTTTCGCCAACAAAACGACGCATCAAGTTCGTCTCAAATTGGCAGGTAGCGAGTTGGTAGTCAGTGCAGAAGATTTGGATTTTGCGAACGAAGCGAACGAACGATTGAATTGCAGCTATACAGGAGAGGACATGGAAATTGGGTTCAACAGTCGCTTCTTGATGGACATGTTGAACAACCTATCCAGTGCAGAGGTGTCTTTGGAAATGTCTGCACCCAATCGCGCTGGCATCATCAAGCCGACAGAAGCAGAAGATCAAGGGGAGGACGTCTTGATGCTTGTTATGCCGGTCATGCTCAATGCCTGAGCGGCTCGAATTGACGGAAACTAGCGGCCATGGCTTATTTGAGGGGGCGATCGGAAGAACGGTCGGTTTTTCTCGATTTTGGAAGTAGAGTGTAAGCGACCGAGGTGGGTCCATCGTCCGTGGCGTGAGTCGACGCTTCACCCGCACGTTGTTCAATGACATCAGGGTGATTGGGGTGCGCTGCGGCCCACCATTCTGGCAACGGTTCGTTGGGCTCGGGTTCTGGTAGGCTTAAATCCGGTAATGGACCTTTGTTTCGAGCGAACCAAGCCAAGAGTACTCCCGTTGCGGCTCCAGCTATATGACCCTCCCACGATATGTGTTCATCAATCGGCAGCATCCACCAAACCATGCCGCCGTATAAAAATGCTACCACCAAGCTCACGCGAAGAAGGAGTTGAGATTTCCGAAAGACGCCGGAGGAGAAGAGGAAAGCTGCGAGACCATAATTGACTCCACTGGCTCCAATGTGATTTCCCCCTTGTGCAAATACCCAAAGTCCAATACCAGAAATCAAGAACAGCGCGGTCCATATTCGAAGGGCAATGGAACGGTAGAAGTAAAAGAGAAGTGAGTTGAGCGTGAAAAAAGTGGCTGTATTGTTCCAGAGGTGATCCATGTCTCCGTGTAAAAAGGGATATGTGAAGACGCCCCAAACATGATCCCATTCCCTCGGATGATTTCCCCAACTTCTCCAACCCAAGGCATAAACTTCATTTATTCCGTAAACTCCCCAAATGAGCACCAAAAAAAGCCCCGTGGTCCAAAGCGCATAAAAGAGGCGATTCTTATCCAAAACAGCCGGATTCCAGCGAGGCTGGAGCATGGAATGGGCACGGCGCATGGACGAAAGATAAGGGGAATGCAGTCGATGCATTCAACAGAGCAAGTTGGAAAAGTGATTTTTAAGATGATTTATCAGCGGTCTTGGATTTTTAGATTTGGAAACCACACAGCTTCCTGTCTGGAATTAGATAACCTGAGATGAGTATTTCCGAAATTCATGCTTTGTTGGCCTTAATGGATGATCCCGATGAAGGGATATATCACCACGTCAGAGACCGGCTTCTTTCCAAGGGTAAGGATGTCCTTCCTTATGTCACTGATGCGGTGAATACCGGACCTGAGTGCGCACTTTTTCAAGGACGTCTGTCTAGGCTGCAGCAGGGCTTGCAGCAATCGGATATCCGCGAAGAACTTGCGCTGTGGATGGAATCAGGGGGGGAGGATCTGTGGGAGGGCGTCCAATTGGTGCATCGGTCCATTGACCCCGCTTGGGGCTTAGCGGATTCGAATTTTGCCTTTGAATCATTGAGAAAAGAGGTGTGGTTGGAGTTGAACGAGGAATTGACCGCACTTGAACAAGTGCGTATTTTGAACCACATCTTCTTCAGCGTTCATCAATTTGAAGGTGAGAGAAGATTGCCTCATCTCCCAATGGAAGCCCTGCCATCTGGTGTGTTGAAGGATAAGAAGGGCAATCCAATTGGCATGGGGATGCTCTACTTAGCAATCGCTCAAGCATTGGGTTTGCCCATCCGCGGAATCAATCTGCCGAGTCATTTCATTTTGGCCTACTGCGATAAATCGTTTGTCGGAAATGAAGGGGCTACGAAAGGGCAAGCGGGAATCTTGTTTTACATAAATCCTTTTAGCCAAGGATCAGTCATTGGACCAGATGATGTCTCGGAGTTTTTGAGCCACATCGATGCTTCGGATTCAGGACGGCAATGGCGCCCAGCGCATACCATGGAGGTGGTGCAACGGCTTGTACGAAATGTCGGTTTCGCAATGCGTGAATCGGGGGAGCAGCAACAAGCTGAGCGACTCATGGAGGTCTTTGCCCCTTTGCTGTCATCCTTTGAAAATGCGGAGGAACGTTCGGGCGATCAGCCCAATGTCGGTTAAGAAAGTAGCGTTTTCGAGGTATGCCACTTGCAAGGCGACTTTGCGAGGCATAATGATTTCTAAGTAGTGTGTCTCGGGGTCCGCGGCGTCGGCAAGCTCCTCTCCCTCATCAAATCCAGCAAGACTTCCCGGGTCTGTCAGACCAGGTCGAACATCAAGTGCTCGAAGCATCTCAGCGGTGTAGAGTTCAATGTATTTCGGTACTTCTGGTCTCGGCCCTACAATGCTCATGTCGCCAATCATTACATTCCAAAGCTGTGGCAATTCATCGAGTTTATAACGACGAAGCACACGACCAACTTTCGTGATTCGACGATCTCGGTTTCCGAGTGTGACCTCAGGACCCTCATCATCCGCAGTCATGGACCGGAACTTGAAGAGACGAAAGAGTCGACCATGCTTGCCAACCCTGGTTTGTCCATAGAATGCACCTCCTCGGCTGTCTGACATGACCCAAATGGCAATCGCACCGAGCCATGGACTCAACAGCAACAGCGCCAGCGCACTGAAAAAAATATCAAAGGCTCGTTTCATTGATTACAATTCAGCTTCGATGGCGAGTATGACCTCTGAAATGATCCAATGCACGTCATCGTCGCTTAATTGCAAGTGAATGGGTAAGCTTAGGGATTCATTGAACAGTCGGGCGGTGTTGGGATACGGATCCATGCTTTCACCCCGGTTCTTGTGTAAACTCAATAGAGGCAATGGGATGAAATGAACGTTGGTCGCGATTCCTCGTTCTTTCAATGCAAACATGACCGCATCGCGTTGTTTGGATTGGAAACCGGTAATTCGGAGTTGAAACAAGTGGAACGAGCTGGTGCGTTCAGGGCTCTCCAATGGAGGTGCTGCGTACCATTCGTGTCCTTTAAACCCTGCATCATAGAGCATTGCCACGTGTCGTCGTCGCTCTAATTGCGTGGGGTACTTGCGCAATTGTACACGACCCATTGCTGCTTGAATGTCCGTCATGTTGCATTTAAACCCAGCGTCGGCCACGTCATATTGCCAGCGTCCTGAAGTCGTTTTTTCGAGTGCATTGCGCGACTGTCCATGAAGGGACATGGACTTGAACCATCTCTGCAATTCGGTCAAGTCAAACTGGGCAGGCAAGTTAAACGCGAGGGCACCGCCTTCTGCGGTCGTAAGATTTTTGACCGCATGGAAACTGAACCCTGTTATGTCTGCATGGTTTCCAACGCGCCTTCCCCGGTATACGGCCCCAAAAGAGTGAGCTGCATCCGCTAAAAAAAGCGGACGAGCAAGTGCGCGCTGATTTTGTGAAGCCGGCTGAAAAATTCTCTTTACATGCTCGCTGCAGAGCCATTCACAGATGCCTTGATAGTCAACGGGCCATCCCCCCAAATCAACGGGCATGACCACTTTCGTGTTTGCCGTAAGCGCTGATTGTAGGGCTTCCAGGGAAGCGACTCGATCATCGAGTGTGACGTCTACCATGACCGGTATTGCTCCACAATGCAGCACGATGTTGGCGGTTGCCGCATATGTCATTGCGGGAATTATGACCTCATCACCCGGCCCAACTCCAAACCAGCGAAGTGCCAATTCACAAGCGCTCGTCCAACTGGAGAAGCAACTGGCCATGGGGACTTTGATAAAGTCAGATATTTCTGCTTCAAAAGCAGCCAATTCCGGACCGGAGGTAATCCAACCTGAGCGCAAAACGCGTTCAACCGCGATGATGGTATCTTCATCGATGGGGGGGGGAGCAAACCCAACTGGTTTACGGGAAAGGGGCATGGATGCAAATTAAGCCTACAATCCACGGAGTATCAAGATTTCAAAAAGTTGATTTAACCTGAGTTCGTGAAGTGTGACCCGCATTACAAAGGCGTCATTTATAGCTTTTACGGATTTTTAGGGGCAAATAGTGCGTAATTTTACCATCCAATTAAATGAAAATGGAAGCCTTTGAACCTACCAGACTCTTGCCTTTCTTGTCATCTGAAATGGAATTGCAATTGCTCGGATCCTCCGAGAGGATGAGTTTTAAAAAGAGTTCTGTGCTTTTGAAACCCGGTGAGCATTTTGATCACGTTTTGTTTTTGTTGAAAGGACAGGTTGCTTTGCACCGCACCGCATTATCTGGCCGACGATATCTGATGTATCGGTTGAATGGAGCGTGTGGATGCGGACTAAGTATGATCTCTGCTTTGCTGCAGAAATCAGCAACGATTACGGCAACGGTTGAGGAGGATGCTGATCTGCTCGCAATCCCGACATCCCTATTCATGAGCTTTATCCGAACCAATGAAGCTTGGAGCACGTATGTTATGGGTGTGGTTCATGAGCAATGGCTTGAGTCATTGGATATGTTTGATCAATTTGCCTTCAATTCGCTCGAGGAGCGCCTGAGTAATTATTTTGAAGATTACAGATCGTCTCTTGGCGACATAAAAGACGCGTCCAGAATTAAGAAGTCACACGCTGACATTGCAAGCGATCTAAATGTGAGCAGGGAGGCCGTGAGCCGAATTCTCAAGAAAATGGAACGAGAAGGTTTAGTGATATTGGGTCACGGATCAATCGAGATTTTAAAGAATTAAAAAATCACGAAGATGTTTTTTGGACCAAAAGTTGATTTGACACCGAACGAATTTCGGGAGGCCTTGGAAAAAGAAGGCGGGATTGTGGTGGATTGCCGATCTGCTGATGAATGCGCCAGCGGAATGTACCCCAATGCTGTGCAAGCGGATTGGTTGAAAGGTGAAATCCAGAGTAAGAGTCAGTCGTGGGATAAACAATTGCCCGTTTATTGTTATTGCCGGTCGGGCGGAAGAAGCGCCGCTTCGGCAAGTTTTTTGAAAAAAGCGGGTTTCAATAAGGTTTATAACGTCGGTGGATTCAGCCAGTTGAATAGTTGATCCCCCGTTCCTTTGGTTACCGCTTGATTCAGTAATACCTACTGAGACATAAACGTATTTCGTCTCTGTTCCGTTGAATCTCGAAAGCTTTTCATCACATCAGGAGAGAGCAGTTGATTGCGCAAGAGGTAGATTTTTGCAGCACCGATGACAAGCTCTGTTTCGATGAACAATGGGAGCCGCTGTTCATCGGCTGAGACCAGTACGCGCATATGATCGCCCTCTTTAAATACTGTTCCATCGATGAGCTTGGGTTGGAATGCCCAACAGCGATGCACAATGAGGGTTTCGGGATCGGTCCAATCCGTCGGTCCCTCAAACGCAATTGAAGTGGTGTGAATGGATCCATCGAGGATCAAATTCATAGATACCGTATCACCAGGAGCATACGATTCCCACGGCAAGTGTCGGCACCAATGAACGGCAGTCATCAGGTCCAAAACACGGGTGTCGTTTTGCAGGAGCATGCTCCCGCTTTGCAATTCCATATCCTGACTTGTCCAAGAAACTTGCGCCGTGTTACTTAAATCATACCACCGGTCATACCGGTGAGATCCCTCTCTTCCTTTGCGTTGAAAATGACGTGGATTGAAATCACTCTCTGCGACACTCGAGTAGATGCTTTGAACGGGATAAAACCAATTCCAATGGTTTTTGGAGGCACCCCAGCCTTCAAAACTCCACATTGTAATTTCTCCATATTGCAATTGGACCGTCGTAAACGAGGCATCACCCACGGACAAGTAGAAGGGACCCCACTCATAAGTGATCAGGTAGTCCAAACGCTCTCCGTCGTGCGGGGAACTTGATGGATTCAGCTGAGCCAGAGCTTGGAATGGAATGGCCAAAATTGCCCAACAAAAAACCCCGCTAAAAAGCAGGGTTTCTTTTAAATAAAACGGTCTGATTCGCATCATCAAGCGCCAGGCTCCACTTCGACAAATGCCGTAATGGTCAAAAACGTTTGAGCGGGATCGGTGTTCCCGTTAATGGTCACTTTCTTCGTTTGCTGATTCTTCTTTCCTTTCGAATTGAACTTCACTTCGATCTGTCCCTTCCCTCCGGGCTGTATGGGTTCTTTCGGACATTTAGGAACGGTACATCCGCAGGATCCCTTGCAATTGTCAATGATCAGCGGCTCGTCACCTATGTTGGTAAATTCAAACATGTGGGTCGCCGATTCGCCTTGCGTCAAAGTGCCAAAATCGTGCTCGTAGCTGAGGAAGGCAATAGTGGTTGTTGGGCCCGCAGGTGCTGCAGTTGTGGTGCGTGCAGGATCAAAATCATCCTTTTGGCCAGGGCTTGTATTGACGGGAAGTTCACGCGAGTCTTGTGCATCATTGGCAGGTCGAGATGCGGCTGTTTCGTTGCTTTTCTCCGTGTTGCAGCCAATGGCCAAGAGGGCCAAGAGGGGGACGATCAAAAATTTCATATTCATATCTAGAAGTGTTGTTGGTTCAAAATTACGATTGAAATGCCCTCGTGTCAAAACGTATCGTGCGCTAAGTTGGAGCGTTCGAACGTACCGTCTTGCAATACCTCAACTGCTCGTTGCAAGGATTCATTGAGGCCTGAGATGACGCGATAAAAGGTGCTCGGTTCGAGTAAGTTTCGTCCAATCATAGCCTTCAGTCGCAGGGCTATGGCTTTTTGTGAAGTTTCCCAATCAGTTGGGTTAAATTCCACACCTTCAGCTGTGGTAAATTCCTGAAACTCTTTGAGAAGTGCAGCGTCCAACTCAAATTGAGCGATGAACGTGTCTTCGTCTGGGTAGGCAGAAACGAGATCATCTCGTAAGCTATCGACAAGATTGAGTGCAAAGCGACTGTCCAATCCTTTGCGCAAAATTTTGCTGAAATACGCCGAATTCTCAGTGGTGTCGAGTGGAACAAAAACATCAGGCAAAATCCCACCGCCACCATATACCGTTCGTGATTGAATGCGGGTCGCAAATTTGAGGCTGTCGGGTAATTCAAGACTATCCAGGCTCAATAATTCTCCGGATTCATACCGCTCAAATTTTTCTTTTCGGTAGGCATCCACTCCATCATCATATGGTTTTTGAATGCAACGACCGGAAGGGGTGTAGTATTTCTGTACAGTCAAGCGCACAGCACTTCCATCCGGTAAGTTAACAGGTCGCTGAACAAGTCCTTTCCCAAAACTGCGCCTTCCAACGATCAACCCACGGTCCCAGTCTTGTATCGCTCCCGATACGATTTCTGAGGCAGAGGCGCTGCCTTGGTCGATCAAAACGATAAGCCGTCCTTTTTCAAATCGCCCAGGAATGCGAGCGAATGTGTCATCACGAGAGAACTGACGGCCTTCTGTATAAACGATGAGCTTGTCTCCCGAGAGGAATTCGTCGGCCATTTGAATCGCAGTACGCAGCATTCCGCCGCCATTGCCTTGCAAGTCAAGCACGAGGTCTGTCATGCCTTCTCTCTGGAGCTGTGCGAAGGCACCATACATTTCACTCATGGTAGAACGAGAGAATCGATTGACTTTGATGTAACCAATTCCGGGCGCCACCATAAAGGACGCATCGATCGAAAATATGGGGATTTTATCTCGGATGATTTCAAATTCCAATAATTCAGGCTCGTTCCCACGCTTAATTCCCACGACCACTTTGGTTCCTTTTGGACCTTTGAGGAGCCGTTGAACATCTTTGTTGGTGACACCCGTGCCAGCAACGGTTTCACCATCTACCGTGACGATTCGGTCACCGGACATGATGCCTAACTTCTCGGATGGTCCTCCAGAAATGGGCGAAACAACCATGATCGTGTCGCGAAAAATGTTGAACTGTATGCCCACTCCCTCGAAATTTCCATTGAGTGGTTCATCCGCGGCCTGCAGTTCCTCCGCTGGGATGTAAACCGAATGGGGATCCATCTCTTCCAACATATTGACAATTGCCGTTTCCACGAGGGACTCCATATCCGTGTCTTCCACGTACAGTTGGTCCATGTAATACAAAAGTGTATTGAATTTTTGTCCTTGGACTTCAAATTCTTGAGCCTCGATCTCGCTCTGTTGACTTAAGGCAGGGCTCGCCATAAAAGCGATTAGCATGCACGCGGTCCCCAATATTCGTGTTTCGATCATCTTCCTTTCAAATGAGCCTTCAAGGTACCGAATGGATTTGAACAGCCGGAAATGAAGTTCCCCAATTTTCACCAATCCATTTGGGAGAAACAGCGTAAATTTCGGATTGAACTGCAAGAAATTATTGGGATATGAGCTGGAAAACACGATTTGGACTCGCAATGTCCATGGCAATCATATGCTTGGGAGTACAAGGTCAAGATGGGCGAGGACTCGAAACCCAAGTGGTCGAATTGGCACCTCCTTCGATGGAACAATTATGGGCCAGAGCATTTTGGCACGAGGAGCACACCGGCAAGACAATGCAAGGAGAAATTCTCGCAGCGGACTGGGACTTTTTCGAGTGGGCTACGCACTCGCTTACGCCTCAAAGCGAGCAATGGACCTTGCGCCTTCGCGTAGAAGATGCCCCGGCTTTGTGTGTCTACTTTGATCAATTTCATTTGCCGGTAGGAAGCACGTTGACCTTTTCTTCAGAGGCAGGACGTTTTGCGGCACCTTACGTCGAAGGTCCGGTGGATTATCAAGAGAACAATGATCATGGATTGTGGGTGAGCGGAGAAATTCCGGGGGAAGAAGTGGTCATTCAATACACGCAACCGATGAATGCGACTGGATCTCCTGCATTGAGAATTAACGGTGTAGGTTATTTTTTCCGCTACCTCTGGTTGGATGGCGAATACGATCTGCTGTCCGAAAACAACCGAGGGTCCGATCCGTGTCAAGTGGATGTTATGTGCCCGGAAGGAGATGATTGGCAGTGCCAGCGCGATGCTTCTGTTCGGTTGAGAATTTCCATGGGCGGCGGAATTTATCTGTGCTCAGGGACGATGGTGAACAATACAGCAATGGATTGCCGGCAACTGCTCTTAAGTTCCTTCCACTGTGCAGATGACATGTCCGAGTCGGAGTGGGCACTGCTTAAAGTTCGATTCAACTATGAGTACTTTGATTGTGATGGCACATCGAGCTTCAACTCGCATGTTCGAACGGGTGTGTATTTTTTGACCAGTTCGGACGACATGGTCGGAAATAACATCAACGGGTCTGACTTTCTATTGGTTGAGGTTGAGGATCCGGTATTTGCCTCCTGGACACCCTTTTATGCGGGATGGGATGTTACAGGCTTGAGTCCAACAGAAGGTGTTGGAATTCACCATCCATCAGGCGACCGAAAAAAGATATCTACTTACACAACAACGGCTACCAATAGTAGTGTATACCACCCTGGAGCGCATTGGCGTGTGTATTGGCAGGAGACGGAGACCAATCATGGAGTCACAGAGGGAGGCTCCTCGGGATCGGCTTTGTTTGACGAAGACCAGCGGATTGTTGGAACCCTTACGGGCGGCGCTTCTTTTTGCGATAACCCGAATGCTCCTGATTACTATGGCAAGATGAGTTACCATTGGGATGGAAACAATCCCATTTCGGAGGATGAGAAACTCTTCAACTTTTTGGATCCAATTGCGACAGGCCAAGAAATTCTGGATGGGAGCTATGTGACAGAACTCGAGGTTCCATGCGCTGAACAGAGCTTGTGCGGTGTTGTGGAAATCGAGGAGGAATGGCTGCTCTCGAACCCTTGGGCGGTGTGCCCAAATCCCGCTCGGAATACGATTTACATTGACTGGTCAGGTGAAATCCAAGCTGCGCACATGCGCATTTACGATCAAATGGGACGTCCAGTACTTTCCTGTGATGTACAACAGATGACCGTACCTACGGCCGATGTGAGCAGCTTGTCGTCCGGAGCCTATTTCATCACCTTAGAAACGGAAGGAGGGGCAATGGCTACACGAAAGTTGATTATTGAGTAACAGCGCAGTTCCTCAGTTCGCAACCCACGATAGTTTTTCCAATTCAATCTTGGTTTTGAAGGCTCCAAAAAGGACAGTCGCACTGTTCCCGTGGACTTTTAAAACCTCACCGCGTTCTTTGCCTCCATTTCTGAGACGCACGGTCGAACCGACCTTGATGCGCTCTGTGAAATGCTTGGGTCGGCGTTTTGCAGCACGGGCTTCTTGCGCCTTTTGTTTTGCTCTTTTTGCTGCACCGGCCTCCAAATACTTTGTCCTCTCGACAGCTAGATATTTCTGCACGTCCTGAAGCAAGGGTTTGTTTTTGCTCCCGGGATCAAAGCGATCGATGAACTGCTGAAGCTTGCGACCTCGATGCAATGCGTCATTGTTCTCTTCGGTTAGTGATTGCTGATGCACTGCACGCTCGTTGATGTGCTGTTCGCGTTGGGCCATTTCTGCCTTGGAACGTTCAAGTTCCAGCTCTTTCTTTAAATGCCGATCGGTCACACGCGCTAACGTGTTCTTTTCCTTTTGCAATTCTGAAATCAATGCGTCTAGCTTGACTTTCTTGCCATCCAGCTTGCCTTTGGCGCGTTCGATTAATTCAGGGGCAATTCCATTGATGTGGGCCACCTCGAAGGTGAAAGAGCTTCCAGGAGGACCGACGTCCAATTTGAATAGCGGTTGAAGGGACTCCTGGTCGAACCGCATGCTCCCATTGATGGCTTCCGGTAACTGTGCCGCTCGGGTTTTGATGTTCGCGTAATGCGTCGTGATCACCCCAAACACTTTCCGTTTGTAGAGCTCTTCGAAGAAAACTTCGGCCAGAGCACCACCCAATTCGGGGTCTGAACCCGTACCAAATTCATCTAAGAGCAAAAGAGATTTTGCGTCCGCGACGTCCAAGAACCGCTTCATTCTGTTCAATCGGTAGCTGTATGTGCTCAATTGATTCTCGATGCTTTGGTTGTCTCCGATGTCGGTTAGGATTGAATTGAAACAACCCATTTCGCTGTTCGGATGAGCAGGCACCAGCAGTCCACTCTGAAGCATCACCTGCAATAGTCCAACCGTCTTCAGTGTAATGGATTTTCCACCGGCGTTGGGCCCTGAAATGACCAAGATGCGCGCCTTGGAATTCAGGGATACCGTTTGAGGCTCAGTGGTCAGCCCTTTGGCTGTATTCTGCATCGCTAGCAACGGATGGTAGGCTTGAATGAGGTGGAAGTTGGGAGCGTTTCGAAGTCCGGGTAAATCGGCGTTCATTTCGCTTGCTAGTTGGCTTTTGGCCCTCAGCCAGTCGAGCTCAACGAGGATTTGATGGGTGATTTTGAGCTGCGGTAAAAAATGCCTGATCTGTTTGGTTAACGCTCGCAGAATGCGATGAATTTCTTTTCGCTCATCATCCTGTAGCATTTCCAACTCAAAATTCAATGAAACGGTCGAGGCTGGTTCAATGAAGGTGATGGAAGCATTTTTAGATTGCCCTAGAGCAGTGCCTGATATCTTGCGTTTGTGGGTGCTGTTAACGGCCAGCACGCGGCGGTTATTGATGAACCCCTCCTTGGTATCAGCCAGCCAACCTCGTTCTTGATTGCGTTTGAGTTCCTTCACGAATTGACGGTTGAGGGTTCGGCGCAATCGTATGCCTTCCTCGCGGATTTGAATCAACTTCGGCGATGCGTTGCTGCGCACTTGTCCTTTGGCGTCAAACACGCCATCGATGGCTTGAGGCAATTCTAAGTTGGACGAAGCGTCGGCAATGAGTTGACAAAGGTTCGGGAACGACTCATCCTCTCCTTGTAGCGAGTCAATCACCTCATTGACCGTCAAAGTCGCCGTTCGAATGCGAGCAAACCCTGTTTCATCGAGAACAGCATCACGTATGGCGAGTCGGTCATTGTCAGCGGCAATCTCCTCGCACCCGACTGCTGGGAACGTTTTCCCTTCACGCCGGATATCTAAGAATTCTTTGGTTCGCTCGAGCGCTTGACGCCATTGCTTGGGTCGGATGCTCGGATGCAGTGATTCTGCACGTTGAATGGTCGTCGGATTGTGACAGTGATTCAGGAGCAGAACTTTGACGACATCGAACTCCAAATCTTGTGCGGTTTGTTCGTCGAAATGTGGCATAAATCCTGCATGCCGCGCGCGTTGTGCAGCATCCTTTGGGTGCATTTGTTTCGAGGAATTACTCATCTTACTGGGATCCCGAATGGACCAATGGCTGAGCGAAATGCCAGCGACGTTTCCCACATTCAACGCGCAAAGCCTCAGCAATGTTCTCTCCGTCCGATGCATCGAACCATTGTATTCCATTCGTTTTTTGAAACCACGTCATTTGGCGCTTAGCGAATTGCCGGGTGCGCATTTGGATTTCATCCTGAACAGCGGACAAAGAACATTCGTTGTTGAAATAGGGCGGCCACTCTCGAAATCCTACCGTACGCAGCGCATTGGTATCCCTCAGATGCTGAAGGGCGCGAACCTCCTCTTCGAGTCCTGCTTTGATCATGTTTTCTACCCGCAGGTTGATGCGTGAGTGCAGAGATTCACGGTCCATTTGAAGCCCCCCAATCCAGATGTCGTAGGGTCGCTCCTGAGGGACTTGGTTGTGAAAACTTGAGAAAGGCCTGCCTGAAATAATGCACACTTCCAGTGCTCGGATGACGCGCTGCGGATTTTGCGCATCCATCTTCTCCAAATGAACGGGGTCACGCTGGGCCAATTCATCGACGAGCGGTCCAAGACCGTACAATTCAAATCGCTCATTTAACTGTGAACGAACGGACGGATCCGTAGGAATGTCATCGAGTCCCTCGATTAAGGCTTTGACGTACAATCCACTCCCGCCAGCAAGAACCGCGGTGCGGTGGTGCTGGAACCAATGGTCGAGCCAGGCCGATGCTTCCTTTTCGAATTGGCCAGCACTGTAAGCTGAGTCAGGCTCAACAAAGTCCACAAAGTGATGGGTTATTTCTGCGCGTTCTTCGGCCGTGGGAGTCGCGGTGCCAATCGGCATTCGCCGATAAATTTGGCGCGAGTCTGCATTGACGATTTCGGTATTCAGTGCCCGAGCTATCTCGATCGCCCAGCGAGTTTTTCCCACCGCGGTAGGTCCGACCAATACGATGAGCAATGGCCGCTCATTCGGCTGAATTGGAGCGGCTACGGAGGTGAGGTGTTCGAGCGGCGAATCAGCCATTAAAAAATATCGTCGTAGTCGTCGATGTTCTCCATGCCGTTTGAAGGGTCCTCCTCTCCGTCATCAGCGAGGTAGGCATCGAGCTCAGGGTCGCCCGTGCTGGTGGCCTTGTCGCCCGACTTGGCCTCTTCTCCAAAAACGTCAGAAAACAATTCTGCGTCATCCAATCCTTCAGGCTCTCGGCTCATTGGATGCGGCGTCTCTCCAAACTCCAACATCAACCGCGGATATTCCGTTTGTTTTTCAGCAGGCCCAATGGAAATGGGTTCAAGGTAAAAACACCACATACGGAGGTAATCGTAAACATAGAGCCCTCGGGAATTTTGAGAAGGAACAATGTCCCGGACTTTTGCAGATTCCATCGAAGGCAATTCAGGAGACATGGCCATCAAAGGAAATTCGTCTCCTTTGTCCCACGCATCATTGCTTCTGTAGAAGGAGGCCATCTCGTGCGCATCGTTCCAATTGAATGCATCCAAAGTGGCCAAATGCAAGTGCATCAGCGGTGCATCCATTTCAATTTCAATGTCCCGGAATATATCCTGTTCCACGTCCAGGATCACACGAAGTTTGACAATCTCCTCCATGGGTTAAAGATACGGTTTCAATTCAACTGGGTCGATGGCCGAGTGATTGGCGTGATGCAGCGCTTTACCCTTGGAGACAAAAATCAATTGAGGAGACTGATGTTCGATGCTCAAGTCGGATGCAATGGCCTGACTGACCTCCCGATGGCTGAGTAAATCTAAGAGCAGAGGCCGAACGTTGTCAGGTAAATCCCAGCGTTGTTCCGTCAGTTTTAAAGCCATACGACTGATACTACAACGTGTGCTGTGTTTGAAGACGACGATGGGGCTTTCATCCGAATTCTTGAACGCCTCGTTCCAATCTTCTACAGTTTCCAATGTTATCCAATCCATTTGATGCGGTAAATTTGCCCACAAAAATACCACGTCCCATGGACACTCGATTCATAAAAATTCCTCTGGCCGCTGCAAGCTTGGCCTATGCCGTCCACCTTTTTATGAAAGGTCAAATCGGAAGCGGCATCGGAATGGTGTTGGTCACCGTAGTGCTCATCTTGGTGACGCTGCAAAGCATGCGTTTGCTGATGGCTTTTGTAAGCCTCCGACAACAAAAAATGGACGACGCCCGAAAGTGGATTGGGCGCGTAAATCCCAAACACTTGTGGCCCAGGCGCAGAGGCTACTGGTACTTTTTGTCAGGAAGCTTGATGATGGAGCACAATATGAACGATGCAGAGAAACTGCTGAAAGAATCGCTTGAAGTTGGTTTGAAGCAAGATCACGACAAGGCAGCAGTCAAGCTCAACTTAGCCGTAGTCGCTTCGGCGAAGCGAAAACCAAAGCTCGCAAAAGCCTTGCTTGTCGAATGCAAGCGTTTGGACACAAAAGGCATGCTCAAGAAAGACATTAAGCAGGTGGAAGCTGCCATTCGCAATCCGGCGCAGATGCGCATGAGAGGTCGCTGATCCTGCGTTTCCTGTTATGCGTTCAACACGGACGCAATGGATTCATCAATGCGGGCATTCGCAAGAAACTGACGTTCCAAATTTTCGGCAAAAGGGAACGCGGTATCCAAACCCGCGACCCGATGAACGGGTGCATCTAGATCTTTCCAGCACATCTCTTGAATTCGAGAACTGATTTCTGCTCCGATGCCACCCGTCATGGTGTCTTCGTGGAGTACAATGACCCGATTCGTTTTGCGCACGCTCTCTGAAACGGCTTGTTCATCCCACGGAAGCAACGATCGTAAGTCGATGATTTCAATGGAGGCCGACGAATCATTGGCCGCCGTTTGAGCCCACTGAACGCCCAATCCATAAGTCACAATGGTCAAATCTGTTCCGGGTTGCACGATTCTAGCTGAGCCGATCTCTACACTAAAAAGATTCTCATCCACAGGACCGCTCAAGGATCGATACAGAAATTTGTGCTCAAAAAACAAAACCGGATTCGGGTCCTCAAACGAGCGAAGCAATAGCCCTTTGGCATCCTCCGGTGTTGAGGGATAGACAATCTTGAGCCCTGGTACATGAAAGAACCAAGCCTCTGTTGACTGACTATGAAAGGGTCCCGCGCCGACATTGCCGCCGGTTGGCATCCGAACGACGACATCAGCGTTTTGTCCCCAGCGCCAGTGAATTTTTGCGAGGTTGTTCACGATTTGGTTGAATCCAACCGTGACAAAATCACTGAATTGCATTTCCATCATGGACTTTTTGCCCTGTATGCTCAAACCGAGCGCAGCTCCGACGATAGCGGATTCACATAGTGGAGTGTTTCGGACGCGCTCTTTACCGAATCGCTCGACAAATCCATCGGTGACCTTGAAGACTCCCCCGTACTCAGCAATGTCTTGGCCCATGAGAACGAGGTCAGGGTAAGCCTCCATGGCTTGTCCCAACCCTTCATGGATGGCATCGATCATGCGCAATTCCCGATCGGTCGAGCGCGGATGACCCCACTGGCTCGGGGGCACTTCGGCAAAACGGTCGAGCATTTCACTTTCCAATGAAGCCTCGATGGCGGGCTCCATGGCAGCAGCCTTCAAACCCTCTTTGATGGAGGATGAATGCCGAGATTCCACGTCTGAAATGTGGTCCGGCTGTAAGATGCCTTCTGCGATGCACCACGTTCTAAATTGTTCTACGGGATCAATTTGGCCCCAATGCTCAATCAATCCCTCTGGATAGTATTTGGTTCCAGAAGCTTCCTCGTGTCCTCGCATCCGAAATGTCTTGAATTCCAAGAGGATGGGACGTGGATTCTGACGAATGGATTCAGCGGCTTCCTTCACCGCATGGTATACCGCAAGTACATCATTGCCATCCACTTGAATCGCATCTTTCGAAGGGATGCCATAGCCAATGGCTTTATCGGTAAAATGTTCGAACCGAAACTGCTCATTGGAAGGCGTAGACAATCCCCAAGCGTTGTTTTCAATCCCAATGATCACCGGCAACTGCCACACGGCAGCGACATTGATTGCCTCGTGAAAGTCACCTTCAGAAGCTCCACCGTCACCGGTAAATACCAAGGTTGCCTTGCCGCTCTTCTCCAATTTGTTGGCGAGTGCAATGCCATCCGCGATGCCCAGTTGTGGACCCAGATGCGATATCATGCCGACGATGTGGTGTTCTTTGGAGCCAAAATGAAACGAGCGATCCCGTCCTTTTGTGAACCCATTCGCTTTACCTTGGAATTGAGAGAATAGCCGATCCAACGGAATGCCGCGGGTTGTGAAAACACCTAGATTTCGGTGCATGGGTAGAATGAACTCATCGGCTTTCAAGGCGGCCGTGGATCCAACGGATATGGCCTCTTGGCCCATTCCACTGAACCACTTGGAAATTTTGCCTTGCCGCAATTGACTCAGCATTTTTTCCTCCACCATCCGAGGGAGCATCAATTGGTCGTACAGCTCACGGATGGCTTGATCACTGAGGTCACGCCGATTGAAGGCCAAAGGATTGTAGGGGAAGTCTGGTTGGGCCATGGGTCAAATTCATGACGAAGTTAAGTGTTCGGCGTTCAAGCTGATTCGGGTTAACTCGGGTTTATCTTCGTCGCATGCAATCCGATAGCGAAACACAATACATCGACGTGAGATTTCCCGTGGAGTGGTCGGGGGATGAATCTAAAATTCGCAAGGTGGTTGCGGAGGGGATGAATTGTGCTGAAGAGCGCCTTGGAAAGTACCGGGTGGTGCGAAAAAACCTGGATGCGCGCAAACGTCAAGTGATGGCGGTGTGGCGCATAGAAGTGGCTGCTGAACACGGCGATTTACCTCCAGATCAACCGCCACATGTTGTTTTTGAACCGGTCAAGGATGATGCTGAGTCCGTGTACATCATTGGCGCTGGGCCGGCCGGTTTGTTTGCAGCGCTCTCCCTGATTCAACAAGGTATTCGTCCGATCGTGTTGGAGCGGGGTCAACCTGTTCGCCAGCGGCGTCGTGATTTGGTGAGCATCACGCGCGAGCACACCGTTGATCCGGATTCAAATTATTGCTTCGGTGAAGGGGGGGCAGGAACTTACAGCGACGGTAAATTATACACGCGGAGCCACAAGCGGGGGAACATTCAAGGGACACTTCATTGGCTGGTTCAGTTTGGCGCTGACCCCTCTATTTTGATTGATGCACATCCGCACATAGGAACCAATAAATTGCCTCAAATCATCGAGCGTATGCGCGGAGCAATTGAGCAGGCAGGAGGAAAAGTGCACTTTGGATGCCGGATGGTTGATATTGCCTCAGAGGCTGGGCACGTTGCCGGTATCCGGTGGTTAAATCTCAAGACGCAAGAGGTGCACTCGGAACGCACACGACAGGTCATTCTCGCAACCGGACATAGTGCACGGGACGTGTTCGAATTAATTGAATCGAAGGGCTGGGCATTGGAGGCCAAGCCTTTTGCCATGGGAGTGAGGATTGAACATCCACAGGAGTTGGTGGATCGAATTCAATACAGCGGACAGCCTCGTGGTGATTGGCTTCCACCGGCTTCCTACAGGTTGGTTTGTCAAGCCAATGGAAAAGGTGTGCATTCATTCTGCATGTGCCCTGGTGGCATCATTGCACCATGCGCAACGGATGCGGATTCTGTCGTTACGAACGGCTGGTCACCTTCGAAGCGCAACAATCCTTTTGCAAATGCTGGAATGGTGGTGCAAATAGGCCCAGAAGACTGGAAAGCCGAGGGCTTTTCAGGGGTGCTTGGAGCCTTGGCATTTCAACGCCATGTAGAGCGCAAGTGTTGGGAGGCTGGGGGGCAAACTCAGCGCGCACCAGCCCAGCGGCTCATCGATTTTTTGCATGGAACGCGGGGACGTGTCTCCCGTGATTTACCCCCGTGCTCCTATCTGCCAGGAGTCGTGTCGGTCAATCTGCGCGCGCTTTTACCTGCCGTAATATCGGATTCGTTGGCGGTTGGATTGCGGGAGTTTGGAAAAAGGATGCCAGCTTATTTGGACGGCAATGCCCTATTGGTCGCACCCGAGTCGCGCACATCGAGTCCTGTTCGAATTCCGCGCCATCGTGATTCGTTGGCTCACCCTGAAGTAGCGGGGCTCTATCCCTGCGGCGAAGGTGGGGGCTATGCCGGTGGTATACTCTCTGCTGCCTTGGATGGCATTCGCGTGGCGGAGGCAGCGGGACAGGTATTGAACTCATCCCGTTGATCAGGCAAAAAAAAAAGACCGCCTATGGAGGGCAGCCTTCTTTTAGAAAACGGTAGAATTTATTTGGAGGCTGCTCCCTTTTTATGCAATTCACGGTCCAGCTGTTCTGCTGTGGCCACATCAATGATGCGCCCATTGAATTCGCCCACAATGAATGCTTCCTCGAATCCCGCATTCCGCATTTTAGTCATATCGGCTTTGGCGACTTCGGCGTCGTAAACGGCCTGAGTCACGAAAGTCATTCTGCTAAATTGATCAAATTTTTGCGTGACTTCACCGCTCAAGATGAAGGGGGTAATCAGATTGATGTCCAACTTACGAACGTCAGGTGTCAATTGAACGCGGTAAGCGGGCCGAATGACGGGCATGACAGCCCGGAAGGCATCCACCTCATTCGCAGATAAAAGGTTGAAGTTATTGGATGTTGCAGCCTTTGGTTCTTCCAAGGGCTGAGCTCTGTTGGCTTTCACTTGATTGGTCGACTTGGTCGTGCCGAATGTTTTCAATAGGCGCAATTCAGCAGGAGTGTGTCCCCGTGTATCGACAGGTGTTGCCTGGGGCGATTGAGTAGGTGTTTCGATGCGTTGGAATTCTTCCAGGCTCGGTGGCTGGAATGCCGCGGCTTCAGACTCCAGTGATTGCCATTGCGCATCACTCAAAGAAATCCCTTTTAAGTTGACGCGATTGTGCGGTGAAAAAGGCTCTTTGTCCTCGAAGTCCGCTACCCCGTCGTTGTCGCTGTCCACCGGACATCCGCGGCGATCCGTGGATATGCCCTCTGGCGTTCCGGGACAACGGTCACGGCTGTCCTTGATGCCATCTTGGTCAAAATCGTTGCCCAAAGCTGCCCATCCTTCGGGGTACGCAATGCGCGGTTCAGCGAAATCTTTTCCAATTCGAATGCCGATACCGGCTTGCGCAGTGGTCAAGTAATCCGTGTAGCCAGGTCGAGGGTCAAGGCTTGCCTCTGTGCCTGCGAGCATTGAAAAGGCTGCGCTCGCATAGATTCGTGATGTTACATTCAAGTTCAATCCAAAACGAATGGGAACTGCGATGCTGTTTTGAGTCCGGGTTTCAGATTCGTACGTGTAGTCCGGGGTCATTTCTTGAGCTAAAATCTCCGCATTGAGGTCACTCTCGGCCATGTTGTAAACGCGACCATCGTTCCAATGGTAATAGCTTTGTCCAGATGCATCAGCGAGGTCTGCAAAATTTGATTGTTGCATGAAGCTGATCCCAAGACCAATCCAAGGCTCAATGATGCGGCCTTCTTCATATGGCTGGTGTAAGCGCAATCCTGCACCTACTCCGTACCATTCCGACATTTCATGCCGGCGGTTGGAAGCCGTTAATCCGAGGCTTCCCCAATTCATTTCCGCATCTGCAGAGCAGAACGGCATGATGTCAGTGAACATCGCGAGTTGAGTTGAGTAGCTTCCCGTTGAGGAGATTTGAATGCCGTCCTCCAGATTGGATGCTCCAGTGAAGCTCGTGGGTCCAGTAACGACGTGAAATCCCGTTTGGGCTTCGAGTGCATTGACACACAGAAGCAGGGTGGAGATTGATAAAAGTTGAATAGCAGTCCGCATGGGGTTGAGGGTCTTAAAGTGATGTTTAATCCCCAGCCTTTACGAATTTGGTCGAAAAAAGGTTTCAATCTTCTTCCAGCAAATTTGCCGCCTGCTTTCCGATGCTCATTCCTATCGCCACTCCCATGCCTCCTAAACGGACGGCAACAACACCGTGCATGCCTATTTTCCGTACGATGGGCGCACGTGTCCTGCCTATTCCGAGGGTGCCGGTCCAGCGATGTGATATGGCGACCCCCTCGGTGCGTGGCCACAAAGAATGAAGCCATTCAATGAGTCGTCTCTCGGTTTTTTCTTCGTCTAACTCCCAATGCCGACCTCCTCCAATGAGCATTCGATCTCCAATGTTGCGGGCATAAACATAACCGGCATCCACATGCACAGAATGCCGAAAATCCCAGCCTCGAATGGGCTGGGTCACGAGTACTTTGTTTTCGACAGGTTGGACGTCAACGTCCGGGAGCAATTGAGTCGCAAAAGCATTGGTGGCGATGATCAAGCGTGGTGCATCAAAGGAGGTGGTTTCTCTGCCACGCTCTACCGTCAGTGTCCAACTTGCGTTCAGCTGTTCCACGGCATGCACGTGAAGACCGCTGATGAGATCAATGCCTGCATCGGATACTTTTTGGCGCAAAGAGCGGTTCATTTTTCCGGTATCAATCACGCCTTCTAATCGGGAGAAAATTGCACGCTCATGATCAGATGCATGACGTTCCGGGAAGTTAGAAGCCTGAATAACTTCGAAGGTCTCTTTCAAGTCTGTAACTTCTGATAACCAGTCATTCAAATCTTTAATCTCCGCGATAGAAGGAAAGCGTGTCATGCCATTTTGCATGAAAAACTCAACGCTACCTGAGCGCTCAAAACCAATTTGTACTTCACCAAGAGTTTCCCGGAGCAAGCGCAGGCCGTTCAATCGGCTCTGTACTAAATCCCTTGCTGATTGGTCTCCTAAAGCCATTCGGTCAGCCATTAATTCTGTCGCACTCCCAAAGCACGCAAATCCTGCATTTTTGGAAGTTCCGCCACCACCGAGGGGATCAGCATCCACTACGGCAATTCTCCAGTCCGGTTGTTTTTTCTTCGCGAACAATGCAGCGGATAGGCCAACAATCCCACCGCCAACAACGCATAAATCCAATCCTTCGAGCCATTCTTTTGATTCCCAATAACTAAATGCCATATTTTTACGTTTTAGGAAGAGGAAGCAAACCTGTCATGACCTGCAATTCAAACAAGCCAAGCGAGTTTTCTTCGCAGCTGGAACTCCCGCGCAAATTACCCTATTTTATTAGGAAGTTTGCGGGAACCTTGTTTTTGATCATGCTCGCAGTTTTGACGGCGAGTGAGGGAAGAGCCCAGGAGGACCAAGAAGATAAGTTGTCCGTCTTTGGTACCGTGAAAATGGATGAGGGAAGCAAACGACTGGATGGCGTGCGTGTTGTGGTTTACCAGGACGGCGTCGAATTCGATGCCATTGTGACCGACCTGAAGGGAGGGTATGAATTTGATTTGCCTTTGCGTCACAACTATACATTCAGTTTTGAATTGGAAGGGCATGGCAACAAACGGATTGCAGTAGATGCTTCAGGGATTCCTTTGGATGTGAAGGGTGCGCGAAACATGGATTTGGACATGTCCATGATGCCATTGCCACCCGGTTTTGATTCTGCGATTTTCGAGGATTTGTACGGGAGGGGGGAATACGATGCCAACCAAAACACCGTGATTTTTGATAGCAACTACACGGTTCGAATGCGCAATAAAGTCAACGCCGAATTAGCGCGACTCGAGCGTATGGCTGGTCAGGAAGAGGAGATGCGCGAGCAGTTTGAGGAGTTTGTCCAGAAAGGTGATCGATCTAAGTCGGCCAAGGAGTGGCAAAAAGCTGTGGACTTTTATGATTCGGCATTGGCCTTGTTTGCCGATGAAGATGAGGTGATATCAAAGCGACAAGAGGCGCAACGTGGATTGGACGCGGCAAATGCCTCAGCCGCAGATGAAGCCGCTTTTCAAGCCCTGCTCGATGATGCGGAAGCTTCTCTTGACCGCGATCGACTGGAAGAAGCTAGAAATGGTTTTGAAGCGGCATCAGAAATGCGGCCTGATGCACCTGAACCGCTGGATGGTTTGCAACGCGTTAGCGACCGTGCGTCCGAATTAGAGAACTCGTCAGAGGTAGATGAGGAATACGATGATTTGGTGAAGGATGGGGATATCTATTTTGATCGAGAACAGTGGGATAGAGCGATCGATAAGTTTGCGGAAGCGAGTTCGTTGAAGCCCAACGAGAGCTATCCCAAAAACCGGATGGAAGAAGCGGAAATCCGGCAAGCAGATCTTGCTTCTCAACAAGCGGACATCATCGCGCGAACAATCGAATATGAAGCCTTGGTCGACGAAGCCAATCTTTTATTCAGGGCGGACGATTACGGTGCAGCCTTGGTGAAATATGAGGCAGCCGGAAGCGTGCTGCCTGCAGAACGATTTTGGCAGCAGCGAGCAGAAGCCTGCCGGGAACGCATGGCTGAAGCGGATGTCAAAGATTCAGGAAGGAAGGACCGGGAAAGTGAAGAAGCAGAGCGCGAGGCAGCGCTGGCTGAGGAGCGCGAGCGCCGGGAGCAGTACGATGCCCTAAATGATGCAGCAGATGAGTTGTTTCGGTCAAACGACTATGCCGCAGCTGTCGAAAAATATGGAAATGCATCTCGTTTATTTCCAGACGAACGGTATCCAAAACAACGGATGAATGAGGCGGAAAAGAGAATGGCGCGCTCAGTGGATGCCGCCTCGACGAGCGCAGAAAGTGAACCGAGCCAAGGTGAACCTGAAGTGTCGGATCCTGATGCAGACCAATGGGCTCAAGCTGAGGCAGATGCACAGGAATCAGATGACGCTGCAGCAGCCCAACGCGAGGCACGTGAAGCAGCCGAATTAGCCGCGCGATCCGAAGCTGAACAAGTAGAGGCCGCATATGCTGTTGCGATCGCAGGCGCAGATGATGCATTTGATCGTGCTGATTGGGATGGAGCAAGAAGCCGTTATGAAAAAGCTTTATCCATTAAGCCCACAGATCGATATGCGAAATCTCGAATGGACCGGGTGGAACGCGAGGCTTCAAGATCTTCAGAGGAATTGACTGGGCAGCAAATGGGGGCCTCCCAAGCAGAATTGGATCTTGAACGGGAGGCGATGGAGCGTGAGAATGCTGACCAAGAGGAAGAATTCGCCCGGAAGGCTGCAGAATTTGCAGCGCAGAATCTGTCAGATGAAGCGGCTTTGAAAGCGCGAGAAAAAGCTGATCAAGAAGACCGTGCAAGGAAAGAGCGTCAGCGTGCTGAGCGATTAGCGGCTCAAATGAACGTAGCTGAAGATGATGAGGTGGAGACGTATTACAAGGAGGCATTGGAAAGCGAAGCGCTTGCACGTGCATTGGAGGTGGAAGACAAGAAAGCCGCCCAAAATCAGCTCATAAGCGATTCCGAGAAAAAGGCACAAGACCGAGTAAATCGGTCAATGATGAATCAAAAAGATGTACTCCGGCAAGATGCGGCCATGCAAGAAAAAGGGGTGAATCAACAAGAAATCAGAAGTGCGAATCAGGATAGTCAGGTGGCTAATTTTGAGTCAAGAGCGGCAGCTGCGAAAGCAGCAGGAAGGGATCAGATTCAACAAGGGGCCGAGCAAGCCCAGCGAAAAGAAAGCATTCGTTCGAGGATGCGGTCGAGGAGATCCCAAGATTATACACTGAATATGCCGGAGGTTCAAGCGAAAAAGCGATCGCTTCGGAACCTGTTTCAAGGCTTGTCTAAAGCTTCCGAAGATCGACGATCCGAAGCAAGAGTTCAAGCAGAAAGTTCGGCGCGGAAGTACCGAAGACTTGGAGATGGAGCCAATGCCCGTGCACAAGAAAGATGGCTTGATTCGCGGAGAAAGGCCAAAAAAGTCAGCCAACAAATGAAAGCAAGGGAGCAAGAGGCTCGTCAACGTGCTTACAATGAAAGGAAGGCGGCTGAGGATATCCTGAAGGAAGTTGGGCCGCGAGAGCCGGAGGATTATAAATTGGCTGAGAGGGATGAGAATGTTGCGCAAGGGGTGAATGAAGAGTCGTATGACATTCCAAATGGTCTCGTCATCCAGCGTACTGTTCGGAATGGGAATTTGGTCGTTCGCTATCGGAAAGTGGTCACCAAGACAGGTATTTATTATTTCAGAGGAGACCGCAGCATTACCGCGGATACGTGGCGCCGGGAAACAACGGTTGTTCTCGATTGATGCAAGCAGAATCGGATACGTCCAATCGCTTTTGGGTCTCTCTGAGTTTGACCTTGCTTGTTCATTTGATTGTACTTGTGATTTTGTGGGCGCAACCTGCGGGAATTACACGCGCTGAAACCGCTGATTTCGTCGATGTTGAATTTACAGAAATGAATTTCGCCTTAGCAGAGCTTCCCACTTTGGAGGAGCAGTTGCATGGAAAATTAAATGAGCGTGTAGCCAATTTGGTTTCGGATGTTAATGCGAGTGTGAGCAGTGATCGGAGATCAACCTTCGCTGATGAGACTGAACAGAGCATGGCCAAAGAAGTCGAAGCAGAACTGCGGGCAATGGAACAAGCGGAATTTGCTCGGTTGTCGGCTCAAGAAAAAGAATTTGAATTGGAGGGTGTGCCAGATGATGGTCAGAACAATGACATCAACACCCTCTCCGAGTGGGACAAACGTTATGAGGGCGAAGTCGTTGTTTCCTATGACGTTCAGGGACGGAATCACCAATATCTGCCTGTGCCGGGTTATCTGTGCCTCACCGCTGGCAAGGTCGTGATTCAAGTCACGCTAAGCTCGGATGGAAGCGTGCAGAAAGCCATGGTGACGCAATCCATCGAAGGCGATGCAGCAGAGTGCATGGAAGGTGTGGCACTCAAGGCAGCACGACGATCGGTCTTCGACATGAAGAGCCAGGACGATCAGACGGGGACGATTACGTACCGTTTTGTTGCTCAACGCTAGCCGTTGAAAACTAACTCGGTCTGGCAAAGGCTTATTCTGGCATATCGTACCTTCGAGACCGTGCATTATACTCCAGAACATCCCTTGAAAATAGGTGTCATCCGAGAAGGAAAGACTCCGCCAGACCAGCGTGTTCCGCTAACTCCGGATCAATGTGTATTGCTCCAAGAGGGCTACCGTCAATTGAAAATCGTTATCCAAAGCAGTCATGTTCGGCGCATTCGTGATGCGGAATACAGCGCTGCCGGCCTAGAAGTTCGAGACGATGTGAGTGATTGCGAGGTACTCATAGGGGTGAAGGAGGTAAATATCGAGGATTTGATTCCCGATAAAACGTATTTATTCTTTAGTCATACCCACAAGTTGCAGCCATACAACGCGAAGTTATTGGCTGCAGTCTTGGACAAGCGCATTCGTTTAATTGACTACGAATTATTGAAAAGGCCGAGCGGCCGGCGGATCATCGGTTTTGGCCGATGGGCTGGATTGGTAGGCGCATACAGTGGAATACGCGCTTGTGGAGTTCGGAGTGGCATGTTTGACCTGCCCAAGGCGATTGATTGCCGCGATTTAGAGGAGATGCTGTCCTACGCAAAAGGTGTCAAACTCCCCCCAAATTTCAAAATCGTTTTGACAGGACATGGGCGGGTAGGAAAGGGCGCCCGTGAGGTGTTGGAGTACATGAAGGTGCGTTCTGTCCATTCGGATGATTTTCTGCGGATGGACTTTCCGGAACCGGTATTCACCCATTTGGATGTTGCAGACTACAACATGCGTGCTGATGGAGGTGAGTTTTCGATGCAAGATTTTATCGACGACCCTTTGGAGTTTCGAAGCACCTTTGGTCGATTCACATCCGAAGCGGATTTATTGGTTGCGGGCCACTTTTGGGCAGAAGGCTCACCGTTTCTTTTTACCAGAGAAGATATGCGTTCGCCTGACTGGAAGGTGAAGGTAGTGGCGGATATTTCATGCGACATTGACGGGCCTGTTGCCTGCACCATACGTCCTTCAACGATCGAAAGTCCTCTGTATGGTTATCATCCGGGCACAGAACAGGAATGCACATTTTCCCATCCCGAGGGAATTACGGTTATGGCAGTGGATAATCTTCCCTGCGAATTGCCAAGAGATGCATCCGATGGGTTCGGAAGAGAGCTGATGGACCATGTCATTCCATTACTGGTAGAAGGTGATGCAGAGGGGATTTTGGATGCAGCGACGGAGACGACCCTGCAAGGTGAATTGAATGCGCCCTATGCGTACTTAGCGGATTATGCGGCTGCTGGAAAGGGTTGACCTAAAGGAATTGATTGTGCCCTGAAAAGTACAGAGGTGGCAATAAAAGTGAGGGTTTTGAGTTCAATCAACATGGAGTTTATTTTATCTATGGTGCTCTATTATCTGCTGTCGGGGTGGGTTATTTCCTTCGGATTGGAATGGATGATGAGAAAAAGCCAAATGGAAGTGACTGCATTTGAGCGTTTTACGATGATTTTTTTGTGGCCCGTGATGTTTGGAATTTGTGTTGTTTTTTTCTTAAAAGGTTTATTGGAAAAGGATTGACTTCTTGTGTTCTTGGTGCAATATTGGACCATGAAAAACTTCATTCTTCTATTTATCGGACTGATTGCAATGGCTCGATTAAGCGCTCAAACCATTGTGAATACTGAGACATTGATGCTCGCAGGAGATAGTGGATTCATGTGGACGGCAGGTATTGGAGGTGATGTGTCAGTGGGCAATAGCGATGTAATGGATGTGAATGCGGATGCAGGGTTAACGTGGGACTGGGGACGGACGGCGCTTAAGGTGATTGGATCGTGGAATAGCTTGTCCGAAGAAGGTGAATCCATTCAAGGCAATGCATTTGCGCACATTCGAGCTGAAGTCGGTGATTTGGATCGACTGCAGGTTTTCGGGTTTATTCAATCATCCAACAACGATGTGTTGCTCATGACTTCGCGGAATCTCGTTGGGGTAGGATTGAAGCGCAGCCTGTGGTCTGGAGACCGAAGTTATGGAACAGCCAGTTGGGGCGGGTTTTGGGAGGCCGAGTCGTACAGTGCTGAATTTGAAGTTTCACCTACCGAATTGATTCGGAATAGCGTTGTGTTTTCGGGCGGTTGGCATGCCAATGAAAACCTCAATCTGCGGTATACAGTTTACGTTCAATCCGATGTTCGCCAATGGTCAGATTCGCGCGCGTTTTTTGAGTGGACGTGGGACGTTGCCATTGCGAATCAAATGAGCTTTGAATGGAACCTGGGAGTCCGTTGGGATGGAGATCCTCATGCGGGACTGAATCCGGTCGATCTCGGTTCAACGGTAGGACTGAGATTTGGTTTTGATGGATAGTTTTTTTAGCCTCAATCAGGCTGGCTGAACCATCGAACAATCAGTAGCTGATTCGCCTAGACCGTTTGATTTTTCGACCATTCCACCAATTGGAACGATCGCCGAAACGTCCCATGCGCTGCTCACCTCCACCAAGCCATGGATCCGTGTTGAGGATGTGCCAATCACAATCCGGGCAGAAAAATCGCTTGCGAATTGCCGTTGGGAAGTACATCGTAAAATTAAGTTCATGCGCTCCTCCTGTTCCTGGTGTTAGCTGCGAAAAAGTCAAATCGTAGCTGTAGCCAAACTTCCAGTTAACCGTTTCGGTTCCAACGTATGCAATGGCAGCATCCCGGTAATTGCTGCCGACCAACCCTCTGTACCACAGACCAAATGAAAAAGTCATCCTCGCATCCCGGATGAACCCGCGTGGCTCGATATCAAAGTTCGCCCCGCTCATTAGCAACGTTTGATCACCTTGTCTGTGAAGAATAAGTTGAGGTTGAAGCGTCGAAGTCATATTCGAACCTTTTGTGACTGGAAATGATCCGCCGATGTGCGAAGTAAGTTTGACAGGGATGATGCTTACACTCGTGCCCCCGGCAACGCTTTCGTTTGGCTCGTTCAAATGGGCGGCGGCAAATCCAATCGACCATCGTTTTGAATGAAAAAGAGCCCCAGCTCGGAAGTCGCCCCCTTTGACAAATCCTTCTCGGTAGATGTCTTGTGTCGTGAAAATGAATCCCTGGTTGGGATCGATCATGTCCCGAAAGCTCAGTTTATCCCAATCCAGGTTTCGCTGGAAGTAAGCGGCTTCTAAAGCCAAGTTCATGTACCAGCCTTGGGCAATTTTTGTGCGGAAATTGTAAGCTCCAGCCACAGTCGTGGAACTCAGGGTTCCCCTGCCGGCATCGTCTTTGAGCACACGAAATGCCAAGCCGCCATGAAGCGAACGGACATAGGAGTCGAATGTGATGCCCGAAGTGACATAGGCGCCGCTCATGGCAGGCCACTGATTACGGTGCGAAAGAACCAATCGAGGAGATGGAACAATGTTTCCTTGCACCCCATACGAACCAGCGTAGGCGGGATTGAGGTGAATGGGATTATTAAAAAACTGCGTAAACTCTGGATCCTGTGCCAAAGAGACCATCCAGGAACAGGCCAAACAAAAAGCGAGGCTTCGCTTAACAATGAGGGCTCGCTTGTATTGTCCTAGCATTAAAAACATCAGGGAAATATAAAACGAAAATACTCTATAACATAGTGGAAATGAACGAAAGAATTTGTCTTAGTCTTTCTATATTTCAGGAATGAAACATGTGCTTTTGAAAATAGGATTCTTGCTTGTTGCGGGAGGCTTGTTTTTTATTGAGTCGAATGCTCAATCGCTGAATGCTTCATTCATGACCATTCCCTCATTCGAGAATGGTCAGCTTGTTATTTGTGTCAATGAACCTGTGGCCTTTATCAATACTACCATCGGGGATGGCCCGCTTGCAACGTATTCTTGGGACTTTGGTTTTGGGGCGACTCCGCCGACATCTTCTTTAGAGGGTCCCGTGCTCGTCACTTATGATGCAGTCACTCCAGGAACCACAGCGACATTGTTGGTCAACAACAACGACGGTTCAGGATCTTCCTCTTTTTCCCTCTCCATCGAGGTGATTGATTCCCCTATGTCTGAGTTGAGTTTGAGTCCTATCTCAACTGATTACACAGAATCGGAAGAAAATGACATGCTCACATTTGTTCGGTGCAACTCAGATTCTCCTCAGCCCTTTTCATTTATTTGTAATTATGATAATTCAATTAGTCAATCATTTGATTGGGGCGATGGGTCTCCAGATTCCGACGAATCGCAATTGGTAGCTGACATCATCGAGCATTCGTACCCGGTCGGTGACTTCATCTTGGAACACACGGTTACGTTTGCAAACGGATGCAGTGACGTTCGGCTTTATCGCATCTTCAACGGAAGTGCGCCCATCGTGACGGTGTCTGGGTCAGGTCAAAACACCTGCACTCCCTCGCTGTTTGAGGTGGATATTATTTCAAACAATGTGCCCATTGACTATACGGTGAGTTACTCTGATGTCACAGATATCCTTGACTTTAGCACCGCAAGCGACACAACATTAGAGCACATCTTTTATGACAATTCATGCGGGGAGCAATATGTGATTTCACCCCTGCTGCCTCCCATAGAAAATGCCTACTCTGCGACGTTGATTGCCGCGAATTTGTGTTCGGTCAATGGCATTCCCACGGTGGTGACCATTGGTCCCATCACTGTTTCCTCTGCTCCTGAAGCGATGATATTGGCTGCACCTCCTGGGCCCATTTGTCAGGAGGAATCTGTGTTGTTGACAAGTATAGGACCGAGTGGACAAACGGTGACCATCGATGGATGCAATGACACGACCCTAACGCACTGGACCGTTGAAGAAACCTCGGGTTATTCGGTCGAATTAGGAGAAATGGGTTCGTCGAATGGTGCGACGGGAGAGGATTATAGTTTCGGGATGTGGTCTCCCGGATCGGAGATCATCTCGTTGAACTTTGAGGATCCCGGGACTTACCACGTGTGGCTCCATGTAGGGAGTGGTTGCGGGGAGGATTCAATATCTTATCCTGTTGTTGTGAATCCCTTCGGAAGTGTGTCGCCACAGAGTATTTCCAGCACCATTTGCAGTGGTGATACGGTCAATCCGATTACTTGGACGTCGAGTCAACCGGCCTACATTATTTCATGGTTAGCCAATCCAGAACCAGGACTTTCCGGGGTGCAACCTGCATTAGGAATTGGTCTCGGTCCATTGCAATCTCCAGATGATTGGGTCATTGAAAATTCAACAGATGAACCATTGTTTATAGAGGTCACAGCCAATGTAAGCTGCACATCGAGCCCTCCGGCTACATGGCTTATTGAAGTGATGCCTGAAGTCATACCGAATTTGGAAGACTTGCAGTTGCCGGTATGCTCTGGCGAGGCCTGGGAGATTGAGGTGGGTACGAACGTGGACGGTGTGGTTTTGAGCTGGATTCCCGATGCACCGTTGTTCGTCGGTGGCGCAACACCGGGTTCAGGCAGTTCACTGGGCGATGTGCTGGTCAATGATTCGGATGACCTCCAAACGGTGGTATACACCCTGACCAGCCCGGGTTTGTTATGTCCTATGGATCCCATTGAATTTGAAGTCGATGTCCTACCGGTGGTGAACATTCCCTTGCTTCCCGATTTAAGTTTTTGTTCGGAAGATGTGGTTGAATTAATGGAGTATGGACTGCCGATTGATGGATTGAATTGGTCTTGGTCTAACTCAAATACCGATGTAGGTTTACCAGAGAGCGGGAGTGGACTTTTGGGGGAATTTGTCGCGGGTTCAAATCAAACAGGTTCGAATTTGACGGGGACCATAACGGTAACGGCTACGCTCGCAGATTGTCCAGCCGAAACAGCATCGTTTGATTTGACGCTCTATCCAGATCCAGAGGCGGATTTCGTTGTTTCTCCGAATGGCGGGGTGAGTTGCATCAATCAGGAGGGGCTCATTGTTGCTGAAACCACTGCTGCAGATCCGAGCTTTGATTGGACCGGAAGTGACTTGTTATCAGCGGACGGTGCGGAGGCTCAAGTTGGGGCCGCCGGTACGTATGACGTGGTCATAACAGATGGGGTGACGGGATGCGCGGCACCCTTCCAAATAGAGGTGCTTGAAGCTGTTCCAATCGCCATCACCAACGTCGATTTTCAACCGCCGAATTGCATCGGCGGTTCGGATGGTTGGATTGAGGTTTTGACAGACGGCGGAAGTGATGTGGAGTTCACATGGTCTCCTTCTAACATAGCGTTCACGGATGGATATGCGAATGAATTGCCAAGTGGGCTCTATCAGGTGACCGTCACCAATGCTTCCGAATGTTCAGACCTCATAGAGGTGGAGTTGGTGGATTTTGAGGGGCTTGGAGTGGAATTGGTCGCAACCATTGATTCGGAGTGCGGCGAGGCCAATGGAATGCTCGAGGTGATGGCATCCGGCGGACAAGGAGATTTTGATTACCAATGGTCCTTGTTTGAGAATGCCCCTTTGCTCGACGGAATTGATGCAGGCTTGTACGAGGTTGAGGTTACCGACGCTGGAGGCTGCAGTATAACCGAGTTTTTTGAATTGGATTGTTATCCATTGACCCCGATTGAAGTGAGTCAGCTCTTAACTCCAAATCAGGACGGTTTCAATGATGAGTGGGTGATCGAGTATTTGTGGATGTATCCGGACAACAAGGTCGAGGTGTTTAATCGATGGGGAACGCAGGTTTTTGAAGCAGAGCCCTACAACAATGACTGGCGGGGCACATGGGATCCTGTTATCGGTTCATCCAAGTTGCTGCCAACCGGAACGTATTATTACCTGATTGATACGCGAAAGAAATCCCAGAAGCCGTTTCGCGGATTTATTGAACTTCAACACGAGCAGCGATGATGAAGACCACAACGACCAGGTTGATTGGAGTTATTGCGGCATTGCTCATCACGTCATTGGTGCGGAGCCAGCAGGATGCTCAGCTATCCATGTACCTTCGGAATCCGGTGCAGTTCAATTCTGCGCATGCTGGAACAAACGGCGTGCTGCGCACCATGGTGATCAATCGTGCCCAGTGGGTGGGGTGGGAAGGAGCACCGAGGACGCAATGGCTTTCGGCCCATGCACCTATTTTGAGGAACCGAATGGGTGTGGGAATTACGGCATTGAAGGATCAAAGCGGTGCCCGTGGCCATGCTGAATTCATGACCCATTTCGCATACTATTTCCCCAAGCCCATCCAAGGGTTTAAATTGACGACAGGTTTGTCTTTCGGGGTTCAAAGCAATCGATTTGATTTCAGTCAGTTGCAAGTGTCGGATCTCAATGATCCCCTGCAAGCCGCCCCTTACAAAGAAGCCGCATTCAATGCGGGATTCGGCGCGATGGCTTACAAAGATGATTGGTACCTGGGGCTTTCCATCCCACATTTGCTCGAGCAACCCATGGGTTTCCAAGGTTCGGGTGCCGTTCAACAACGTCATCTTTACCTCATGACAGGTTACATCCATCGCATCAACAGTGCTGTGGACCTTCGTGGTGTTTGCATGATGAAGAAAGTGGCACGTGCTCCTCTGACGATGGATGTGGGTGTCGAGGCCTGGTTCATGGATCGTTACAGTGTTGGGACCATGTTGCGCTGGAAAGAAGGCTTTGGAGTTCAATTGAGCTACTTCATCGATGAATCATGGAGGGTGTATTATTCGGCTGACTTTCCGTTGAACGGGCTGGCCAACCGAAATTTTGGATCGCATGAGATGGGTGTTTCATGGGATTTCGGATTGAAAAGAACGGCCTACCAAAGCCCACGTTATTTCTAATGAAGTACGCACTCTACGCTTTACTCTCTTTCGGAATTTGTCAGTCCAGTTGGGCGCAGTTTTCGCGCGTGGATATGGCGAATGATTTGATGCTTCGTTGGAAATACGCAGATGCTTACCCACTCTGGGCAGATTTGGCAGCGGATTCCACCTATGCCGATTCGATCCGAGAGGATTTCATGAGAAAAGCAGCGGAATCAGCTTTGCACGCAGACCTTCTTGCAGAGGCGGCGGATTGGAATGCCAAGATGATCGCAACAGGTCACGGAGCGCCAGAGGATTGGTTGATGCAAATGGACTTGCTCTGCTTCCAGAATCGGTATGAAGAACTTGAAGCGTCGATTGGAACAGCCTTAGCTCAATTTCCGAACAGTGAACGACTGGGCCGCTGGAAGGAAGGGATCGCTCAATTGATTCGATTGGTTCGCGATTCGACCGCATTCACGGTAGAGCCGCTGCGGCCGAAGTCGAATGCCGAGGAATTTTCAGCCTATCCTTTTCAAGACGGGTTGGTCTTTATGAGCACCGGATTGAATGCAGGGTTTATCCCGATGCGAGACGGATGGACTGGACAGAATTACACAGAACTGACATGGGTCGAAGATCTGAATGAGCCGTTTCGCACCTACACGTGGTTCGAGCAAATCCGCAACCAAGATCTATTCAACGCATTTGGTCACTCTCGGCTGCATGATGGACCTGTTGGCTTTGATGCCGATGAAGACTTTGCGGTATTGACACGAAATCATGAGAGCATTGATGTTTCTGAAAACGTTTCCCGCTCGCGTTTGAAACTGGAGTTTTACCGCTGGATTCCTGAACTTGAAAAATGGGAAAAGAGACCGGATTCGTTGTTTTCATGGAATTCACCGGGTCATTCCTGTGCGCATGCTGTGTTTGACTTGAATGATGATTTGGTCTTTTCCAGTGATCGTCCAGGAGGGTATGGTGGCATGGACCTTTACAGCTCCAAATGGGAAGATGGCCGCTGGTCGGAACCACAAAATTTAGGTCCTGTCGTCAATACAGATCAGGACGAGGTGTTTCCATATGTCTCCAAGACTGGAGCCATCTTTTTCAGCAGCAATGGTCATCAAGGCGCTGGGGGCTTGGACATTTTTACGTTTCGGGAAGGGGCTGCGCGACTCGAACGCTTGGGCTACCCCATCAATTCAAATTTGGATGATTTTTCTTTTGTTTTTGATGAAACGAAAGGCAGTGGATGGCTTTCTTCCAATCGATTAAAATCCAAGGACGCGATTTTCAGTGTGAATGGAGAACCCACTGCGGGCAAATTGACGGTGCATGTGCAAGCATGCGACGGCTCCCCGATTGTTGGCATTGAAGTAATTGCTGAAGACCAATTTGCGGGGTCGGCAACGAATGCGCAAACGGATGAGGACGGAAATGCGCAATTCATTGCCATCCGAAACCGGACGTATACCCTGACAAGTCAAGTGTTAGAAGGGATGGATTCTCCACCAGAATTGGAGCTGGTAATGCAAGATGTC
>Ga0209630_10000465_pt1 | contig 45822 bp, 49 predicted proteins | sample COG_01_FD_184745 | JGI IMG/M metagenome (GOLD analysis project Ga0209630, IMG submission 184745) | Pelagic Microbial community sample from North Sea - COGITO 998_met_01 (SPAdes) (version 2) | ecosystem: Environmental > Aquatic > Marine > Neritic zone/Coastal water | place: Helgoland, sampling...
GCGAAGCAGATACAGGCGAAGCAGATACAGGCGAAGCAGATACAGGCGAAGCAGATACAGGCGAAGCAGATACAGGCGAAGCAGATACAGGCGAAGCAGATACAGGCGAAGCAGATACAGGCGAAGCTTTCGCGGAAGAAGCCTTATGTTTTTCACATAATCCTGTCGCTTTGTTGCGCCTTGTTCCCTTTTTGCATCTGCCTTTTGTCGAGGGTTTCTTTTTGTCTTCTACATCGTGCTTATTCTTTTTAGTCCGACAAAAGGAACGCTTCTTCCCGCTGGCCCAAGAACAATTCTCTTGAATATTACAGTCCTCTTGTGATTTTATATCAATGCATTGTTTTTGGACGGAAGACATAATATATATAATTGTGTATATTTTATGTATATAACATACAATTGTTTAATAAATCATTTACTCTCTCTAAAACCGCTTTTTTTTCAAAGTTATACGGACGTATAATTTCTATAGCATCTTCAAATGATTTCCACTCAAGTTTACTCACCTCGCTCTTTTGAAAACTAGTCAACGGTTTAACGTTTTCGGGAATACTTGCAATATAATAACAGTGTTTGTATGATTTATAATTTGAACCGGTGAATATTTCCTCAAACGGAACCAAGTTTTGAATAATATTCACAGAACTTTTAGAATAGCCTGTTTCTTCGTGAAACTCTCGCAATGCACAGCATATATCTTTCTCCTGGTAGTTTCGTCTCCCTTTTGCAAATCCCCACTCGGTCTCTTGCCAACCTGTAGAAGATGTAGTTATTAACGTATCTAAATTATAATTTTTTTTCCCACTAGAAACTCCGTTTTTTAATAATTCAAACTTTTCCCGAGATGTTTTTTCTTCTATCCTATATTGAATACTGACGTTCTCTCCCCAAAGCTCTTTCCATAATACATCAAAATTTCCGGTTAACAGTTTATTCTTTTCGTCTATAGTCATTTCATTTATAATATTACACAAATACTTATAATTATGAATAGGGTATTTACCACGCATAAAATCCACAAATCCTAAAGTATCTTTTCTACGTATCATTAGGTATTTAATCCCCGAAGCTGTATTTTTAAATGGGATTAATCCGATGCTTGTTATTGGGAATCTACATTGGTGGAAAACGTGTCCCGATTTTCCGCAATTATTGCAAAAATTATATGAGTTGTTCATATTCGTTAAATAATATTAATATATGTTATTTATACCATCTTTTAATATTATTTATTATAATGATATTGGCTCCAGATGTATGGGGTCCTCATTACTGGTTTACATTACATACTATAGCATTAAGTTATCCAACTACCCCGAACAGTGTTACAAAAAAAAAATATTATGATTTCATCCAAAATTTCCCATTATTTATTCCGGTTGAAGAAATAGGAAATACATTTAGTAAAATATTGGATAAATATCCAGTAACCCCCTATTTAGACTCGAGGGAGTCGTTTATGCGGTGGATGCACTTCATACATAATAAATTAAACGTTGCACTAGAATTACCCTCATTAACAATGGAGGAAGCAATGAGTGAATATTATAAAAAATACAAACCAAAGGCGGTTGAGAGCATAGATCAGTATAAGCGAAGAGAGAAAGTTGCCTTTATATTTTGCGTTTTAGTAATGATAATGACCGGGTGGTTTTTTTATAAAGAGTAATTATATAGTCACGTATGTCTTTTTTGCGAAACACTCGCAAGAACCGGCGATACATAAAAAATAGAAATGAAAAAATTAATACATATAAAAATTATACAGGAAATCTTAATAGAAAGTCTGTCGCGGGAAAACCAATTGCAGAGGGAGGGTTTGGGTGCGTATTTAAACCGGCGTTGAAATGTAAAAAGAATGCTCCCGATAAAAACTACGTATCAAAGTTAATGTTTAAAAAAAATGCAGAAGAAGAGATGAAATTGATAAATGTTGTGAATAAAAATCTTACGCGCATACCATATTACGCCGAGTATTTTTTAGTACAAGGAGCATATATGTGCAATCCGTTGAAACTTACTACTAGTGATAAGAAGGGATTTAATGAAAAATGCAGTTCACTGTACAGAAAAAATATTACACAAAAAAATATAAATGGCAAATTGCATAAGCTTAAAACAATTAACCTGCCGTATGGAGGGTTAGACCTTGACATATTTTGGAGCAAATGGAATAATTTGCCTCCATCAAAAAAAAAACACAAAAGCTTTGGTGTAACAAATATATGTTTGATTAATCTTCTTAATCGAGGAATTAAGATAATGAATCTTAAGAATTTCTACCATTTAGATCTTAAGGGGTCTAATATATTACGTACGGTTTCTCCAAAAAACATATATATAACAGATAATGTAAAAACTCGCGTAATTGATTGGGGGCTTTCTATGCGCCGAAGTAATAAAAAAACGATTCCATTAGAGCTAACGGACAGACCATTCCAATTTAACCTCCCGTTTTCCAGTATTTTATTCCAGTCGAATATTCAAGAAACAATAAGCGAATATGTAAAAAAATTTAAACAGAAAAAAGATAAATCTGATTTTTCAAATATAGATGGGATCATAAAAAAAGGATTGGCTACACATATATATGATACAGCTGTTTATCGTTTAGGAGACGGTCATCTGGGGTATATGATTCCGTTTATAGACAAATTATATAAACCTCTAGGAAAAAATACTTTGGGTAAGTCCGTAGGAAAAGAAATTATATGCGGATATTTAGAAGAGATATTTAACAAATATATAGATAAGCATTATCATTTTGATGTAGGGGGGTACCTGAATAATGTTTTTTTTAAAAACGTTGACATCTGGGGATTTATTGTTAGCTATAACGATTTAATCACAGATGAGAATCCTTGGAAAAACAATTTTCAATCTATAATTGTAAAGATACTAACAGAATATTGTTTCGGAACAAAATACAGCACAAAGGTAATCCCGATAAAGGAATTAATGGAAAAATTATTGCAACTAAATAAGGCTTTAGGAGAACCGCTAAAATATAAAAATTACCCAGAAGTATGGAATCGTTCTACGCCAAAAATAACTCCTCGTCAATATACACGAAAAATAAGAAGTTAGAGATTATGATATACTAGAAATAATTTATATATTTCTAGTATAATATGAAATATGGGTTAATTATATTTTGCATAACTACATTTTTAATAGCAAATACTTACAGTGACGGAAAGTATGTTCAAAAATTAAAATCTTGGAAAAAGTATTACCAGATGGCGGGAATAGCGTTTGTAGGAATCTCTTCTTACGCGTATATTAAGAAATTCCCCGAGAAATCGCACGGATTCATTCATAATGCAAACGGATTAATAAAGCAGCTTCCCATAGATAGTGATGCGGGAGATTTTTTATCTCCAATGCTAGACTTAACAAACAACGGGTTTTTCGGAAATAATCAAGAACAAAATATGGATTATATGAACACTGGACAGCCTCAGCAGAAACGAATGATGAGTTCGGGGAAGAACTCCAACAAACGCAGTGTAAGTGAAACAAAGAAAAAATATGTGGCGTCTACTCAAGACTGGAAATGTGGAAATTGCAAAAAAAAATTACCAGCGTGGTTCGAGGTGGACCATATGGTGCGGTTAGACCGGGGTGGTTCAAACCATATAGACAATCTTGTTGCTCTATGTCGGGACTGTCACGGAGAGAAAACGGCGCACGAAAATTTTTAAAGTTTATTTATTTTGTAATAATAACATTATAATACATAAATGAGCGACGTTGTATTTATTCCAAACAATGTTGGTTCGAAAATGTTATTTAATGGAGCGGAACAGATATACAACCACATTGATATATTATACACCGCAATTATATTTATCATAATTGCAGCAATACTTTATGTTATAGTTATACAATCAACAAAGTATATTAAATTAGAGAACTTTGACCTGCTTATAGTATTCCCCCTTTTTATAGGTTGGTGTATATTATACTATGTAGACCCATATAAAATATCAACAAAACGCCCAAGAGCAACAATTTTAGTAAACATACTAATTTTCTTTTCGCTATTGTTAATGTTTATATTTAAGCAACAGTTTTATCACGGCGAGGTAAAAATTCGTTTGGATAACCGTATCGAAGTGATACCGGGGCCACCGCCACCCGACGAGATAACCCCACTCATAAAAAAATTATTTATGTGCACATTAACCATTCTCATTATATTCATAATCATAATAAGTATAGTATGGGGATTCGCGACTATGCCGGGATTGGCGAAGATGTTTGAGTATATTTTATTGCTTTTGATAATTGTTGGCGGAGGTGGAATAGCATATTTATATTTTAAAAAGAAGTATACGAAATTTTCACATAAGAAGCTTTCTATACTGGAAAAAATTATATTTTACGTGCCGTGCCTACTTCTCCAAATTGTAGATGAGATGAAACGGCAGTATGATATAACGACCGCTCCTATGTGGATATTGTTGGCGTTAGAAGTTGTATGTGTGAGTATATATTTCTTAGTCCCGTTGTTATTTAATTATTTAACATCATATGATTCTAAAACTTTACTAAGAGACCCAGTATATTTAAATAATAAACATACTTTAGGGACTTTTGAAAATCTCGAGAAGTCTTCTAATATGAAAGGAAAGTATGCATACGAGTATGCTATTTCTGGATGGTTCTATATTAATCCACAGTCTCTTGCCACAAACGAGTCATATTCCGAATACACCACCATATTTAATTATGCGAATAAACCGATTATCCAATATAATAGTATGAAGAATAATATTCGTATACAGACAGATGTTGGTAAGGGAAATATGAAAAACATATATATATCAAAAGACGTTATCTATCAAAAATGGAACAACTTTGTAATAAATTATGATGGGTCAAATATGGATTTTTTTATGAATGGCGAATTGGTGGGAACCGTCGCAAACGTCGCCCCATATTTGTATTATCAAGAAGTTGATGCGGGGTCAGTTAATGGGATACACGGGGGGATTTGTAATATAAAATATCACAGCAAAATACTTAGCAAATATATGATAGAAAACACATATAATATATTAAAAACATATAATATTCCTATCCTTTAGATAATTTCTTATGATAATATATATTATGAACGTTGTTCAAACAGTTTTGATAGCAATAGTATTTCTTATAATAATCTATTATATAATTCAATGGTTTACTACGAAATCGGTTAAGCTATCAAATATGCAGAAGGCGACATCAACGACTACCATATCTGCAAGCAAACTTAAAAACAACAACGTCGGAAACTTTACCTATTCGATATGGTATTATATTGACGATTGGAATAGTAATTACGGTAAACAAAAGACTCTTATGCGTGTTTCTAACAAAGATGCCGGAGCGGGGCCGTCTATGCATATTAATCTGGGAGAGACAGAAAATAATATTAACATAACAGTTAGATGTTATAATGAAGAAGGAGGGGGGTGTCCCGCCGAATGTGATTCGTGTGGATATATCAGCACAGTAGGCGAAAAGTCTTCTTTTAACAATGCGTGCCGTGATATATGTTATACCGACTCTGTATGGCCTGATGCTTCCACCGCCGCCGGGAAGGCGCTCACCGCAAAAGTTTCGGAAAATATGCTGGGACACCTGACGGAAAAGCTCGGGGGCCAGCATCCTTATTGTGTAGGAGGCATAGGGGATTCATATTTCAATCAAAATCGCCAGAAAATGGGGAAAAAGATTGATTGCTCTACTTGCTCCTCGAGTGGGAGTGGATCATCAAAAATGAGCACTTGCACAGTTTCAAATTTCCCTCTACAAAAATGGGTGAATCTAACAGTAAGTGTATATGGGAGAACTTTAGATGTATATTTAGACGGGAAATTAACCCATACTTGTGTATTACCCGGTCCCGCAAATATGAATAATCTTAATAATATTGTTATCACTCCTCAAGGAAAAGGGTTTGACGGATACACAACCGACTTGACGTATTATCCGACCGCAAGCAACCCACAGGAGGCATATAACATATATAAAAGTGGGTTCGGAGGGAGCTCAATGTCTAATCTACTTAATAAATATAGAGTCCAGATAAGCTTTTTGGAAAATAACGAAGAGCAGTGGCACATGGATATATAGACCTAATTATATAGACCTAATTATATAGACCTAATTATATAGACATAATTATTCAACAAACCCATATCTAAATTATCTTATATATATATAGATATGAGTTCCACTCTAGCAAGCTTGGGAAATGACACACAAGTCGAACTAAGTAAATTCTCCTCTACTAATTATATTGACGGTGGACGTGAATTTTTAAATTCTAATAGTGCAGTTGCGAAATTTGCATTTTTATTACTCGTTGTAATATTATTTATTTTGCTTTTACGACTAGGTGCGGGGCTTATGTCTTGGTTTATGGAACCAAGTCCTACTCCTATATTAATTAAAGGCGCACACGATGCAACCGTTGGAATGACTATCGGGCAAAATCCGAACATTAGCGGAAACACTCCAATATTACGTTCGGTAAATGATCAGACTGGGTTGGAGTTTACGTGGTCTACTTGGCTATACGTTGATGGAACTAACTTTAAATCTAATCAGGGGACTCGCGCGAAATATAAGCACATCTTCCATAAGGGAAATTATAATTTTGATGATAAAACCGGACTAAACACCCCCAACAACGCGCCGGGATTGTATTTATCGTCTTCTACAAATAGCCTTCTCGTTCTGATGAATACATACGATACTCCGACGTATTCGTCGAGAAAGAACAAACAAAACGGACTCGGTCCTAATTCCGCCATACCGGAGTCTATTGTAATAAACGATTTACCTCTTGATAAATGGGTTAATGTTATTATCCGCATAAGCAATCAAAATCAGTTAGACGTATATATTAACGGGTCTCTTGTAAAACGCGAATTATTGAAAGGGATACCTCGTCAGAATTACGGAGATGTATTTGTGACAAGAAATGGAGGATTTACAGGATTCATTTCGGAATTGCGTTACTTTAATAGCGGAATCGGGACAAATAAAATCCAAGAAATTGTTGACAACGGTCCAAATATGAAGCTTCTTCAGGATAATACAATGATGGGTGCGGCGCCACGTTATCTATCAACCAGATGGTTTTTCAGTGGGATTAAAGATGGTTATAATCCATAATGTCTTCATATAGAATAAAATAATTATAAAATAATTATATAATATACTAAATGTTCTCGCAATATTTTATAAACCAAACTGATGCGTCGTCGGCATTGCTTCCAAATAATTCTTTGGGGCATTACTGTAGAACTAATCTTGACAATATTTCTATTAATAAGCAGGATGGTATGGATGATTCGAATGTATATATTAGCAACAATAATTTTTATGTATTATATGAATCGAGTTCTATGTGGATTCTATATGATAATATTTCCGCGGACACCGTCGCAACTACAAACATACGTGCCGGTCCCACAAATATAGATTGGTATTTGGGCGAGGTCAATATTGGGAAAATAGTTATAAATGGGGCATATCCCGCTTTTCCTAGGATAGGGGGCCGTCTAAGATTACAGTGTATACGATGCCCCATAGAAGGAGGGCCGTGCAATAATTTTACATATGAGGATTTGTTCGCCCGTAGAAAAGCGCATATATTCGCAAATAAAAACCATAATATTTCGAGTAAATTTTCAGAAGCTAACAAAATAAAGAGTATACATAGAAATCGTGTTTGGGCGCGCAAGACACAAACAACAACAAACAATAATGTCAAAAATTTATTTAGAAAACCTGGTACAAATATATTAATATATAAAAGTAATTTGGCGGACGCTTCAGGAAACCTTGATGTAGACGCTTCAGGAAACCCTTCGGTAGACAATAGCTGCAAGAAAAGATGTTCATTATTGCATACTGCTGCTGGCGGTGCAGCGCTTTGCTATGACCCAGACGTACCATATACTAAATAATAATTTTACATATATTTTAATAAAAAATTGATTAATTATTAAAATAAAAACGATAAAACATCTAATGGCCGACGTATGTGGATATCCCGTAATGAAAAACTTAAACGAGTCTTATACAACAAAAACTGCGAGGAATATATTTAAATTTGCAATAGAATTCATAATACTTTGTATATGGTGGATATTGGTCTGTGTTGTTCTATTAAGTCTTATCATAAAGAATTTGTTCAGTTATATTCCAATTATAAATGATATATGTTTGGTTACATATATCTGTGTAATTAAATCTGTTAGTGCACTTCTTGATATAATCCAGAACGCATACCCGGAACATAGTAGACGAACCGTTATAAACGACCGATGCACAGGAACACCATATCTGGAAAGACATTATCTATTTCTACGGGATCGTCAAACATTTCCATTCAACGTATTTCTCCATAAATTTATAACAGGGGACCCGGACGACATTCACGACCACCCGTGGGGATTCTTTCATATTATCCTCTCGGGGGGGTATTGGGAATATATTACAATAAACGCTGATAGCGAAACACTGGACCAGGGGGTTAAAAAGGTATGGAGGCACCCGGGGTATTTCAATATAGTTGGGCCGGAGTATAAACACAAGATTGTTCTAGGAAATGAAAGACCATGGACACTGTTTATTCCATTTAAAAAAATAAATATGTGGGGGTTTTGGGTTCCAATGATTTGGCGCGAAGGTTTGGGTAGCCGAGAGGGATCGATTAAAAACGATGATAATCTGAATAGCAATAAATGGAAAAAAATAGACTATAATGTATATCTAGAGGGAAAGGGAAAGACTGAATAAAAATTATTTATTATAAAAATTATGTACCAATGTATCATTTGCGTCGTTACTAACCTCTCCTGTTAAAACTGCATTCTCGTACATTGAACGCAGCACATCTGGAGGAGCGTCGCTTCCCGTTTTAAGCAAGTTTCTTTTACGAAGATAGTTTTTTACCTCTAAAATAGATTTTTTTTTCAACCTTCTGCATTCCGCCGAAACCCTTTTTCTCGTATCACTATTTTTAATTAATATGGACATTACCTTGCTCGTTTTATTTTTACCAAGTTTATATTTTGTAGTTTTAATTCTATGTTGTGTTTTTTGCTCAGAATTTCCCCCTCCTTCCATTTCTACTGCGCTTGGAGCTGCTGCGCTTGGAGCTACTGCGCTTGGAGCTGCTGCGCTTGGAGCTACTGCGTTTGGAGCTGCTGCGCTTGGAGCTACTGCGTTTGGAGCTACTGCGTTTGGAGCTGCTGCGCTTGGAGCTGCTGCGCTTGGAGCTGCTGCGCTTGGAGCTGCTGCGTTTGGAGCTACTGCAGCATTCATCTCTGTTGTCGTATTCGTATTTTTGGCCCTGTTGTTTTTAAAGTTATTTTTCACTTGTTCGAGAGTTTTCTCGCGAATATTTAACTCCACTCGCGGAGCCTGTATTACTTGTTGTTTTTCTTCTGTCGGACGTCCTCGTATAAACTCGCGATATGTCGGCAAAGAACCATTTTTTAAACAACCATATGCCGGGCCACCTGTATTTTTTAATGTAGTTCGTGACTGCGGGAGTCTCATCGTCGGGGTTTCCATCATTTCCTTAGGGAGCTCCATAGCTATTTTAACTTCTGGGATACTAGTGGAAAGGGTTGATTTGTGTTGTGATGTATTCCGGTGGTGTTTTTTTTTAGTAGATTTTTTTTTAGAAGATGAAAGATTTTGCAAGAAACTTAACGATTTATCGAATTCCTTTTCAAAATTATCCACACCACCCCTCGTGTTATCGGAAGATTTATTTGGGGTTTCTTCTGTCTTTTTTTGAAAATCCTTTATTTTAGTTAATAATTGTTTTCGTAATGCGCCGGTGTTTGTTATTTTGCTTTTCCGGAGACTCTCTTTTTTTTTCTGTGTTTTACCATTCTTTTGTTTTTTTGAAATAGACATAAACTTGGGGTCCAGCTGGATCATCTTTTTTGACATTTATATTATAGTTAAATAATTATACTACATTTTAAACATATATCGAATTAAACGTGCAATAAAATAAACGTGCAATAAAATAAACGTGTAATAAAATTCTAGACGCAACTATAAATTGCTAAATAACCTGGGAACGCAACACATATAAGTATTACAACTATTATTAGATATTATATGATTGCGTATATGCACGCGTTTATATTTTAATAATGATATAAAGATAAATTGAAGTAAATAATAACGATAATGCTTAACAAAAACACAATGTCTGTAAACGATTCTGAAAAAGGGATTGATTACGAGAACTATAATGAAGAACCGTGGACGATTATAAATTCGTATTTTCACGGAAAACATTTGAAGCAGTTGGTTAGGCACCAGGTAGAGTCATACAACGACTTCGTGAATTACCAAATCCCGCGAACGATTAATATGTTTAACAATGTAGTTATTCACTCTGATCAGGACTATGTCCCAGAACTGGATAAATACAAGCTGGAAATGTTTGTTACTTTTGCGAATTTTAGCATTCACCGTCCCCAGATCCACGAGAACAATGGTGCGACGAAGTTGATGTTTCCGAATGAGGCGCGCCTTAGAAACTTTACGTATGCCGCCACGATGACATTGGATATTAATGTAAAATATATCGTTCGCAGTGGCGTAGCACTAGAAGTGGAGCACACATTTTACAAAACTCTTCCAAAAATCCATATTGGAAAGCTGCCAATTATGCTTAAATCCGCAATTTGTGTATTAGAACAATATAAACATATTCCGGCGCATACTAGCGGAGAGTGCGCGATGGATGTTGGCGGATATTTCATTATTAATGGCTCTGAGAAGACGTGTCTTGCACAGGAAAGGGCGGCGGAAAATCGTGTTCAATGTTTCAATATTACCAAAAATAATAGCAAGTGGTCTTGGTTTGCCGAGATTAAGTCTATTCCTGATACAAAGTGCATTTCTCCAAAGCAAATCGTGATGTTTATCGCTACAAAGACCACCGGCTTTGGAAACGGATTGTTTGTTCAGATTCCTCGAATCAAGGTTCCGATTCCGCTGTTTGTTGTATTTCGCGCGCTCGGAATTATCCCGGATAAAGAAATCTGTGCACACATTGTTCTCGACGCGGATAGCGAAAACACAAAGGAGATGCTATTTGCTCTTCGCGGGTCGATTGATGACGCACAAAAACATATGACTCAAGAAGAAGCTCGGCAGATGATTGTAAACAGCGCAATGTTCACACCATATTTAGTAGACAAGGCAACTGGTGAAAAGAAAAAATACGCTTTCACTATGGGTGTTTTGAAAACCGACTTGTTTCCACACTGCAAAACAACGGAACAGCAAATTTACTTTCTGGGCTATATGGCCAACAAACTATTGTCGTGTAAATTTGGTTGGAGAAATACCGATAACAGAGATTCATATTTGAATAAGCGTCTTGACCTAACGGGTATCCTTCTTAATAACTTGTTCCGCAATTATTTCAATAAACTTGTAAAAGATATGCAAAAACAAGTTGTTCGCGAGATTAATTATGGTTCGTGGAGGTCGAAGGAAGAGTATCTCAATATCTTGAATATGACAAATATTTATAAAATTATTAAGCCCACCACAATTGAGAACGGCCTTAAACGTGCCCTGGCCACCGGAGATTTTGCAATTCTTCATTCAAATAGCCAGAAAGCAGGAGTTGCCCAAGTAGTAAATCGCCTCACATATTTGTCTGCAGTTTGTCATATGCGGCGGGTGAATACGCCAATTGATAAAAGCGGGAAACTAATTGAACCCCGTAAACTATCCCCATCATCGTGGGGATTCTTGTGTCCGGCAGAAACACCAGAGGGTGCGGCGGTAGGCGTTGTTAAAAACCTCAGCTATATGTGTCACGTGACAATCCCGTGTGATAGTGCCCCACTATATGATTTTGTAAATCCGCACATCGTGACGTTTTCGGAGATGTCGACAGAAAAGCTATATAGCGGAATTAAGGTTTTCGTGAACGGAACTTGGCTAGGTAATGCAAAGGATCCCGTAAGCCTATACAATGGACTAAAGGAGAAAAAATATAAAGGTATCATTAACATTTATACGTCAATCGTATTTAATATTCAAAATAAAGAAATCCGAGTTTGCAACGATGCGGGAAGATTAACCCGTCCGGTTCTTCGCGTAGTCGACTCAAAGCTCCTTATAACTAAAAAGCATATTGATATGCTAAAGAACAATGAGTTGTGCTGGGATGACTTACTAACAGATTGTCGCAACGATACATCTGTAATTGAATACGTTGATGCATCGGAGCAGGACTCAAGTATGATTGCGATGAAACCAAATATCCTTATCGGAAAAAACAAAAATAATAATTATATTTATAAATATACACATTGCGAAATTCATCCGAGCACCATCCTCGGGATTCTCGCGTCGTGCATTCCATTTCCAGAGCACAATCAGTCCCCGAGAAATACATACCAGTGTGCTATGGGCAAGCAAGCAATGGGAATGTATGCGACCAACTTTGATTCTCGGATGGATAAGACTGCTTATATCTTAAGCTATCCGACACGTCCACTCGTAGACACGCGGCTAATGAATATGATTGGATTGAATAAAACGCCTTCAGGCACTCAAGTAATCGTTGCAATTATGACACATACCGGATATAATCAGGAGGATTCCATCTTGTTTAACAAGGACTCAATCGATCGCGGATTGTTTCAGGCTACAATTTATCACACCGAGAAGGATGAGGATAAAAAGATTCACGGCGACCAGGAGATACGCGGGCGTCCGGACCCGTCTAAAACAAGTGGTATGAAATTTGGAAATTATGATAAAATAAACGAAGATGGTGTTGTAGAAGAGAATACCTTGTTGGAAAACCGTGATATTATTATCGCAAAGGTGTTGCCGATTAAGGAGGCTCGCGGAGATCACACCCAGACAACAAAATATAGAGATCAGAGCAGAATGTTTAGAACTCGGGAGGAAGCATATGTAGACAAAAATTTTATTGGAAGGAACGGTGACGGATATCCTTGTTGTAAGGTTAGAATTCGTAATTTGCGTAAGCCGGTGATTGGCGATAAATTTAGCAGCCGACACGGACAAAAGGGAACTATAGGAAATATTATACCGGGTTGCGATATGCCTTTTACCGAAGACGGATTGCGTCCAGATATTATCATCAATCCTCACGCTATTCCTTCGAGAATGACAATTGCGCAACTAAAGGAAACAATTATGGGAAAGATCCTTCTTGAGTTGGGATTATTTGGAGATGGGACAAGCTTTGGAGAGTTTGATATTAAAGACATTTGTAAAAAGATGAGGTCTGTAGGATACAGCCAAACAGGAGACGAAATAATGTATAACGGTCTTACTGGCGAACAGATCGAATCGAGCATCTTTATTGGTCCTGTATTTTATCAGAGACTTAAGCATATGGTTGAAGACAAGAGGCACAGTCGTAGCATCGGACCGATGGTGAATCTAACTAGACAGCCCGCGGAGGGTAGGTCTCGGGACGGCGGTCTACGCTATGGCGAAATGGAAAGGGATTGTATGTGCTCGCACGGTGCCGCAAGATTTAATAAAGGACGCATTTACGATGCTTCCGACGCATTTAGCGTTCACGTTTGCAAGGCGTGTGGATTGATTGCATCATATAACGACAAAATGCACATTCACCATTGTAAAACGTGTGACAACCGAACCGATTTTAATTATGTCGAGTTGCCATACTCTTGCAAACTAATGTTCCAGGAACTTATAACGATGAACATCGCACCACGCATTATCACATAATCGTCTTCTAATATAATGTAATGATAATGAGAAATATTTTTTTATTTATTATATATATAAATGTTGGGCGATATTTTTAAGCTAGGAGGAGGAATACACGGCGTCCAGCCAAAATTAATCGGAGGTGGAGCGGGAGCAAATGGTAGTTCTGGGATGGATGGAGCGAGCACTCGGGGCCTGGCGCGCAAAGTCTTACGAATAGGATTTGGGAGATTTAACCAAGATGGCGGAGTTGTTGTAAAAAAGGTGATTACGCCCTTTAGACAAGCGTATAATGCAGGAGATCCAAATGGATATATTAATCAGAGTTCCACCGGAGGAGAATCGAATCACCTTAATAGTGTGGGGCTTTCTTCATCTCTTCGTGTTTATGCGAGAGCAAGTGGAGTAAAATTCAATGGGAACGCCACCTTCGCAGGAAACCCTAAATTTGTATATGCGGGTGATGATTACGTCCGTTTCAAAAAACTGGCGGCGATCAATAAAACCTATAATGATAAAAGCTTCGGAGGCGACGAATCCAACGCATCTTTCACGTCATTAATGGCAAATTATTAAGTATATATATAAATAATAATAGTTATATATATAAATGCCCCTCGATATCATTCCGATTTATACATTACCTTATTTCGTAGGACCAGCGAGTTATCCTATAAAGCAGACGACAATTAATGGACTAACCTCTGTCGTAAATGGCTCCCCGTTTAAACCTGATACGATGACTCAGGGAAGTGCATTTAGTAACTCTAGGTTAATATATAAAAAAACCCAGGATATTCATCGGGATTCGACCATTTTAAAGTTTTCTAAAACAACGGGCACGAAGCTCTCGGCATATTCTCTTAATAAATCAACACCGTCTTCCTCTTCACAGCATATACAATCCAGGAGAGCCCGAGCTGTAGGAAAAAGTTCTATTATAACAACCCGCAATAAAACGATGGGATATAAGAATTATGATAAAAACTATGTTAAGTCTGCTATATCAAGAACTCGGGGAGGAGGGTCAGTTGCGCCAAAAAAGAAGGGTGCTGTGCGTAACTAAATGTTGGAAGTTCTATCTTTCATTAGTTGTTACTCGCAATAATATATAAAACATTAGCAGCCCAGTGGCGGCATAATAAAGGTGAATAATAGGGTCATCAGGCATAGAGAATTCGTGGTGAAAGGATGGAGTTCTATTTTGAAATCCCTCTTGGTTGTTTATTTCGTATTCAGCATCATACGCCTTTGCTTTAAGTTCATCAGACTTGGTCAAATACCCATTTGCCTGTATATTCGTACAGGCAGAAGATGTTCCGGGGCTGCTGTGTTTCATCTTAACTTCTGTACAATCCGGAGTACCGAACGAAAACATATTTTCAAAAATCGTCGCGAGTCCCGAAATATCTTTTGATATTCCGGCTTTCAGACCGCAGTCCCGTGGGTTTTCCTTCGTTCCACAACTGGGCTTTGTATTTACAAAATAAGAAAGATCTACTTTTCTTTTAGTTACAGTGTCTTTACACTGACCTTTTGTTTTAACTATATCAACAATTCCGATTGGGTCTTTCCCACATACTGCGATAACGTCATCTCGCACTCCCTTTGGGAGTGCCCAGCTCGGTCCTTTTGATAAACAATTCTGATAGCCAACTGCTACATCTATGGTTCCGCCAACCGATTTTTCGTCACCTTTAGTTGTTGCACCTGCTTCTCCCGGACTCTTTATTATGTCGGATATTTTATATTCGCATTCTGGCATTCTATATATTAGAAATATATTAATAGTTCACAATCAACTTTTTTTTTTTGATATTTTTGGAATTACTACACTGTTGCAATTACCTAGACAGGTTTTGAGTGTGTCGTGCGTGTGTTTTACCGAACCAGATGGATCATCGGAGAGATACTTCAAGTCATCGGTTGAACGTTCTATAATATCTGTTAATCTATTCAATAAATCTGTGTTATTGTCTGTTTTAGTATTAATGTCTGATATCTTCGATTTTTCCGAGTTTGCTGTATACCCTTCAAAAGTTTTATTTAAATAAAACATATGATTTGTAATTAGATATACAAAAAATATAATAATTACAACAACTATTATCATTATAATTATTATTATTATTATAATTATTATTATAATAATTATAATTATTATTATTATGGTTTATAAATTCTCTAAATCTATTTACTTTCACAACATGACTTAAAATTATCGGCAAGCGCATTATTTTTTGCATTTTTCTTTTTTAATTTATCGAGTGTTATCCGAAGTGTGTTGTGCTTATCGGTGAGTTTCTTTATTTGCTGTGTATGTGATTCTTGGGTAACACCAATCGTTTTAATACTCGCCGCATTAGAGGGGTCTGACTTTGTCGAGACTCCTTCTATTATCGTGTTACCATAAAATACGTGTTTTATTATTAAATATATAAAAAAGCCGATTATGATAGATTTTGTTATCATTATATTATTAATAGTTATTATTTTCTGCACACTATACTATATGGGAATATTTCAAGTTGGTTTATGGAAATCTAATAAACAAGTGTTCGTAAATGCTGTTCCCACGTGGTCTCGACCGATGACAAATGGTTCAAATCCTGCAGATACAGATGAAATACAGGAGGCCGCAAATTGTTGGTATCCGAGAAGCAGACCGCTTAAACATTGGCGCAAGCAACTACAGCCTCGCGCGGCGAGCGGCGGGGGTCGGGCTGGGGTTGGTGTCCCTGGTTGCATTCCGGGCGGGAGCGTAACGCTAAAACAGCCGAAAGACTGCTGTGAAGAATCATATATTCTCTCTGAATATGTAGGAAAGGTCCGTCCTGATGGAGAGAATGGCTCTTGTTGCAAACAATCACAGATAATTACCAGTGCTACAACAGTATTAGATAAAACTTATTATACCGATAGTAGGGCATATCTGAGAGCAAGAACAAAAACATATATACAAAATCTCTCTGGGTCAAAGATTGAAGGTATATCATATGAGGATGAAGCGGGGAATAGACTATGGCCGACAGTTACAGATGGTCCCCAGAGTAGATCGAAGTTGGAATGTGGCGATATATGCTGTTCTTTTGTTGACCCAGTTACAAAGACGTGCACGGACCCGCTAAAAAGGAACAACCTCGTTTACAAGCCAAATAATAGTGTGTTCTCCCAGCAGGGGGCTGTATCGAGCAGCACTAGACTGGATAGATTGCGGCTAAACACAATTAAAAAGAATGCACATTCTATGAAAAAAGACTTTGGAGTAAATACCGCGAAATATAGTGGTTCTCATACCGCGCCATATTTTTTGAAATCTATGAATCAGCAATGTGTTTCATCGCACCGAACAGGGAATAGATTTAAATGTTTTTGAGATAAGCGTATTGCTGGGTGGGTGGCGGAAACACGATCTTGCACCTCCACACGTGTGCTCTAAATAATTCGCTTGTATGTTATTATATTATCTAGGCTATAATATAATATGCTAAATTCCAAATCTATTTGGAGGGGACAACCTTACATATCGTGGAAAGACCCAAATAATATGACTACGTATGGTGTTCCTTCGTGGTCTGCACCACTTACAACGGACGAGATAAACTCAATGCCGGGACCAATATCCGCGTGGGGAAAGGCGAAGCCTATTAGACATTGGCGAAAACAGTTAATTCCTAGAGGGGACCGTGGGTATAGTCGATCAAGTGTTGGGATGCCGATGGATACTCCCGGCGGAAACCCCACAACCATCACCGGAAATATGTTGTGTCTAAAGGATTACGTTAGACGTGGTCCTATTATAACTAATTGTGAACAATGTGATCCAGATAAAAATATAATAAGATCAGGACAGACAAAACCAATCCCCGATTATAATTCAAGCACGAACAAATATTTGTATTCTACATATAAAACGATTGAACAAAACGAGACTGCAATTAGTCGCGGGATATCGAAACCTCAAGGTATGATGGGAAAACCAAGGGGAAATATAATATTTAAACCGACAGGTTCAATATCCAGCGATTCTTTCATAAAAAAGGTAATTTACGATAAAAATAATACATATGCTAAGAATGCTAATTTTGCCGCGGCCGAAAACTTCGGATACGCAGATTGCACGATGCCTCATCAAAAAATGATTGACCCTAAACGAAATAATTGTATTCATCATCATAGAAAGGGAAAGAAGAAGAAGCACGACAACTGTATCCCTGGAATATATTAAAAGGCTACCTCAACATTGTCTTTTTTTATTTCTGCAAGGTTCTTCTGAATTTTGCTGGGTAGAGGATGTATTGGGGCTTCGGGTAAATCGGTTAAATTAATTTGACTTTGAGATACTTGCTCGACACCTGTGTCCAAGCTCATTGCTTTCAACTCATTTAGGAGTTCATCTTCGTCATATGTCGACTCCTTAAATGCATTAAAGTCACTTAAAATGCTCTGTATATCGGTTGAATCATCGCGATGCTCTACCATTTCATCTAGAGTATTTTCTAATTGCGAAATATTTATATTAGAATGAATATTCTGGTAATACTCGCTGGTGTCCTTAATTGTATCAACAGTAACCATCATTATTTCTACAGAGTCCATATGCAGGATTTGGCTTTCGATGTTAAACTTGAGTGCTTCTAGTTTTTGTATTTCGTGATCATACATTTTTTTCAAACGTATCTGATGCATTGCGCTAGTTATTTTTTTGTTATTATATAAATTTTTTGCTTTAGTCGCAAACCCCGCCGTATTTATATTCATTCGGTCTATCTTTGCATCTAAGAATCGAAGATGGTTGTGCAATTTCCTTATAGTTGTTAATACTTGTTCGTGGTCATACTCGGGGTTGGACGAATATGTAAACGAGCGAGGGATGTTTGTCAGTGAGTATAATGAGGTCCCTAGCCACGAAAAAAGAGAATATAATGAGGAGGTTGATAGATAAGAGCTTGCAGAAGCCGTATGTTGAATATGATTATTTGCAGATATTAGCATAGCTGCAGCTGCGGGAGGAGGAGGTTGTTTAGGAGATGACGGCGGGGAATCGATAACAGCTTTTCCATCGCCATTAGCTGAATTTCCATCGCCATTCACGGAATTTCCTTTTATACAATTAGATGGAATCATTACTTATACAAGTTAATTAGTTTTTATTACTTATAAAAATAATTATTACTATTCACCCGACATTTTATTTAATGCGTCAAGTCTCTCTATTGTTTTGTCTAAATTGCTCTTTGGTGCAGTTTTCCCATCAAATAAATAATCTGTTGCTGGGCTAAGCTCATTTTTTTTAACATCTTTATAAACTACGTCAATTTTTCCAATAATCTTGTGTATGGCGTCTTTGTCGTTTAGAATATCAACGCTTAAATCAACAGATTCTGTTAAAAGCGCTATTCCGAAATATAAAAGATATCTTCTTTTTTTCTTTAAGCCGCTAGAGTATTTTATGCAAAAAATGGATAACAGAGAGTTCATTATTTCAGATTTAATAAGTTTCTCGTCTTTTTTGCATTCTAATAATAACAACTCCCATACCATCCATATAATGTCCATTTGATATTTGTCTAATACAGGGGCGAAACTCCGCCTTTCGCAAAAACATCCCTCTTTCTTTCTTTTGGAAAGCATCTCAAACTCCAATAACCATTCCAGCCAGTAACACGCAGACACAACATTTTTTGATTGAGGAGATATGTGATATGCAAATTCGTTTATCGCTATGAAAATTTCTTTCGGGTCACCCTTACAGAAAATAGTTTGGGCATAATTAATTGTTGGTGCCTTTAATTTTGTAGACATATGCGTCATATTGAATTCTTCGTCCTTTTTAATTTTTATGTCCTCAAAACGATGTTTCTTTCGAGAGAAGCACAGCACCCCTGTTATTTCGGCAAACAACCGTCTAATTTTAGGATTATTTCTCATTCTCAACTCATTGTCGATGTAACCCCCAGAAAGTATATCCTTGAAATTATTAAAACGCATTGCAATATATATAGGTAATTTAGGGTTTCCTAGATGAATATATTTAGATATATATAGAATTATACATTCCCATAGGTCAATATAGTGCCCGGCGCATATAAATTCTGCGCCCCAGTAGCACGCGGACTCGACCTTTCCAGATAATAAACACTCGGTTATCTCCTTCTTAACCTTGACTTTCTGGAATCCCGAAAAGGTTATTTGTCTAAAATCACTTTTTGTCCGAACATCATTAATTTCAGTGTCTGTCATATATTAAAATAAATACAAAAATTATAGCAATATAATACATATGGTTAAAACATCAAGCAAGGGATTGCTTATAGACAGCTATGATTATTTTAAAAAACGGTCTATTATAGAATTCATATTATATATAGTAGGGGGGATGTTGACGTTAAGCTTGTTTATAAATTTAATAAACCCAACAAAGGAGGGATTTGGTGTCCAGAAAAAAATGGTTTTGAAGAGTGGCGGAGAGATATATGATGATTTTTATGCGAATCAATATGATGTTATACTATATAACAAGAAACGGAATAGGTTTGAGGTGGGGGTTGTTCGGAAACAAACAGACGTAACGGAAGAGAGTATCATTTTAGATGTTGGTTCAGGTATAGGTCATCACGTAGATGAGTTTTCTAATGAAAATATAAAAGCAATAGGAATAGATAATTCCTTGTCGATGGTTAATAAGGCAAAAAGCACGTATCCGAACAATGATTATCGCAACTTAGATGCAACGGACGAAACAAGTTTTTCCAAAGATACATTCACCCATATTACGTGTTTTAACTTTACTGTGTATTATATGCAAAACAAAGATTTATTTTTCAAAAATTGCTACTCGTGGTTAAAACCGGGTGGCTACATAATAATAAATTTAGTGGATAGTAAAGGATTTGACCCAGTATTAACATCCAGCAACCCATTTGAGGTGTCTTCGTCAAAATATGTGAAAAAATGTAATCATAATAATACAACTGTAAAGCTGGTGGATTATGATTATAAATCCAACTTTGAAATATATCCGAATGACTCCACCGCGGTATTCCGTGAACAGTTTAAAGAGGTAACCTCGGGAAATATACGGAAACACGAATTGCGACTGTTTATGCCTACACAAAAAGAAGTGGTCAATATCGCGAAACACGTGGGTTTTATATTATTGGGAAAAGTAGATATGTCGACGTGCACGAATGACTCCCAGTATTTGTATATATTTCAAAAGCCGACATAATTAACGGTTTATATTTATTAATAATTATCTAACTTTTTGTTAAAATGATAATTATTTACATAATATTAGCAATTATCCTTATATATATATTTTTTATGGCGTATATTAAAATACGCTATCATTTCTGGAGCACTCAGCCTGTTTTTCATTACTATAATATTGTGTATAGGATTAGACCGCACGGGACAATAAGTAATTCTATAGTTCCAATTAACAGATATACGAATATTATAGATATAAAAACATATAATGTCTCAGAATTGGATGATTCAAAAATTCAATATATCTGTGGGTTTATAAAGAATTTTTGCTTGAGGACCTCTACATTAAACTTTCTACCAGAGAATAATAACATTGTCCCTTATTTGAGGGATTCTGGTGAAAATGGTTATGTATCTATATATTACGACAGTTCGCCATATGCCGAGAAAGGTGATAATTATAAGGGAATTGTGTGTGGTAGAAAATTATGCGTGGTATTTAATGAAGGTCCTATATTTCCAATTTATTATATGGATAATTTGTGTATATATCCCGGTTATAAGAAAAAGGATATATTTCCTAAATTAATACAGAACCACTGTAATAATTTACGAAAAAACAGGAAGAATATCAGCACTATTTTGTTTAAACACGATGGACCTAAACATATTATTATCCCATTAACATCATTTCTCACCACAGGGTATTTGATAAATGATATTCCTCTTCTAACAATACCACACGGGTCGTTTAAGGTAATAGAGCTAACTTGCGATAATGTAAACCTTTTAAAAACATTTATTGATGAGAATAGTAGCCGATTTAAATGTTTTATATATCCCGAGATGGCAGAAATACTTCATTTCATTAGAACAGAAAATATATTTATATATGGTGTTTTGCATAAGGATAATCTAGTTGCCGCATATTTCTTTAGGAAGTCTATGATTAAGTATACTCCGAATAATATTCGGGGTGAAAATAAAATTCTCGAGAGAAAAAAAGAAGGATTATCCAATGTCATAACTAATTTTGCATCACTGAGCGATATTTATTATAATAATATTTTTCTTACAGGATTTTCAATCGCCTTACATATGTGCAATAAACGCCAAAATTCCAAGTATGTATTTATTGATGGTGTATCATCTAATGTCTATATAATAAAGTCTTTTGGTGTAAATATTACTGTTAGATATTCTCAAAAGAGTTCGTTTATTTTTTATAATTATGCAACTAAAAATTTGCCGGCAGATAAATGTTTAATAATATATTAGCGAACATATTTTCCAGCTCGCGCGAATGAGTCTACTACAAAAATGATGAATATTCCTAAAAAGGAATATAATATGAGCTCTTCGAACACATGTCCTGTTTTTTCATCGTGTTGTTCTTCCAATAAATGGATCATATAATTTAATTTCTGTGCCATTTCTCCTTTGTTTGACATCATTTGCTGCTGGGGTGGGTGTGGTTGTGGTGTCGGGTGATTAACTTCTTTATACATTGGGACTACCTTTTTATAATATTCGTTATTATCCGTAATATTTAAATCATCATAATGCTCTCCTTCGGGAGGACCAGTATTAGCTAACCCGTCGCCGGTTAATTCGGATGTATTTACCCTGATGTGTTTTGCGTTAGGATTAGATTCCTCTGTTTTAGTGACACCGATTGATGACGGTGGAGGAGGCGGATTAAAATTATTTAATTCCTCGCCCACCTCGGGAGATTGGTGTATGCGAGCGATTGCCTCGTTAATTTTCGAATTTGGGGCCCGTCTATTTTTTAGAGTGTGATTCCTCGTTTTATCTATATGCGACCTGTTATTATTTTCCGAAAGATTATTTTTTGGAGAAAAAGGCGCGGCACATAATACTAAATTACTCATATCTAATAAAAAAAGAGATTTTAATATTATATAATTTTTCCTAATAAACGTTTTTAATATGAATATGAATGTTCAATAAATTGTTCAATAAATTGTTCAATAAATTATTTAATAAATGATTATATATATAATTATGAAATATATATGTTGCTTTTTCTTTATATTAATGTTTTACTTTTATTATAACGCGTATTATATACGAGAGAATTTCACAACGAAATTGAGGGATGGGCCACAGAACCGTTTCCATCCAACAAGATTGAGGGCGAGAGGGAGGCGGTGGATGAGAGGGAAACAGTATAACGGCGCGATTAATAAAACAAAAGGATTTGCCAATAATATCTTATGGAATACTGTCGGTGTCAAAAATTATTTTTAATTTTTTTATCTAATATTATATACAACAATGGGTTCTTTTAAAAAGATGTTTAGGTATGTAAATAGTCTAAATAAAAACAAATTTTTTATAGGACTCTTCATGATAGTATCTAATATTGGGTCAAAGTATGTAGACTTTGGGTTTAGTAAAACACAGGAGCACGCTCTGCGAAACACGTTGGGGAGGGAAATATTAATATTTACAACCGTTTTTATTGGAACGAACGACGTTATCGTTTCGATTTTGATGACTGCTGCGTTTGCAATATTATCAAACCATTTGTTTAATGAGGAAAGCAGATTCTGTATTATTTCTGACAAATTGTCGAAAATTAAAAGTGTAGTTGATACGAATAATGATAATATTATTTCTAATGAGGAAGAAGAGAAAGCCATTGAGATTTTAAAAGCGGCGCAATCCCAGCGAGCGGCGTAATCCCAGCGAGCGGCGTAATCCCAGCGAGCGGCGTCTTCGTGAAATATATACGTTTTTCCCAAATAATTTTATTAAATGAAAATATCTTATATGATTATTATATAATTATTATATAAGATATGTCTAAGCAGGCTCGTCCTCCACAATATAAAAAAGACAACTCCCTTTATTTAGATATAGATATTGACTTCGATGGAGTGATAAAAACAAATCCCGCTCCATTCACAAGTAAGATGCTTGTACCCGGAGATACTACACAAAAAATACTGTTTACACCTTTATTAAAATACACCGATGATATTATAGAAAAAGCAGGTGTTCCAATATCATATCGTAGTTTTTTGGAAAAGTCTCTATATTTTACTAAGCTCCTTAAATATGTTATCAAAAACAAAAAAGTTCCGAAATACGGGTCCCCTGCGGCACAAACCAACGGGGCACACAATATAAAATATATGCTGGACCTAATGTTCAAACCAAAAACACCAATTTATATTAAAAATCACAAGTATATCATTCAGAAATTCGACGTTCATCCGACAGTACCAACTGACATAAGGATAGGAAAACCAGTTTCGGTGAAGGTAACCGTTTATCTAGCTATGATAGAAGACCACAAAAATAATTTCGATAGATTAGATTGTAAAGATAAGAGAAGGGATATTATGAATAGTGTACATAAATTCTTCTATCCAGGTGATGAAGTTCGGGAGCAGGATTATCGTATAACGAGAAGGGGATTACCTATGTTACCGCCCTCATATCATAGTGAAACTACTGGGTATGTCAAAAGCAAAGCCATAAATAATGACGGAGATATATCCTCGCACGCCCACCCCCACTACGGGAGAGGTTTACACGATATATATGGTTCTCATTTATCGCGACATCATAGACCACACGCACACCACCAACGACGACATCATATGGCATCATCCTCGTTGTCATCGCGGCACCATAAGCCATACGCTTCGTCGGCATCGGGACATCATAAACACGCTCGCGTAGCTCGGAGGGGAGGGACAAAAAAAAGGGGCAGGAAAAGTAAAAGGCGAAGAACTACTCGCTACAAAAGGAGACGGGCAAATTGAGGCATTCCTTTTTGAATCTCTCTTCTAGATATTTTGGAATGTAATCAAAATCTATAATTTCCCTATTACGTTCATATAGTTTGTTTGCATCTGGGTCTAGTTCTAGTTTCCGTTTAAATACTTCACGGTCATCATAATATTTAGCCGCGGTTTTCTGTCCACATCTAGCAAATACCGACTGTATATTATCACTTTTGTCTCCGGATACAATCTTGCAAAATAAATCTTTTTCCGGATTATTAAAGCTCTGTTTGCTATCAGTCAACAACTTTCCCTGTAAATTATAAATATATACATTATCGTTTACCAGTTGAAGATAATCCATGTCGCTAGTTATAATGTGAATACTCGAATCGGGATATGTATTTTCAATATGGCGGGCTGTAATTGCAATACAGTCGTCAGCCTCTAATTCTTCGTCATATAAAATGGCGCTTGCACCTCCTTTACTAAACAAGTCTTCTGTGTATGTTAACTTAAATGAGTCACCCACGCCACTATCGTCGTTCTTTCTGCCGTGCTTGTATTCTGCAAATAATTTTCGGCGCCAAATATTGGAGGATGGGCAATCTTTCCCAACCAAAATAATGGCTTTCTCATTCGGAGAATACAGCTCTTTTATTTCAGCCATTTTGTTAGTGAAAGTTGTCCTGTATTTATCAATAAATCTTGCGTTTTCAAATGGAATGCAAGATTCGTCGATGTGCTTGGCGCACCTCCACCAATTCTTAAGAGAGAAATATCTATAGTAAATGAAATAGCTACCATCAATAAGAATGAACTTCATATATTGTATTGAACATAATCCTTTAATTATGTTCAATTTTACATTTCTATTAAATCCGCCAAATCTGTCAAGAACATAGACTTCGCATATCGCTGAATGAGATCGATATAGTTTGCGTCTTTGCTGACCCGTTGAACAACGCTATCTAACACCGTAATTGCTAATATGAATTTGCAGATACGCGGGTCAACATTAAGTTTATAGTCGTGTAAAACACCATTTATTATATTTAAATCACTCGCATTCAAGTAAGATCTCGAAAACGCGTCTTTAATTATAATGGAATTTCGTAACAATATTTCCTCTTTGACGGATTTTTCTAAATTATCGTAGGTATTTTTGGGACGTATGATGTCTTCTGTGAATTGTCTTATACCTTCATAGTAGTTGTCGCTGGTTGACATAATAGATATAAATGAATGTATTCCTGTTTGTTCAAATTCCGTCAACGTGTTCATTAATCCAAGATCAATCACACCTATTTTACAAATGTCGTTTTTGACGAATATGATATTTCCCGGATGAAAATCCCCGTGATAAAATCTATCATACATCCAGCTTTTTAAAAAATATTTAATGATTATTTCTACATATTTATCTTTATCGTCGTCGTGGATATTATTTAAAGTGAACCCATCAATGTAGTCCATAACTATCATATTAGAATACTTCTTCGTAAAATCCGGATATACTGATGGGATAATTACGGTATCTATATTTTTAAAGTTGTGTTTCATTTTCTGTAAATTATTTAATTCTGATGCAAAATCAATCTGTTTGAGGAAAAGTTGTCGATGTTCATTCAAAAAATCATTTATATCAACTGATATTTTACTATTAAATAGGGTAATTAGCCAGACGATATATTTTAATTGTTTCAATGCACTTTCGATTTTCGCCTTAATATTCTTTCGACCAACTTTAACAATTACCGGATTATTGTCCAAAATACCTCCATAAACTAAAGAAATGCATCCAGAACGGATTGGAAAACCGTTATTTTCTAATAAAAGTGTTTGATTTCCGTCTTTTTCGAAATGACACAAGAACTCGTCGTCTATGTCTTCTGTGGTGTAGGGAACATTATCGGTATATCGCTGTAGTTCTTTTTCCTGTTCCAACGTAAGTAACTTGTCTCTAGAAGGAAACGCTTGCAATACTTTGATATATAGAACATTTATCGAAGCCATTTTTTTAAGGACATTAAATATGCACGTTCCTTTGTCCCTCCCACACAAATAATATATGTATTGTAATAAAAAGACGAGGGCCGTATATATTACTAGAATTATCTCTTCTATCATTATATATTTATTCAATATTCTCTATAAATGTTTTAAAACGCCAAAATAGTTTTTTAATTAATATACCGGCGATGTTTTCCATAGACTTTGGGAGTTGTTCGTCTAAATCTATATGATAAAGGTATTTTACGTCCATCGTGTGGTCGTCTACTATATTAATATCAAATGTTGCGAAGTTACTTATCACCGGTTCGCTTCGAGAAAAAATAACTACCTTATCATTGGATGGTTTGCTTATATATTGAATATTGTGTTCTCCGGATGAGGCGGACGTCATGTCAAGTGTTAAACATCTCTGCAGAATTCCTAATTCTGCGCCGAAACGTTTAAATAGGTAAGAATATGTTCTGATATTATTTTCTTTAATCGTAATCTTCATATCTTCTAAAATATCTCGATTTAGCGTATAAATTAAATCATAAATCTTCCAACCAATAAAATTCCCAATATATATACGGGGATTGTGTATTTTGAAGGTTAGTAGATACTCATTTTTTTTATCGGTTGTAGACAATATTATATTGTGTTTATTGCAGATTATCTTATTGCATATTTGCTTATTGTTGTGACGATTCGTTCTTAACTCTTCTATAGATTCAGACATATAGGTATATAATAAGTTTATTATATGTTTTAGTTTTAAACTAAATGAATATTTATTAACAAAACACGCGTTATATGATAGTATATTTTAAATGCAGCTTATATAGTTTATATGACAGGTCTTGATAAATTTTTTATTTTAGAAAAAAAACAGCCATGTTATATAATATCCTACGTGGACGTAGATATAGTAATCTGCGAAGACCAAATGCGAAATTGTATTTTAGATTCATACGATAAAACACATATTTTGCAAAATAAATTATATATTGAGAATGGTCAGGTCGTGTCGAACAAATATAATCAGTTTAATATTGACGAACATTATGAAATGAAATATATTGACTCGGAACATTTTCGCTCGTATATAAAAAAACTTGCCAATAATAACACCAATAATTGTGGGAAAACATTATTAGATTGGTATTTTGTTTGCTGTGTAGATAAAACCGCAAAAAAAACTCGGATTTATATGAAGATAAATCATTCTAAATGCGATGGAATCCTCTTAATGAATGTGGTAAAAAATTCTTTATTATTCAAAATGCATACACCAAAAATAAATGAAGACATATGTAAAGAACTCAAACAACCTCCGTATAATAAAAACATCAGCGTGTGTGACAAAATTTATTATCACACCGTGGGGTTTGTATTATTGTTTATATTAAATATTAAAGTAGTGTTAAAATTGGCAGTGTGCTATTTTCGAAATACTCTTAATAATACATTGAAAAATACATTGAAAAATAACGATGATAGTGTGAGTGGAAACGAGAAGAAACGTATAAGATACATAGAATGCAACCCCCTTTCTCTTATCAAACTTAAGGCTGTTTCAAAATATAAGAACATAACAATAAATGACCTTCTCTTTTCTATTATGGTGCGGGCAGATAATTTATACTACAAGAAAAAACGCGAACTCGTGATATTGTGCCCCTTTTCCTCTAAGAATTTAGACAATTCGCAAAAGGCTAACAATAATTTTGTACCTATCGCAGTTACTGTTAGCAATTATCTCGATAAAGAATCCATCATAAAAAAAGTAAGCACTACACTAAACTCATATAAGCATTCCTCATTTGTATTATGTCTGTATAAGCTTATTTCTTTATTAAATTCGTATATCAATATTAATATATTTTCTTTATATTCAAACGGACCGTCGTGCGTTGATTATGTTTTCACAAATATGATAGGTCCCGATATAAGCGGCGGCCAACTGACGGATATTCATTTTTTTATTACTCCTAGAAATAACGAGATGATATATAACACAATTAGTGCGGGAAATAAGTTGAATATTATATGTAGTTTTATAGATGAAACTATTAACAAGTCACTCTTTGAAAAATGCATATACGAGGCGTATAAAGAGATGGTTTTAGTATAAAAATCTTCGCTCTGAGGGATTGTTTAGCATCGCCAAATTTAAATCTACTCATTATATATCTTGCTATATGCGTGAGCTATATTTTTTTATATTCGGGTGTTTATTTATTTATTATTTATTAGATATTCGCGATAACTGCTATCTATATAATAATAATTATGATTTATTAAAGAAAAATATACAAACACTTGTTAGGCAGGCAGCTAGATGGAGCACGGCTGCTAAACAAGACGATAGTTCAATGATTGCCGTTCTACACGCAAACTATGGAGCTGGTTATCTGTGGGCAGTAAAGGATATCGCGACCGATGACCAAATTGAAAAAGCGACGGGGATTGATATCCGTAAGTTTGAAAATGAAATAATTCAAATACAAGATCAAGCCACTGTTCGTATGTCACAATTATGTTCTGGCTATGGTCCGGAACCTAGTTATTTAACTGCATTGGGTGGTGAGGGTAGTTAATTTTACAACCCTTAGTAGATTTCTAATTATAATATAATATATTATATTATATTATATTATATGAATTCTATACATCACGATAGGCTTGTCGGAAAGTTTGGTAAAGAGAGAACAATTATACATAAAAGCGTGATACCTTTAACAAAAAAAGAATTTAATAAAAATTTACTAGGTCTTACTATATTTATATTTGTAGGAGTTATAGTAATTCCATATTATTTCATAAAATACAAGCAGTATTTGCTAGCGTCTTTATATTGTTCTAATTTAGACATGACGGCGGCTGTGCTAGGATTTGGAGGAGGTCCATTTGATATATGGAAGCATTTATATAATCCTGCAGATACAACATATTATGGCTTTCTATCAAGTTCGTTAATTAATTTGTTTGCTCTAGTTGGTGTTGGGATTGTTTGCTTTTTAGACTCAAGATTAAATAAAAATATATTTAGCGGCCTAAGCAGATATATTATTGCAATAGTTGTGACTTATCTTTTGCCCGGAAATTTTATTGTATATATAATGAATACTTTATCGGAATATTTATTTAAAATGAACATTACATATTATCTAAGATATTCACTGGTTATTGCATTTGGACTCGCCGTAGTTGTTATTATTATTGGACTAGAGAGACTTCTGGGAGGGGTAGTAGAAAACCCCTTAGAGGAGGGCCTTAAAATTTTATTACAAAAAGGAAAATTAAACAAACTAATATAAGTTTATTTCATATATTATTTATTTCAATTAAATAATATAAATTACATATCCAAGGTTACTGTGTTTCTCTCGCTCTTTGTGCGTTTCTTTGAGCGGGAAGGGGCTGTCGCGCTAGATATTTCTTTAAGGTCTTGCACGCTTATTCTACTGTCGCTGTCATTTTTATTCTGAATGTTAATATTCTTTGTTTTTAATCCCGAAAGGAGGTCGCTGATATCGCTTGGCCCATTCATTTCCGGACGTGTTTGCTTGGTTGACCTCTCTGGCGGCTGAGCACCTACTTTCCCAAACTGCTCCTCTATATTAATTCCGTCATTTCCGCGAGCAAAATTCATATCTGGTCTATTATTTGGAGCAGCACTTCTTGCACTTTTTGTCTGCTGTGTTCGAATTGGTGCCGGAGGAGGTCCGTCCACTACATTCGCAGGTGGCATATTGCGATCGCCGCCTATTATATCATTCATAAATCCGCCAAACCCCGGATTGCTATCTCCCATTGTGTTCACCGCCGCCTGGGTAAACTGTTGCATAAGTTCGGGATTTTGTTTCATGATATCATCCATTCCGGGCATAGATGTTTTAAACATAGTGTTCGTCATATGAACCATAATTGCAGAGCCGCCCAGTTGGAATAATAGTTTTAGTTCTGGCGCCATTGATGCCTTTGACTTATATTTGTCGTGGAGTTCGCCAAAAATGTCATCATAGTCATCCACGTTTTCATTTATTTGCTCTGACCACCCATCAAGTTTAACATCAAATGGGTCAAATCTATTGTTTAAAAACTCGATACCCGTTACAGCAGCCATTAACATTCTCCCCTGGAATTTGCAACTGTTTGCCTTCGCTTTGTCGTCTAGAATCATTTCATATTCTCCCTTCATCTCGTCTAGTGGCGAATCCATATTATACTTTTTGGTGAGCTTTGCGCCTTTTCGCTCAAGAGCCTCTAGCTTTCTTAGCACGCTAAACTTTTCCCGCAATAGTTCGCCTTGCGTCATCGATGGTGTCTTTGGGACGTTTTTGTCTGGGTCCATCGGAATATTATTAAACTTGGCAAATCCATCCCACGTCTTATTTTCGCTATCGAGTTTTACATCTTTCGCAGTTTCTTTTCCTATACCTTCAAGACCGGAGGAGATGTCTTTTAATTTATTTACAGACCCTATACCGGATTTAATCGATTTTGTTTCATCTGACGACGACGAGTTAAGTGCTTTTGAAAATAAAGATGATTTCGCTTCGCTTTTTGTATTACTTATATCGGCAGTCAGTCCATTTAATTGATTTTCCAAATCGTTAAGATCATCTAGTTTAACGTCAGTGGAAAGACTTTTTGACCCATCGGTTTTCCTCTTGTCATTCATTAATAGCTCAATCCCCCCGCCAAAATTTACAGACGGCCTTGGTGGCTGAACATCTATTCTATTGGGAGAACTAGAAGTATCTCCTTTATTTAGAGTTATTGTTGGTGCCCCCCCAATTGTTTTAATGTCTATTACCTCTGGAACCAATTCAGTCATTATGATACTATTAGAATTTTTAATTTTAAGTATTACGAAGCATAAATATATTTATTATGAAGAATATACTTTATTCTGGATTCGTGTCGTGCGTAAATATCTTATTATCATATAGGAACCATAATCCTTGGAGAAAACTATCAGCTAAATCATCTTTCTTTTTATGTTTTTCGAATGCGTTCACCCATTCGACGTTTTCCGAGTTTTTTTTTAACATTTCTGAGGTAATATCAATTCCATATTTTTTTCGTTCTTTATATGTCATTTTTTTTCGTGTAAATTGTTTAAGCTTATTCATTGCTGATATAAAATGAATATTGCACATATCTTTCATAATAAAATATTGGGCGACCATTCCCTGAATTGTTTTCATCCTGTTTGCAAGAGGAGAAATTTGATTCTCAATAATTACACAATCAATCTTGTCTAAAGTTAATTGTTTTGTAAAAACGTCCGTTATTGCAACCCCTACATCTATTAGTGACATTTCGTTTGCTTTTGGTTCGATAATAACATTAAAACTATTATTTTTTATATACTTGTCTAATTCGCACAAAACCGTTTTTTTTCTTATTGGTTCGATTGTGCTAATATTATATTTATTCGACAATACGACCAGCTCTTTTAAATTTAATTTATTTATTTTTGTATCTAATGACGGAATAATATAATCCGTTTTTTTTGCGTGTATTTTACAATAAAATACTCCATCTTTTTCATATGATGCCTTCCTATGACACATTTTCGGTTGTTTTTTTATTTGGGTAAAACATTTGCACATTGGAGCCTCCCCACATAAATTAAATACATCCCATTGTAATATATTAAAAGACTTTCCGTCGTGCGCTTCGAGAAAACATACCGCCATATTTTTAATCCCAATGTCAATACTTAACACTCTCATAATTAAAGATTATAATCATAATAATCTTTAAATACATATTAATTGTGATTAACAAGCCCTCTTCGTAAAAGCTGATACTGTGTGAGCGTTGGAATTGACATTCTTGTCTGTAACTGTTGTTTTGTTAAATATAAATTCTTCTGATTACTTGTTTCAAATCCGTTCGGCTTCTTTTTACTTTCGCAAGATTTATACAAATATGGGGTTGTTCTGAATGTAGTGTCGTCGTCTGGTCGCTGACCGTCGCGGCTATTCTGAACTGAATGATAACGAGAAGGACACGACCCATTTTGCCCACACGCAGCCTCTTGGTTTTTTTTAATAATTTCGTCTGCATTATTCGTTAGGAATCTCCTATATTGCCAGTTTGTTGTTATATTTTCTTTCCTTCGAATTTCTTCGTTTACTGCCCCACCGGGTTGCCAATTTGCAAAATTACGTCCGTCCATCATTATTGGGGGAGAATCAAAATGAATATTGTTTGAACCAGACCCATAATTACTCATTTAATATAAAAGAAGAATATAATTATTTTTAATATAATGTAGTTAATTGCGTAGTTAATTGCGTAGTTAATTGCGTAGTTAATTACGAAGTTAATTGCGTAGTTAATTACGAAGTTGTCTCCCCTTTCTCACCACCACTCTTTTTTAACAATCCAAGCAGGTCCTTCTTTTTCATATTATTCGCGGAATCGGGGGAAGCCAACACTTTGTCTACAACCAACGCCTTTAACTCAGGAACTTTTAATTTATTTAGATTAATTCCGAGAGGCTTTTCCGAAATAGGATTTTCAATGCCGGTGTTTTTAATTTCTAGAGGATCTTTTACTCCCGTGCCTAAATTATCGTCGTCATCACTATCGCTGTCCTCGCCGGAATCACTATCGGAGCTATCGGCAACTGTTACTACAGCGTCTCCTACAGTTTCATCAACTGCGAGCGAATCAACTACAGTTACATCAACTACGGTTTCTGCGCCTATAGTAAACGTGTTCTGTGCCATCTCATTCAGGTAGTGTTGCTGGTCGATGCAGTCGGTACGACCTCTGTCTAATGTAATTTTTTTATTTGAGGAATTTACTAGCTCATCTTCATCGGACGAGTCTTCGTCTGAACTATCAGACGAATAATCATCGTCGGATGATACGTTAATTCTTTCGCCAAGATTTTCTTTCTCGGAAATATTACATACTTCGCTATTAGATACTTCGCTATTAGATACTTCGCTATTAGATACTTCGCTATTAGATACTTCGCTATTAGATACTTCGCTATTAGATACTTCTCTATTAGATACTTCTCTATTAGATATGATATCATTCGCGCGGTGAGTCCCAGTCCCGCGTCGCATATCTTCCTGAAGGCCATTAATAATTCCAGTTAATACGTGGTTTTGATTTTGAATATTTTTTTCGATTCTTGAAATCTTTGTGTTCATTAAATAAACAATCAATCCGGACATCAATAACGTGAATGCGACAGATATTATAAAACTATTGCTATCTAAGCTGAATATATTCATTACTAAAACTGCCATATATATTTTAAATACTAATTAAACGAAATTATATATTGAGCGTTTCAATAATTTCTTTTGTTTCGTTTATGATTTCTTCCGGATAGTCTAAATCTTTTAATACCTTCACCGCCCCCTTTATCTTTGATATACCCTTTTCCATCTTATACGTATACGTAAAATCATTATTGGCTACATTAACATCCATATTACAATTTAGTATGTCTTTGTGGTTATCTAATCTCTTACATACCTCTAAAAAGTGTGTTGTAATCATAAATGACATATTTTTATATTTTTTAAGATGTTTCAAGAATGCAATAGCCGCGCCAATTGCTTCGTATGGATTTGTGCCCGAATACAATTCATCGAACACGCAAAAATGACGAAGAGCCTTTTTCGATGAGGGGTCCTCGTCAGTAGTTTGGACATCTTTAAGAATGTTTACACAGCGCCTGGCTTCCGCTTGGAATAGACTATCCCTACCGGATGTGTCTGGTATATTAAGGTAGCTGTGTATTACATCGTAAGGACATATTTTAGCAGAAGAATAAAAACCACAACCAATCTGTTGAGAGATTAATAAGTTTAATAACGTGGTTTTCAATATAGTAGTCTTTCCTGCAGCATTTGGGCCAGTAATTAATATATTCTTATCTAGCTTATAAGAGTTTTTAACTATATTTTTACGAGAAGATGGGAAATATGCGTTCTTGAATTTTGAACTTTTATTTGATACGCTACAGAATGTCATTTTCTTATCTTTAATGTGTCCTTGTATGTCTTTTAAATTTTCAAAATATGCTTGTAAATACAACGTGTAATCTATTGACTCTATTATAGATTTATCATTATAAAGTTTGTTAAAACACTGCATAATATGTCCCATAGAAAAAGTTCTCTTTAATATAAAGTCCTCTTCGTTAATTTGAACTAGGGAGGTTTGGAATGTTTCTAAAGTGGTTTTATGAGATTTCATATTATCTATAAATCCCTTATAAGAGTTTAGTCTGGAACAGCTTTTCTCTAAAGAGTTCATAGAATCGATCGAGGAAGATATAAATGTTTTTGTCTCCAATAGGTGTTTGTGTATTATTTTCGAATGATTATAAAATGTGGTGCAGGATATAACATTCTGATATGTTTGGAATATATAAAACCCAATAGATATTAATATATATATACGCTGTTTCCACGAAGCATCGCCAAGAGCAAATAGCTTCCCTAACTGGTGCCTTTTACAAACAATCGTTAAAACCTCGATATACTTAGACAGAGTAATGCTATAGCCCTGTATTTTAATTATAAAAAACGGAAGAATTAAGAAAAATATAGGAAGGACCAGAGAAAATATAGGCGAGGTTATATTATACATACAGAGCACCTGCAAAAATAACGGCTGGTTATTCAACATTTTAGATATCGCCCACGAATTATCCAAATAGTTATATTTGGAATAAAAACCTGTTTCTGCCCGTATATCGTATAATATATCTTCAACTTTCACTACATTACTACACGATTCGGGGACTGTCCCTTTCAATAACTTCTGTGTGTCTTTAATGTATTCGGGGTCAGAAGTATAATAATTGCTCCAAAGGGGGATAATCTTATGCGAATATACTGTGGGCGTATTAAACAAGTGATTATATGTACATAGACTTTTGTCATCTTCCTCGCAATCATTCTCTTCTTCCCCCTTTTTTTCTACTTCTTCCCCGTCAGCCAACTCGTCCTCGTCGAGTAATGGGGGTCGTAGTTCTAAATCTTTTATTAAATGTTCTTGAAGTTTACTTTTATTATTTAAAAAAGATATGGGCAAATCAAATGCTTTCATTTCTGTTATAGAAATAGAAATAGAAACATATATTATAACGAAAACGATGCTATTTAAACATCTCGTTATTATTTAAAATTTGCAGGGAGCTCGGTAATTGTAGTATGATAATGTTGCTCAATCTCTCGCATATGTCTAGTATCGCGACGGGTTACAAAATTAATGCCGGTTCCTTTTCTACCCCATCTTCCACTTCTCCCGATGCGATGCAGATATGTATGCACGCATTTTGGTATATCAAAGTTAATAACCGTGCTCACCTGCTGAATATCTATTCCCCTCGCAGTTACATTAGAAGAAATTAATACTCGGGTATTCCCTGAACTAAATTCCTTGAAGCTTTTGTCTCGTTCTTCCTTGGTCATCGAACTGTGGAGGTGACATACAGGGAAGCTGTCCTCTACCATTGCCTCGTATAGGTCCTGGACTCTTTTTACACTATTGCAATATATAATGCACTGACTGAGAGCGAGCACGCCATACAAGTCTTTTAATGTTTCATACTTTTGGTCGTCGTTTTCTAATGCTATAAAATGTTGTGATATTCCTTCTAATGTTAGTTGTTCACTCTTTACCAATACCCGTGTGGGTGTCCTCATAAATTTATCGGTAAGCGTATTTAGACTATCGGGCATTGTTGCGCTGAATAGTCCTACCTGAATATCCTTTTTTAAAAACTGAAAAATATTATATACTTGCTCCTTAAATCCACTTGAAAGCATCTCATCTGCTTCGTCTAGAACTATCATCGCGAGTTCATTCGTTTTAAATTTTTTCCTTCTTATCATATCGTGTACGCGACCGGGGCACCCAATAACAACGTGGGGAGGAGAGTTTAATAACTTTCTAGAATCCTCCTCCGTAGAAGTCCCGCCTACCAATAGCTGTGTTCTTAAATTTTTAAACAGCTTTCCTATGGCGTCTATTACTGTCTTCGTTTGCTGTGCCAATTCTCGCGTAGGAGCCAATACTAATGCCTGGGGGCTCTGTATAGACAAGTCAATCTGTTGCAAAATGCCTATCGTGAAACACCCGGTTTTCCCGGTGCCTGATTGAGCCTGTGCAATGATATCTTTCTTATTTATTAGGTGGAGAATTGCCTTACATTGTATTGGGCTGGGGACTTCAAACCCATATGCATATATTCCTCGCAATAGTTCTTGTCGCACGTTCAACTCTTCCCAAGACTCTATCTCTGTTTTTTCGGACACGCTTTCTATATCAGTATTTTCTATGCAAGACATATTATAACACAAATAATTATTTTTAAGTTGCTTATTTTAATAATGTAATTATAAACAGATATAAACTTATTTATTAAATATAACTATTCTTAATGACCATTCACTATACGGATGATGATATTAATAATATCATCCTGAATGGTTTTGAATTTTCATTTGATAAATATGTCTTGGAAAAAATACAAAAACTATCTGATCAAGTAGGAGACCCCGAATATATTAGAACTCCACAATTTTCAAAAAAAAACCATAAAGTTTCGGAGGAAGACTGGGAAGCAATACGAAATTTTAAGAAAACCGAGTTTATTAAAAAAGAGGGAGTAGCTGCGTCTTCTGATATCATCCGAAAATATTTGAATAAACTAACAACTAAAACATATGAGGTTCTTAGCGTGAAGATAATTGACGAAATAAAATCTGTTTGCAAATCCAAGAATATTTTAGACATTCATTCATGCGAAGAGGATGCCGACATAAATAAGATAGGAAATGATATATTTACCATTGCAAGTAGTGGATTATTCTATTCAGAGATGTATGCAAAATTATATATTTTATTGATGTCTGAATTTAACTTTATGGAAACATTACTTCGGGTAAATTTTGCCGATTTTAGAAAGGTATTCCGCACGATAAAATATTGTGACCCTAATAAAGATTATGATGGGTTTTGTGATAACAATAAGGCTAATGAGAAAAGGCGCTCTCTTGGATTATTCTACGTAAATCTAATGTTACATAATGCTATTGAGAAGGATGCTATAATGGATATTATTATTGAATTGCAAAATTTCTTTCTCGAAAACCTAAAGGAGGACGATAGATGCAGCATTGTGGATGAGCTATCCGAGCTAATATTTGTAATGGTAAAACACTGCTATGCAAAATGTAAAAAAAACGGCTGTGATAAATGGCGGCTTATATTTAGTAACTTGAAAAATATATCGGAATTATCTCGAGGTGATATGAAAAGCATCACAAATAAGACAATATTTAAACATATGGATATAATGGATATAATAAGAACATAAATGTTACGGGTTATATTATATAAATGAATGTTACATATAAAATAACTGAAGTAAAAAAAGCCTCGGTGGTTAATATAGAGGATTTTATGGATTCTTTTGAAGCCGGGGGCGATGAAGGCAAGAAATGTTCCAAGCCCAGCGATTATTATACTCCTTCGCATATATTTGCGATGGAAACGGACTATAATACGAATTATACCGTTAAAATGCTTGGGAATATTATGGATTATTATAATCTCTCCAAGCGTAAATTATGTAAAGAAGAAATTGTGCAGATGATAATTTTGTTTGAGTTGGAAGAGTGTAATAGGGATGCGGTGGAGAATCGGCGGCGCTTGTGGAAAAATATACGGGAATTGAAGGCTAACGCATATTTTTCAAAATACATTTTGTTTGATCCATAAATTATGTGTTCCATAAATTATTTGGTTGTAGTACATAAAGTTTCATATATTTTTTATTTTCTCTCCAATATTCGTTTATCTGTTCAGTCTCCGTAAGTAAACGCTTAAGCAATACCTCCTGATCGTGGGAATACCTGGTATATACCGGTGGGGGTATATTAAAAAAGTTGTTTTTGTGGTTCATATTCTGTATGATTTTTTCTCCAATAGAATATGCGTTTTTATGTCTACGAATAAGATTCTCAATAAACATATTAATTATATATATATATAAATCCTCATATAGATATATTCTAAATAATTATATTATATAAATAGTATAATGGTGCATTCGAGATTAGATCCGGAGGTCCAATATCCGGAAATAAAAACTTTAGACCCCGATGATAAAGATATGGATACGGTGGTATATGAGGTTTCTATTAAGGGTATTATAATAGAGATTGCCACAGGTAATGAAAAATATAATTATTTTGAAAAAAACAAAATCATATATTATCCAATATACTTGTTACGTGGAGGAAAGGTCAGCTCACAAATTGGATTATACGAAACTCGAGGCGGCTCTCTTGAAGATTATCGGGATGACGATGGCGATATTGATATCGAAAAATTAGGGGAGCCTATATTTTATGCAAGCACAACCAAAGAGCTCTTACGAAATAACGAACATCTTAAAACAGCCCCCGGGGACGATGATGATATTGATGGTGATGCGCTCGACGAGGACAGCGATGACAATGACAGTGAGGGAGAGGACCCCGATGACGAGGACACCGATGACGAGGAGACCGATGACGAGGAGACCGATGGCACCGAGGAGACCGATGGCACCGAGGACACCGATGACGAGGACACCGATGACGAAGAAAAGGGAACTACTGACGATGGAGACGAAGATGATTGGGAGCAATTTCCCAAGGAAATAGACGGTAAGCCGTGGATTGAAACATTCTTAGGGGAAGAAGGATATGGTATTGTCGAGACTGAGGGAGACGGAGATTGTTTATTTAACTCGGTTAGGATTGGATTGGAAAAAACATCAAAAAAAACTACGGTGGCGGCTCTCCGAAAGATACTTGCGGATAATGCAACACCGGAGGTGTTCGAAGGATTTAAAACAATGTATGATAGCGCTGTTAAAGAAATGTTAAATTTAAAAAAGTATTTACATACTCTTGTAGAAGAACTAAAAAAATTAAAGGAAACAAAGGCTGTCACAAAGGATGTTGTTGCGTCAAAGCTTATTATAGAACAGGGAGAAGAAATAATGAAATCTCATAAGAGGGCATTAATAGAATATAGAAATGCTAAATCGATGAAAACAGAGTTTGCATTTATGAAAGGAATAACAACACTGGAAGCGTTTTCTGCAATAATACAAACCCGGACATTTTGGGCTGAAACGTGGGCTATATCAACAATAGAACGCGTGTTAAATATTAAATTAATACTTTTGTCAAAGCAGATGTATCAATCTGGCGATACAGGTAATGTTCTTCAGTGTGGCCAGTTGAATGATGAGGGTATTGCGAAGGCGGGGATATATGAACCAAGTCATTATATATTATGCAATTATCTAGGATTGCATTACGAGCTAATAACGTATAATGGAGAGGGTGCCCTAACATTTGAAAAATTACCGGATAGTATTAAAAAGCTAATTGTGGATAAATGTATGGAGCGAGGGAGTGGCCCATATATGTTTATTCCCGAGTTTGTTGCGCTGTTTAGAAAATTGAAAAAGAAGCCGGTAGCAAAGGATTCTATAGAAGAGATGCACACAGACCTGTTTGACTCAGACACTGTATTTCAGTTTTATTCCAAGTCTGATGGTTCCAAGATGCCGGGTGCAGGGGCGGGCGAAACAATAAAAAAGGGGGATTTAAATTCGTATACGGACCTCTCGGTTATTCCTCAGTGGAGAAAAAAACTGAGCAATTTCTGGGAGGCTCCGTTTATGCTTGATTCTCTTAAATGGAAGTCGGTTGAGCACTATTATCAGGCGTCCAAATTCAAAAAGGAAAACCCAGATATTTATAAGCTTTTCTCGATGGATTCGGATTCTATTTCAATTCAGTTGGGGAGTCCTCCAAAGATATTTAAACTTTCAGAAAGTCCGGTTATGGCAAAATCGGCTGGGGGTAAAAGCGGAAAGTTCAGAGGGAAGTCTATATTCGGGAGAAAGGTTGTCCTTGACACCGATTTCTTTACGGGGAGGTCGGAAGTTGAAATGAAAGCTGCGCAGACGGCGAAGTTTACTCAGAACGAAGACCTTAAGGCCCTTCTTATTGCGACAAAGAAGGCCAAGCTGGTTCACTACTCAAGAGGCAGCCCTCCGATTATATTCAATGACTTGATGGAAGTTCGTCGTGATCTGGCGTTTCTCAAGTAAAAATTTTATCTCGAATTATTCTTGTTTTTAATTTAAGTGGTTCTGATAGATACATTAAGAATGAAAATGTTAGCATAATTCCCCCGTTTACTTCCAGAATTTTTTTGCTATTAAATCCACAAATTCCATTAAAAATGTTATATTTGCTTTCTCTTTCAAAATGTATAATTATAGAACGAACAATATAAACGATAATCATTAGAAGCCCTATGTCAAGGAAAAGCCATACTATATTTTCGGCATTGCTTTTTTCGTAATCATATACTGAAAATATATACTTACTAAACATATATGAAACGCTCCCCCCGCCAACAAAATATGCAATCCCCAAGAAAGCAATATTAATTGCTTTTACGAAATTTGCACAAGTTATCATTATATAAAATATAAATATTTTAATATAAGAACATTATTACTTTAATAATATGCGTGCTTCTTTTCGTCTTACCGTCACCGATAGTAAACTTATTAGTGGGAAGGGGTTATTCATTGCAAATATAACTAGAGATGGGTCGCCAGGATTCATAAAACGCGGAGAGAGGGTGTATAACTTAATCGGAAAGATTTATAATAAACCAACTCGAGAAACAATACATATTGGAGAGAACAAACACATTTACGACTGTCGGGGAATATTTATGAACCATTCGTTTGTCCCAACCACCAGAATTGATGAACGAAATGTAGTAGCAGTAAAGGATATTTTTGATGGGGACGAGTTAACATTTAATTACAACGAAACCGAAATAAATATGGCTTGTCCGTTTGATGTATCTGGAGTCAACGTTTCTGGCTTATCAACTAATACCGACTAATCCTTTGGCGTAAAAGAAATACCGCATCCACAAGATGAAGCTAAATCTTTATCAGGAGTGAATATAAATTTACTTTCGAATATACCATTTTTATAATCTTCCGTCATATAGTCGACTGTTGTCCCCGATAATAAAATTTCTGACACAGGGTCAATTACAAGTTCTGTATTGTTTTTCCTCATAATAGTTAACTTAAATTTATCATTGTATAAGGTATGCATATTTTCGAAATTTTCTTTATTAATTAATCGTAAGTCATAGTTAAATCCACTACAGCCCCCTCCTGATGCCGAAAATATAAACCGGCTATCGGCGTTGGTTTTTATGATCTCCTCCATTTTATCCCACGCTGCTTCGGAAACAGCGATCGAATGCCGGGAGAGGGTTGAAAATAAGCGCGAAACCATTTTATAATAGAGGTGAATATAAAACTCATTATAACTTTATATAACACTATTAAAACAAAATCGTGTTATATATTATATGCAATTTGCGAAAGATTCTAGTAAAATATAAAGCATTTAATACCAAATATAGAAGGGTGTGGTGCATATAATACACTCGATAAAGACCCGACATTCACCGCTTCGTTGGAAAACTTACTGTCAATATTATATAGTGAAATACACGAGGGTCATAATTATGTAAAAACACACGTTTCCCCAAACCTTAAACCTGTATTGCGGCGGGAGATAATTACACCGGTCGTGTATGGAGGGAAATATTTCCCGGATGATATTAAGGGGTTTATTGACAAAAATATAATGTATCAGTTAGTTTATTATTATAAAATTGGATCGAGAACATTTAAAATTTTGTTTGGCATTTGTACGGATAAGGATATGGATAATATAGAAAAATATAATGGTTATGCCGAGTATATTTGTAATTGGCTTTATATATGCAACAAATTCTCTCCACAAGAGAGTTCTACTACTATGTCTTTCTATATATATCTAACTTCTTTCAAGAAAACACTCCCCCGAGACGGCTCTGCAATTTTATCTTCCCCCCACGTGAATACTGCATACACTTATGGTAATAGAGAGAAAAACGAGATTATTATATTTAGAGAAGAAGAGTGGAAAAAGACTTTTATTCACGAGACATTCCATAGTTTTAATTTTGATTTTAGAGATCGGGAGGTTATTCCAATCCAAGAGTATATTAAGTCAATATACCCCGTTCAAAGTGATTATCTAATTTGCGAAGCGTATGCAGAAACGTGGTCGAGAATATTAAACGCGGTGTTTTCTAGCTATTATTCATTGAAAGACAAAGATGATAAAACCAGTTTTTTTTTATACGCGAAGTTTACATTGCAATGTGAGAGATTATTCTCGATATTGCAGCTAAATAAAATGTTGGGTTTTATGAATATGGAATATTCTGACCTGACTAATCTAGAAAATATGAAGTGTGACGCTCTTCGAAAAATGTATAGGGAAGATAGCAACGTATTGTCATATTACATTGTTACTGGATTATTTATGAACGATTATCATAACTTTTTACAGTGGTGTTCTAAAAACAACTCCAATATTTTCAGATTTACCGCATCCGTCTATACTGTAGATAGCTTCATTGGTTTCATGAAGGAGCAGTATGGAAATCCTAGTTTATTAAGAGCTATTGACTGTATGAAGAAAAAGTATAGAGAGAATAAGAAATATCTAAAGAAAACAACCCGAATGTCCGCGGTGGAGATAAACCCATATTTATCTAACAACGCCGCGAAATAAGTCCGTTACATATAATCAATTTAACATATAAAATTGATTATAAACAATACGATATATAATATTTTATATGGGAATTCATCAATTAAACTATTTTATACGCTCTAATTGCGACGAGGCGATTAAAGTTATTGGATTTAGTCAATTAAGTGGGAAAAAGATTGTCGTTGATACAAGCATTTATATGTATAAGTATGCGAAGGAAGGAAACCTTATAGAAGGTATGTTTAGGATGATTTCTACACTTTTATATTATGACATCGCCCCAGTGTTTATATTTGACGGAAAGCCTCCGCCGGAAAAAGAGAACCTTCTTGCAGTTCGGAGAAGGAAAAAGAAAGAGGCGGAATATAAATATAATGAATTAAAACAGACGCTTACTCTTTCTGGAAAAAATGTATGTTCTATTGAAAATAATAAACAATTACAACTTTATAAAAAGGCATTTACTCGAATTAGGACGGAGGAGATAAACGATGTCAAGGAGATGATGGCGCTCTTTGGCGTGGAGTATTATGATGCTGAGAATGAGGCAGATAAACTGTGTGTTTCTTTAGTTCTAGGCGGATATGCATGGGCGTGTCTTAGCGAAGATACCGATATGTTTGTTTACGGTTGCCCACGAATATTGAGATACATAAGTCTAATGGCAAATAATGTAGTTATATATGATTTATGTAAGATTCTAAAGATTTTAAATATTACGCAAGAGGAATTTGTGAAAATATGTGTAGTAACCGGAACCGATTACAACGTCGGTGTGGGGAATATACATAATATTTATAAAAATTTCATACTTTATAAAATGGAAGGGACAAATTCTCCAATGAACGAGTGGATGAATAAGACAATGGGTATTTATGGAGATAATACGAACTACAAAAACATATGCGATATGTTTAACGCGGGGGATAATTATGATTTAACAATACGCAATAATAAAGGAGATTTCCCCAAATTGAAGGCTTTCCTCAAAAATTATAATTTCATATTTCTCAATAACCCACGGAGCTAGATAGAGACACAATAAAACGGTTTTAAGAGAGATTATGTATGTATATGTATATGGAACCTACAATTTTCTTACATAAAAATTTTATCTCAAATATAAGCGTTAATCCACCAGTAGTAAATTCGGTTCTTTACAAAAAGGTCCCCGATAAGGTTTTTGAGATTCCTCGAGAAAAAGAATGCTCTTTTTTAATAAAAAATAATTATAAAATCGCCCAGCTTAAAAAGATATGTAAACACTATAATGTTATATCGTCTGGAAATAAGGAGGTGTTGAGGAAAAGATTATATAATCTTCTGCGCTTATCAAGTAACGTTCGAAAAATACAGAATTGTTGCAAACATTATCTTTTGAGAAAATACAATAATCTCAGGGGGCCCGCGCGCTATAACAGAACGTTGTGTGTGAACGAGACCGATTTTTATTCAATGGACGACCTGTCAGATATACCATATGAGCAATTCTATAGTTTTCAAGATTCTGATAAAAAGATATATGGATTTGATGTAAAATCTCTGTATAAGCTATACTCGAAGAGTAGAAAAAAAGAGAACCCTTACAATCGCAAAGAAATTCCGCTATATGTTATGGAGCAAATAAAGAGTCTTCTTAAATTATCAAAAATTAGCACCAAGTTTTCTAATGGGGGAAATTCTATAGCGATAGAAGATGTCGAAGAGGTGTTAACGCAAGAACAACGCATCGCGGCTAGAGCATTAGATATTTTTCAAAAGATTGATTTACACGGGCATATAACGAACACCGATTGGTTTATGACTCTTGAAAAGAATCAACTAATTAAGTTTATTCGAGTGTTATCGGATATATGGGAATATCGCGCCCAATTATCGCATACAACAAAGAGGAATATTTGCCCCCCCTATGGTAATCCATTTGGTCTAATTAATATGGGCGCGCTGCAAGCGTGTAGTATAGAATTTTTAAAAATGATGTCTCTAACAGTAATGGAAAAATTAGTAACGTCGGGAGTGACATCCAGTATGAGATCTTTAGGCGCCATGTATGTTTTGTGCGGCTTAACCCTTGTTAATCCCGATGCTGCGAACAGTTTGCCTTGGTTATATGAATCTGTAGTCGAATCATAAACATATTTGACTATTTAGGAATCCTATCCTATTTTACAGGACCGATGGTGTTAGATTAAATATATAATGCGTTAAAACACTTAAAAAACTCCTGTTATGATAGAGTATAATGGTGAACTCGAAAGCAAGCAAATCAAAGGCTCAAAAAACCCCAACTCCTCTTCCCGCGACGACATCCGTCGCGAGCGCATCTACAGCATCCGCAAAGAAAGCGACTAAAAAACAGGTTTCGGCAA
>Ga0209630_10000469_pt1 | contig 45605 bp, 56 predicted proteins | sample COG_01_FD_184745 | JGI IMG/M metagenome (GOLD analysis project Ga0209630, IMG submission 184745) | Pelagic Microbial community sample from North Sea - COGITO 998_met_01 (SPAdes) (version 2) | ecosystem: Environmental > Aquatic > Marine > Neritic zone/Coastal water | place: Helgoland, sampling...
GCAGCCGAGCGCGCACGAAATGGCCCGGATCGCCGAAGAACACGGCCTTGCGTTCGCCCATGTCCCGATCCTGCCGGGCAAGGCGACCGATACCGATGCGGACCGGATGAAGGAAGCGCTGACCGCACTGCCGGGACCGACGCTCGGCTTTTGCCGAAGCGGCACGCGAGCGGCGACCCTATGGGCGCTGGCGGAGGCCGATCATGCCGATCCCGCGACGATCATCGGTCAGGCCAAGGCAGCCGGGTACGACCTCGCCGACCTGAAGCCGGCGCTCGCCCGCCGTTCCGAAAGGACCCGCAAATGACCTACGACATCGTCATCATCGGAGGCGGAGCCGCGGGCATCGCGACGGCCGCCAGCATCCTGAAGCGCAACGCCAAGGTGTCGATCGCTGTCGTCGATGCGGCCCGGGACCATTATTATCAGCCGGGTTGGACGATGGTCGGGGCGGGCGTCTTCACGCCCGAGCAGACCCGCAAGGCCGAAGCCGACGTGATGCCCAAGGGCGTTGAATGGATCCGGCTGCCAGCGATCACCATCGACCCCGAGCGTCAGGCGATCACCCTGGGAGACGGGGATACGATCGCCTATCGTGTCCTGATCGTCGCCCCCGGCCTGCGCCTCGCATGGGAAAAGATCGCGGGGCTTACCGAAGCGTTGGGCCGCAACGGAGTCACGTCCAACTACCGCTACGATCTGGCGCCCTATACCTACCAGCTCGTCCAGGGATTGCAGCGGGGACGCGCGCTATTCTCGCAACCGCCGATGCCGATCAAGTGCGCCGGCGCGCCTCAGAAGGCGATGTACCTGTCCTGCGACATCTGGCGCGATCAGGGTGTTCTTCCCGCGATCGATGTCGAGTTTCACAACGCCGGCGCGGCGCTGTTCGGCGTCGCGACCTACGTCCCTGCACTGATGGAATATGTCGAGCGGTACGGAATCGATCTCAAACTCGAGTCCAATCTCGTCGCGGTCGACGCCGATCGGCGTATTGCCACGTTCGAGCGTAAGCGGGACGGCGTCAGCGAGCGGGTCGAACGTGAGTTCGACATGCTCCACGTCGTGCCGCCTCAGGTTTCGCATGATGTCGTCGCCAATAGTCCGCTCGCGGCGGCAAACGGCTTCGTCGAGGTCGATGAGGCCACATTGTGCCACAAGCGGTACGACAACGTCTTTGCCTTGGGCGATGCTGCCGGGACGAGCAATGCGAAGACGGCCGCGGCAGCCCGCAAGCAGGCACCCGTGGTGGCGGTCAACGCGCTCGCCGCACTCGATGGTAAAGCCCCAGTCGCCGACTATGACGGTTATGGATCGTGCCCGCTTACCGTCGAGCGCGGCAAGATCGTCCTTGCCGAGTTCGGCTATGGTGGAAAACTCCTCCCCAGCTTTCCGTCGTGGCTGCTGAACGGCACGCGCCCGACGCGCGCGGCCTGGTTCCTGAAGGAGCGGATGCTGCCCCCGATCTATTGGCAGGGCATGCTGAAAGGCCATGAGTGGATGGCGGCTCCGCATGAGATCGGCAAAGCGGCATGACCCTCGAACCGATCCAGTATCTGTTGGGCGCCCTGTCCGGGAGTCTGGTGGGCTTCACCCTCGGGCTTGTCGGCGGGGGCGGCTCGATCCTCGCCGTGCCGCTCATGGTCTATCTGGTGCGCGTGCCCAACGCCCACCTCGCCATCGGCACGAGCGCGTTCGCGGTCGCAGCCAACGCTGCGACCGGGCTGATCGGCCATGCCAAGTCGCATAACGTCAAATGGCGCTGTGGCGGCATGTATGCGACCGCCGGCGTCATCGGCGCCCTGTTCGGCTCCACTGCGGGCAAGGCCGTCGACGGCGGCAAGCTCCTGTTCCTGTTCGCGCTGGTCATGGTCATCGTCGGGGTCCTGATGCTGCGCGGACGCGGTGACACGGGCAACCCGGGAGCGGAGTGCAACCGGGAGAAGGCACCGAAGGTGCTGGGCTATGGCCTCGGCACCGGTCTGTTCTCGGGCTTCTTCGGCATCGGCGGGGGCTTTCTGATCGTCCCCGGCCTGATCGGGTCGACGGGCATGCCGATTTTGAACGCTGTCGGCACGTCATTGATCGCCGTCACCGCGTTCGGGCTGACGACAGCCGCCAACTACGCCTTTTCCGGTCTAGTGGACTGGCCGCTCGCTTTCGTCTTCATCGCCGGTGGAGTTGTCGGCGGACTGATCGGCACGCGCATTGCCAAGCGCCTCGGTACGGGAGGAACGCTCACCACGGTCTTCGCCGTCCTCATCTTCGTGGTAGCGGCCTACATGCTCTGGAAAAGCGCGGCCGCGTTTCTCTGATGGGGAGTGCGATTGCGATCGGGCCGCTGATGCTGGCCGTCGATCGCGGGCTTGCCGTGCTGTGCATCGTCGCCTTCCTCGGCCTCACGACGCTGGCCGGTCGGTTCCGCTTCCCTCGCGTGTCGACGGTCGCCACCAGCGCCATCGTTGCTGGACTGGTCGCGGCACGGATCGGTTACGTCGCAGTGCATTGGTCGAGCTACGCCGACGCTCCGCTATCCATCCTCGCCGTGTGGCAGGGCGGCTTTTCCCCCGTTGCAGGGCTTCTCGGCGCTGCGGCGATGCTGGCGATCCGGCTTGGTCGCTCAAGCGCGCTGGCGGCAGGCTGGGGAGCGTTGGCTGTTGCGGGTGGCCTCTGGTTCTCGCTTCAGGCGCTGATCCCTCCCGTGACCTACGGCCCGTTCCCCTATCATCTCAACCTGACAACCCCGTCCGGCGCGCCGCTTCCACTCGATCGTTTCCGTGGCCGGCCGTTCGTAGTCAACCTGTGGGCGACATGGTGTGGCCCGTGTCGGCGTGAGCTGCCGATGCTCGATGCGGTTGCATCGCGCCCTGGCGAGGTCCCGATCCTTCTCGCCGATCAGGGCGAGGCGTCGGCTGTCGTCGGCGGGTTCCTCGAACGTGAGGGTGTCGGCGCGAAGCATGTCGCGCTCGATCCCGATCTCGGCCTTTCTCAAGCCCTGAAGGTGGCGGGGTATCCCGCAACGGCCTTCGTCGCGGGCGACGGCACGATCGTGCAGCTCCATCTCGGCGAGTTGTCACGCGCCGCCCTCGCCGATGGAATCGAATTAGCAAGGAAACACCGATGAACCGTCGCTACATGTTGTCGCGGAGCCTCTTGGCTGCGCTTGCCTTCGCCGCACCGTTCACGCCTCTCATGGCCCAGCAGCCCGATCTGTCGCGCAAGGCCGTCGTCGACGATCCCGTTGCCCCCAAGCGCGCGGGCAAGACCTATGATGTCACAGTAGTCGAGTTCTTCGACTATAACTGTCCCTATTGCCGTCGCATGGAGCCGGTGCTGAACGCCCTGCTTCGCTCCGACCCGAAGGTACGGGTCGTGTACCGGGACTGGCCGATTTTTGGACCTGCCTCCCGTGAGGCGTCACGCGCGGCCGTCGCGAGCCAATGGCAGGGAAGGCATGCCGCCTTTCACGAGGCCCTGATGACCTCGCCGGCGCGGCTCGACAGCGCGGGCGTCAAGGCAGCGGCTGCCAAAGCCAGGGTCGACTGGCCCCGTCTGCAACGGGATCTGAAATCGCGCGGCGCCGAAATCGACGCGCTGCTCACGCGCACCGATGGCATCGCCCAGGCGATCGGTTTCAACGGAACGCCGGCGCTGATCGTCGGCGCGCAGGTCGCCGCCGGTGCCGTCGATCTGCCCACGTTGCGTCGTCTCGTCGCGGAATCGCGCAAAAAACCTGCGGCGCGCTGACCATGCCCGGGCCGCTCAATCGGAGACAGCTTGCCGGCTTGGGCGCGGTGGTCGTGGGCGGTTGGACAGTCGGACAGATTCTGCGGCACACCGCCCCGATCGGGCGCGACGTCGGGCCGACTTCTGACCTGATCCTTGCCGGTAACGGCTCGCCCGAAGACGGACCTGCCGATGCTACGCTCCGGCTTGCCGTGTTCACCGACTATCGTTGCCCGGCCTGCCGTCATGGGTTTCCCGCGCTGGAAGAGGCTGTGCGACGCGACGGCAAGGTGCGGATCATCTACAAGGACTGGCCGATCTTCGGTCCACCATCCGAACGTGCCGCAAGCATGGCGCTCGCATGCGTCGAGCAAGGAATTTACCCGACCGTACACCGTGCGTTGATGACGGACAGCCGGACGATCGACGACGACATGCTGCGGGACGTCGTGATGCGCGCTGGCGGCGACTGGCTGCGCGCGACGACCTGGCTTGCCGCCCACGCGGACACTGTTGCGGCACGCCTGCGGGCGAACGGACAGGAAGCCTATTCGATCGGGTTAGCGGGCACCCCGGGTTATCTTGCCGGACGTATGCTGGTGATGGGCGCGATCGACACCGCCGACTTCGAAAGGCTGTTCGCGCGTGCTCGGGAAGAAAAATGACGATGCGAGAGGATACGAAACATGATCGAGTATAATCACAAGGGCATGGCGGTCGCGTCGCTCCATGACGAGCGCACCGGCAGCTTCCAGTATGTCGTGGTCGACGAAGCCACGAAGGCCACCGCGATCATCGATCCGGTCCTCGACTTCGATCCCCGTGCCGGTGCGACCGCAACCGACAATGCCGATCAGATCCTCGACTATGTAAGCGCCAAGGGGCTTACAGTGGAATGGGTGCTCGATACCCATCCCCACGCCGATCACTTTTCCGCTGCCTCGTATCTTGCGAAAAAGACGGGCGGCAAAACCGCGATCGGCGCCAAGGTCGTGGAGGTGCAGAAGCTTTGGCAGGACATCTACTGCCTGCCCGACCTGCCCGTCGATGGCAGTCAGTGGGATCACCTGTTCGCCGATGGCGAGCAATTCAGGATCGGCTCGCTCGACGCGCACGTCATGCTGTCGCCCGGCCACACGCTCGCTTCGATCACCTATGTCGTGGGTGACGCGGCGTTTGTTCACGATACGCTGATGGTGCCGGACAGTGGCACGAGCCGAGCGGATTTCCCCGGCGGTGACGCGCAAGCGCTTTGGCGTTCCATCCGAGCGATCCTCGACCTCTCGCCTGAAACCGCGACCTATGTCGGGCATGACTACGGCAAGGACGGCCGCGAGGTGATCGGCCGCTCGACCGTCGCCGAGCAGCGGTGTGCCAACATCCATGTGCGCGATGGGATCGACGAGGCGGAGTTCGTGGCGACCCGCGAGAAGCGCGACGCTTCGCTACCGCTGCCGGACCTTATGCTTGCCGCACTTCAGGTCAACATCCGCGGAGGGCGGTTGCCCGACGCGGAGGCGTGCGGCACAGCGTTCCTCAAGGTGCCGCTCAACTACTTCGGTGCGGGTAAATGACCGAACCAACGCCGCCAACGCCCGGTGATGATGGCGATGCCCAGCGTATCATCTTCGCCATTACCGCCGCGCTGCTCGTCCTCGTCGTCACCTACAAGGTAGGGCAGTCTGACGCCCCCGTGCAGGCGCCCGTCGAGGTAGCAGCGGACGCTTCCTTTTCGCCACCGGCGGAAGGTACCATTCCCGCCGGGCCGGACGGCGACGCGATCCGGCGCGGTCGACTAATCTTCACCGCGAGCGCGGCTCATGCCGGCCAGTACGTCGGCAACGGCCTGACGTGCAGCAACTGTCACCTCGATGCCGGGCGGAAGGCCGATGCCTCCCCGATGTGGGCGGCCTGGGTCAGCTACCCGGCCTATCGCGCGAAGAACGGCCGGGTGAACACGATGGAGGATCGCATCCGCGACTGCTTCCTCTACTCGATGAACGCGCCCGCCTCGAAAGCCGGCGCCCCGCCGCCCTATGGCGACGATATCTATCGCGATCTCCAGAGCTATTTCGCCTGGCTCGCGACCGGCGCGCCATCCGGCAAGCCGCTGCCCGGTCGCGGGTTCATAAAGCTCGCCACAACCCCGATCGGGCACGATCCGGTTCGCGGCGCGATTGTGTTCGCCGGCCAGTGCGCGTCATGCCACGGTGCGAACGGCCAAGGGCAAGCGAACCCGGATGGCAGCTATACTATACCGCCGCTGTGGGGAGCGCGCTCCTACAACTGGGGTGCGGGCATGGCCGGGCTGGCGTCGGCTGTCGGATTCATCAAGGCCAACATGCCTTATGGTCAGGGCAACACCCTGACGGATCAGCAGGCGTGGGATGTCGCCGCCTATGTCGATAGTCGCGAGCGACCCCGCGATCCGCGGCAGACCGGGACTGTCGAGAGCGCACGTAAGCAGTTTCACCCCAAAGGGGACTATTACGGTCAGAAGATCGACGGAAAAGTGCTTGGCAGCTGACCGCTCGGCTTCCGAACCGGTGTCACAACCGAACGGTTTTGACACCGTTGCCGGCAAAAGGGGGGCTGCCGCTTTAAGCACTCGTTGTGCGAGATCGGCGATCTATCTAGAACGGCGACATGTCGCGCCGGGTCTTCCCGTTTTTCAAGTTTGCCCGCACCGCGGCGATCGTCGCCCTGGCGGTGATGATGCTCGTGCGGCTCGGCCCACTCTGCGAAACGATGGCGATGGCCGCGACACCGATAGTGTCCGCGACGATGGATTGTGCAGACACGCCAAGTCAGGCACCGACCAAGAAGATACCGCCCTCGGCCTGCGCCATGCCGTGCGCGGCGATGCCCGGCGAAACGATCGCGCAGATCGAGCCGATACCGTTCGCACCGCTCTCGCCTTGGGCCGTCGCCCATTCGGGCCTGCTCGGGCTGACCAGCGCACCGGCAACACCCCCTCCGCAGATCGTGTGACGTCGAACCAACCTCACACGAAATACACGGAGACTATCATGACCAAGTTCAAGCTCATCAGCGCCGCTTTCGCCCTCACGCTCTCGACCGGCGCATTCGCCGCGGTCGCGAATTGCTGTGCCGACATGGCGTGCTGCAAGGATGGCGCTGATTGCTGCGATCATGGCGACAAGGCGAAGGGCGGCGATCATGCCGGCCACGCCATGCCGAACATGAAGTAGAACGACCGGACGGGGGCGGGCGACCGCCCCCCTCTTTCAGGCGCGGACAGATCCCGACGTCAAGGCGTCGATCAAATTGCATTCGGCGATCGTCGTAGCATCGCAACGACCCCATTTCACGATCTCGCTGCGCAGCGCCTGCAAGTCGGCCAGTTTGCGATCGATCTCTTCGATGTGCAGCACCGCCATCTCGTCGACGGCATCGCATGATCCGCGCGGATCGTCCGCCAATCGGAGCAGATCGCGCACCTGATCGAGCGTAAAGCCAAGGTCACGCGACCGCTTGATGAACGTCAGACGGTCGAGGTGCGACCGATCGTAGAGCCTGTAGTTTCCCCCGCTGCGGCGCGGTGCATCGATCAGTCCTTCGCTCTCGTAGAAGCGGACGGTTTCGATCTTCAGCCCGGTCGTTTTCGCGATTTCGCCGATCTTCATGGCCGAGCCCTTGACCCTCTAGTGACATGAGGGTGCATATGGGGGGTCCGACGCACGAATCGAGTGACATGATGGCGGACGACTGCTGTTCCAGAAAGGGCGACACGATCGCGCAGCTCGGCCGTAAGGCCGATCAGCGGCGCGTACTGATCGCCCTCATGGTCATCAACTTCGTCATGTTCGTCGCCGAGTTCGGCGGCGGTGTATTCGCGCGGTCGTCGGCGCTCATGGCGGACTCGGTCGACATGCTCGGCGATGCCGTTGTCTATGCGCTCAGCCTCTATGCTCTGAGCCGCGGCCCCCGCTGGGAAGCGGGGGCCGCGCTCGCCAAGGGCGTCATCATCCTCGTCTTCGGCATCGCAGTCGTTTTCGAGATCGTCGACAAGCTGGTCAACGGCGTACCGCCTTCATCCTCGCTGATGCTGGCATTCGGCAGTGCTGCACTCGTCGCCAACCTGGCATGCCTCGCCATGCTGTGGCGGTTCCGGTCCGAGAACGTGAATATGTCCAGCACGTTCGAATGCTCCCGCAATGACGTGGCGTCCAATGCCGGCGTACTGATCGCTGCCGGGCTGGTCGCGCTGACCGGTGCGGCATGGCCCGACATCGCGGCAGGCGGCGTTATCGCGCTCATCTTTCTGCGCTCGGCCTGGCGCGTGTTACGCGAGACCTGGCCGGCATGGTGCGCGGCGAAGGCACCAGCGCGCGGGTTATTGCAATGACATCGCAATCCTTTCGTGGTAGACACAAGTTCGTGCGAGCCATTTTGCCTTTCCTGACATGCCTGATGCTGGCCCTGACCAGCTTCTCCGGCATGGCCCATGCCGCCGATCTGGCGGGGGGAAACATCGCGGGTGTGGAGTTCACGATTCACGCCGCCGGCGATATCGATGAGGTTCCATCGGACGCAGACAAGAGCGTCCCGCACCATCACAATTATTGTCACGGGCATGACATCGGCGCGCCAGTGCGCTCGACTGTCGAATATACGCTCGTTCTGGCTGCGCCTAGGCCGCCGGTTGCAATTGCCGCAACGCTTGATGGGCGTACTGACATGGTCGATCTGAGACCGCCGCAAGCCTGACGTCCGATTTGGGCGCGCGATGGCGCGTCCTGTCGATCATCGTCAGGAGTCCAGATTTCATGCATCGTATCCTCGCGGCCATGCTGGCCGCAGCGTCTTGCGCCACGTTGGCGCAGGCGCAGGTCGGACCGTCCGCGCCTGTCGCGCAGCCGGGACCGGTCTTCACGCTCGATCAGGCGGTCAGTGCGGCGGGCGGCTCGGCCCCGGCTGCGGACGCGGCGACGGCAGCAATCGAGGCGGCACAGGCAGGCCGCACGGTTGCGGGTCTGCGCCCGAATCCGGTTGCGCAGGGTCAAATAGAGAACATCATCGGATCGGGGCCTTATCGTGGTGTCCGTAGTGCGGAGTCCACAGTCGGCTTCGCGATCCCGATCGAACTGGGGGGCAAGCGCGGCGCCCGCGTAGCGGTCGCCAATGCGCAATTGTCCCGGGCGGAGATCCAGGCCGCGATCGTCGCGGCGGATGTGCGGTTGCAGGTGACGCAGCTCTACGTCGAGGCGGTCGCGGCCGATCGACGGGTGGCGACTGCACGCGATCAGGCCCGCATAGCAAGCGATGCCTTGCGCGGTGCAAGCGTTCGCGTGCAGGCGGGCAGGGCTTCCCCGCTGGAACAGCAGCGCGCGGATGTGGCGCGGATCAATGCGGACGTGAACGTGGAGCGTCAGATTCGTCTGGCGGACGCGGCGCGCGCCAACCTGGCGCGTAGGATCGGCCGGCCGATCGATGGCGTGCTCGACGACACGCTGCTTAATCGCCTTCCCGGTGCGAACGTCTACGGACCGATGGCGCCGGTGGAGACCGCCGGCACGCTGGCGCTGGCGGCAGCGAACGCGGACTTCTCGATCGCCGAGGCCGGTGTGCGGCTCGCGCGCGCCAATCGCGTGCCTGACCTGAACGTCGGCCCTGCCATTCGCCGTCTGGAAGCGACTAACGACATGGCGGCGGTATTCACCGTGTCGATCCCGATCCCGGTGTTTAACAACGGTCGCGCGGCGATCGCGCAGGCCTCTGCGCAGCGGACGCAGGCCGATGCACAGCGCCGCGTGACCGCGCTCGACATCGAACAGGCGATCACGGACGCGCAGGCGCAGGCGGCCAATGCTGCGACGACCGCCCGCGCGGCGTCGGGGCCGGCGCTGGCAGCCGCGCAGGAGGCGGCGCGGATCGCACGTATCGGCTACCGCGAAGGCAAGTTCGGGCAGCTCGAACTGCTCGATGCGGAACGGACGCTTGCCGAGACCCGCGTCGCCGCGATCGAAGCGCTCGCCAATTACCAGAATGCCCGCGCGCAGGTGGAGCGGTTGACCGCTCCTGCGCCGATTAGGGGGAACCAGTGATGAAGAACTTCTATCTTGCGGGCGTGGCATCGCTCGCCATCCTGCTGTCGGCGTGCGGAAGCAACAATGACGCCGAAAACGAAGCGGCGACCAACGAGGTGACCACCAGTACGGAGAAGGGTGGCAACGAAACCGCGCACGCCGATGAAGGCGCCGTCACCCTGACCGCCGACCAGATCGCGGCGGCAGGCGTGCAGGTCGGACGCCCCATCGTCGGCGGTGCCGGGACGATCGAGCTTCCGGCGATCATTGAGGGCGACCCGCAAGGCACCCAGGTGGTCTCTGCGGCGATCGCCGGACGTGTCGTAGCGCTCACCCGCAATCTGGGCCAGTCGGTCGGTCGGGGGCAGACGATCGCAATCATTGAAAGCCGCGAAGCGGCGCAGATCAAGGGTGAGGTTCAGGCTGCACGCGCGCGGCTCCAGCTCGCCAATTCCAATCTGGCGCGCGAACAGCGCCTGTTTTCGCAGAAGGTGTCGCCGGAACAGGATCTGATTGCGGCCCGGACGGCCGCGACCGAAGCGCGGATTGCGCTGACTCAGGCGCAAAGCACGGTGTCGGCCGCGGGCGTGGGGGGAGCGGGCCTCAACCGGCTCGGTATCGCCGCGCCGATCTCGGGCCAGATCATCGCGCGCCCCGTCACTTTGGGCCAGACCGTGACGGCCGATGCCGAACTCTATCGCATCGCCAATCTCGGGCAGGTTTCGATCTCACTTAACCTGAAGCCGGAAGATGCGGGCCGCATTCGCCCGGGCAACACGGTGACGGTGAAGGCGGCAGGCCGTCAGGCGACCGCGCGCATTACCTTCGTTTCGCCGGCGCTCGATCCGCAGACACGGCTCGTGCCGTCGATCGCGACGCTTGATAATCGTGGCGGACAGTGGCGGGTCGGTGAGCCCGTCACGGCTGCGGTCGAGCTGACCGGCAGTGGCGGCAACGGTGCGATCCGTGTGCCGACCACCGCTGTACAATCGAACGAAGGCAAATCGGTCGTGTTCGTCCGCACGCCCAAGGGCTTTCAGGCGACCCCGGTCCAGCTCGGCGACGCGTCGGGCGATACGGTCATCATCCGCTCGGGCCTGACCGGCAACGAGCAGATCGCCACGACCGGCAGTTTCACGCTCAAGGCCGAACTCGGCAAGGGCGAAGCCGAGCATGAGGATTAAGCCATGATCGCCCGCATCGTCACATGGGCGGTCGAGAAGCGCTGGCTCGTCCTGCTCCTCACCGTCATCGTCGCCGCCATCGGCGCATTCTCCCTCTACCGGCTGCCGATCGACGCGGTGCCGGACATCACGAACAATCAGGTCCAGATCAACGTCCGCGCGCCCGCTCTTTCGCCCGAGCTGGTCGAGAAACAGGTGTCTTTCCCGATCGAAACCGCGCTCGCCGGCACCCCCGGCCTGGAATATACGCGCTCGCTGAGCCGCAACGGCTTTGCGCAGATCACCGCGGTCTTTTCGGACGCCACGGACATCTATTTCGCCCGTCAGCAAGTGGGTGAGCGTCTTCAGGGAGTGCAAGAGAACCTTCCGGACGGCGTAAATCCTGAAATGGGTCCAATCGCGACCGGCTTGGGCGAGGTATATATGTACACCGTCCGGCTCGAACATCGCGATGACGACAAGCACAAGCCGGGTGAACCGGGTCAACAGCCCGATGGCAGCTACATCACGCCCGAAGGCGAACGGCTGACGACGGAACAGGACAAGGCGACCTACCTGCGCACCGCGCAGGACTGGATCGTGACCCCGCTCCTCAAAAACACCCCGGGCCTCGCCGGCGTCGACTCGATTGGCGGTTACGCCAAGCAGTTCCTCGTCGTGCCCGATGTCCAGAAGCTGGCCTCGCTCGGCATCACGCTGACGGACCTCGGCAATGCGTTGGAGCGCAACAACACCAGTGTCGGCGGTGGCTTCGTCAATCGCAATGGTGAAGGTCTGGCCGTACGCTCGGATGCGCTCGTACGCAATGCCGGCGAGCTGGCCAGGACCGTGATCGCGACACGTAACGGGGTGCCGATCACGGTCGAACAGGTCGCGACCGTGAAGACGGGGCAGGCGATCCGCATGGGTTCGGCCTCGGAGAATGGCACGGAGGTCGTCGTCGGCACCGCGATCATGCGAATCGGCGAAAACAGCCGCATCGTATCGACTGCGGTTGCCGAGAAGCTGAAGACGATCAACGCCTCGCTGCCCCCGGACGTCGTGATTCAGCCGGTGCTCAACCGCACCGAGCTGGTCAATTCGACGATCAAGACGGTCGCAAAGAACCTGTCGGAAGGCGCGGTGCTGGTCATCGTCGTGCTCTTCCTGCTGCTCGGAAATTTCCGTGCGGCGCTGATCGCGGCGCTGGTGATCCCGATCACTATGATGCTGACCGGCTTCGGGATGCTGCGCGCCGGCGTCTCGGCCAATCTGATGAGCCTCGGCGCGCTAGACTTCGGCCTGATCGTCGACGGCGCAGTCATCATCGTCGAGAACGCCTTGCGGCGTCTTGCCGAGCAACAGCATCATGAAGGCCGGTTGCTGACGGTGAAGGAACGGCTCGCGACGGTGGCTGCCGCCGCGCGCGAGATGATCCGGCCCTCGGTCTACGGGCAAGCCATCATCATCCTCGTCTACGTGCCGCTGCTGACCCTGACAGGGGTGGAGGGCAAGACGTTCGGGCCGATGGCGCTTACAGTCATCATCGCGCTCGCCTTCGCCTTCGTCCTTTCTCTCACGTTCGTGCCGGCCATGATCGCGATTTGGCTGTCGAAGAAGGTCGAGGAGAAGGACGGTCGCATCATCACGTGGCTGAAAAGACGCTACGAACCCGGTCTCGACAAGGCGATGAAACGCCCGACGCTGACGATCGGGGCAGGGGTCGCAAGCCTTGTGGTGGCCGCATTCGCCTTCACCACGCTCGGGTCGGTCTTCCTGCCACAGCTCGATGAAGGCGATCTGCTGATCCAGTCGCTCCGAATCCCCGCGACGTCAGTCCAGCAAAGCCAGGCGATGCAGGTGCCGATCGAGCGGATGATGGCGAAGCAGCCGGAGGTCGCGTTCGTCTATTCCAAGACGGGAACGGCGGAACTCGCCTCCGATCCCATGCCCCCCAACGCGACCGACATGTTCGTCATCCTGAAACCGCGGAAGGACTGGCCGAACCCCGAACTTCCCAAGGAAGAGCTGGTGAGCCGGATCGAGGGCAATCTCGCGAAGATTCCGGGCAATGCCTATGAAATAACCCAGCCTATCCAGATGCGCTTCAACGAGCTGATCGCCGGTGTTCGCGGCGACATCGCGGTGAAGGTGTTCGGCGACGACTTCACCCAGATGAACCGGACGGCCGAGCAGGTCGCTGCGGTGCTGCGCAGGACGCAGGGGGCGGCGGACGTGAAAGTCGAGCAGACGACGGGCCTGCCTATGCTCGACATCCGCGTTAATCGCGACGCGATGGCGAGGCTCGGCGTCACCGCGCAGGACGTGCAGGACACCGTCACCGCCACGCTCGGCGGGCGAACCTCGGGCCAGATATTCGAGGGCGACCGCCGTTTCCCGGTGGTCATCCGCCTGTCGGAAGCGCAGCGTGCCGACCTCGGCCTGCTCGAACAGGTACAGGTGCCGGTGGCGGGGGGCAACTATGTGCCGCTCTCCAGTGTCGCCGAGATCAAGGTCGTGGATGGTCCCAACCAGATCAGCCGAGAAAACGGTAAACGGCGCGTGGTGGTGCAGGCTAATGTGCGTGGCCGCGACGTCGGCAGCGTCGTCGCGGACGCACAGGCGGCAATCGGCAGCCAGGTTAGACTGCCCGCCGGCGCCTATCTCGAATGGGGCGGCCAGTTCGAGAACCTGCAATCAGCCAGCGAACGGCTGAAGCTGGTCATCCCGGCCTGCTTCATCCTGATCCTACTGCTTCTTTATGGGGCGTTGGGATCGGTGCGAGATGCCGCGATCGTGTTCACCGGCGTGCCGTTCGCGCTGGTGGGCGGCGTGCTGCTCCTCTTCCTGCGCGGCATGGACTTCTCGATCTCGGCGGCGGTGGGCTTTATTGCCCTGTCAGGTATCGCGGTTCTCAACGGCCTAGTCATGGTCAGTTCGATCCACGACCTGATCCGATCGGGCATGAGCCGCGAGGAAGCTGCGCAGGTGGGTGCGATGCAGCGTCTGCGTCCCGTCGTGATGACCGCGCTGGTCGCCAGCCTCGGCTTCGTGCCGATGGCGTTGGGCGAGGGCGCGGGCGCGGAGGTTCAAAAGCCTTTGGCGACAGTCGTCATCGGCGGCCTGATCTCGGCGACGCTGCTGACGCTGTTCGTGCTGCCGACGCTCTATGCCCGGTTCGGGCAGAAGGTGATCGGGAACCCCGAACACTACAATGAGGAGCATGAAGGGGACGACCACGGTCAGACCTTCGTGAACAACTTGGCCTGATGGGTGAGCGGGGCGGTCCGCGATCGCCCCGCCCGTCTCTTGGAGATGGGGATATGCCTCGTACCATAACCAGTTCGGTGCTTCACGGTGGGCCTCTGCGCATTTGGTCGGCGCTGACCGATCCGGATTATCGGCGGGCGTGGAGTCCGCTCGTATTTCTCGATAACCCGTCCCGGCTCGGCGACACAGAATGCACCTTCGCGATCCACGGCATCACCCGGCCAATCCGAACGCCCGCCCGGGTCGATCAATTCGATAAGCCGCGCGCCTTCGCTTGGTCCTGCGGCATCCCTTATCTGTTCACGCTCGAAGAGCGGTACGAGCTGGCAGGGGACGATGGTGGCACCAGGCTAACACATAGCTGCACGCTGCGCGGGGCGCTGTCTCTGCCGTTCGCGGCGATGATGTTGCGTCGCCTGCGGTCCCTGATGATCGAGGCTGACGATCGCCTCGCGACCTATCTGCGCTGGCGGGTGGGTCAGCCCGCCCATGGGATCAATCGTCAGCGCGTCCCCTCTCGCTACAGGAGGAAGGCGCGATGACGCCCGGCAAGCGGGCGCTGCCCGCCCTCATACTCGCTATCGGTTTGGCGGCTTGCTCGGAAAGCAAGCCCCCGGCTCCGCCAACGGAACAGCAAATCCATTCGTCCGATAGCGCCGTGGCGACCGGGGAAATGGGCCGGCATCCGTATCGCTGTTCGGACGGGGAACCGCTGTTCGTCGATTATAAGGACAACGGCCTGCAGATCGATTTGCGACGCTCCAATGGCGGATCGCCGATGACGCTGACAGCCCCGGCCCAAGGCCTGCAATATGTCGGCGAAACCGCCAGCGCGACCTTCAAGGGGGCGCGGCTCACGATCGTGGAAGGCGATGGCCGCACCCGGACCTGCGAGCGGGAGAGCACCCGATGAACCGCCCCGTCTTCCGACGCGTCGCACTGCAACGGGAGAGAAGCGATGTCTGACATCTCGATCTCGAATGTGATGGCCATCCGTGCCGAGATGATCGCGCGGAGCCGCGCGCTACGCGAGGCACAGCCGACAGCACCGCCAAGCGTCACGCCGACTGCTCCCGCCTCAAGCTTCACCGACACGCTCAATGCCATGGTCGCGAAGGTGAATGAAACCCAGGCGCAGGAGGATGTCGCTACCGAAGCCTATGAGCGCGGCGAGACCGCCGACATAGCCACCGTCGCACTGATCCAGAACCGGGCCTCGATCACTTTCGAGGCGACACTTCAGGTCCGGAACAAGCTTCTGTCCGCATACAGGGACATCATGAACATGTCGATCAGCTGACGATGGCCAGGCCAAAAAGGACATCACTTACATGATTGTCGGTGCGACGCCGAGATTTCGGCAGATCATCATTGAGGTTTGGAAGCCACTCTCGATTTTGTTCGTGTGGGATGTGGCAGTGACGGCGTTTCACTTTATGTCCACGGTTAAAGAGCCCCCTTTGCCGATAACGCTTTTCGGCACAGCGATCGCTCTGTTCATGGGGTTTCGCACCAATGCTGCCTATGCGCGCTGGTGGGAGGCGCGGACGTTGTGGGGCGCACTTATAAATGCCTCACGCAGTCTGGCCCGCATAGCACTCAGTCTGACCACGTCAGAGGCTGACGGCGAGATGCGGCATAGCGTCATCCTGCGGCAGATCGCGTTCGCGCATTCCATGCGTCAGCAGCTTCGTCGGAAATCGCCCCACGATGACATCGAGCGGATTGCGGGAAAGGAAACTGCCGATCAGGCATTGACCCGCCAAAACCCGGCCAATGCCCTTTTGGAAGACATATCGGGTATTTTTGCAGTCGCGCGCAAAGATGGGCGGATCGATTCCATCCAGCAGTCGATGATTGAACGTGTCCTGATCGACATTTCCAACGCGCAGGGCGGCATGGAGCGGATCAAGAATACGCCGCTGCCGAATGGATTCCGTTTCTTCCCGAACCTTTTCACCCGCCTGTTTTGCATCCTGTTGCCGATCGCCCTGGTGGAGTCGTTGGGCCTTGCGACCCCGATCGGATCGACCCTGATCGGCCTCGTCTTTCTTGCGGTGCTGAGCATCGGCGAGGACTTGACCGATCCATTCGCCAATAGCGTTCACGACGTCCCGTTGACTGCGATGTGCCGCACGATCGAGATCGATTTGCTTCAATCACTGGGGCTGTCGGCACCAAAGCCGCTGACGCCCGACCACGGAGTACTGTGGTGACAGGGTGGCACGCTTCGATCCGAAGCATCCTGTGCATCGGCGCCACCCTGACGGCGGGCCTGGCTCTGAACGCATGTGACAACACGCCAGGCAGGCCGGACGATGACATTCACAATAATCACCAGATGCCTGACATTGTCGGGCAGCGCATTATGTACTGCGATGACGACACGCGAGCGGATGTCGATTTTTTGAAGGATGGCCTCGAAATGGCCGTCACCTGGTTGCCGAACGGCAAGACCATTCGCCTGCGCGCGCACAGCACCGGTGAGGAATATCGTGGCGAACGTCTCAAGGCGATCGTCGCGGGGGGATCGATCGCCTTTACTACGGCGAACGGCGGCGTTCGCATCTGCCACCGCAATGAGAAGGATTAGCCCATGCGGGCTTTGACCTACACGCTCGCACCGGTGATCGCCGTTATTCTCGGCGCGATCATTGCAAGTCGAACGAAACTGAAACCCGGTCTTGTCGCCGGCCTCCAGCATCTGGCCGCTGGCGTCGTCTTCGCCGCAGCCGCAACCGAAATTCTGCCGCAGGTCAAGCATGAGGCTTCGCCAAGCGCGACCCTGATCGGCGGAGCAGCAGGCGTCGCGACGATGCTGGCCCTCAAGGCTTTCGAGGCCCGCTTCAAGGGGCCGGTGGCGCTGCTGGCCGCGATCGGCATCGACATTCTGGTCGACGGCCTGGTGCTCGGCCTCGCCTTCGTCGCGGGTGAGAAGGCGGGTTTCCTGCTGACGATTGCGCTGACGCTCGAAGTACTGTTTCTGGGACTGACACTGACCAGCGAGCTGGCGGACACCTACCGCTCGCGCCTGCGCATCATCGTGATCGTCTCGGCATTGGCGCTTCTGTTGCCGGTCGGCGCGCTGGCGGCTGTTCCGGTCGCCATGCTCTCGCCGGTGATGGTCGCCGGCTTCCTCAGCTTCGGGCTTATGGCGCTGCTCTACCTCGTCACGGAAGAGCTGCTGGCCGAGGCGCACGAGACGCCCGACACACCGCTCATCAGCTCGATGTTTTTCGTCGGCTTTCTTGTCCTGCTGACGCTTGAGGAGATCATGGGATGATTGCGGGCAACGACAACACCGGTGGGCCGGAGCGGCGCACGCTCTGGATCGTACTGCTCCTGAACGCGGCGATCGCGGCGGGCTTCTTCGTTTCGGGATTTTTTGCAGATTCGAGCGCGCTGATCGCCAACGGCGTCGACAACCTGTCGGACACCGCCGTGTACGCGCTGAGCCTCGTGGCGCTTACCCGGGGCCAGACATGGAAGACGCGCGCCGCGGTCGCTTCGGGCGTCATGCTGCTGATCTTCGCGGGCGGTATCCTGATCGACGTCGGCCGGCGCTACGTGCAGGGGAGCGAGCCAATCGGACCGACAATGATGGTCATGTCGGCGATTGCCGGCGTCGTGAACTACCTCTGCCTGCGGCTGCTCCAGCGGCTCAAGGATCCGGACGTCAATCTTCGGGCCGCCACCACCTTCAGCTTCAATGACTTCATTTCCAACGGCGGCATCCTGATCGCCGGCATGCTGGTGCTGTGGCTGGGCACCAACTGGCCGGACCTGCTGGTCGGCTTCGCCACGGCCATCATCGCCATCAAGGGCGGTGTCGAAATCCTGCGCGACGCGCGCGCTGAAACCAAGAAAAGCGAAAGGAGGTCGTCATGAGCGACAAGCTCGAACTCGATATTCCGGTACTGCTGCCGGACCTTCCCGACGCGGCTGACGCTTGCCTGGACCGTCTCGTATCTACGCTGTCGAAGCGCGAAGGCGTCGAGCGGGCACATGTGATCTGCGTCGACGGCGACACGCCGGCGGCTCTGTGCATCCATTTTGACGCCGCCAAACTGCCGCTGCCGCGCTTGCGCGAAATGGTGCGAGCTGCGGGGGCCGAGATCACCGAACGCTTCGGCCATGCGATCTGGCAGGTGAAGGGCATCAATCACGAACGCCGTGCGCGCACCGTGAGCGATGCGCTGTGCGCCATGCCCGGTATCGTGCAGGCGAGCGCCAGCACCAGTGGCTCGGTTCGCGTCGAATATGATCGCCGCGAAACCACCGAAGAGGACATCCGAGCAGCGCTTCGCAAGCTTAAGGTCGGGGTAGGCAAGCGGGTCGCGGCGGACGAACATGCCGGCCACGACCATGGTCCTGGCGGACACGGCGCGGTCGAAGAAAAGCACGGACCCGGCGATGGTCACGACCATAGCCATGCCGAGTTTCTCGGTCCTAATACCGAGCTGATCTTCGCGCTCGCGTGCGGCGCGCTGCTGGGGATCGGCTATGCGATCGAAAGGCTGGTTGCCGGTGCGCCGGAGTGGCTGCCGACCGCCTGCTATATCGCGGCCTATTTCTTCGGCGGGTTCTTCACACTGCGCGAGGCGATCGACAACCTCCGGATGAAGAAGTTCGAGATCGACACGCTGATGTTGGTCGCTGCCGCCGGCGCCGCTGCGCTGGGTGCATGGGCCGAAGGTGCACTGCTGCTGTTCCTGTTCAGCCTCGGCCACGCGCTTGAGCATTATGCGATGGGACGCGCCAAGAAGGCGATCGAGGCGCTGGCAAAGCTCGCCCCCGAGACGGCAACCGTGCGTCGCGATGGAGAAACCACCGAGATCCCAGTCGAGCAAATGGTCGTCGGGGACATTGCCATCGTGCGCCCGAATGAGCGCCTGCCTGCCGACGGCTTCGTCGTCAAGGGCACCAGCGCCATCAACCAGGCCCCGGTAACGGGCGAAAGCATCCCGGTCGACAAGGTGCCGATTGCGGACGCGGCGGCAGCACGCGCCAAGCCCGACACCGTCGACGCAGAAAGCCGGGTTTTTGCCGGTACGATCAACGGTGGGGGCGCGATCGAGATCGAGGTGACGCGCCGTTCCAATGAAAGCGCGCTCGCCAAGGTCGTGAAGATGGTGAGCGAAGCGGAGACGCAGAAGTCGCCGACGCAGCGTTTCACCGATCGGTTCGAGCGGATCTTCGTGCCCGCCGTCCTGATCCTGTCGGTGCTCCTGCTCTTCGCATGGGTGGTCGTCGACGAACCGTTCCGCGACAGCTTCTATCGTGCGATGGCGGTGCTGGTGGCGGCAAGCCCGTGCGCACTCGCCATCGCGACGCCAAGCGCAGTCCTGTCCGGCGTTGCCCGTGCAGCGCGTGGCGGCGTGCTGGTGAAGGGCGGTGCGCCGCTCGAAAACCTCGGGTCGCTGAAAGCGATCGCCTTCGACAAGACCGGCACGCTGACCGAAGGACGCCCGCGCATCACCGACGTCGTGCCCGTCGATGGCATTGACGAGAGCGAGCTACTGGCGCTGGCCGTCGCCGTTGAGGCACTAAGCGATCACCCGCTGGCTCAAGCGATTGTCAAGGACGGACGCGAACGCCTGAACGGGCGCACGTTGCCCACTGCCGGCGACCTCAAGAGCCTGACCGGTCGCGGCGTCACCGCCAGCGTGGATGGCGAGACGGTGTGGATCGGCAAGGCCGAGATGTTCGGGACTGAGGGCATTCCGACGCTGGGGCAGGGGGCGCAGGACGCGATCGCGAAGCTGCGCGAGAACGGCCGCACGACGATGGTGGTCCGCAAGGGGGACCGCGATCTGGGGGCGATCGGCCTGATGGACACGCCCCGCGAAGCTGCCAGGACCGCGCTGCGCCGGCTGCACGAGATGGGCGTGTCGCGGATGATAATGATCTCCGGCGATCACCAGAAGGTTGCCGAAGCGATCGCCAAAGACGTCGGGATCGACGAGGCATGGGGCGATCTCATGCCCGAAGACAAGGTTGCGGCGATCAGGAAGCTCGCCGGCGAAGACAAGGTGGCGATGGTCGGCGACGGCGTGAACGATGCGCCGGCGATGGCGAGCGCGACGGTCGGCATCGCGATGGGCGCCGCGGGCTCGGACGTGGCGCTGGAAACGGCGGACGTAGCGCTAATGGCGGACGACTTGGCACATCTGCCGTTCGCAGTCGGCCTTAGCCGTCATACGCGCGGCATCATCCGCCAGAACGTGTTCGTCAGCCTGGGTGTCGTCGCCTTCCTCGTACCTGCCACCATCCTCGGCCTCGGCATTGGGCCAGCGGTGGCGGTCCATGAGGGATCGACCCTGCTGGTCGTCATCAATGCCTTGCGGCTCCTGGCCTATCGCGATCCGGCAGGGAACGCAGCATGACGTCCCACCAGGCCGATGTGCTGATCGTGGGGGGAGGGCTTGCGGGCCTTACCGCCGCGATCTATCTCGCCCGCTATCGCCGCCGGGTCATCGTGGTCGACGCGGGGCATAGCCGGGCGAAGTGGATTCCCCGCTCGCACAATCACGCCGGCTTTCCGGATGGGATCAACGGCGAGGAATTGCTTGGTCGTATGCGCACTCAGGCCGAGCAATACGGCGCAGCTCTCCTGAACGGTCACATTGATGTGGTAACAGGCTCGCAAGACGCCTTCGAGGCGCGGGGTGACGACCTGACAATCGCGACCCGTTCGGTCCTGATTGCGACCGGGGTCGAGAACCGCCGGCCTGACATGGACAGCGGGACACATCGCGATGCACTCGACCGCGGATTGCTGCGCTACTGCCCGGTCTGCGATGGTTATGAAGCGACCGACCGGTCGATCGGCGTTATCGGTGCCGACACGCACGGGGTGGCCGAGGCGCTGTTCCTGCGCACCTATTCGGATCGGATCACGCTGGTCGCGCACAAGTCGACCGACCTTGATGAGAGCGACCGGACGGCACTCGACAAGGCGGGTATCGCGATCGCGTCGAGTGTGCTCGATCGGCTGGAGTTCTCAGGAGAGCGCGCCAGATTACACTTGGTCGACGGCAGCGTGCTGGAGGTCGACACAGTCTATTCGGCGCTGGGTTCCGACAGCAACAATGCGCTGGCCCATCAACTTGACCTGAAGCTGAGCGGTGATCGCTGCATCCTCGTCGATCCCCAGCAGCGCGCCAGCGTCAGCGGCGTCTATGCAGCCGGGGATATCGTCATGTCGCTGGACCAGATCAGCGTCGCGATGGGCCATGCTGCGATCGCCGCCACGGCGCTTCATAACGACCTTCGCCGCCAGGATGGCCAGGCACTCGCCAATGAATCGTGACGGTCCTCAGGACAGCAACGAAAGGAGCGACAGAATGATGAACAGCAGGCAGCTGGCGCTTATCACTACTGCCGCGACACTCATGCTGGGCGGTTGTGGGTTAATGAAGCCTCGGGACGCGGGCTATTTCCGCTTTCACGCAGATGAGGCCAAGCTGGTTGTCACACGCTGCGAGCAGGGACAGGAAACCGGCAGCGATTGCAAGGCGGCGGCCCAAGCCATAGCCGAGATTGATGCCGCCGAGCGCCGGCAGGCTCTTGCCAAAAGCGGACACTAGCTCAAACTGGCGAAGTTCAGGAATGGCACGTCACTGCTATCATCTGGAAATTACCGTACATCAAACGACAGAACTGATAGGTTCTATTTCGGCCTGTGTTGGCCATGAAGTGTGGGTAGGAGTTTGGCATGAAAAAACTTAACGGGCTTTTTTTGGTGGCCCTCACTTTCGCTCCCGTTTGCGCCGCAGCACAACGACGATCCTCCCAGGCATCTCCCATCTACACCCATGTCCCTTGCAGCACGCCAGGTGCCAAAGAAGAGCGTCCGATCGATCTTCGCGGGCAGCCAAACGTTGCCGCTGCCAATCTCGATCAAAAACCGACACAGGTTCAGAAAGACACCGGAAATTCGGCTGGTCGAGTCAAATGTGTCGTTGAGGGTCAGTCGCGCCGATGATGAACGCGGGAGCCGATCAATCTGCGCGCCGCCACCATGTTCGGTTACGATGAGTTCATATCGAACAGCGATATTCTGATCTTGGGACTCCTGGTGCGGGCCCGACTTATTGGTTGGGCTGGCGACCGCCGTCATTGCGGTCAAGGGCGGCATCGAAATTCTACGCGATGCTCGCGCCGAAATCAGGAAAGACGCGGATAAATCGTCGGAATGACAAGGTCGAACTCGATGTGTCGATTTTGGCGCTCAAGGCATTGGTTGTGGCTGATGCGTTCGTATGCCGAAGCCGCTCCGGGGGGCACAGAGGAGAAGAAGTTGGGACAATGGATTCAGCAGCTGATCGATCAACTCGGCTATCTGGGGATCGCAGTGCTGACGTTTGCCGAGACGATATTTCCGCCGGTGCCATCTGAGGTGATCATGCCGCTTGCCGGGTTGCGGGCGGCGCGCGGAACGCTGTCTCTGACCGGCACGATCGCCGCCGGGGCTGCGGGCGCGATGGCGGGGAACCTCGTCTGGTATTTTGCCGCCCGCGCGATCGGGGTCGAACGGCTGCACGGCCTGATTGATCGACACGGACGGTGGCTGACCCTCGACTGGCACGAAGTCGAGCGCGCCCAAGGCTGGTTCAACCGGAACGGAGCTGCATTCGTATGCCTGGGACGAATGGTGCCTACAGCGCGCTCGGTGGTCTCGATCCCGGCGGGGCTGTTGCGGATGCCGCTCGCGCCTTTTCTCTTATGGTCGACACTCGGGACGATTGCCTGGACGACCGCGCTCACGGTCGCCGGCTATCTGCTCGGCCAACGCTATACCGCAGTCGAACGCTATGTCGGTCCGGTATCGACCGGGATCATTGTAGTACTGGTGCTCTGGTACATCTGGCGCGTGACGACGTGGAAACGCCGGGCATGACGAGCGAAGAAGCAAAAGGGGCGACCGCCCGCCGCGCGTTCTGGCAGACCGCACAGGCGACGCGCGCATCGGTGATCGTCGATGCTGATGCCTATTTCACCGCTGTCCGCTCGGCGATGCTGAAGGCCGAGCGCCGCATTCTTCTGGTGGGCTGGGATTTCGATGCTCGTATTCGTTTTGGAAAGGAGGGCGATGATGATGGGCCACCGACCGTCGGCGCGTTTATTACCTGGCTGGTGGACCGTAACCCCGGGCTTCATATCCATATTCTCCGCTGGGACGTAGGCGCGCTGAAGACGCTGTTTCACGGCCGCACGCTGCTTACGATTCTGCGCTGGATCCGCCATCGGCAAGTCCACCTCAAACTCGATGGCCATCACCCCGTCGCGGCCTCCCACCATCAGAAGATCATTGTGATCGACGATTGCGTCGCCTTCTGCGGCGGTATCGACATGACCCGCGACCGCTGGGACACGCGCGCGCATGACGACCAGGAGCCTCGCCGGGTGGAGCCTGACGGCAAACCCTACGGTCCCTGGCACGATGCCGCGATGGCGCTGGAAGGTCCGGCAGCGCGTGCCTTGGGCGATGCCTGCCGCGAGCGCTGGCGCGTCAGCGGCGGTCGACAACTGGAGCCGGTCACCGGGACCGAAGATTGCTGGCCGGAAGGGCTGCGCGCCGACTTTGCCGATCTGCCGGTCGGCATCTCACGGACGCTGCCCAGAATGCACGATCAGGAGCCGGTCTACGAGATCGAAGCGCTGTACGTGGCGCTGATCGCGCGCGCCCGACGCATCATCTATGCCGAGAGCCAGTATTTCGCATCTCGCCGCGTCGCCGAGGCGATCGCGCGCCGCCTGGAGGAGCCTGACGGGCCGGAAATCGTTATCGTCAATCCGACGACCGCAAACGGATGGCTCGAGCCGATTGCGATGGACACCGCGCGCGTCAGGCTGGTTGGGGCCTTGCGCGAGCGCGACAAATACAACCGCTTTCGGCTTTATCACCCCTTCACCGCAGGCGGTGAGCCGATCTACGTTCACGCAAAGGTGACGATCATCGACGATCAGGTCATCCGGGTTGGCTCGTCAAACTTCAACAACCGCTCGCTCCGCCTCGATACCGAATGCGATGTCACGATCGACGCCGCCACTTCGGATCGGGAAGCCGAAACAACCCTGGCTATTGCCGCTATTCGCGATGGACTGGTCGCCGAGCACCTTGGCGTCAGCGACACAATCTTCAGTGCGAAGCTCGCCGAAAGCGGATCGTTGATCGGGACCATCACCGCTCTGCAATCGTCGGGGCGATCGTTACGGGACTATGTCTTGCCCGATCTCTCCTCGCTCGGAGAGTGGCTTGCCGACAACAAGGTGCTGGACCCGGAAGGCCCCGACGAGATGTTCGAGCCACTTTCCAAGCGCAGAAGCCTGCTGTTCCATCTGCGCCACCGGCATGGTCGGTTGCTACGGCGGTCGGCTTCCGAGCCGTAGCGGTCGCACCTCAAGATTTTAGTAGCAACGCTGAGCGGACGCCGAGGCTGTATGTTTTTTACGCTTCGACCGCACTGGAATATGATTAACGACTTGTTATCACCTTTGTCCGAAGACGATCGTGAATATTCCTTTAAGCCGAACGGACCGCGTGATGAATGTGAACGGGGTGGCGGACGTGATGGCGTTGCGCAACGCCATCCTTCAGCGCAATGCCGCAGTACGCGAAGCGGTCCCGACGCCGGGCACCAACACGATTGGTCGGCCGGAGGGTACGTCGGCAACGCCGAGTTTTGCCGCGACCTTGCAGACAGCGTTGAATAAGGTGAACGCCCTCCAGGAACAGGAGGACGTCGCCACCGAAGCCTACGAGCGCGGTGAAACCACTGACATCGCCACGGTCGCGCTGATCCAGCAGCGCGCCTCGGTCAGCTTCGAAGCCACGCTTCAAGTCCGTAACAAGGTACTGTCCGCCTACAAGGACATCATGGGAATGGCGATCTGAATGGGTAGGTTGAGCCGGCTTGCGACCGCCAGCGCTGGAAGCCTTACCGTTTCTAATGCCGGTTAGCTTTGCCCGCGCGGTCACGATCGCGATGGCCGCCACGCCGGTCATGCTCTGCGGCGATGAGATCAACCGAGGGTAGAGGCTGCGGCATCTTGTAGGCGGGTGGCAAGGGTTTGAACGCCGTATAAGGGGAGGATGCGGCGGGGTAACCGCTGTAGCTTCCGCCTTCATAGGCGTGGCCGCCATCCCAACTGACGCCGCCGTGCCCACCACTCCAGCTGACGCCGGCACTGTGGGTCTTGCGCTGCGCCTCCGCAGGCGACGTCAGGCCAGCGACGATCACCATGCTCAGCCCCAGGCACAATATCCTGAACAACGCGCTTTCCTTGCCCGCATGAGTACAACCTGCCGATAGACATCGACCGATCTATCCGTCCGTCAGTGCCGAAACAGGCCTCCGAGAAAGCCGCCGGGCCGATAGCCGCCACCGTGGCCGCCGCCGCCATGACCACCGCCGTGACCACCGCCATGATGCCCTTCGCTGTACCCGCCGCCCCAGGGGGAGGGTTGCCCATAACCAGGTGCCGGGACTGTTCCCTGCACGGGATTGACGGGTCGCATGTCCTCATACGATGCGTTGCGTTCAATGATCTTGTCGAGTTCGCCGCGATCGAGCCAGATGCCCCGGCACTGCCGACAATAGTCGATCTCGATGCCCTGCCGATCGGCCAGGACTAGATCCACCCGGCACACCGGACACAGCATGCCCTGCGCCCGCGAGGGGGCCGGATTGGAGGAAGGTACCAGATCAGCCATGACGGGCTCCTTGCGCGAAGACACCCCGCCCGTAGGCGGGAATGCCATGTCCTTTACTCTCAATAGCCGTAATAGCGATTGCCGCCCCGGTGTTCGAAACGCTCGCGACGCTCGTGCCGACGCTCTTCCCGCCATTCGCGTCGCCCGTCACGGGCATTATAGCCTCGATCGTCATAGCGGCGCGCGTCGTGACCACGATTGTTATAGCCATAACCGGGTCCGCGATCGTAGGAGCCGCCATATTGGCCGTAGCCCGAGCTGTTGTAGCCGCGCGAATGCACCTCGCCCTGATAGGGCTGTCCGCCATAGCCACCATAGGATTGAGCCATCGCTGGCGCGCCGAACGTGAGCGCTGCCACTGCGGCGATCAGGAAGCGTTTCATGATCATCTCCTCAAAGCGAAGTGGCCGATCGCCACGTCTTGAGGATGATATGGACCTGCCGGAATGAATACGACGGGAACCGGGTCGGCAGGCATCATTCATCTTCAACGTATGGAGATCAATGATGACCTCCGCCGTGTCCGCCGCCGTGTCCGCCGAAATGGCCGCCGCCAAAATGGCCACCTCCGAAGTGGCCGCGACCAAATCCGAGCCCCAGTCCGAACGATCCATAATAGGGGCGACCGTAATAGCCCCCTGGATAATAGGCGCGACGATAATCCGCCGCCGACACCGCCACCACGCAAGTCGCCGCCGTGTCTGCGACATTCGCGACTGGCACCCCGGATGGAACAGCCGGCATGGCGGAAGCTGGCGGGCTGACTTCAAGGCCGATGGGTTGGGCGAGAACCGCGCCTGGCGTGGTGCAGGGAACCCGGTAATAGGAGTAACGAGGCGCATATCGACCCGTCGTGCATCCTGCCAACAATATGGCAGAACCCGCGGCGAGGCCGATCGGCCTCAGCATCCGGAACGACATCACTCTCTCCCGCCGCAGCGCCCTTACGAGCGCTACCGACCTGTTTTTATTGCGCTTGTATACACCATACGCGCCCTCGCGCCAAGCCGGTCGGATTACACCCGTCGGGCGTTGGCACCCGCTTACTCGTGCAGATAGCCTCACCCAAAAGCTGCATCGCCAAGCTTTGCGGTTTTACGTTTTAGTGCCGGGCGAACGTTCTTTGCCCCCTTGATCCGAACGCGACGACCACAAAAGGCTGGGCAGGTCTGCCCGGCACTTCCATTCCCGGTGAACCGAGCGGCATCCCGGCAACGGCTAGTCCCTGCACGCCGCTGGGGCGCTGCGCCAGAGCGCGCTTCATGTCCGCGATCGGCACGTGACCCTCGAACGCCATCCCGTCGATCAACGCAGTATGACATGAACTCAAACCAGCGGGCATCCCCACGCGGCGCTGCAACGCGCCGCGGTCGGCGTCGTCGATGATCCGGACCTTGCGGTGAAACTGCTGGCGCACCTGGGCAGCCCATTTCTCGCAGCATCCGCAACCCGGATCACGATGCATGGCGATATCGGATGCCGCTATCGCGGCTGCCGGAACAACCATCAGGAGCGCAGCTATCGCAGTGCGAACGGATCGATACATAGGCAAATTCCTTGGCTCCCGACCACGAGCAGCTCGCAACCTTATATCCAACCTGCCCTCTTGAAACGTAGATAAAGCACGCTGCACACCAGAGCCACCACCGCGAGCACAACGAAATAGCCGTACTGCGTCTTGAGTTCGGGCATGTTCTCGAAGTTCATACCGTAGATGCCCGCGATGGCGGTGGGCACCGCCAGGATCGCAGCCCATGCCGCGAGCTGCCGGGTGCTCGCACCCGTCCGCTGCTGCTCAAGAAGATTGCTCACCTCGAAAACCGACGAGAGGACATCGCGAAGACCGCCGACTGTCGTCTCGACCCGCCGGATGTGATCGAGAACGTCCCTGAAATACGGAATGGCCTCCCGGTCGATGCACGGCATGTCGAGATGCGTAAGCTTGTTGGCGACCTCGCTCATCGGCCCCAAGATACGCTGAAACCGCATCAGCTCGCGACGCAGGCTGAAGATGCGGCTGATCTCCGGGCGCGACAGAAAGGTGTCCAGCGCGCGTTGCTCCATCACCGCCACCTCTTCCTCGATGGCTTCGACGATCGGCAGGTAGCCATCGACGATGAAATCGAGGATCGCGTGTGCGACGTAATCCACCCCGTGCGCCAGCAGCGATGGCGCGGCTTCAAGCTGGTGACGCAGCGTACTGTGCGTGCGGGCTGATCCATGACGCACCGTGATGACGTGACTAGGGCCGACGAAAATGGCGGTCTCGCCATAGACGATAGCCTGGTCTTCGAGGCGGGCGGTCAGCGCAACGATAAACAACTGATCCCCATAGACATCGACCTTGGGATGCTGGTGCGCTTTCAGCGCGTCCTCAACCGCAAGCGGGTGAAGATTATAATGCTGCTGGAGCGCCCGCAGTTCTGCCTCGGATGGCTCCGCAAGCCCGATCCAGACGAACTCGGCCTTATCGTCCGAGCAGAATGTCGGCTCGCCGATTTTAACGTCGCGAATGCGTTTGCCATGGCGATATAAGGAAGCGGCAACAACACCCATATAAACCTCGAAATGTTAACCAGCGGTCGCTTCTAGCAGGAGCCGGACCTCCCGTCGCTCCACTGGAGATGATGTCGCGTTGAAAGCCTGTTGGCTCGGCAGCCTGCGCATCAAGGAATAGGATCTTCGGGTTCAATGTCTGACTTCGACCTAGGTCACCAGCCGGCAGATCGCCTGCGCCCCCCGCGGCGCCGGCAGCCTTTACGCTGGTGGGAATTGATGCTGCCCGCCGGGATTTGGATCATCGCAGGAAAGCTGACGCTCGGAGGCGCGCGCATGGTCGGTCGTTCCGGGCTGGGCATGCCGTCCGCCGTGTTCCCTCTGATCCGCGCATCCGGCCGGCTGTCTCATATCGGCTTCAGGGTCTGGCGGCATCAAAAAGGCAAGTGGCGCTAAGCAGTCCGGAAAAATCGGAACCTCATCGTGACAAAACCAATACCCTCGCACTCCAACGTAGGGCTGTTGCCGACGTCTCATGTGGACCCATCATGACTTCCTGAAGCAGGCGCGCCGTTATGGCGCACCTACCCGGATCGTGCATCGCACCGTCTCGTGCTTCCGGGCTGCGGCCTTGCTGCATCCCTCGATCGTCTCGCGGTTGGCCGTCACGATCCTATCAGCCGCTGCAATGTTGGCAAAAGCCTCCGGCGCTGCGGTCCGCATCATGCGCTGCCCGCCTTCCCACATCGGCATGTCGAGCGTGCGCGCCGCCATCCGCTCCGGCCATTGCCAGCCTGCCGGCACCGAACGCGCAACGATGCCGGCGCACACCGCCCATACGATCATGCCGACGACGATCCCGCCGATCGCCGCCAGCATCACCCATCGCTTCTGATCCTCGGCACGCCGCGCCGACGCGGTGATGCCTTGCAATGCGCGCGTCGCATCGCGCAGCTCGCCGGCTGCGGTCTTCACCGCCTGCCGATCCTCGGCCACTGCGCCGGCGATCCGGTTGGCGACCTGGCGGGCGACCGCCTCCTCCTCGATCGCCTTCCGCATGAACTCGGCGCGCTGGAGGGTGGCGTTCGCCAGCTTCGTGATCTGGCCCAGCGTCTCGCCATAATCGGGCGGCTCGGGTCGATCGTCACGCGCCGCGATCCCCTCGATCGCGCGCCTGAGCAACGCCAGCTCGCCGCGCACGCCCTCGAACGCTTCGGCCGCGGCATCCCGCTCATGATCGTCCTCGTCCATCCCGCCTCCTTGTCGTATCCGAAAGCACGAACTCTAGCGGCTCATGCCCCTGTCACGGTCGATCGCCGGCCCGACCGATCGCGCCAGCGCATCGCCGATCGACCGCTCACGCTCGATCCTGATTTCCAGCTCGGGCGCACGACGGCGCAGCGCGGATTCAAGCTGCGGATCGCGGGCAAGCCCGCCCGCCGCCTGCGCCATGCGCCCGCGCGTCTTCTCGGCGCCTTCATGGTCGCCGGCCCGTTCCAGGCCGGCACGCTGGCGCTGCATCGCCTGCCAGCCCGTCACGAACCGATCGGCGCGCGCATCCGGATCAAGCCGGATACGCTGCTCCTCAGCCATCGCGCGCGCCGCGCCGCCCGTATTGCCGCCCGACGCCTGCTCGATCAGCGAGGGATCGCGCCGGAACGCCGCGGCGAGATCGCGCGCTGCATCGGGCCGGGCAGCGTCCAGCGCCGCGCCCGCCTTGCGCAGCGCGTCTTGCTGATACGGCAGCACGGGCAGGTCCCTGGCCGTCTGCCGGGCGATATCGCCGGCAGCACGGGCATAGTGTCCGATTGTCCTGGCCTGGTCGGAACGGTCGTTACCGATCGGCGCCCCGCCCCTTTCGGTTGCCGGCGCCTTTTCCATCGCGGGCTTCGGTTTGAACCCCGCGAACATGCCCCGCGCCTTGTCGCGCACCTTCTCGACCACCTGGCGCGCGAGTTCCGGGAACCGGATCTCGCGCCGATCGGCGAACACGCGGGCATGGTCCTGCTCGCCGCGTGTCGGCGCATAGTCGCCGGCCATATCCTTGCCGCGGTCGCGCGACAGGGCGCGGACGAGCTGGCGCTGATCGGCGAAGTCGTCGCGGCCATAATGGAGCTGCACGTCGTCGCGATGTCGCGACATGCCGACATAGGCGCTGTGCCGGTCCATGCCGGGGGTAGCGAGGATGTGCGCGCGATCGACCGTTACGCCCTGCGATTTGTGGAATGTGGCAGCGTAGCCATGATCGACATGGGCATAGTCCTTCGCGTCGAACGCAACCTGACGGCCCCCGTCCAGCCGGACGGTCATGCCCTCCGGCGTCACCTGCTCAATCGTGCCGAGCGTGCCGTTCTTCACCCCCAGCGACCGCTCGTTCCGCAGGAACATCAGGCGGTCGCCGCTCGCGAACTGACGCACCCCTCGGTCGGCGCTGAACGTCACGTCGCCGCCAAGGTCGCCGGTCGCGCGAAGTCGCCCGCGCGCCTCCTCGTTCAGCTCGCGGACCTCGGCGTTGGTGTGGGTGAGGATGACGCGGGATTTGTCCGGCTCGGCCTGGCGCGCGCGATCCCAACCGTCCACCAGCTCGCCCCGCGCCTGCTCGCGCGTGTCGGCCGCGTGGACCATGCCCCTGGCATCATAGGCGTGGATCGCCTCGCCGGTGCGCCCCGTCGCGAGCGCGCGCGTCGCGTCGCGCTGCCAGTCCTCACGCTGCCGCCTGATCTCGGTGATCTCGGCCGCGCCGTGCCGCTCGGTGACACTGCGGAACGCCGCGCCGGCCTCGATCGCCTGCAACTGCTCGGGATCGCCTACCATGACGACCTTGGCACCGGCGTCGCGGGCGTGGCCAAGCACGCGCTCCATCTGGCGCGTGCCGATCATGCCAGCCTCGTCCAGGACCAGCACGTCCCTGGGGCCTAGCTGCTCGCGCCCCTGCCCCCATGCGTGTTCGAGGCTGGCGATCGTCCGCGACGTGATGCCGGACCCGTCCTCAAGGTTCTCGGCCGCAATGCCCGACAAAGCGGCGCCACGCACGGTGTAGCCCTGGCCCTCCCAAGCCTCGCGCGCGACACCAAGCATCGCCGATTTGCCGCTGCCGGCATAGCCGACGACGGACGCCAGCCCCGCGTCGCCAGTCACATGGTCGAAGGCGTCGCGCTGCTCGCCCGACAGGACAAGTCCCCTGCCCTCGGCAGCGCCGATCGCGACGTCCCGCTGGCGATCAGCGACGCCATGCCCGGCGCGACCCGCCAGCTCGTCGCCAGCCCGCTCAAGCCGGGCTTCCGTCGCGATCATCTCGCGGGACGTGAACCGCTCCTGGTCGCGCCCGTCCTTCCCCAATGCGACCAGCTCGGAGCTACCACGCACCGCCCCCATCACCTGGTCGAACTGCTCCTTGCCGTCGCTATGCCGGAACGCGAACGTTGCAAGGTCGCGGGTGGTGAACGTCGCCTGGCTGCGCGTGATGGCGTCCAGCGCAATTCCCGGATCGGCGATGATTTTCTCGCCGTTTTCGCGGGCGATGCGCGTGTGATCCTCGATCCGCTCGGCCTCAAGTCCTTGGCTTGGTCGCCGGGAGGCTGCGGGGCCGATCTTGTGCTGCGGCTCCAGCTCAATCCCCTGCGCCTCATAGGAGCGATGATCGATCCGGCCCTCAAGCCCCAGCTCGGCCATCCGCTCGTTGACGTGCGCGCTCCACGCCTCGCGCCAGTCCTTCAACAGCTCAGTGCTGTTCCAGTCCCGGTTCTTTTTCCCGAACCCCTCTGGTCCCACGTCGCGCATCGCCAGCATGACATGCGCGTGGGGCTTGAGGCTGCCGTCCTTCGCCTTGTCCCAATGCACGTTCAGGTCCGCGACCATGCCGCGTTTAACGAACTGCTCTTTGACGAAATCACGAGCGAGCGCGACGCCCTGCTTCTCATTCATCTCGCGCGGAATTGAGAACTCTACCTCACGGGCAAGCTGCGCGTCCTTGCGCTTCTCCCCCGCCTCCACCTCGTTCCACAGGGTCGAGCGGTCGTTTAAACGCTCCGGCGCACCCTCCGGCAACATCACTTCGGAATGGATGACGCCCGCCTTGTTGCTGAAATCATGATCGCGCCCAAGCCGATCGTCGTGCAGATCGGACGCGGAACGATAGGCAGCGCTCGCAACGGCGCTCGATCCGTTTGCGCGGCTCACGACCTTGGCGGAGAAATGGTAGATCGCCATGACGCTCCGCACACTGCCTTACTTAGCGCACGTCGGCAACGACGTATAAGCGCGCACTCACGATCTGCTGCGCATCTCCTGACTGACTTGGTGCTGCTTTCTGTTCGTTCTGACTTTACCCATGTGCCGGACGCGCTAGGATGCTGCTGACCGATACGCGGAAAGGTGAAGGCGATGCGGAAGGTTCGCGACTACGATGCCGAGCTGAAGGCGCTGGGCGACAAGGCCCGCGCGCTCAAGGCGAAGCGGGTCGAACAGCTTGGCCAGCTTGTCACCGCGACTGGAGCCGACGCGCTCGATGCAGAAACCCTCGCCGGCGTATTGCTCGACGCGATCGGATCGAAGGATGCGGGTGCGAAGGAGGCATGGCGCGCGAAGGGCGCGGCCTTCTTTCAACGGCGCGGGCGCAAAGGTGGCGGCGCTGCTGCAATCGACGGATCGGGCGCTACGGCTGAACCGGGCGGCGATGCTGCGGGCGGAAGCGGCGGAGCGGCGAACGGATAGCAGGGTCTGGGTCGTGCAACGTCGGGCACGAACACGCCACCTGATCGAGCTGGGCGGGCTGGTCCAGAAAGCCGGGCTGGTCGAACTGACGGACGACGATCGCGCCACGCTCTACGGCGCGCTGCTCGATATCGCCGGACGTGCGCGCGGCGATGATGCCGGTGATACGCTGGCGTTGTGGAAGCGCCGCGGCAAACGAGCGTTCGACGCGGAAGCGGAGAAGGTTGAATGACCGGGCTGAACATTGAAGCGATCCGCGCCGAAGTTCGCGCGCTCGACTATGTGCGGGGCACCCTGACCGACGCCGCGATGTGGCGCGAGGACGACGAGGATTCCCGGGCCAATCTCGCGATCGAAGGCATGGCGCTATCCGCCGAGGATGACGCGCTGTTCGACATGCTGCGCGACGAACGCGTGCCTCCCCCCCTCGCCACGCAAATCCTCCTCAAGCTGCTCGGCCATCCCGACGCCGATCCGGCGCTGGCGATCACGCCTGCCGGTGCGAGCTGCTGATGCCGGCGCGCATCGGACCGCTAGCGGCGCTGTTCATCGGCTTCGTGGTGCTGATGGCGAGCAACTCCTGGCTCAAGGGGATCTTCGGCGTCGGTGAAATCGCGACCGATGTGCCGTTCCTGCTGACGGGCCTGACGCTGTTCGCGATCTGGAAGTTCAATCGCCGCGGCGGCAACCGCGGTAACACCCTGTTCGGCTCGGCCCGGTTCGGCGACCGGCGCGATCTGGCGAAGCTCGAAGGCGCGGGCGATCTCATCATCGGCCGTTCGGGCAAGACCAACAAGCTGCTGCACTATGGCGGCGCGGCGCACCTTCTCACGATGGCCCCGACGCGCAGCGGCAAGGGCGTCGGCACCATCATCCCCAATCTGCTGCTGCTCGATCGCGCCGTGATCTGCATCGACCCCAAGGGCGAGAACGCGCGCGTCACCGCCCGCGCGCGCGCCGCCAAGGGCAAGGTGTGGTGCCTCGATCCGTTCGGCGTCTCGGGTCAGCCGGTCGCGCGCTACAACCCGCTTGATCGGCTCGATCCCGCCTCGATCGACCTCGCGGAGGATGCCGGAACGCTCGCCGACGCACTGGTCCACGACGCACCCGGCCAGTCCGGGGAGGCGCATTGGAATGAGGAAGCCAAGGCATTGATCGCCGGGCTGATCCTCCACGTCGTCACGACCGAACCCGCCGATCGCCGCACGCTTAGCGTCCTGCGCGAGCTGCTGACGCTTCCCCCTGCCCGCTTCGCGGCCCTGCTCGATGCCATGTCGGACAGTCCGGCCGCCGGCGGTCTGGTGGCGCGCGCCGCCAACCGCCACCTCGGCAAGTCCGATCGGGAAGCCGCCGGCGTGCTGTCATCGGCGCAACGTCACACCCATTTCATCGACAGCCCGCGCATCGTCGCCAGCACGGCCGCATCCGATTTCCGGTTCGCCGATCTGAAAGAGACGCCGGCGACGGTGTTCCTGATCCTGCCGCCCGATCGGCTCGATACCTATGCGCGCTGGTTGCGCCTACTGATCGCGCAGGCCGTCACCGACATGGCGCGCTCCCCTGCCCGCCCCGCCCGGCCGGTGCTGTTCCTGCTGGACGAGTTCGCCGCGCTCGGCCGACTGGAGCCGGTCGAGCGCGCGATGGGGCTGATGGCCGGCTATGGCCTCCAGCTCTGGCCGATCCTTCAGGACATGCATCAGCTCCGCGCCACATACGGCGAGCGGGCCGGCACCTTCATGTCCAACGCGGGCGTAGTCCAGGCGTTCGGTGTCAACGATCATGCCACCGCCGACATGCTCTCGAAAACGATCGGCGACACCACCATCGAATATACCACCTTTGGGTCATCGCACGCGACGAGCTGGACCCAGCCGGCCAACCGCTCGGAGAGTTCCAGCGGCCATGTCGCCGCACGACGGCTGGCGACGCCCGATGAAATCATGCGGATGGACCAGGACAGCCTTTTGCTGCTCCGGCAGGGACAGGACCCGCTCGTGGTTGGGAAAATCCGCTACTATGCCGAGCGCGAGTTCGCCGGCCTCGCCGATCCGGCCTGAACTGTTCTAAAAGCGCGAAGTCACACACCGTGTTCTGCGCGGGTCATCAGCCGTGCGCTGCCGTGGAGGTCATGCAACGGCTCCATGGCCAATCCCCCTGCCCCGGCGCCGATTTGACGCCCTACGGCCCGGAGATCGCCCCTCGTGACCGATTTTACCGGGAGCTGTAGCTTGTCAGATGCGCTGTCGATTGAACTTGGCTTCGTCGGAAGCCTTAGCGGCGCTTGCGCCGCTCTGGTGCCGCCGCAGGCGGCGCGCAACCAAAGCGCATCGGCCGAAAGGCCGATTCCGCATGTCGATCCTGAATACGGCTACTGCGAGCATGGTGATTGCAGTTAAGTGATTCTGTTATATAGGAATCGTTAAGAAGGTTAAATCACCCAAAAAGCCGAATCTTTGCCGATTTGCCAGTGGGTTACGCTTACCCTTGGTGGGTGAAACCCCGTGATTCGGTGTGTGATCCCCCGATAGGGCGGTGTGTGATCCCCCGAAGCAATGGTGGGTGAAACCCCGACTCCAGCGATGCCCCGAATGGGTGCTTTGGGGCAGTTATCCACAGGTCGGACGCCATCCCAGCCCAACTGAAGCCGGCTTGGTCGACTCAGCAACATCCGCGCTGGTGGGTGAAACCCCGATAGTCGGGCTTACGGTGGGTGATCCCCCGATAGTCAGCCCCGGCCGGCGAGCTTGTCCATATGCGCGTCGACCTCTTCGGTTCGCCGACGATCGGCGTCGAAGCGCGCGCGGCGTTCCTCCTCGGCACGCATCCGTTCAGCAAACGCCAGCGCCTCGACCTCGCCGCGCTGCTTGAACAGCACGGCCGGGCTTTTATCGACCGTCTCGGTCAGCTCCATCGCATAGTCAGGGAGCTGATCGGCCTCGATCACTCGCCGGAGCATCCGGTTGAACTCCTTGGGCTGGGCGTCGCTGCCGGTCTTGTCGCGCAACAGCTCCACACGGCACAGCCACCCACCGCGTTGCGTGCCGGCGTGCTTGCGCGCGATACGGTACAGCGCCCGCTCCAGCCCCCCCGACAGGAGGAAGTAATCAGGGTGCATGGTCAGCAATGATTTCTCGTTGACGATCCCCTCGTAAACCCAATCCGAGAGGGTAAGCGTCATGCCGCGGGGTTGCTCGGTTTCGGCGTCGGTGTCGAACGTCCAGCTATCCAGCCAGTTGAAGCCCGCCTTCTGGCGGCGCTTGGTCGCGCGGATCGAAGTCGTGATGCTCGTCGTCTGGAGCCGGAGCAACGCCGCCTGCAACTCCTGATAGTCCCTGCCCCCGGTGCTGCGCTTTATCGCCCGCAACAGGTCGTAGGGCGTCGTGGTCAGCGTGCGCGGCAGGTCGTTCAAGCCCTGCTGCTTCATGCGATTGAGGGTGGACGCCGCCCATATCAGAATATCGGCATCCCATATCGTCGCCATGCCGTAATCGGGGATAGCCTGTACGCGCACCCACGCTTCTCCGTCCGGGCTTCTATACTCGATCGGTTTCAAGCGCTTGCGCTTCTGTAGCGAGAAGAACGGCCGCTCCATCACCTCGCGCTGGTCTTTGAGCGGAAGGTCGCCCAGCGCCGGGATGAACAGATCGAACTCGGGATTAGGATCGCGCCGCTTGCTCACGGTGCGAACCTGGTGTGGCCGCGCTTGACCAAATACTGACGGAGCAGGCGTTCGGTAATGACTGTAAGGGGCTCCCCGCCCTCCTCGACGCTGAGCTGGCGCAAGGCGCGGTGCATGTCTTCGGGAATGTGGATCAGCACCGGCTTCTTGCCGGGATGGCTGCTGCGTCGGGCGGGCGTGGCCGGTGCCGGCACGTCGGCCGCGCGCCGCGATCGGCGCGGCGCTGCCGCAGGTGGCGGCGCGGGAACGGACGCGGCGACGGGAACCGGCGTCGTGTCCTCGGGCTCGTCGTCGAAGATGGAGGCGAGCGCGGAAGGCTTTTTTGCCATTATGCCGCCTCGCTTACTGGCTTAGTCGCATAGCCGCTTAGTCGCTTAGCCTCGGCATAGGCGGCGCGCAGCTCGGCCGCCGCCTTGCTGTCCGGCTCGGTTTCGGCTGCGGTGCGCCCTAACGGCGTCGCCTTGTAGAAGTCCTTACGGAAGTGGAGCCGGCTGTCGAACATGGTGACGCCCTTGGCCGCAAAGCCGGCATGAGCCTCCTGCCCCTCTCCGCCCTGGTGCGGCACCTGGGTCAGCATGACAGCGAACGGCGTGCCCGCCTGCTGCACCTGCTTGACGGTCTGCAATACCGAATGAACGTCCAGCCCGCGCGGAGCCACGGGGATGATGACGAAATCCGCCTGCTCGGCCGCGAGCATGGCGATATCCTTCGAGTTCGCCGGCGTATCGATGATGATGAGGTCGATCTTCCCGCTGCCCCGCCCGCGCGAGACGTGCAGCGGCAAGCCGGCGACACTGCTGTCCTTCACCGTCACGTCGTCGTCGCCGCGGCGCTCCGACCAGTAGAGCGCCGACCCCTGGCGATCGTCGGCATCGAGGATCACGACGGATGCCCCCTCGCGCGCCGCCTCGACGGCGAACCCGGTGGAAATGGTGGTCTTGGATTGACCGCCCTTTTGCGCGATCACGGCCCATACCTGCATAGCTGCGGCTCCTGTACTAAGCGGCTAAGCGACTTATGCCGCTTAGCCGCTTAGTCGTAAAGGGTCTTAGTTGCTTAGCTGTCGTCGGCCTCTTCGCCACTGTCCTCATCCCCGCCATCCAGCGGCTCGTGCTGCATCGGTCCGTGCCTCTCGATCGGACACAAGGGCGCGCCGGCCGTCTCCAACCATTTGCGCGCGGTCCGCACCGTATAGCCGCACGTCGCACAATCGCATTTGAGCATCCGCGCCGCCTGCTTCTTCGGCCGTGTGGTTTCACCGCCGGTGTCGAGCCGGGCATGGGGGAGGGGGCCAGCGGCAGCAAGGATCGGCGCGATCGTGACAAGGAAGGCTTCACCGGGGATGGTGGCGCGCATTGGCCCGACCAGGCCCAGCCCGACCGCGATCCGTTTAAACGCCTTCCCGTGCCCGGCCGCGATCCCGACCGCAGCGTGGACCAGCTCGTGCGCGAGGATCGCTGCGATCTGTGCGGGCATCGCGTCGGGGGAGTGCGCCAGGTCTGGCCGGATGAAGATTTCAAAATGGCCGTCGCCGCTGCGCCGGTTGTCCCAGCACTCGCCGATCGCGCGGCCCTTCGCGCCGCGACTGGTGAAGCCGATCGCGACGCGCACGCGGGAGGGCAGGGGGGTATCCAGCGCCGCGAACAGCGGAGCCATGCCGACCGCCACCCGGTTCAACCAGCTTTCGCGATTATCCTGCTCCACCGTCTCGTTCCTTCTGAAAATCGCCCTCGGGGCGATGGCCTCGGCCATTGCCCCTGCCTCGTGGCGAACAGCGGGGGGTGAGGGGGCAGCGGGAATCTGCCGGGGTGGTGCGGGCGCAGCGAAGCGAGCCACGGCCCGGCTGATTGCTGTTGCGGGGAGAGGGGGGCAGCGCCCCACTTTCCCCTCCACCCCAAACCGACATCGCCGGCAAGGCCGGCGCCTCGTGGCGGGCTTGCCCGCCCGCGCGAGCGATCGTCACCCGCACGGGGCGAGACGCGCTCGCGCGGCTCGATCGGAGCGAGAGCGGAGATAGAGCGCGGCCCGGCACGGGCGCGCCGCGCTGGCGCGATTGAAAAACGCCGGACTAGGTGCTACACAATGTTTATGACGAACGGAGGAACGCTGCGGACCTTCAAGACGGCCTGGTTCTCGAAGGCGGCCCGCAAGGCTCTTATTGCCGACAAGGAACTATGCGACGCGATCGAGCAGGTGCGGAAGGGACAGTGCGACGACCTCGGGGGAAGGGTGTTCAAAAAGCGGCTCGACAAGAACCGCCACCGCAGCATTATTCTCGCCAAGGGAAAGCGTTATTGGGTCTATGCTTACCTTTTCGCAAAGAAAGACCGCGACAATATCACCGATGCCGAACTGACCGGCTTTCGTGATCTGGCCGATCTCTACGATCGAAAGACCGATGCGGAGATTGCGCTGGAGTTGAAGGCCAAAGAACTGACGGAGATTTGCGATGTCCACGAAGCCGAAGTTTAAGAGCGAGGCCTTCGAGGCGATCCATAGCAACGTGTCCGGCATGTTCCGGGTGGGTACGATCAGCAAGGCGACCATGCGCCATTTCGATGAAACCTGCTTGTCGATCCCATCGACGTTCGCACCCGCCGAGATCAAGGAGCTGCGCGAGCGCCACCATGTCAGTCAGCCGGTGTTCGCGCGCTACCTCAACACCAGCGAAAGCACGGTGGAGAAGTGGGAGGCGGGCACCAAGAAGCCGAGCGGGCTGGCGCTCAAGCTCCTCACCGTCGTTCAGAAGCACGGGTTGGAAGTGCTCGCCTGACGATCGGCTCAAGCGGCCTCGAACAGGGGCAGAAGCTCGGTCGCGCGCACCGGCACGGGCTGATAGACGCCGATCGTCACCCACTCCGGTTCCGCACGCGTGCTGGTTCGGCAAAGACACGAAACCATACGCTAGAACGGCAATCCATTTATTCGCAGATTCGCTTAGTCGCTTAGTTACGATGACATTTTTGAATCAGAGGGTTTTCCGCTTTCGTTCTGGTACCGACTGACTCATAGAATCGTCATGCCGATCGCGCGCGAACATCGCTGGCTCTACCCGATCGACTGGCGCGAGCTGTCCGCCTTCATCCGTTTCACCCGCGCCAAGGGGCGCTGCGAGCATTGCCGCCGTCCGCACGGCCGTGACGTGCTGCATTTGGGCGATGGCCGCTGGTGGGACGAGGACGCGCGCCGCTGGCGCAGCGGAGAGGGCAAGGGAGTTCGCCGCCTGGCCGCGCCCGCTGACCTCGCACGCGCCCAACCGGGGTTCGCCGGGATCGACCCGCCTGCGACGTTGCGTGTTACGCGGGTAGTCCTCGCCAGCGCACACCTGAACCACGATCCCGGTGACAACCGGCCGCGCAACCTCGCTGCGCTCTGCCAGCGGTGCCACATGCGCCACGACGCTGGCGAGCATCGTCGGCGCCGGTGGACCAACGCCTTCCGGCTGCGCGCGATCGGCGACCTGTTCGCCTGATAGGGATCTCGGACCAGTTGAAGGCCGGACCGCAAGGATGGGCGGGTAGGACAAGCGACGCGGCCGCCCCAATTGGGGCGGGCTCGATCCTCAATATCCTCCGAGCATCCTGCTCATCTGGGCCTGCGCCTCGCGGATGACGCGGAAAGTCGGGCTCTCGTGCAGCTCGCGCATTGCCCGCACGGACGGACTCTCGTGGATACGGCGGGCTGCTTCCTGCGCCGCCAGGAAAGCGGGGCTGTTCGCCAGCTCCTGCGCGGCGCGAAGAGCCGGACTCTCCTGCAAGCGACGGGCCGCCTCCTGAGCCGCCATGAAGCCGGGACTGTTCGCCAGCTCCTGCGCGGCGCGAATGGATGGCCCCAGCGCCTCCTGCATCCGCCGGTGTGCCTCCATCATCTGCCGGGCGGTGCGCGGAGAGTAAGGGGGGCTAGGCCGACGTACAGGCATAGGCACGACCGATCGCCGGGCCTGGGCATCGGCACGATACTGCGCGCCGTGGTGCTGCCACTTGCCTTGCAACCGCCGCACTGCGGTTTCGGTCGGCTTGTCGAGGGCATGCCTGATGGCAGTGGTCGGCTTGAGCGACGGGTCAGCCGCCAGCATGTCTGCCACCGTCCTGAGCGTGGGGCCGTCGTCCAGTCCCGTGCCGCGGGGACGGCCGCGGGTCCGCTTGATGCTGCTCATGGTCGATCCTTTCATTTGCCCGGGAAAGGATGGCGGCAAATCACGAAGGTTCAAGTGAGAAGAAATGAAGTAGCAAAGCGCGGATAAATCGGTGCTACAACTGCTGATGCTCGGGCGGGAGCGCGGATAAATCAGACAGCGGTCGCGTGAGCCTAGCGTATCGCCCTGACGGCCCCGTCCACCAACGCATCGCGCGTGCGATGCTCCCGCAACACGCGCTGGACAGTCGATCGCGACACGCGAAACAGGCTGGCAAGCTGGGCAGGGGAGCCTTGGCCGGCTTCCGCCTTGGCAATGATCTCGGCCCGCTGCTGGCCGGTTAGGCTCGGCCGGCGTCCAAGGTGGCGGCCGGCGCTGCGCGCGTGGGCCAGCCCGCTCATGGTCCGCTCGCGGATCATGGCGCGCTCGAACTCGGCGAACGCGCCCAGCATCTGCGTCATCAACCGGCCCGGTGCGGTGGTGGTGTCGATCGCCTCGGTCAGCGACCGGAAGCCGGCACCGGCCGCGGTGATCGCCTCCAGCGTGAACAGGAGGTCGCGAAGGGATCGGGACAGCCGGTCGAGCTTCCACACCACCAGCACGTCGCCGGGCGTCAATGCGCCGATCGCGCGCGCCAGCTCTCGGCGGTCGGCCTGGCCACCCGATGCTTCCTCCCGATAGATCGGATCGCACCCGGCATCGGTCAGCGCACGAAGCTGCGGAGCGAGGTCCTGGGTGTCGCCGCGGGACACGCGCGCATAGCCGATTTCCATGCCTGCTTTCTGACACGGGGTTCTGACACCTGTAAACCCGCGGAAAAGCTGGGGCGGGGGGTTGGTGTCACAACCGGACGGTTGTGACACCGGCCGCGTTACGGACTGGAATGATAAAACAGGAAGTAGTTCGGTACGATCAGTCAGGGATCAGCGCCCAACCACGTATTTGCAACGTTGCCATCGTCGTGAGTGCCGACACGTCAACTTCAACGGCATTGTCGACCGTGGCAGGGGCAATCCCATTACCGACCAACGCCTGGCTGCACACCCGAACGGACACGCCTGCTCGCTTCAGCGCCCCTATCAGGGCAAGATTGGGGTTCTTCGCAGCACCGGTTTTCGTCGCATATACCCCATCTTCGGAAATAATCGGCGTCGCCGGACCGTGGACGATCACGACCACATCTCCCTGTGCCGGCCGCACGCCATCGGCACCGAGCAAGTTCAGGAAGCGTGCGACCTTCTCCAGCGAAGGATTGACCTTGTCGGGGGATGACGCCGCCTTCGTCACGCTGAACAGCACGCGATATCGCAGGGAGCGGTCCGGCCGCTCAACTGCGCCTTCGACCGGCGTGATCGTGCCATATCCGGCAATCACGGGTTGTTGCGCGGTGACGCCTGCTGACCCGGCACTGCTCATGACGGCCAAGCATCCTGCAACTGCGATAGTGGGAAGCCGCATCTGGTTTTTCCTTCCACAACCGGAATGATTATCCGACCCTCGCAAATACGGCTGCGCCGAGGTTTTGCTGCCGCGCAGTAGCTATCGCCCCGCGCGCTCGCGCCGGACGGGGAGCGGGCGGTGTCTCCTCCACGGCTAGATCGTCGGCGCCGAACATCGCTTCGAGCGTACGCACGCAAACTGCAGCCGCGTCATCGGCAAGCCGGTAGTGGACTTGCTTGGCCTCGCGTCTCGTCTTCACCAGATCGGCGCGGCGCAGCTCGGCAAGCTGCTGGCTGAGGGCCGGTTGGGTCACGCCGGTACCAGCCTCTATGTCCGCAACCTGACGCTCACCGCCGAGCAGATAGGACAGGATCATGAGGCGCTGAGGTTGAGCGAACACGCGCAGCTTCTCGACCGCCGTGTCCGCAATCGCGCGGGATTGATGGATCGCCGTCATCGATCGGCCTTCAACTGATGAAACCAGTCAGCGCCAGCGCTGCCCGGCAAGGCAGGCGGTAGCAGGACATCGTCGCCGGGCTGCCAGTCGGCCGGCGTATAGGCTTGCCCATCGGCCGAACGCTGCAATGCCCTGACTGTGCGGAGCATCTCGTCAACCGATCGCCCGACATTCATGGGATACCAGTTGAGCGCACGGATGATGCCTTCGGGATCGATGAAATAGGTCGCGCGGACGGCTGAGGCATCGCCGGCCTGTTCGTCGAGCATGCCATAGGCGTACCCCACCGCCATCGATGGGTCTTCGACGACCGGGAACGGCACCTCTACGCCGAAAACATCCTTGATCGCGCGCAACCATGCGACATGCGAATACAGGCTGTCGACCGACAGCCCGAGCAGGGCGCAGTCAAGCTCCTCGAATTGTGGCGCGGCCTTCGCCAAGGCCACGAACTCGCTGGTACAGACCGGCGTGAAGTCGGCCGGGTGCGAGAAGAACACGACCCAGCGACCGCGATACTGATCGAGCGACATTTCGCCCTGCGTCGTGCGAGCGGTGAAATTCGGGGCCGCGTCCCCGATGCGCAACGAGCGCGGCGCGTCTGCATCCATCGTTTCCATGTTTTCCAAATGGCACGAGCAGCCCGTTGACGCAAGCTAGTTACACCCCTACATAAACAATGATATCATTAAACGGAAGCGATTATGGAATCGGCTTTGAACGAGGCAGTTTCGCAGATTGAACGAGCGAAGATGGCGGGAGCGCCGGTCGTCCATTCCTTCTTCGACGAGCCGACCAACACCGCGACCTACGTCGTCTGGGACCCTGCCACGCGGAAGGCGGCGATTGTCGACAGTGTCCTCGATTTCGACGCCGCGGCCGGTCGCACCAAGACGGCGTCGGCGGACGCAATAATCGCTTATGTGCGGGAGCACGGCCTTTCGGTCGACTGGCTGCTCGAAACCCATGCTCATGCCGATCACCTGTCTGCGGCGCCCTATCTGCAAAAGGCGCTGGGCGGTCAGCTCGCGATCGGCCGCGAGATCATCCGCGTCCAGAACGTCTTCGGCAAGATTTTCAACGCCGGCACCGACTTCGAGCGGGACGGCTCCGAGTTCGACCGCCTGTTCGACGATGGCGACCGTTTTGCGATCGGCGACATCAAGGCCATCGCACTGCATGTGCCGGGGCACACCCCCGCCGACATGGCCTATGTCATCGGCGACGCGGTCTTCACCGGCGATACCCTCTTCATGCCGGATTACGGCACGGCACGGGCGGACTTCCCTGGTGGTGATGCGCGCCAGCTATTCCGCTCGATCCGTCGACTGATGCATTTGCCCGACGAGACGCGGCTGTTCCTGTGCCACGACTACAAGGCTGCGGGGCGCGACCGGTATGTCTGGGAGACGACCGTGGGCGCGCAGCGCGTCGGCAACGTCCACGTCCATGAGGGGGTGGACGAAGATGACTTCGTCGCGATGCGCACCAGTCGGGACGCCACCTTGTCGATGCCAAAGCTCATCCTGCCATCGGTGCAGGTGAATATGCGCGGCGGCCATCTGCCGGAGCCGGAAGCCAACGGCACCCGCTACCTCAAGATCCCGCTGGATGCGCTGTGATGCCCGGATTTCCCCATGCCATGCCGTTCGCCGGCTTCATCGGCGGGCTGATGATCGGTGTCGCTGCTGCGATCATGCTGCTCGGCAACGGTCGGATCGCCGGGGTCAGCGGGATGTTCGCACGTGTCCTCGGCCTCTCCGAAGGGGGCGCGCCCTGGATGATGGCACTGCTTTTCACGGCGGGGCTACCCCTGGGCGCGGCGCTGGCCGCGGCCAATGTGGATGTGGAAGCCCGCTTCCCGACATCCCTCGGGCTGATCGCCGTCGCCGGGCTGATCGTCGGGATCGGTACGCGGCTCGGCGCGGGGTGCACCAGCGGTCACGGCGTCTGCGGCCTGTCGCGCCTGTCGCCGCGGTCCATCGTCGCGACGGGTACGTTCATGGCGACCGGTATCGCCACCGTGACCCTCATGCGTCTGGCTGGAGTGGTATCGTGATGCGCCAGAGCCTCCTTTCGCTCGTCAGCGGCACGCTGTTCGGCGCCGGCCTCGCCGTGTCCGGCATGATCGATCCTGCGCGGGTACGGGCGTTTCTCGACGTCGCCGGTGCCTGGGACCCGACCCTCGCCTTCGTCATGGCCGGAGCGATCCTGCCGATGGCGATCGCCTGGCTCATCGTGCGTCGGCGCGCCGCGCCCATACTCGCGGAGCAATTCCATACGCCCGCCACGTCGCCGATCGACGCGCGCCTCATCGCTGGTGCCGCCCTGTTCGGCATAGGCTGGAGCCTTGTCGGCCTGTGCCCAGGCCCTGCCATCGCTGCACTCGCGATCAAGCCTGCCCCCGCGCTGCTCTTCATCGCTGCAATGGCGCTCGGCGCAGCCATCCACCGCTTCGCACTCACTCCACGCCGTTCGGCGTGACCGGACAGGAGACGTCACATGACCTTCAAGAAGATCACACCGTCCTTCTCGGCTGCTCCCCAGCTCACCCGGGATGATGTCGCTGCTGCCGCACAGGCGGGATACCGCTCGATCATTTCGAGCCGGCCCGATGGCGAGGAGCCAGGGCAGCCGAGCGCGCACGAAATGGCCCGGATCGCCGAAGAACACGGCCTTGCGTTCGCCCATGTCCCGATCCTGCCGGGCAAGGCGACCGATACCGATGCGGACCGGATGAAGGAAGCGCTGACCGCA